>Ga0307444_1001269_pt1 | contig 10999 bp, 9 predicted proteins | sample SalMarSW160340MG_FD_202145 | JGI IMG/M metagenome (GOLD analysis project Ga0307444, IMG submission 202145) | Salt marsh sediment microbial communities from the Plum Island Ecosystem LTER, Massachusetts, United States - SW1603-40 | ecosystem: Environmental > Aquatic > Marine > Intertidal zone >... | reverse complement strand
CTTTGGGGACACTTTGGGACACTTTGGGGACGCCCTGGGACACTTTGGGGACGCCCTTGACTTTTTTAACCTAATTTCGTATGCAAGGAGACGTCAGATTGAGGGAAACTGAGCCATGCCAAGAAGAGCCAGGCTGGATGCCCCCGGAACCCTGCATCATGTCATTGTCCGGGGCATTGAACGAAGAAACATCGTTGACGACGATCAAGACCGGCAAGATTTTGTCTCTCGTATGGGAACGATCGCCCTGGAGACGGGAACCGCAATCTATGCCTGGGCTCTGATGACCAACCACGCCCACATCCTTTTGCGCAGCGGCCCATCCAGCCTTGCGCGGTACATGCTTCGGGTTTTGTCAGGTTACGCCAATGTCTATAACCGCCGTCACCGCAGACACGGGCACCTTTTCCAGAATCGCTACAAATCCATCATTTGTGAAGAGGATCCGTATTTCAAGGAGCTTGTCCGTTATATTCATTTGAATTCCTTGCGCGTCGGGCTCGTGAACAATCTGGCAAGGCTGGACAGGTACAAGTATTGCGGCCATTCGGTGTTGATGGGCCGCGTTAAGAATGACTGGCAGGATCGGGACTATGTGCTTGAGTGGTTCGGGGAAAAAGAAAGTGAGGCCAAAAGGGCTTATCGCCAGTTTGTCAAAGGAGGACTTGATCTTGGGCGGCGTCCTGATTTGGTTGGCGGGGGGCTTATAAGATCTCAGGGAGGCTGGGCGGCGGTCAAGGCGTTGCGTCGCCTTGGGGTCCGGGAAAAATCAGATGAACGGATCTTGGGCAGCAGCGATTTCGTGAAGCGACTTATTCGACAATCGGATCAAACGAGAAGAAAACAGTTTTCCGTCCAGGAGTGCATGAAACGCGCTGCTCTACTTGTAGAGACACTCTGCAAGAAGGACAATATCAGTGTAGAAGTACTGAAAGCAGGAAACCGGCGGTGGGAAATATCAAAGGTTAGGCATCAGTTGGCACAGGTCTTCGTTGACCAGTACGGACTGTCGCTCACTGAAGCAGGACGTCAACTTGGCGTGTCACCCGCTGCCATTGCCAAGGCCCTCAGCCGAGTGGATAGACAGAAGTCCGACTAAACAAGGGTGTATTTTTGTCGGCAAAATATAAGCTAGAGAAGAAGCAGACCCTATCTTTGATCTTCCATTAACCTGGAGATTTGCTCCACAAAGGCTTGGAGGTCCTCCAAGTCGGGGCCGGTAATGATCTCATACAAACGAGCGTAGTCTATTTCCCAATACTGGTGCACCAAGAGGTTGCGAAATCGGGCCATTCTGGCAAGCCGAGACGCCAGTGCCCCATCAATCAAGCTCTGGTCAGCCAGCAACTTGAAGCAAGCCGCATACTCTTCTGCCACTTTTCCCAGTTTCTTCGCTGAAACATGGAGACACAAATCTATGGCAGCTTCCGTGGCGACAATCAGTCTGAAACTGGCAATGTCCTGCTTGTCTCGGTCGCCAAGGAACTCCTCCAATGAGATGCCCTTGAAGGCCTTAAGCCGTTCTATGGATTCGGTGATGTCTCTGAATTTAGCGTAAACCTTATCCACATGGAGTGTCATGATGCCATAGCCTCTTTCATGTACCGATGCCGCAGGGGGGCGTAATCAAGGTACTGTCTTGCGGTACTGGTCATGTAATCGACTAGAAAATCTTCGTTTTGTGTAAATAGAAGCTTTCCTGTAATGACATAAAAACGAAAAGAAAGTGGCGCTTCATTAATGACTTTCACTTCCACGGGGAACTCGGAGTCAAGGGCATCTTCAATCCTCTGGGAAAGATCGAGTTCAAGGTCCAGGTGTGGCAAGGCGTTCTCAGCACCTAAGAAGACGGCCACGTCGATGTCACGAAAGGAAGGTTCAGAAAGAAATGATCCGTGAAGAAAGGCAAAAACAATGTTGGGTTCTTTTTGCAGGACGACCTTTATCGTTTCAACAACCTTCAGCCGTTCCTCGCGACCTGTTTTATGAAACGCGGCTCTGTTCATATCCTGGCACCCAACCCAGAATACTCCAAAAACCCTGCCATCAAAAGAAACGGAGCGGCCTAGCCAGAGGCTAATCCGCTCGAGATGCTGGAGACTAATTGGTCGGGGCGAGAGGATTTGAACCTCCGACCCCCTGAACCCCATTCATCCACACTTTCAGACTTCCAACCAGCCAACCCATTTTAATCATTACACAATTACGAGCGCCTGGTTTTTATTCCCCTTTGTGCATATAGTGCATGCTGTGCATAATGTCAAATACTTAGCATGCTGTCGGTAGAAAAGGATACAAATAGGATACAAAATTCTCAAACCAGCTATAGATGGGCATTTCCGGCTGATTGGTTTGATATCCTATTGATATCTTGCAAGTTATTAGGGTGGAGGTTTTGACAAGAAGTATATACTAGCAGCCAGCCATTGTCCGTTGCTTGTTCCATCTGAGATTAACAAATCTCGTTGCACACCAAAAAGCCTGAAATTTTCTCTGGGAAAAAAGACTTGACAGATTATGATCCAATAAATATTATTGATAATAATTCTTTATAACTACCTTTTATCGTTTATAGGCAGGCTGTTTTGAAATCTAAAAAGTTGCCCCGCGAAGAGACTATACCTAGATATTGTGATCCGCAAGTTCGCCTGGAAACGATGGTTGAAAAGTTGAAAGAACATGAATTTCGCATAACCCCTCAACGACTAGCCGTATTAAAAATCCTTGCGAAAAGTCAAGGACATCCCAGTGTTGAGGATATTTTCAAAAAGCTGAAACCTGATTTCCCGACCACAAGCATAGCAACGATATACAAAACGGTAAATCTTCTGAAAGAAATCGGAGAAGTTGTAGAGTTGGACTTCAGCGAAGAAAGCAATCGGTACGATGGGAACAGGCCTTATCCTCATCCACATCTAATCTGCACGCGATGTAAAACGGTCGTGGATCCCGATATGGCAACCGTCGAGGATCTATCGAAAGAGCTTGCCAGAAAGACAGGCTATGAGATTTTGAATCATCGTCTCGATTTCTTTGGCGTTTGTCCCCGTTGCCAGGAAAATTCGTAAACGATTGTGATATATTTTTTTACCCAGAAGAGGATAAAAATGGCAAAGAAAAAGAAGCTTTTAACAACCAACTCCGGGAGGCCGAGGTAGTGTATTGGGGCCGCTGTCCCGAGTGTCTCGCAGAAACCCCGGTTACGGCCGGGGGCTGAAGCGGAGACCGGCCCCGTCCATCGCGGCCTGCGCAAGAGCGACGGCAGCGACACCAACAGAGCAACATCTCAAGCTCAGAGCAACCAACCCTCAGAGTCAAATATAAGGAGGTTCAGATGTCAGACAGCACAAGACAACGCCCAATGTCGGGCGCAAAAACAGCGATTGGGGCCAGGTCAAGCCAAGATTGGTGGCCGAATCAGTTGAATCTTAATATTCTGCACCAGCATTCCCCCCTGTCCAATCCGATGGGCGAGGCTTTCAACTACGCTGAAGAGTTCAAGAAACTCGACTTGGAAGCCGTGAAGAAGGACCTCTATGCGCTGATGACCGACTCGCAGGACTGGTGGCCGGCCGATTACGGTCACTACGGGGGGCTCTTCATCCGGATGGCTTGGCACAGCGCAGGCACCTACCGCATGGGCGACGGCCGCGGCGGAGCGGGGTCCGGCTCTCAACGCCTTGCGCCTCTCAACAGCTGGCCCGACAACGTGAACCTCGACAAGGCGCGCCGTCTGCTTTGGCCGATCAAGCAGAAATACGGCAGAAAGATCTCCTGGGCCGACCTTATGATTCTCGCCGGCAACTGCGCCATCGAGTCGATGGGGTTACAGACCTTCGGCTTCGCCGGCGGGCGCGAGGACGTTTGGGAGCCGGAAGAGGACATCTACTGGGGCGCCGAAGATGAATGGCTGGCTACGAGCGACAAGCCCAAGAGCCGTTACACCGGCGACCGGGATTTGGAAAACCCCCTGGCGGCCGTGCAGATGGGTCTGATTTACGTGAACCCGGAAGGCCCGGACGGCAACCCGGACCCCGTCGCCTCCGGCCGTGACGTCCGAGAGACCTTCGCACGCATGGCCATGAACGACGAAGAGACCGTCGCGCTCGTCGCCGGCGGCCACACCTTCGGCAAATCCCATGGCGCGGGCGATCCGGCGCTGGTCGGCCCTGAACCGGAAGCCGCCGGCATCGAGGAACAGGGACTCGGCTGGAAGAGCAGCTTCGGCAGCGGCAAAGGCGGCGATACGATCGGCAGCGGCATCGAGGGCGCCTGGAAGCCGAACCCGACCAAATGGGACATGGGCTATCTGAACGTGTTGTTCAAATACGAGTGGGAGCTGATCAAGAGCCCGGCCGGCGCGAATCAGTGGCTGGCCAAGAATGTGGCCGAAGAGGACATGGTGGTTGACGCGCACGACCCGTCGAAGAAGCACCGGCCGATGATGACCACGGCGGACCTCTCGCTGCGCTTCGACCCGATCTACGAGCCGATCGCGCGACGCTACCAGCAGAACCCCGAGGAATTCGCGGATGCCTTCGCCCGGGCGTGGTTCAAGCTGACGCACCGCGACATGGGACCCCGCTCGCGCTATCTCGGCCCGGAGGTCCCGGCAGAGGAACTGATCTGGCAAGACCCGGTGCCAGCAGTCGATCATGAGCTGATCGACGCGCAGGACATCGCGGACCTCAAGGGCAAGATCCTTGCCTCGGGCCTGTTGATCTCGCAACTGGTCTCGACCGCCTGGGCGTCGGCATCCACGTTCCGTGGCTCCGACAAGCGCGGCGGGGCGAACGGGGCGCGCATTCGTCTTGCGCCGCAAAGGGATTGGGAAGTCAACCAGCCGGCCCAACTGAAGACTGTGCTGCAGACCCTTGAGAGAATCCAAAAGGAGTTCAACAGCGCGCAGTCAGGCGGGAAGATGGTTTCGCTCGCCGACTTGATTGTCCTGGGTGGATGCGCAGGTGTCGAGCAAGCTGCGAAGAATGCCGGTCACGATGTGACCGTTCCCTTCACGCCGGGACGCACGGATGCGTCGCAGGAGCAAACCGACGTGGAGTCATTCGCCGTACTCGAACCGGCTGCAGACGGGTTCCGCAACTACCTCAAAACCAAATACGCCGTATCGGCAGAGGAACTGCTGGTTGATCGGGCGCAATTGCTGACGCTGACCGCTCCTGAGACGACGGTTCTCGTTGGCGGTATGCGCGTCTTGAATGCCAACTTCGGACAGTCCCAGCACGGCGTCTTCACCAAGCGGCCAGAGACGCTCACCAATGACTTCTTCGTGAATCTGCTCGACATGAGCACGACGTGGAAGGCAACCTCGGAAGACGAAGATGTGTTCGAGGGTCGTAATCGTGCAACGGGCGAACTCAAGTGGACCGGCACCCGTGTCGACCTCATCTTCGGTTCGAACTCCCAACTCCGGGCCTTGGCGGAAGTCTATGGAAGTGAGGACTCCCTGGAGAAGTTCGTGCACGACTTTGTAGCGGTGTGGAACAAGGTAATGAACCTTGACCGCTTCGACCTCGCCTGATCGTAGCATAAACGTCTTCGAGGGATTCTGAAGCGTATTCTGAACTGTATATCGGATGGCCAGGAAGCGAAAACCGCCACGAATTGACGGATGTTCTGAACGCTTATGGAAGCCATTAGCAGCATATGAGCACGGCGTTTCAATACAATCTGAAACGCCGCGCTTTCTTTAGGCCCTTACAGTCTGCTGGTCACAGAATCGGAGCCAGGTGAGACTGACCCAGACCGTGACTGAAGTGCCAATTACGAGCGCCTGGTTTTCATACCCTTCTGTGCATGCTGTGCATAGTGTGCATGATGTCGCATAGTTAGCATGCTGTCGGCTGGAGAGGATACAAATAGGATACGAAATCGCTAGATTCCCTGCTAATGCGCATTTCCGCTTGACTATCCATATATTCTATTGAAAACAATCCGTCTTTTAATACAACACCCCGCTCGCCTGAAAAGCCTCAGATTCTGTAGAACGATATTAGGACGCCTCCTGTTGGGCAAACTGCTCCGAGCGCGTTCGATCACCAATCCCCATCAAAAGCCCACGAACGGAAATGTCTTCATTAAGATCATCCCAATGCAGACCAGTACCGCCGCCACTAATAACGACCTCTTTACGCTGAGCATCGGTGGCTCTCAAAAGGCGAGGGAAGTACGCTAAAGGCACCCCCATTTGACGCCCATCGGCAAGTTCTACCCACATCGTATCCGACTCGAATCTAATTTTCTTGGCCAAAGGCTCAGATATCAAAGTGTTCATACCAGTACCTCTCGATGGCATCTCTATTTTCTTCTATCACGGTTATTAGTTCACGCAGTTCACTGGAAGACATCGCATATGATTCAGCGAGGCACACTTCAGGAACCAGCCAGAATTTAGCCACAGCCTCACCTTTTCGTGCGTGTATATGCAGTGGTTCCCTTGGATCTCCCTCATTCGAATAGAAAAAGAATCGATACCCTTTATGTCTGAAAACAACGGGCATGATTTAAGTTACCTTTTAGCACGCAAAAAGTCCAGTGTCTTGAACCGAAAAAGCGAGCGCATTCCCCGTAGCTTGCTGCGGGGTTAGCGGGCGTATCCAAAACAGTCAGCGTTCCTTACGGTCGAAGATTCCCTGTAGCTTGCTACAGGGAGCTTCAATTATTAAGGCCAAATAGTCCGATGATCTTATCCTTATTCACCAATCTCATATCCAATGGCCTTGTAACCGCCCATTCTTCTTTCATACATTCTAACCGCTACGGGGACATTCACATCTACGTAGTCGTAAATGATCACGTCCCTTTTTGAATCATGAAGACGGTGCAGTCGGCCGGCATATTGAGCCAGAACTCCTTTCCATGAAACAGGAAGGGTCAAAAACAGCGTGTCCAGCCTCGCATCATCAAAGCCTTCCCCCAGATAGCGTCCAGTAGCCAGGATAACACGCTCCTGCTCATCTCCCAACGCTTGCATCCTTTCTGAAAGCACCTGCCTTTGTTTTTTTCCCATACCGCCTTTCATGACAAGTACATTTTCAACCTTGGAAGATAACAGGGCCTCTAACGTTTCCAGATGCTCACGCCGTTCGGTTAGCAACACGGGAGATCGACCGCCTCTGACTGCTTTGACCACGTCATAAACAATCACATTGTTTCGTTTGTCGTCGCGGATCAAAGCCGCATATAATTCATGGATTGCTAGGGGCTCTTTCATTTCCAAATAAGGTGGTAATTGAAAGGACGTTTTTCGAACCATTGCCCTATGCGTAAAAGGCCTTTCTATTGCCTGTTTTCGGTCATCAACCTTGTGTCTGATCGGTCCACAATTCATGAAAATAATGGGATGATGGCCATCCTTTCGAACAACGGTAGCAGAAAGCCCTGTCACATACTTTGCTTTGCTTTGACGAGCCGCTATTTCAAAGCTTCTGGCGGATACGTGATGACATTCGTCCACGATAAGATGCCCATAGTCTCCAACAATGTCGTCCACGACCCCTTTCTTACTCAAACTTTGAATAATTGCTACGTCAATGATTCTTGTTGGTTTTCGCTTCCCTCCACCTATTTGGCCGATCTTTTTGGGTTCAATGTCAAGAAACGTTTTTAATCGCGCTATCCATTGATCGAGCAATTGCCGTCGGTGAACCATTACGAGAGTGTTCACCCCCCTCTTGGCAATCAAAAAAGCGGCTACCACTGTTTTGCCAAATGCGGTTGAAGCAGATAAAACTCCCGTGTCGTGACTCAAAAGCGCCTCCACTGCTTTCTCCTGCTCCGACCTAAGCACGCCCTGGAACCCGATATCGATCTGACGCCCCGCAAATCGCTCATCTTTCAAAACAGTCTTGATCCCGAATGATTCCAGCAGGGATATCACTTCTTCCAAACACCCTCTCGGAAGGCCGATATACTTTGGGAAGTCCTCGCAGCAATGGATGATTCGAGGTTTATCAAATGTCGGAAATCGCATGGCCTGTGCTCTGTAAAACTCGGGATTCTGAAACGCTGCAAGACGTATTAATCGGTTCTTCAAACCAGGCGGAAGAATTTCCTTTTCGATATATATCTGGTTCCCGAGTACCAATTCGATTTGCCTTGGCAAAGGCCCTGAAACCGGAAGCTTCTTTCTGTATCTTGACGGCGGATCGAGCCAGGGCTCGCTATCATCTTCATCCGTGGCGACCATCCGCACACCAAGGATTCCTCCGCGCGTTGAAGCCTGTTTTACGACTTCTTCAACTTGTGAGCGAGACATTCGGCTTATTGAAGAAAGAAATGCCCATTGGTCTGGGTAGGGGGTAAGAAGTTCATTGAGAAAAAGAGTATCTCCTTTTTCTCTTGGCTTCTTCTGAAGCGGCAATGCGATAAGATTTCCAAATCCACCTCTGGGCATCGTATCCTGACTCGGGAAGAAACGATCGTAGGAGTCAAAACCGATATCTGGCCGTTGCTCCATGGATTCGGTCAACATAAAAGCGCCGAGTTGTCTTGCTAGCCCAGCCGGGATGGGTTCCGAGAAGAAAATCCAGACATGCCCTCCTTTTCCCGATCGAGAACGTTCAAGCGCGGCGGGAACTTTGTAGGTCCGGCAAGTATCCATATAGACAGAGACATCATCCATCCAGTCTTCTTTGTCGAAGTCAACAGCGAGAAACCAGCAAGTCTCATCTTGCAGCAGTGGAAAGACACCAATCGTGTAGTCACGCTTCGACCGTTTCATGGAAACATCGCGCCCTAAAAAGTGGCTTTGGATGATTTCGTCTGTCACGGGGACAAAATCGCGAGATTCGCAATCATGACATTTGATCTTTGGTTTCCGGCAGAGACCCTTTATCCATTCTTTACGACAACATGGTTGGTATCCGCTTTTCCCCGTCTTCTTGCTTTCAAACCTTCTGGGAAACACATCTTCCCGGCCTCGGAAAAGGGACCGAAAAAGACGAATTTTTTCTTGCCCCGATGATAGGCTGGTAACCAAAGGCTCCCCTGGCGGAGCATTCCCTATAAGCAGTTGGACCCTTTGAGCCTTTAAGGACGATATCTTGGCAAGAAGCTCGGCCCGCTTGACTTCGAGATTTTCCAACTCTGACTCTGCGGTGGCAATCTCATGATCAATTTTGGATATCTCGCTCACGGGAACCCCTCAAGAATGACGTACCAACGATTGGCTTTCGGATTTTATAATTTTTACAGGAAATTATGTCAATATGGCTACCGAGCAGTTGACTGAAAGCGCACCTGAACTTTGGGTCATGTGCGCTTTCAGACAGACTAAAGATAACATGCTGATATAAATCAAAATCAGCAAATACTGGAGGAAGATTACTCTCTTTCGCGGGAAAATGGAGAACGTGATATCAGGTACTTACGTGACGGGGTTTTGCTGGTCCGGGATGAGTGGGATACAAATAGGATACAAAAAACTAAAAAAGCACAAAAAAGGCGGAAAAGCCAATCGCTAACCCACCGATTTTACTCTAAATTGGTCGGGGCGAGAGGATTTGAACCTCCGACCCCCTGAACCCCATACATGCACACTTTCAGACTTCCAACCAGCTAACCTATTTTAATCATTACATAATTGCGAGCGCCTGGTTTTCATGCCCTTCTGTGCATGGTGTGCATAGTGTGCATGATGTCGCATAGTTAGCATGCTGTCGGCTGGAGAGGATACAAATAGGATACAAAATTCTCAAACCCTCTACAGACGGGAATTTCCGGCTGGTTGGTCTGATATCCTATTGATATCTTGTAAGTTATTATGTAGAGATTCTGGTAAGAACAATGTACTGGCGTTTTCCTTGTTGCTATTTTCAATTTCGATTTGAAATCTATTTCTCTCATGCCTGGATTCCGGACCTCGGCCAGGGAAGATATCCTTAATGACGATGCCGTCGGGCAAATCCTCGATAGGTCTTCTCAGGTTTATTTACCGAACAGCATAGATCTATGCTGGACTTGTTGTTGGCGAGCTTCCGATGTTGGCAGGATATCTTTAGCGGATTCCCTAACTGGATTGTGGCTTTCCATTCTTGATCAAACTGTGTCTACGAAGGTATTCATGAGCCACTTCCGTTGGTTCCATCTTGTCAATATCCACTCTCGCATTTAGATCCTGCCATATGTTCCTACACTCCGATATCATATGAGGGGTAGCCTCCTTGCCCGATCCCGGAAATGTCGCCACTAACGCATTCAGGATATAGCCAATCTCTGGATGTGTACTGAGAATTTCTTTCCGAACACAAGGCGTCAGATCGTAAGGAGGAAAAAATGACTTGTCGTCTGAATATATCTGCCATCCATACTTGGCAACGGAGGCATCAGTACCAAAAACCATAGCTACCTGTGTTTGATTTGTTTTCAAGGCTATCAATGAAGCGCCTGGTGTTCCGGTCTTCAAGCTGGGCTTGGCGATGTTGAAGTCATAAAACATCTGCAGGGCAGGAAGACCGTCTGGGCGGGCAGAAAATTCAAAGTTGACAAAGGTTTCCACCTTTCCATCCTTGTGTCGATAATAGCGCGCCAGATCGGAAAGGGTCTTGAGTCGGTGCTTCCCGGCGAACTCAAGCCAAGAGGCCAAGGCATAAGTATTATTGTTCCAGATGGGAGACAGCCACATCAAACCGTTTTCCATATCCTTCTCTTTCACTGCCTCGTGCAGGGCAATATGACTAACCCCAGGTTCGTGCTTGCGCTTTAAGTACACCATCCAAGCTGTTCCCGTATAGTCAGCGCAAATGTCAATATCGCCGGATTCCATGCCCGACCTTAATGCCATGGATGTGAGGTCGGCTCTTAAGTCGACTTTGAAACCACGGTCTTCCAAAAGTTGTTTTATCATTTGGCCAATAACATACTGCTCTGTAAAATTTTTGTTTCCGACTGTAACACGCTTTTCGGACCCTTCCGCATGCCACGCCCCCCCCACAATGATCAACAACGTCAAGACCAATGCAACCTTATGCCACCTCACTGT
>Ga0307444_1001264_pt1 | contig 11025 bp, 8 predicted proteins | sample SalMarSW160340MG_FD_202145 | JGI IMG/M metagenome (GOLD analysis project Ga0307444, IMG submission 202145) | Salt marsh sediment microbial communities from the Plum Island Ecosystem LTER, Massachusetts, United States - SW1603-40 | ecosystem: Environmental > Aquatic > Marine > Intertidal zone >... | reverse complement strand
GAGGGCGACGTGCATGGCGCTTCGCTGCTGATCGACCCTCTCGCCTATGATTGGTGGAGCGGGAATTGGCAGGGGCGTCCCTGGGAAGAGGCTGTCATCTACGAACTGCATCCCGGCACCTTCACTGCGGAGGGGACTTTTTCCGGCGTCGAGAGCAAGCTCGACGACCTGGTCGAGCTCGGCGTGACTGCGGTGGAGCTCATGCCGGTGGCGCAGTTCTCGGGGAACCGGGGGTGGGGCTATGACGGCGTCTTGCTCTACGCGCCGCACGTCGCCTATGGCGGTGCCGACGCGCTCAAGCGTCTGATCGACGCCGCCCATGCGCGCGGGCTCATGGCCCTGCTCGATGTCGTCTACAATCATTTCGGCCCGGACGGGAACTACCTGAACAGCTACGCACCGGACTTTTTCCATCCGGAGCGCCACACCCCCTGGGGCGCCGCCATCGCCTATGACCGGGCTCCGGTCCGCGACTACTTCATCGACAATGCCCTTTATTGGATCGAGGAGTTTCGTTTCGATGGTTTGCGCCTCGATGCCATCGACCAGATCCAAGATGAGTCGAAGCCGTCGCTCCTCGAAGATATCGCCGTCGCTGTCCGCAAGCGGTGCACTGATCGCCACGTGCATCTGACCACGGAGGATGACCGCAACGTCACCAATCTGCACCAGCGCGCCGGGGGGGTCCCGAAGCTCTACACCGCCGAGTGGAACGACGACTTCCATCATGCCGCCCATGTCATCGCCACCGCCGAGGCGGATGGCTATTATGCCGACTACACCGAGGCGCCAGTGACCAAGCTCGCCCGGGCGCTAACGGAAGGGTACGTCTATCAGGGCGAGCCATCTGTGTTCCGCGACGGTGCTAAACGTGGCGAGCCGAGCGCAGGGCTGCCGCCGACAGCCTTCATCGACTTCCTGCAGAATCACGACCAAGCTGGGAACCGCGCCTTTGGCGAGCGGCTTGCGAGCTTGGCGAGGCCCGAGGCGATCGACGCGCTGACGGCAATTCTACTGTTGGGCCCGCATATTCCATTGCTGTTCATGGGCGAGGAATGGGGAGAGACGCGGCCGTTCTGCTTCTTCACGGATTTCCACGGTGAACTTGGGCGGCTGGTGCGCGACGGCCGTCGTAACGAGTTTCGCCGCTGGCGGAGCTTTCGTGATCCCGAGAACAGGGAGCGCATCCCCGATCCCAATGCGCTGAGCACGTTCGAGGCGTCCAGGATTGACTGGAGCGCGGTCACCCAGGTGCCGCATTGCGACCGGCTCGAACGCGTCGGGCGTCTGCTCGAGGTCAGGCGGCGGCAGATCGTGCCGCGACTCGCCGGGGTGAAGGGAAAGGCCGGTCGGACGCTTGTCGCCGACGATTGCGGCTTCGCCGTCAGTTGGCGCCTCGGTGACGGCCACGACCTCATCATGGTTGCCAATCTCCGCGACACGCCCTGGACCCTGCCCACGGCATTGCCTGAGTTGAGCGGCGCGCCGGGCCGGCTCGTCTATGAATCGGCGCCCGGCGCCGATGCGAGCTTGCACTCCGGCACACTCTCCCCTTGGTCAGTCGTCGTCCGCATCAAGGATGCCCGCGTCGGACCGGCGCCATAGCCATGAGCGAGGCCCTCGACCGTCTGGCCCAGGCCTATGGCATCGAACCAAGCTATATCAGCGAGCGGGGCGCGCGTTGCGTCGTCAGCGACGAGACCAAGCGCGGACTCCTTGCCGCGTTGGGGGTTGCCGCGGCCGACGAGGGCGAAGTCCTCGCGAGTCTAAGATCAGCGCCAGAGCGTGATCCGATCGGCGGCGCGGTTCCGATCGAGACGCGTTGCTTCATGCCGGATTGGCTCAAGGAGGGCCGCGTCTGGGGGATCACCTGCCAGCTTTATGGCCTGCGCTCGGCCCGTAATTGGGGCATCGGCGATTTTGAGGACCTTGCGGTGTTGGCCGAGCTTGCGGCTTCCGCTGGCGCCGATTTCGTCGGGGTCAACCCGCTGCATGCCTTGTTCCTGGCCGATTCCACCCGCTATAGCCCTTATTCGCCGTCGAGCCGGCAATTCCTCAATCCTCTCTATATTTCGATCGATGCCCTGGCGCCGACGGCGACCGGCGTGGACGCGGCCGCGCTGCAAGCGGCCAGGGCCAGCGAATTGATCGACTACGGAGCGGTCGCGCGTCTCAAACGCGAGGCGCTGCATGCCGTCTATCGGGAGTTCCGGGCGTCGAGCCGGCGGTCCGGGGACGAGTCCGGGTCTTTCGCAACATTCCGCGCTGAGCGTGGAACGGCGCTAAGGCGTTTTGCGCTCTATGAAGCCCTCTCCGCGGACCTCGTCGGAAGGGGATATCATGGCGGCTGGCATAGCTGGCCCGAGTCGTATCGCAGCCTCGGGAGTGACGAGGTGCGGCGCTTCGAGGAGGAGCACGACGCGGATATAGAGTTCCATATGTGGGTCCAATGGGTCGCCGAGACCCAACTCGGGCAGGCGCAGCAACGGGCCATCGCCGCGGGCATGCGCATCGGCCTCTATCTGGATCTCGCCGTGGGCGTGGCGCCGGACGGGGCCGAGACCTGGTCTCAGCCGGGAACCGTGATCGCGGCAGCGCGGCTCGGATGCCCGCCCGACATGTTCAACGAGGCCGGCCAGGATTGGGGGCTTTTGCCGCTGTCCCCGACCGCGCTGACGGCGAGCGGCTTCGCGCCCTTTGCCGCAGTGCTCGGCGAGCTGATGCGGAGCGCCGGTGCCGTGCGCATCGATCATGCCATGGGCTTGATGCGCCTGTTTCTGATCCCGGCCGACGCCCAGGCCACCGACGGGGCCTATCTATATTATCCGCGGGCAGACATGCTCCGCGTCCTCGCCCAGATCTCCCAGCAGCGAAGCGCGATCGTCATCGGCGAGGATCTCGGCACCGTGCCGGCGGGGTTTCGCGAGGTGATGCGTGATGCGGAGATCCAGGGCTACCGCGTGCTTTATTTCGAGCGCGAGGACAACGGGTGGTTCCGCGCTCCGGACGCCTACACCCATCGAGCGCTTGCCTGCCTCTCAACCCATGATCTTGCCACTGTGAAGGGCTGGTGGTGTGGCAGCGATATCGACGAACGCGAGCGGCTCGGCTGGCATGCGGCGGAAAGCGCGACGCAAATGCGCGCTAAACGAGCAGCAGATCGTATCCTTCTGCTTGCCGCGCTCAAGCATGCCGGGCTTCTGCCTCGGGATTTCGACGCCGTGCTCGACGGTGGCGCGCCGTGCCCGGCGGAACTGCCGGCAGAGCTTTTGGTTGCCGCGCATACCCTGTTGGCAAAAACTGCGTCACGCCTCGTGGCGGTTCAGCTTGAAGATTTAGCCGGCATGAAGGAGCAAGCCAATCTGCCGGGAACGACGAACGAGCATCCCAATTGGCGGCGGAAGCTCCCAATCGACCTCGACAACATCGTCAAAAGTGAGCTGTTTCGAGACATTACTGGCACGATCTCGCGCGAACGGCCTCGGTCGCCATGATCATTCCCTCCGCCACCTATCGCCTGCAATTTCGTAACGGCATGACTTTCGAGGTTGCGGCCAAACTAGCGCCCTATCTGGCACGGCTAGGCATCAGCCATGTGTTCGGCTCGCCGATCTTTCAGGCCGAGCCGGGCTCTACGCATGGCTATGACGTCGTGGACAATCGCGTCATCGATCACGATCTCGGTGGCGACGCGGGCTTCAGACGCATGATCGCCGCGTTTCAGGCCGAGGGGCTCGGATTCATTCTCGATTTCGTTCCCAATCACATGAGCGCCTCGCCCCGCAATCCTTATTGGCGCGACGTGTTGGAATGGGGCGAGGCGAGCGACTACGCACAGTTCTTCGACATCGACTGGTCCGCGCGGCGGCTGCTCGTGCCGGCGCTTGCGCACGGCCACGGTCAAGCGCTGGCGGCTGGCGCGTTCGGGCTCAATTTTGACGCAAGCGATGGCGGGCTCACCTTCACCTACGGGGATCTCAAGCTACCGCTCACGCCGCCATCCTATGCGCAGGTGCTGGCCCGCGCCCATGGCGAGGAATTTGCCGAATGGGCCAGGCGCTTTGCTCTCGCCACGCCGGAGACCTCGGCCGAGCTCAAGGCAGGACTCGCCACCGCCGCGGAGGATGCGGCGACGCGAAAGGCCATCGACGAAGCGCTTGCCGAAATCGTCAAGGACACGGACGCCTTGCACGAATTGCACGAGATCCAGGCTTGGCGCCTTACCCATTGGCGCGCAGCCAGGGAGACGCTGACCTATCGCCGCTTCTTCGAAATCGCCGATCTGGTCGGTCTCAAGGTCGAGAGTCCCCGCGTCTTCGATGAGCTGCATTCGCGGCTCGGTGAGCTGATTGTCGAGGGCAGCGTCAACGGCTTGCGCCTTGATCACATCGATGGCCTTGCCGATCCCAAGAATTATCTGGAGCGCTTGCAGAAGGCGTTCGGCGAGACTGAGCCCTTCTATCTCCTGGTTGAGAAGATCCTGGGTCCCGACGAGGAATTGCGCGACGACTGGGCCGTCGCCGGTACCACGGGCTACGAGTTCATTACGGCACTTGCGGGGCTCTTGGTCGATCAGCGCGGCGAAGCGGCAATGACGGCCGCCTATGCCGACTTCCTACAGGAGGACGTTGACTACAGGGCGCTCGTGCTCAACGCCAAACGGCGCGTCCTAACTCGAAATCTCGCCGGTGAGCTAGACCGTCTCAAAGATTTGGCGAGAGCCTTGGCCGCACGCCAATTGGCGACGCGCGATCTCGGCACCGATACCTTGCGCCGCGCCATCATCGAGCTTGCGGCAGCGCTGCCCGTTTATCGCACCTATGTCGATGTCACGGGGGCGCAAGCAGAGGATCGCGCCATCATCGCGGCCGCGTTGGTCGCGGCCAAGGCGGCGCGCGAGGTCGAGGACGAGGAGGCGATCGATTTCCTCGCGCGCATTTTGGAGCTCGACATGGAGGCGCCGGAGGATCAGGCGTCGGCTCTCGAATTTACCATTCGCTTTCAGCAGACGACCGGGCCGCTGATGGCCAAGGCGCTCGAAGACACCGCCTTCTACCGCTACAACCGCCTGATTGCGCTGAACGAGGTCGGCGGGGAGCCTGACCGCTTTGGCGCGAGCGTGGCAGACTTCCATGCGGCCATGGCACGGCGCTGGCGCCGCCAGCGGGCCGGACTGAGCAGCACCTCGACCCACGACACCAAGCGTGGCGAAGATGCCCGCGCGCGCCTCTATTGCTTGAGCGAGATGCCCGAGATTTGGGGGACAGCGTCGCTGCGCTGGGCCGACCTCAATGCAGGCCTGCGCCGGGATGGCGACGGCGTTACCATGCCGGAGCCCGAAGTCGAGTGGATGTTCTATCAGGCGCTCGCCGGCGCTTGGCCTGCCGATCTCACCATCGATGATGAAGAAGGTGTCGCGGAACTTGCCGAACGCATGACCCAGTTCATGCTGAAGGCTGTGCGGGAAGCCAAAGCGCATACCAGCTGGACCGGGCACAACGCTGAATATGAGGAGGCCATCGAGAGCTTCACGCGCGCCACGCTCGATCCGGAGCGCTCGCGAGAGTTCTTGCAGGATTTCATTGCGACCTGCGAACCGGTCTTTGTCGCCGGCGCTCTCAACAGTCTCTCGCAGATCGTGATCAAACTAACCGCTCCCGGCGTACCTGATATCTATCAGGGCTCCGAGCTTTGGGACCTCAGCCTGGTCGATCCCGACAACCGCCGTCCCGTCGATTTCGCTCGCCGCCAATCCCTCCAAACGAATCGCGATGAGGTGAGCGTAGACGTATCGACTGCCGAGTGGCGAACTGGCGCCATCAAGATGCTGGTCCTCCGAGCTGGATTACAGCTCCGCTCAAGCGCCAAGGATACTTTTGACAAGGGCGATCATGTGCCGCTGGCCGTGACGGGCGCTGCTGCTGAGCACGTGCTCGCGTTTGCCCGAGTGTTTTGCGACGAAGCGGTGGTCGTGCTTGTCCCTCGGCTCAATCTGGAGCTCCTGCGGGGACAGGGGACGTTGCTTGTGCCGCAGGAACGCTGGGCCGACACAATTGTCGAACTGCCGGACAGCCTCCAAGGGCACAGCTACCACAACATATTGACGGGCGCGTGGGCGACGCCGGGCACCAGCCTCTCGGTCGGCGAGGTGTTGCGGCACTTTCCGGTGGGTGTCCTTGTTAGTGGACGACCGCAATAATCACCGTGTCCGTTGTTGGCACTTAGCGGACATCGATTTCGACGCTGAGCATGTTCGTTTTCGGGGGCAAAGCAGACTAATGGCTAGTGGGGACGACTGTCGCGAGCAGTTTCTGAAACTGCAAATCAAGGCGGTTGCAGGCCCCCGCAACCATCTTACCGCACGGGCTATCCTCAACTTCCCTATTTGGCATGTGGCCACCATCACCGATCACGGCGCAGCACCGACGGTGGTGTGCGTCAAGGCGATGACATCGCTTCGGCGTGCAATGTTTGCCCGGTGCCGTTCCACGAGTTGGGAAATCTCACCGCGGCAGGACCCGCAATTCGTGCCGGCGCCGAGCGCCTGACCTACGGCTTTTACGCTCATGCACCCCTGCGCCACGGCACTGGCAATCTGATTGACTCCGATGCCGAAACAGGAACACACGACCGCGCCGCGATCGATCGAGCCGAGGCTTGGCCTACCGGCGATCACCCCCATGCGGGCCCGCTGACCGGGATGACCCAAAGAGGACATCTGTCTTGCTGCGCTGATTTACATCAGAAAAATCGGTCCTCGGCTATTTGCGGCCGAACTTGCGCCTAAGTCTCTCCATAAGCGAGCAGCCCTCAGAGTTACGCCGCTCCAACTCAGAACGAGGGATTTATGCTCCACGCCGTGACAGGTAAGGCGCTGCTTTTGGTGGCGCTCGTCGCCTTTGCGACTTCGACAGCTTTTGGCCGAGACGACCTCCGCACCGAACGGGTTCACTACGAGCCTGGCGCGAGCAGCGCCACCATCAACGGCAAGATCAAGGGCTACGAGACCGTCGACTACGTGCTCGAGGCCAGCAAGGACCAGCAGATGAATGTCAGTATGTCCACTGACAACCTCTCAAGCTATTTCAACATTTTGTCGCCCGGCGAGAACGAAGTGGCGATGTTCGTTGGTTCCACCAGCGGAAACCAGTACGAGGGAACGCTTCCGAAGAGTGGCCCCTATAAGATCCGGGTCTATATGATGCGCAATGCCGCGCGCCGCGACGAGGTGGCGAACTATCGCCTTGAGATGATCGTCACCGGCGCTGCCAAGAAGGCCGACAAAGCATCTCCAGCAGGCGACGACGCCTTGGCTAACGACGCTTTGGTCGAGGGCACCGATTACCACGCGACCGGCGATATCCCGTGTGCAATGGGAGCTGACCAGCCGATGGGCACATGTCCCTTCGGTGTGAAGCGTGAGGGCAATGGGTCCGGCAAGGTAACGCTGACCAAGCCCGACGGTCGCACGCGCACAATTTTCTTCAAGGATGGGAATGCGATCGGTGCTGACACGAGTGAAGCGGACCCAGGCGAATTTTCGGCGGAAAAGAAAGATGACGTCAGCATCGTGCGCATTGGTGATGAGCGCTATGAGATTTTCGACGCTGTGATCTTCGGTGGCTGATCTAGTTCGGCAGGTCAAGCCGGGATTTAGCGCCCAGCGGAAAGGCTAATGAAGAAACTTTAGACGGGGAACAATGCGTACTATCTTCAAGAAGGCGCAGGTGAACCCATTGGCACTTGAATGCTCCTCGCTTGTCGCCTCGTCGTAATAGGCTTTTCTGTCCTATACGCGCTGGCGGCGGGGCTTTTCATCGTCGGCACTTTCGGTCTTTTCGGAAGTCCGTCCGGACCGTTGGCTGGCGTCTTCTTGGTGCCTTTGGGCTTACCTTGGAACCGAATGCTCGATGTCTTCCCTGAGCCCCTTTGGCCGATGCTGGCCGTCTTAGCGCCAGCCGTGAACCTCGTCATTCTCGTGCTGATCTGTCGTTGGGGCGCACGGCGCTGACGAATCCGTCTATCGCTTCTGGAAATGTCCGCTTCAGGCCAAAGCGGACATGCGGCTGGGCGAGGGTCCAACCCGTGAACGGCGAGCACCCAGGGCTCGGCAAGACCCGTAGTTGAAACATGGAGCGAGTTGAGTTTTGAAGACCAGACGAGGACCGCAAGCGATGACATTGGCAATCTTGATAGGCGCGTCAATCCTGGCGAACGTCACCGTTGCGCAGGAACGGCGAACGCTGGTCTAATTGATGCGCTTCCTACAGCCCAGTCCGTTGAACTGCGAGCCATGAGAACCATAACCTTAGCGACTGAGAGCGAGGCTGCCGATCAGGATCTGGCGCCCATGCTCGGGCAAATTGTCGAAGACATCTCGCGCGACGGGTTTGCATTTCGCGCCGGCAACGAGATGCGTTCCATTCTGCGGTTGCAGGGGCTTGATGCGTGGCCTGCGTTCGCGTCCAGTTGGGACGATCTCGGGCCGGATGTGTACATGGCCGACGGTGGGCGCTATCGCCGAAGACGCTTTGCCGCTTTCGGCGTCTCAGGCGGAGCCGTCACGCGCAAGCCCCATCAGCCTCACTATCAAAGCCGGGATCACAATCCTCTGAACGGCGGCATCGAGCGCTGGTTTACGCCAGTGTCGGATAGCATTTCCGCCAACGGGTTCACGCGAGACATCTTAGGGGTCTGCACCACGATCTTCGATGCGGCGTCGCCGGGCGGAGAAACGCCGCCGACTTGGCATGTGGAGATGCACCAATTCCGTATCGAAGCCGACAGCCGTCAGTCGGGCCTGCCGACACCAGAAGGCGCGCACCGGGACGGCGTGGATTGGGTCTGCGTCCTGCTCGTCAATCGCTGCAACGTATCGAGTGGGGTCACCCAGATCTTCGATCCCGAGGGACGGCCACTCGGCGAATTCACGCTGACCGGTCCGCTCGATACAGTTTTTCTCGACGATCGGCGCCTGCTTCACGGCGTCACGCCCATTGCTCCCACGGATCCCGCGTTGAAAGCGTTCCGTGACGTCCTCGTGCTCACTTTTCGGCGCGACGAGCGGGAGGATCGCGCCCCATGAGTGCTTCTCTGCGGACCGAGGGGTGTAACCTGCTCGACTGCGAGCATCCCGTCGTCTTGGCAGGCAGATCTCGAGCTGCTGCTCGAGGAGGCCAGGTTCGGTCCCGGTTGGAATAGGATTTATCCCGACCCGCCACGATCCGCTGCTTGTGGTAGTCGGTGCGAAGGATGCAGTTCGCCAGGGCCGTGCGGGCTCAGCCGTCCTCCTTCAAGCAGGCGCGGAAGATGCCCGCATTGGGACAGAAATCCGGCGGCCAAGGCACCGGGCCCTTCGAAACGAGCAGCCAGTCGCGGCAAGTCCGCACCCAAGCGCACGAGCGGCACCTGGTGCGCGCCTCGACAAAGGATTGACCTCTGTCCTTGCGAATTACGTCAAGAACGTCCACGCCGCACCGCTCCATCATGTCATCCATGAGCCCTTGGCGGCGCAGCCCATCCTTGAACGTGGGCCACTGGGGGGTTGCGAATGGCATCGGCTGCCTCCCTTTCTGGGGTTGGTCGTCAGACCGAGCTTTCCTCGGTCAGCGCCCGTAACCGAGGAAAATGCACCGTTCTGCCGTTTTTGCCCGGTTAGTCGTTGTTTAGTGCGAGGAGAGCGTGGCCGTCGTTGCGCCACATCAAACTCGCTGAACGACAGCCACCGCGGCGTCCCTCAGGCGGCTGAACCGCGCTCGAGCCGCGGCTCAACAAGCATCGGCGCATATAGGATAAGGAACAGTCCGAAGGCCGCGATCCAGGCGGCCCCCGCGGCTTCGAGCAGGATCGCCTGGATCCCCGGCAGGAACCCGGCGGCAACGCGCAGCAGCGCCGCTAGGATCATGGCACCATATATGGCCATCGTAGAGATCGGCGCGGTGAGGTCGCGGCCGGTATGGCCTCGGGTCGCACGCGTCATCACACCAAGCGTCATGAGGCCGATGGCGCCGACGGTCCAGGCGTGTAAGGCGGCCGTCCCGGCAATGCTTCCAGGCAACAGAATGGAGATAGCGCCCAGCAGAAAACCGAGAGGGATGAAGCCGTAGCCAAGATGCAAGACGAGAACGAGAGGCTCTCTTGCGGCATCCATCCCCCGCCAGCGGAAAATGCGGATCGCCTGCGCGATTTTGGCGGTAAGAAAGAACAGTGCCGTTTCGACACCGCCGGGCTTTGCGATCCAGAGAAGCAGAGCCGCGCCAGAAATGATTAGTGCCACTTTATCCACGCGACCGAACGGAGCCGGCAGACGTGATGATCTCGTCCGCAACAGCCAGCTATGGGTAAAGCTCGGCACTATTCGGCCGCCGATCAGCATGATGAGCCCGATCAGCGCCGCAACCCCGACCCGAACGGCAATGTCGGGGGCTCCGGCAATGAGCACCTCGGCGTTGAACGCGATGTCAGCCGCCGCCAGGAGGCCGACAAGAGCAAGCGGCTTCAGATTCCGCCAATTGCGGCTGACCACGATCTCGCGCGCCATGACAAGTAAGAGGCAAGGGAGAAACAAACTGTCGATCACGACCGCCGGGAGAGGCCCGATCGGTCCCGTCACCAAAAACGCGGCTCGGGCAAAACTCCACAATGCGAACAGCAGCATGAGACGCCATCCAGCAACCGGCAGCCTCCCGGTCCAATTGGGCACCGCGGTCAGGAGAAAGCCTGCCACGACGGCAGAGCCGTAACCGAACAGCATCTCATGAGCGTGCCACGCCAAGGCCCCGTAACCCGGGGCAAGCTCCCACAAGCCCCCGAGCGCGCCGAGCCAAAGCGCCACTGACAGGATGGCCCATAGTGCCGCCCCGAGGAAGAATGGGCGGAAGCCGTAGCTGAAGAGAGGGCCGCCCACGGGCTGGTGGCCGACCTGGCGCAGGCTGCGTTGCATGGATGTAGCCTCCCGCCCCACGACGTGCCTCAAACACGAAATTACGACCACGGCGTGGGATCGATGTTGACGCAGCGCAACCT
>Ga0307444_1001262_pt1 | contig 11032 bp, 11 predicted proteins | sample SalMarSW160340MG_FD_202145 | JGI IMG/M metagenome (GOLD analysis project Ga0307444, IMG submission 202145) | Salt marsh sediment microbial communities from the Plum Island Ecosystem LTER, Massachusetts, United States - SW1603-40 | ecosystem: Environmental > Aquatic > Marine > Intertidal zone >... | reverse complement strand
ATGGCGCGGCGAGGGTGTGAGGGTGCCGGTTTCCATCAACATCTCCGGTGCCAACCTCGAAGAAGAGGATTTCGTCCAGCGGCTCAAGCAGGGGTTGGAGCGCCACAATCTGCCGCCGACGGCAATCCAGCTTGAATTCACCGAAAGCGCGCTGATCCGCATGCGTCGCCGCGTGTTAGAGCGCCTCAAGGATATCAAAGCGCTCGGCGTCACCTGCGCCATTGACGATTTCGGCACCGGCTATTCGAGCTTCTCCTACCTCCAGAACATCCCGGCCGACATCGTCAAGATCGACCGGTCGTTCATGGCGGCGATCGACAGTCTCGAGCGCGACCAGATCCTGGTCAGGGCCATCATCGACATGGCCCACGACCTCAAATACCGGGTCGTGGCCGAAGGCGTGGAGACGCAGCAGGCTTACGACTTTCTCGCCGAGGCGGGATGCGATGAGGTTCAGGGCTATCACATCTCGCGCCCACTGACGGCGAATGACTTCCGCGATTGGCTCGCGGCGCCGAGGACTTTCGGCAGCCGCAGCGCGGCGTAAGCGAGACCACAGCGAATCCGGGTTGCGGGGACGGCCGGTGGCCGTGCTAAGTCACGGGCCATGAACATCAACGGCAAGCATTACCGGACCATCTGGCTGAACCCCGACGGGTGGTCGGTCGAGATCATCGATCAGACCAAGCTTCCATTCGCGTTCGAGACCGTCACCCTCCGATCACTGGAAGATGCCGCGCAGGCCATTTCCACCATGCAGGTCAGGGGCGCGCCGCTGATCGGAGCGACCGCGGCCTATGGCGTCGCACTCGCGCTCCGCGACGACGCCTCGGACGAGGCACTCGAACGCGCTTGCGCGGCGCTCGCGGCGACGCGGCCGACGGCCATCAATCTTCGCTGGGCGCTCGGCGAGATGGAGAAGGCGGTACGCAACCAGCCGCGGGAGACGCGGGTGGCGGCCGCTTATGCCAAGGCCGCCGAGATCTGCGACGCCGATGTCGAAATGTGCCGCAGCATCGGCGAACACGGCTTCGGGCTGATCAAGGCGCATGCCGACAAGAAGGGCGGCGAGCGCGTCAACATTCTCACTCATTGCAATGCCGGCTGGCTCGCGACCGTCGATTGGGGCACGGCGCTGGCGCCGATCTATCGCGCCTATGACGAGGGTATCCCGCTTCACGTCTGGGTCGACGAGACCCGCCCGCGCAATCAAGGGGCCTCGCTGACGGCGTTCGAGCTCGGGGCGCATGGCGTGCCCCATACCATCATCGCCGACAACACCGGCGGCCATCTGATGCAGAAGAAGCTCGTCGATCTCTGCATCGTCGGCACCGATCGCACCACCCGCACCGGCGACGTCGCCAACAAGATCGGCACCTACTTGAAGGCGCTTGCCGCGCGCGATAACGACGTTCCCTTCTTCGCGGCGCTGCCTTATTCGACCATCGATTGGACCATCACCGACGGCAGCACCATTCCGATCGAGGAGCGCGACCCGCGCGAGGTCACCCATGTGACCGGGCGCCTTCCTGATGGCTCGATCGCCACGGTCGACATCACGCCGAGCGGCAGTCCCGCCGCGAATTATGCCTTCGACGTGACGCCGCTCCGCTTCATCACCGGCTTCATCACCGAGCGCGGCGTCACGCCTGGGACCCGCGATGGCCTCGTCATGCTTTACCCGGAGCGCGCCGAAGCCAAAGTCTAGAGATCGCGACCGATGGATTACGAGCAGCTGCTTAGAGGCGCCCTCGATTGGGCCACGGCAATTCTGCTCGGGGCGCTCGTCGGCATCGAGCGCGAGAAGCGCAAGAGTGAAGAGGCGGTGGGGCACATTGCCGGCTTGCGCACCTTCATCCTGCTGGCGCTGCTCGGCGCCACTGCCGCCTGGCTGTCGCAGCACTACAACGCACCCTGGATCCTGGTGGTGACGCTCTTGATCACCGGCGCCTTCGTCGCCGTCGGCTACGCGGTTACCGCCGAGACAAGCGACGACGGCAAGGGATTGACCACCGAGATCGCGTCCATCGTCGTCTTCCTGCTCGGCGCCATGGTCATGCTCGGCTATCGCGAGTTCGCCATCGGTCTTGCCGTCGTCACCGCCGCGGTGCTCGCCTACAAGCAGCCGCTCCACGGATTCGTCGACAAGCTCGGCTGGGACGACGTCTATGCCGGCGTCAGGCTGCTGGTCGCCACCTTTATCGCCCTGCCGCTGCTTCCGGATCATCCCATCGACCCGTGGGGCGCGCTCAATCCCTACTCGCTATGGCTCTTGGTGATCCTGATCTCCGGCCTGTCGCTCGTCGGCTATATGCTGACGCGCTGGCTCGGGCCGGGGAGGGGTGCCGCCATCACCGGCCTCGCCGGAGGTCTCGTCTCCTCAACTGCCGTCTCGTTGTCGTTCTCCAGGGAAGCGCGGGACAATCCGCAAAACACGAGCGCGCTTGCTTGCGGCATCCTGCTTTCCTGGGCGGTGATGTTCGCGCGCGTGCTGGTGCTGGTGGCGGTGGTCAACCGCGATTTGCTCAAGCCGATGCTCATCCCTTTCGCGCTGATGGCCGTGGCGGTGGCGGGGTTCGCCGCGCTGATCTATTTCCGTGACCGTTCAGGATCCCGCAACGCCGCCTCGAGCAAGGATCTCGACGTCAAGAATCCGTTCAGTCTCACCTCCGCCGCGAAGTTCGCGGCGTTCTTCGCCGTGGTGCTGCTCGCGGTGAAGATCGTGCAGGAGCATTTTCCGCCCGGCGGCCTCTACGCCGTTGCTGCGCTCGCTGGCCTCACTGATGTCGATGCCATTACGCTGTCGATGTCGGATTTCGCCAAGTCGAATGACCTCCGTGTCGCCGTGATCGCCATCGTCATCGCCGCGCTGTCGAACACGCTGGTCAAGACCGGAATCGCCTTCGTCGTCGCCGGCCCCTCGCTCGGCAGGCCGCTTCTGATCGCCACAGTGCTGACCTTTGGCGGTCTTGCCGCCGCGTTCTTGCTCTGACCGCGCTGAAGTTGCGCAAATCAACCCAGCGCCTTCATCTGTTCACAGTGCAGCGCTACCAAGCCGCATGCGACGCTTGGCTTTGATGCTTCCGTTAATCCTATTGATGCCCGGCCTGACGCTGTCGGCGGCGGCCGAGGAGGTGCAGTACTTTGCGGTCGGCGCCGGAGACCATCCTCATGACGTGGCGCCCGCGCCCGATGGTCGGGTTTGGTTCACGGCGCAATTCACCGGCGCGCTTGGGCGCCTCGATCCTGCGACCGGCGCCATCGAGCGCGTTCCGCTTGGCGAAGGATCGCGCCCGCACGGCGTCATCGTTGGTCCTGACGGTGCCGCCTGGGTCACCGATGGCGGCCAGAACGCGATTGCCCGGGTCGATCCGACCACCAAGGCGGTAAAGCTGTTTCCGCTGCCGAAGGCCGGCACCAATGCCAACCTGAATACCGCCGCGTTCGATCGCAAGGGGCGCATCTGGTTTACCGGCCAGACCGGCATTTACGGGCGGCTCGATCCCAAGACCGGCGACATGGCGGTGTGGGATGCGCCGAAAGGCGCCGGCCCTTACGGCATCACCGCGACGCCTGACGGCGACATCTACTACGTCTCGCTGGCGGGAAGCTTCCTCGGCAAGCCGGATCTCGAGACCGGGGAGACCAAGGTGATCGAGCCGAAGACGCCGCAAGCCGGCACGCGGCGGGTTTGGTCGGACGCAAACGGCGTGCTGTGGGTCAGCGAATGGAACGCCGGCAATCTCAGCCGCTACGACCCGGCGAAGCGGGACTGGAAAGTTTACAAGCTCCCGGGCAACGATCCCCATGCCTATGCCGTCTTTGTCGACGAGCACGGCAAGGTCTGGGTCAGCGATTTCGGCGCCAACGCCATTCTGCGCTTCGATCCGGAGACGGAACGCTTCAAGAGCTTCCCGAGCGATAAGGCTGGCGCCGGCGTGCGGCAGATGCTTGGACGGCCTGGAGAGGTCTGGGGCGCTGAGTCCGGCACCGACCGCCTGGTGGTGATCCGCACCGGCGGCCAATAACCCTTCTACGTCATGCCCGCGATCACGCAGGATGACGTGGTATGGAGCTGCCGCGCCGCCCCTAGCTCAGCGCGACGGCGGCCACGACCAGAGCGATGGCCACGGCGGGAACGAGCCACAACGCCAGCATCGTGCCGTGGTGCTCGGGCTCGGCGGCGCGCGCCGGCAGCCCGTCATGTTTCTCGTGCCATCTGGGACCACGCCCCCGCATGTAGTGCCGCTCAGGATGGTAGCGGTTCCGGAGCTCCCCCATCTCCAAACTCCCTCGGAACATTAACACTTGCCCGTAACCTGCAACTATTCATCAGACTTTGTTGCAATTCGGTTTAGGTCCGGGCCAAACCGTGGAATTTTTGGGGACGGGCGCGTTCGGCCCTGCAAGCCACTTTCACCACTCATCGGCGGAAAAGAGGCCACGCGGGAGGCGTGGGTAAGGGAGTCAGACAAGTCGACAGGATGGCGCGAAAGCGCCACTTGCGGGGAAGAGGCAAACTTGCAATTACACGCGCCATGCAAAGCAAATGGGATGACAGCGCCGCGCGCGACGCGGTGACAGGGTATGGCGCCAAGGGCGCCGGCGAGGATCTTGCGCTTCGGGTCTACACCACACGCCTCTTGGGCCGCGACCCGCTGCTCGTGCTTCACGGCGGCGGCAACACCTCGGTGAAGACGCGCGCCACCGACGACCTCGGCGAGGAGCACGAGGTCATCTGCGTCAAGGGCTCAGGCTGGGACATGGCCGACATCGAGCCGCAAGGCATGCCCGCGGTGAAGCTCGAGCCGCTGCGCCGCCTGCGAGCGCTCGATGCGCTCTCCGACGAGTCCATGGTCAATGTCCAGCGCCTCAATCTGCTCGACGCCACGGCGCCGAACCCTTCGGTCGAGACGCTGCTTCACGCCTTCCTACCGCACAAATTCATCGACCACACCCATGCCGCCGCGGTGCTGGCGCTGGTCGATCAGCCCGACGGTGAGGCGCTCGCGCGCGAGGTCTATGACGGGCGCATGGGCATCGTGCCCTACATCGCGCCGGGCTTTGGCCTCGCCAAGGAAGCGGCCGAGGTGTTCGAGCAGAAGCTCGACGTCGAAGGGCTGATCCTGCACAAGCACGGCATCTTCACCTTCAGCGACAGCGCCCGCGAAGCCTATGAGCGCATGATCGAGATGGTGTCGCTCGCCGAGAGCCGCTTGCGCCAGGGGCGCCCGATCGTGTTCCAGTCGCAGAAATTCGAGGCCGAGGTGGCGCCCGTCGCCGAGGTGGCGCCGGTCATCAGGGGCGCGGTAGCGCTGCCGCCGGAGACGCCGGGCGGCGAGCCGACGCGCTTTGTTCTGAATTTTCGCACGGGCCCTGAGATCCTGAGCTACGTCAACGGTGCCGATCTGACCGACTACAGCCAGCGCGGCGTGGTCACGCCCGACCACATCATCCGCACCAAGAACACGCCGCTGGTGGTGCCGCCGCCGGAGCCAGGCAAGCTCGCCGACTTCGCCGTCGCGGTGAGGGATGCGGTGACGGCCTTCGCCGCGCGCTACGACGCCTATTTCGAGCGCGAGAACGAGCGCGTGGGGGGCATCAAATCCAAGCTCGATTCCGCGCCGCGCGTGGTGCTGGTGCCCGGGCTCGGCCTGTTCGGCATCGGCCGCACCGCCAAGGACGCCTCGATCGCCGCCGATGTCGCTGAGAACACCGTGCGTGTCGTCACCGACGCCGAAGGCATCGGCCGCTACGAGCCATTGCCGGAGAGCGATCTCTTCGCGCTCGAATATTGGAGCCTCGAACAGGCCAAGCTGAAGGGCGCCGTGGTGAAGCCTTTGACGGGTCAAGTTGCGCTCGTCACAGGCGCTGGGGCGATTGGCGCCGCCACGGCCAAGGCGCTTGCCGCCGAAGGCGCCGCGGTCGCTATCCTCGACATTCGCGGCGAGGCGGCCGAGACCCCGGCCAAGGCCATCAAGGGTCTCGGGCTCGAATGCGACGTGACCAAGCCGGATAAGGTTGCCCGCGCCTTCGCGTTGGTGTGCGAGACCTTCGGCGGCGTCGATATCGTCGTGTCGAATGCCGGCGCCGCTTGGCAGGGCCGGATCGGCGAGGTCCCGGACGAACTGCTGCGTCAGAGCTTCGAGCTGAATTTCTTCGCCCATCAGACCGTGGCCAAGGAGGCAGTGCGCATCATGCTGAAGCAGGGCACCGGTGGCGCGCTCCTGTTCAACCTGTCGAAACAGGCGGTAAACCCCGGCGCCAATTTCGGGCCTTACGGGCTGCCCAAGGCGGCCGCCATGCTGCTGATGCGCCAATACGCGCTCGACTACGGCGTCGACGGCATCCGCTCCAACGGCGTCAATGCCGACCGGGTGCGGAGCGGCCTTCTCACCGACGCCATGATCAAGGATCGGGCGCGGGCGAGGGGACTGTCGGAGACCGCTTATATGAGCGGCAATCTGCTTGGGCGCGAGGTGCTGGCCGAGGACGTGGCCCAGGCGTTCGTCACGCTCGCCAAGGCGCGCAAGACCACCGGGCACATCGAGACGGTCGACGGTGGCAACGTCGCCGCGTCCCTGCGGTAGAACTTATCCCCGCGTGGGCGAAGGCTCTTACCCTGTCCGGGAGGTTCGGACAGGAGATGCCCTGGTGCATGCCGCCCTCGCCAGATCGGATGCTTTCGGCGCACAGTTCTATCGCTTGGCCTGGCTCGTTCGTGCGAGCTCGGTTGAGACGAAGCTTCGAAAGCTCGATGGCGCCGTCAGAGCCAAATTCGATGCTAACCAGCCGCGCGTCCCTGCTGGTAATCCCGGCGGCGGCCAATGGACGGACAGCGCCGGAGGGGAAGGTGAGGCGGGAGCAACGCTTACAGGCATCCTCGCAGTGGCGAGGCGCATTGCTTCAGCAGGCAGTCCTTTGGATTATCAAAGATGTCTCAATCTTTGTTATCCCCTTCTGGAGAGACCGCAACATCCTGCCAGCGATCGGAACACGTGGGACTTCCACAAGTGCATGAACGAATGTCTAAATCTCAATTTATGAGCGGACGAACATGGACAAGACATTGGCGTGGGAGCTTATTCGCGTGTCGTTTCGCACGGCCCGCGAGCTGCAAGACCTGCTACCGCGGCTAAAGGAACAATGCAGCGCTGAGGACTATCAGGACTACGCGCGAGGCATTGCGGGCGCCATTCACGGCATCAACACCGCCCTCATCGACAAGGCAATCGCGGCGTATCCGGACCTAGCCGCACGTATCGAAGCCGACCTCGCCGAGTTCGGCCGCATTGAGTGAGTGGAGATCTTGCGGCTGAGATGAGCGGCCAAGCTCAAGTCGCAAAGCGGAAGTGGAGGACGTCACCGTCCTTGACCACGTAGTCCTTGCCTTCGAGGCGCATCTTGCCGGCATCACGGGCGCCGGTCTCGCCGCCGAGACTGACGTAGTCGTCATAGGGGATGGTCTCGGCGCGGACGAAGCCCTTCTCGAAATCGGTGTGGATCACTCCGGCGGCCTGCGGCGCGCGGGTGCCGCGGCTCACGGTCCAGGCCCGCGCCTCCTTCGGCCCGGCGGTGAAATAGGTGATCAGGCCCAAGAGCTTATAGCCTTCGCGGATCAGGCGGTTGAGGCCTGGTTCGTCGAGGCCAAGCTCGGCGAGATAGGCCTTGCGCTCGTCCGTCGAGAGCTCGGCAAGCTCAGCCTCGATCTTGGCGGAGATGACGACGCAGCCGGCGCCTTCGGCCGTCGCGCGTTCCTCGACGCGCTTGGAATGCGCGTTGCCGGTGGCAGCGGAGGCCTCGTCGACATTGCAGACATAAAGCACGGGCTTCGCCGTGAGCAGATTGAGGGCCTTGAAGGCGATCTCGTCCTCCTCGGCAACATGCGCGAGCCGCGCCGGCTTGCCTTCGCGGAGCAGCACCAACGCCCGCTCCACCAGCTCGAGCGATTTCTTCGCGTCCTTGTCCGCGCCGCGGATTTTCCGCTCGAGCAGCGGCACGCGCCGCTCGAGGCTGTCGAGGTCGGCGAGCATCAGCTCGGTCTCGATGGTCTCGGCGTCGGCGATGGGGTCGATCTTGCCCTCGACGTGGATGATGTCGTCGTCCTCGAAGCAGCGGAGTACATAGGCGATAGCGTCGACCTCGCGGATCACCGCGAGGAACTGGTTGCCGAGGCCTTCGCCCTTGGAGGCCCCGCGCACAAGGCCGGCGATGTCGACGAAGGTGAGGCGCGTGGGGATCACCTCGGCGGACTTGGCGATTCTGGCAAGCGCGTTGAGGCGTTCGTCAGGGACGGGGACCTCACCGACATTGGGCTCGATGGTGCAGAACGGATAGTTGGCCGCAGCGGCAGCCGCAGTCTCGGTGAGCGCGTTGAAGAGCGTGGACTTGCCGACATTGGGCAGCCCGACGATGCCGCATTTGAATCCCATGCCGGTTTCAGGTCCTCACGAGCCGAGCCAGCGGCGAAGCTTGCCGAAGGGGCCCTCGGCGGGTGACTCCTCGCTCTTTTTCTTGGCCGGCGCTTTGGCGGCGCGCTTGGGCGCGGCGGGCTCGGGCTCCGCCTCGCCGGCCTCGGCTTCGGACTGCATGGCGTGGGCGACGAAGGTTTGGAACTTGTCGTTCGCGCCTTGGGCGAGGTCGGGAGCGGCTTCGGCGATGGCGCCAAGCAGCGGTTCGAGCCAGGCATGATCAGCCTTGGCGAAATTCTGCAGCACGTGGCCGTGCACCAGTGCCTTGTTGCCCGGATGGCCGATGCCGATGCGGACCCTCACATAGTCGTTGCCGATGTGTGCGGTCAAAGATTTCAGGCCGTTGTGGCCGGCGGTGCCGCCGCCGGTTTTGACCCGCACCTTGCCCGGAGCGAGGTCGAGCTCATCATGGAAGACGACGACGTCGGCAAGGTCGAGCTTGTAGAAACGCACCGCTTGGCCGACCGAGCGTCCCGACTCGTTCATGTAGGTCTGCGGCTTCAGCAGGAGCACGCTTTCGCGGCCGAGCTTGCCCTCGGCGGCAAGACCGGAGAAGCGCTTGCGCCAGGAGGGAAAGTCGTGGCTGGCGGCAATGGCGTCGACCGCCATGAAGCCCACATTGTGCCGGTTCAACGCGTATTGCGCCCCCGGATTGCCGAGGCCGACAAAGAGCTTCATCTCTTCATCCTGACCGAAACGAAGGACGACGATGCGAAGGCGAAGGAGGCTAGTCCTTCTTCTTCTTCTCTTCCTTCTCCTTGTCGGGGGCAGCTTCGGCCGCGGCGGCGACTTCCTCAGCGCCTTCCTCAGCTTCGGCAACCGCGGCGCCAGGCGCGCCTTCCTCGGCGGCGCGGCCGACGATGGTGGCGACGGTGAAGTCGCGCTCGGCGATGGTCGGGCGCACGCCCTCCGGCAGCTTGATGGCTGAGATATGCACGCTGTCGCCGATCTCGAGGCCCGTCAGATCGACCTCGAAAGATTCAGGAATGGCGTCGGCCGGGCAGCGCACTTCGATCTCGTGGCGCACCACGTTAAGGATACCGCCGCGCTTGAGACCTGGGGAGGCCGCCTCGTTGAGGAAGTGCACCGGCACCTCGACGGTGACCAGCGAATCCTTGCTGACGCGCATGAAATCGACATGGATCGGGAAGTCGCGCACGGGATCGAGTTGCACATCGCGGGGAATGACCCGCGTCTTGGTGCCGTCGAGGTCGATCATGAAGATCGTGCTCTGGAAATGTCCGGTATGAATCTGCTGCCAGATCGCCTTGTAATCCAGGGCGATGTTCTGGGGCTCGGCGTTGTCGCCATAGACGATGCCGGGAACGCGCCCTTCGCGGCGAACCGCGCGCGCGCCGCCCTTGCCGGTGCGTCCGCGCGCCCAGGCCTTGAGTTCGACCGCCTCAGCCATGCTTCTCCTCCAATAAAAACGATCAGGGGCCTCGTGAAGGCCCCTCGAATAAACCCTGGACCGCGCCCACAGGCGGGCGCCATTGCAAGATTGAGGGCGCTTATAGACGCCTGGCGTGGCCAAGACAATCCCGGACCCTGGCCCTTTTTCGAAGGGTCTTCGGCGCGGGCTCAGGTGCGCCAGGGATGCTCAGGCAACTCGGTCACGCCCAGAACCTTCACCCCGGCTTCGGCGACGGCGTGATCGTTCTCAACGACGCTACCGCTGACGCCGATGGCGCCGACCAGGACCCCGTCCTCATCGACGATGGGGACGCCGCCGGGGAAGGTGATCAGGCCGTCATTGGAGTGCTCGATGCCGTAAAGCGGCTTGCCGGGCTGCGACAATTGGCCGAGAAGGCCGGTGGCCATGCCGAAGAACACTGCGGTCTTGGCCTTCTTTATGGCGATGTCGATGGACCCGACCCAGGCATCGTCCATGCGGATGAACGCCTTCAAATTGGCGCCGGAATCGACGACGGCAATGCACATCTGCGTCTTCAGCTCGATGGCCTTCTTACGTGCGGCCTCGATCGCCTTTTCCGCATGCTCCAAATTGACGTGCATTGCCCCTCCTCTCGGTTAGCGTGTAACGGTCCGCCGCGATCTCAAGGATCCTGTCGCAGAGGCCATATGGCGAGAGGATGTGGCTTCGACAAGGCCGCAAGGAGCGCTGCGTGGATTCTAAGATCAGTAGAACAGGCTCGATACCGACTTCTCTTCCGCAGTGCGGGCGATGGCCTCGCCGAGCAGCGGCGCAATGGGCAGGACACGAATGTTGTGCGCGTTCTTGACCGAGTCGCTGGGGAGAATGGAATCGGTAATGACGAGTTCCTTCAGCCGCGAGTTGTCGACACGGGCGACGGCGCCGCCCGACAACACGCCGTGGGTGATGTAGGCGGTGACCTCATTGGCGCCGTGATCGAGCAACGCTTCGGCGGCGTTCACGAGGGTGCCGCCGGAATCGATGATGTCGTCGACGAGCAGGCAGGTGCGGCCCGCCACATTGCCGATGACATTCATGACTTCGGAATCGCCCGGGCGCTCACGGCGTTTGTCGATGATGGCGAGCGGCGCATCGATGCGCTTGGCGAGGCCCCGGGCCCGCACCA
>Ga0307444_1001260_pt1 | contig 11048 bp, 11 predicted proteins | sample SalMarSW160340MG_FD_202145 | JGI IMG/M metagenome (GOLD analysis project Ga0307444, IMG submission 202145) | Salt marsh sediment microbial communities from the Plum Island Ecosystem LTER, Massachusetts, United States - SW1603-40 | ecosystem: Environmental > Aquatic > Marine > Intertidal zone >... | reverse complement strand
GCCCGCGAATTCCAGAAGAAGCCGACCGTCCGCTCGTGGTCGATCGAATAGTAGGTGGAGAAGTCCTCGCGATCCCGGATCGCGAGGAGATCCAGCTGCCGCACGTACGAGACGGCGTCGACCTCGCCGCCCAGGAGTGCCGGCAGTGCGGAGGTCGAGAAGGAAGCTCCGGACTCGTGGCCGAGCCGGAGGACCACCCGTTTGATGTCGGGCTCGCCCCGGTAATGCTCGGGTCGCGCGATCAGCTCCACGGCCGTATGCGGGACCACGCGCGATACCCTGTAGGGGCCGTTCCCCACCGGATGCGACCAGAACTCCCAATCGTAGAAGGCGGCCGGATCCAGCGACTCGAGCAGATGCTTCGGGTAGATCGCGGTGAAGAAGTCCTCCGCCGTTCCCGCCGCCCCCGACCGCAGGAGCTCGATGGTGTACGTGCTGTCATCCACCACCTCGACACGGAAGCTTCCCGGTTCGTGTATGAGCACCGCCGGATGCGCCAGCAGATTCAGGCTGAACACGACATCGTGGGCCGTGACCGGGACGCCGTCGTCCCACCCGATGCCGGTCCGCAGATGCAGCATCCACTCCCGGTAGTCCTCGGAATGCTCCCAGCTCCTCAGCAGCCGTCCCTCGGGCTCGCCGGCTTCGTCCCGCACGACGAGCGGCAGGAACACGAGGAACTTCGCGGGCCACCCGGCACCGAAGATATCGGGCGCGTCGGGGTGGAGGACGGTGAGGGTCGACACGGGGTCGGTCCACGGGCCGTCCGTCGCGCACCCCGCGAACGCGGGGGCGACCAGCGCGAGCGCGGTCGCCGCGGACGGGGGCGGGCGCGACCTCATCGAAAGTGGCACGCCGCGAGGTGGCCGAGACGCTTCGCCTCCAGCGCGGGCGGCGGGTCTCGCCGGCAGACGTCCTGCACCTCCGGACACCGTGATGCGAACGGACAGCCTGCGATCGGCTCGGTTTGCGATGGCAGCTCGCCGCGCAGCCGTATCCGTTCGCGTCGGCGCTTCGGGTCGGTGTCCGGGACGGCGGAGAGGAGCGCCTGCGTGTACGGGTGCAGGGGCGAGGCGATGACATCGTCGGTCGGCGCCTCCTCGACGATCCTGCCCAGGTACATGACCGCCACCCGATCGGCGATCCGCTCGACCACGCTCAGGTCGTGCGAGATGAAGAGCATACCGATCCCTCGTGAGCGCTGGAGCTCCAGCAGGATGCGGAGAACCTGCGCCTGGACCGAGACATCGAGCGCGGAGACCGCCTCGTCCGCCACGAGCAGGTCCGGCCGGCTGGCGAGCGCCCGCGCGATCGCGATTCGCTGCCGCTGCCCACCGGACATCTCGTGAGGGTAGCGCCACATGAAGTGGGGTTCGAGTCCGACGGCACGCAGTAGCTCGGCGACCGCGGCCTCGATCTCGGACTTCGCGACGATTCGGTACAGGAGGAGTGGCTCGCCGAGGATCCTCCGGATCTGGAGCCGCGGGCTGAGCGAAGCGTACGGATCCTGGAAGACGATCTGCATACGGCGGCGAAGCGGGCGGAGCCTTCGCTGGCCAAGGGCCAGAATGTCGGTCCCGTCGAGGGCCACCCGGCCTTCGGCCGGCTCGATCAGGCGGAGCACCGATCGACCGAGGGTCGTCTTCCCGCTTCCGGATTCTCCGACGAGCCCGAGGACCTCTCCGCGCGAGACGGTCAGGTCCACACCGTCGACCGCCCGCACCCAGCCGCGCCTCGTCGTCCAGCGACTTCCGAACGGGAACCACGTCCTGAGGCCCTCGACCTCGAGCAATGGGCCGCCGGCCCCTTCCGTCACGCCGACCGCTCGTGAGATCATGTCGCGGTCGCCTTGTAACAGGCGCACTCGCGAGCGGGTCCCATCGTGCGGGTCGGCGGGAACCGGACGGCGCACTCCGCGTCCGCCAGCTCGCAGCGCGGGTGGAACGTGCATCCCGCGGGCAATCGAAGAAGATCGGGCACGGATCCCGGGATCCCCCGGAGCGGCTCGCCGCGTCCGCTTCCGAGGCTCGGGACGGCCCTGAGCAGCCCGTTCGTATAGGGGTGGTAGGGGTCATCGAAGATGCGGTCGGTCGGCCCGGTCTCGAACAGCTTCCCCGTGTACATGACCAGCGTCCTGTCGGCCGTCTCCGCGACGACGCCCAGGTCGTGGGTGATGAGGAGCGTCGCCATCCGGTAGTCTTCCTGGAGATCGCGCAGCAGGTCGAGGATGTCGGCCTGCACGGTGACGTCGAGAGCGGTCGTCGGCTCGTCGGCGATCAGCAGCCGGGGCCGCGTGCAGGTCGCGATCGCGATCACGGCACGCTGCCTCATGCCGCCGGAAAGCTCGAACGAGTACGCCTTGGCTCGCTTCTCCGGGTCCGGGATCCCGACGCCGCCGAGCACACGGATCGCCTCTCCGTCGGCCTCGTGACGCGTCATGCCGCGATGGAGCTCCAGCACCTCGCATATCTGTCGCCCGATCGGGAACACCGGGTTGAGCGCGGCCCCCGGCTCCTGGAAGACCATTCCGATCTCGCCCCCGCGCACGCGGCGGAGTGTCTCGGGCGTCACCCGCCGCAAGTCTGTGCCGCGGAAGAGGATACGGCCGCCGACGATGCGCCCCGGGGAAGGAACGAGGTCGAGGATCGAGAGCGCGACGATCGTCTTGCCGCATCCGGACTCTCCGACCAGCGCCACGGTCTCGCCCTCGCCGATCTCGAACGTCACGCCGTCGACGGCGCGGAGCTCGCCCTCGTCGAGGAAGAACGTCGCGGCCAGGTCCTCCACCCGAAGCAGCACGCTACACGTACTTCCTCATGAGGGTCTTCGGGTCGAGCGCATCGCGAAGCCCGTCGGCGAGGAGGTTGAAGCTCAGGATGGTGATCGAGAGCAGCAGGCCCGGGAACAGCGCCACCCACCAGGCCACGAAGATCGCCTCCCTTCCCTGGCTGACCATGTTCCCCCACGACGGCGTGGGCGGCCGGATGCCGATCCCGAGGAACGACAGCCCGGCCTCGGCGCCGATCATGCCGCCCACCATGAGCGCCGCGCTCACGAGCACCGGCGCCAGCGCATTGGGGATCAGATGCCGGAAGATGATCAGCCGATGGGGCAGGCCCATCGCGCGGGCCGCCTCGATGAACTCCCGTTCCTTGAGCGACAGGATCTCGCCGCGGATGAACCGTGCGGTCCCCGTCCACGACGTGAGACCGAGAATCAGCACGAGCGCGAGGAGGTTCGCCTCGAAGACGCCGACCAGCATCAGCATCAGGAAGAACGTGGGGAACGCCATGATCACGTCGACGATCCGCATGAGCGCGTTGTCCACGAACCCGCCGAAGTAGCCGGCGACCGATCCGTAGATCGTTCCGAACGTCACGGCCACGATCACCGCCAGGATCGCGACGGAGAGCGAGACCCGCGCGCCATAGAGCGCCCGGCTCAGCCAGTCACGGCCGTATTCGTCCGTGCCGAACGGGTGTCCTACGGATGGAGGCAGGTGGCGCGTGGCGACCGGATCCTCGATCGCCGTGGGGTCGAAAGAAGCGAGCAGGGGGGCCAGGATCGCCAACAGGCACAGGGCGGCGATCACGTACAGCGCCCCCATCGCGAGTCCGTTCTCCGCGAATCGGCGCATGGCGACGCGGTACGGGCTTCGCCCGTGACCTTCGGCTCGGGCCGTCTCGCCACCCGCGTCGGGTGACGGGGCCGACCTTCTCCGCCTTATCGCGTCACGCAGGATCAGAAGTCCACACGCGAGAGGGACGATCAGCACGAAACGGGTCGCGATCCAGGCGTCGGGCGCCGGGGTCGACCATTGCTCGCGGAACACGTCCCACCGGAGCGCGAGAACGGCCACCATGACGGCCGCCAGCCCGAGCAGGTGGAGCGTGCGCCGCCTCACGCCGGCTTCCCGTCGCCCAACGAGATCCGCGGATCGACGATGGAGTAGGTGATGTCGGCCAGTAGGTTGCCGAGGATGACGAGCACGGCTGCCATCATGGTGGTGGCCAGGATCACCGGATAATCACGGGCCCCGACGGCCTCGGTGGCGAGCAGCCCCATCCCCGGCCACGCGAACACGTTCTCGATCAGCACGGCACCGCCCAGCAGAAACGGGAGGCTCATCCCGTAGATCGTGACGATCGGAATGAGCGCGTTCCGGAGGGCGTGCTTGAGGATCACCGTCCGCTCGCGCAACCCTCTCGCGCGCGCGGCGAGGATGTACTCCTCGCTGAGGACCTCGAGCAGGCGATTGCGCATGTATCGGGCGGTCCCCGCGGCCTGCGCCACGCCGAGCACGAACACCGGCAGCGCGAGGTGCCACAGCCGGTCTCCGATCTTCCCCCAGGTCGACAACAGGTCGTAGTCGAGCGAGCGGGTCTGGGAGATCGGGAACCAACCGAGATTCACCGAGAAGACCATGACGAGCATGATCGCCAGCCAGAACCCGGGGATGGAGTGGATGGCCAGCGAGCCGACCGTTATCGCCCGGTCGGCGAGGGAGTACTGCTTCACCGCCGAGTAGATGCCGAGGGCGATCCCGATGAGCGCGTCGAACAGAAGCGCGAGCCCGGCGAGCTGGAGCGTGTACGGAATCCGTTCGGCGATGAGCGCCGTCACCGGTCGGCGGTAGCGGAACGATTCGCCGAGGTCTCCCTGCGCGACGTTGACCAGCCATTTCCCCAACTGGACGTGGATCGGCTGATCCAGTCCGAACCGCTGGCGGAGGAGCTCGATCACCTCCGGGTCCATCTGTCGGCGCAGGCGAGGCGCGAGGAACATGTCCATCGGGTCGCCCGGAGCCAGGTGGATCACGACGAAGGTGATCGTCGCGATCCCCAGCAGGAGCGGGATCGCCTGAATCAGCCGGCGGAGGGTGTAGCGGGTCAACCCGCCGTCCCTCCTCCGCCGGACGTCGAGCCCGATTCACTGGTTGGGATCACCGGATGTCCTCGTCCATCCAGAATGCCTCCTGCCGGAAATCGGCGGGGAACGGGGCCACCTGCAACGCCAGGCGCGCTCCCCGCCGAGCTACGGCTTCGATCTCCCGTCCCACCGATGACCTCACGCTTCGCAGGTCGGTGCGATTCGGCACTTCCCTCGGCCGGTCAGCGCCGCTCCCCTCGACGAAGTGCACGTCATCCTCCAGCCCGCTTCGATTCGCGAACGGGAGGACTGCGATGCTGGGGCGCCCTTCCCGATCGCCCCCGGAATCGCCGGGCGCCGACACGGCCCGCGCTGAGGAGTAGCCCGGCGATGATCGTGAGCTCGGACCCGCTGACGCGCTGATTCCCCTTGTCGCCATGGTACCAGGCGAGGGCGAGGGTGACCGAGAACCCCTCGCCCAAGGCGACGAGCACGACAGGGAAACAGGTCGTTCGACCATCCCAAGCCGTCGCGCAGGGTCGAAAACACCTCGAGCGCGACCTAGGCACCGGCCAGGGAGGCCAGCGCCCACCGTACGATCCTGCGCTGCTTGAGGCGTTCGAGAATGGTCATTGGCCGGATTGGACAGAGAGGATCACGCCGCCCCGCCGCGTCGACCGGCGGCCGGCGGCTACCGTGCGTGCCAGGACCATCCTGGGCATCCATCACCTTCCGGTGGGGGAGCGGCTCCCGGACCGCCTTCCACGTCCTCGTGGCGGTCGATTCGGCCGCCCTCAGCGTCGCGTCCGGCGAGGCGCGTGACAAGGGCCGGGCGACCTCTGCGTGAGCGGGGGCGCAACGCGAACGGGCGACGCCGCTGCGCGCGCTCGTCCACCGGGTCGTCGAGACCGCGATCACCGACGGGCTCCCCGCGATCGAGGACAGTCCCGAGCTCGCCCTCCCCGACCGCAGGAGGATGGGCCTGGCCCCGGGCGCCGGACAGGAACGCCCAGCAGGATTCCGATAGTACTGGTGGGTTCGAGCGGAATCCCGTCGCGGACCTGCCGCACGCCCGTCGCCGTGTGGATCCGAAAGACCGTGACGTTCGAGACTTGAAGGGGGCAGGGGCTTTCGGGGGGTAGCTCGAGCAAACCCGCGGGGACCGTGCGCTGCCAACCGATGCAGCATTCCGTGCAAATGGAGCCGATCGGGATCGAACCGACGACCTCCTGCTGCAAAGCCCCCAACCGGTGGGGCCGGAAACGACGAAATGCTGTAACCACGCGGTGTTTCGGGCGTCCTCGTCGTTTCCGGTTTGTCGGGGTCCCTCCAGGCAAGCCGGGCTACGATCGCGGATGATGATCGTCAACCAGCGAGGAGGCACCTTCTTGCACCGGAATTCGAACGCGATCGACGTGACGACCGTCCTCCTCCTCATCCCTTGGAGCTAGTCCACGATCGCCCGTTCGAACGATTCCGTGCTCAGATCCTGCCGCTAGATTCCGTAATGGAATGGTGTCTGCCGACCCGATCCGGTGTGATCCGGGGGCTTACACCGTCTGAGACGCTCTGCAACCGAAGGCTCCGAAAATGTCGACGCTATTGATCGTGATCGTGGTTCTGCTCCTGCTCGGTGGCGGTTGGGGCTACTCGCGCCGCCGACGCTAGCTCTGTCGTGTCGCTCCCACAAACCCGGGGAGAAACGCATGAAGAGCAGTACGAAGGATCGTACTGAGGGCAAGCTCCATGAGGCCAAGGGCGAACTCGTTGAGAAGGTCGGCGAGCTCACCGACGACCCGGACATGAAGGCAAGGGGCAAGAGCGAGAAGATTGCCGGCAAGGTGCAGCAGGTGGTTGGCAAGGTCGGGAAGGCTCTCGGAGAGTAGCCCCGCCTTCTTGCCCTTTCTTGCTCGTGATGCGAGCGCGTTCTCACCCTCTCGACAGTCGGGACACTGCTCGACGGTGAGATTCAGAGCCTCCCCCACCCCCCGCAGCTCCAGCGTATCGGCCACGACGTCACATCTCTGGGAGCCGTCGTAGGGAAGCGTCGCTCCGTCAGCCGCCGAAGGTCGCCGCGAGCGCATGGATGAGCGCGGCGAACGCCGTGCCGAACACGACGACGAACACGAAGAGGAACACGCCGAACCAGTACCCGTTCTCCTCCACTTCGGGCGGGCCGGCGGTCCCGCTTCTCGGGTCGCTCATCTCGTTCACGTCGCTCATCCTCCGAACTCCCACAGCCGCGACAGCCACATCCAGTCGAGGCCGTAGAACAGGGCCATCACGGCCAGGAAGAACCCGACCATCGCGAAGGTTCCGCGCATCGAGTGGTCGTGGACGGGGCGGTCGCCGCTCGCGCCGAGCGACAGCGGCACGGGCACCCGCATCCGCGCGGGCTTGCCGAACAGCAGCGACCCGACGGCCACGAGAATGAAGATGACGCCGGCCGCGACGGCCAGGACCGCGGCGACCCCCATGATCGCGTACATGGGTCCGGCGGCCGCGAAGCTGAAGTCGGTCCCGGGGATCGACATGGTGACGGGATCACGGCGCGGGGCACCATACACGATCCCCGCCTCCATCATCGCCATGGCCGCGATGCTCATCGCCAGCGCGTACAGGTGCGGCTGGAGGCGGGCGAACCAGTCGAGCACCCATTCCTTGTTGAAGAACAGCCGGATCACGTAGTAGAGCAGCCCCATGAACGCGAGCGTGGTCCCGACGGCCACCGTCCCGTGGAAGTGGCCGGGCACGGCCAGGGTGTTGTGACGCAGGGTGTTGAGCTGCATCTGGCCCATGAGGACGCCGGTGATCCCGCCGAGGAAGCCGAACAGGATGATGCTCCAGGCGGTGGCCGAGAACCCGGGATCGTGCCACGGCGCGGTCCGTAGCCAGCCGAACCACGTGTCCCCACCGAGGCCCCGCTTGCGGCGCCCCGCCTCGAGCCCGGCCGGGATGGCGAAGGCGTGGATGAGGCTCGCCAGCACCGCCCCGTACACGGCATACGACGTGTTCCACATCTTCCACCCCGAGCTCAGCACGGGGTCGGCCATGAGGTGGTGGGCCGCGCCCATGTTGATGAAGAACAGATAGAGGATGAACGCGCCGCGGGAGATCTTCTCGCTCACGACCTCGGCGCCGGCGGTCAGCCAGGTCATGAAGTACCAGACCGTGATCATCGCGGCGAGATTGATCTGCTGCGACCCGTGCCCGATGATCCAGAACATGTGCCGGTACCAGGCGGCGTCGATGTGCGCCACGACCCCGATGCGCCACAGGTAGGTCGGGACGTAGGTGACCAGCCCGCCGACCAGCGCCTCCACCGCGATGATCCCGGTGATGAACGCCCCGAAGGTCACGAGCGGCAGGGTCTTGTCCGGCTCCTCGCGCTTCTGCTGCCAGATGCAGAAGAAGAACGGCAGCGCCGCGATCACGGCCCCGAGGATGAACACGATCGCGCCCAGGTAGAACAGCGGCGAGGCCTGGAGCGGGGCATACGAGGTCAGGAGTGGCTGATTGTCCGGCGGCGCGGTCGTCCAGATGGCATAGTCGATGAGCAGTGCCGAGCCCAGCATGACCGCCCAGCCGGTGTTCGCCATCCACGACGCCGGGAGCTTCCGCCCCAGCACGATCGGACCGCCCACGTAGAGGATGGCGATCTCCATGAACACCATCCAGAAGATCAAGAGGTTCCACGCGTGCAGGCTCAGGAACTTGTAGAAGTCGGCGGCTCCGAGAATGCCGACCGCCTCCCAGCGCGTGAGCGCCACGAGAAGCGCGGCGATCCCGCCGATGATCAGGGCCACCACGGCCGTGAGCCCGAACATCTTCACGGGCACTTCGGCGGAGCGGTGGATTCTCAGCCCCGTGACCCGGCAGGTCCGGAACCCGTCCGCGCCGTAGTCGTTCTCGAGGAGCCCGATGGCCATGGTCTAGCGCTCCCTCATTCGACGATGATCTGGCCGTGCATGACCCGGTGTCCCACGCCGCAGAACTCGTTGCACTGGACGTCGTAGACGCCGGGGTGCTTGAACGTCATCGGCATGGTCCATTCGTAGCCGGGGAGGACCTGGAGGTTGAACTGCTCGATGAGCTCGTCGCGGCGGTGCAGCCCGAAGCCGTGCTGCACGTCGAAGCTGCCGAAGTGGAAGGTGTACTCCTTCCCCACCTCCAGCACGACGGGCAGTCCGGTCCACAACCACTGGCGGCCGCTGATGTAGACGTCGTCGCCCGGCGGCACGATGCCCCGGTCGCTTGACTCGGCCGCCTCGATGTACGCCTCGACCTTCGCCTGCCAGGCCTCGGGCTCGATCCGGTACGTCGGCCCCATGGGATTCTGGGCGCCGAGCATCCGCCAGCCCACCATCCAGCTGAACAGGATGAGGCAGGTGAGGAGAGAGATGCTCAGCCAGCGGCGCTCGTGCGGGTTGACCGACCGGTTCCACCACACGCCTTCCGGCGATCGGACGGGCGAACTCATGTCAGCCCGCCGGGCCGGTGTTGGCGAGGTCGATCAGACCCCAGAGCACGTAGGAGAGGAAGAAGTAGAGCATCGCCGCCAGGGCCAGCACCCACACGCTGTTGAACAGCCGCTGGGGCCAGGGAGGGGGGGATTCGTCCATCGGGCCTCCTGCCGATTGCGTCGGAGATGTCGTATCGACTGACGGTGGCGGGGGGCGATGCTTCCCGTCAAGGCTACCCCTCTTGCCGCTCCACGCGGAGCCGCTTGTTCTCCCGGCGGAGACGGCGGAGCTCTTCCTTCTCATCGCTCGTAAAGCACCAAGTCTCGAGGTCTCCACGAAACCGGGTGCGGTCTCAGTCGGAAAAGGTCGAAGCCCTCCGCGCCTGCGCGGAGGGCCGAACCTTGGGAGCCAGCTAGGGGCTTTCGTGGCCGACTTCGTGAATCGAGATGTCGTCCACGTGGGACGTGAAGTTCCCGTCCTTGTCCCACTGTAGCTGCAGGACCTCGTTGAGCCGCACGGGCCCGCCACCCGCCCCTTCGAGCGTGCCCTGCCATGTGCCGGCGAGACGCGTCGGGGCGCCGTTCTTCCACTGGATTTGGCCGGTGAAGACCGCGGTTCCCTCGGCCAGAGGTCCGGCCGACAGGAACGCGCAGGGATCCGAGAAGAAGTCGACAATCAGTCCCTCGTATACGGCGATGGGTGCTTCCCGGTCCTTGAACAGCTCCAGAACGCGATCGAGCTCCGACGGTGTCGTCACGCGCTGGAGCGCCGCGGCGTAATCGGGGGAGCTGTCGTCCCCGCAGCCAGTGAACGGGGAATTGAAAGGATCGACGTAGTGGAACGAGAGGAGAGGTCTTTGGCTTCCCGCTCCGGGCACGACGACGCCGTCGGCCGCCGCGTTGTAATGGATCAGGCCACCGAAGACGAACGTGCTGCTCGCGAAACGGGACACTACGAGGTTGGGCAGCGCGGGCCCGTTCGTGAAGTCGAGGCGAGGCGTGGGGACGTCGTCCGGCGCGACCACCGGGGTGGCTTCGCACCCGTAGAGGGCCGCGATCGTGAAGACGAACCCCGCGACTCCGGTGTGGAGCCCAGGGCCGCGTCGCGCTCGAGACACCGATCGGTCTGACATGTGCTTCCTCCCCTGTGTGGCCCCTGTCGCCGCGGCGTACGGGATCCGCGCCGCCCGGGAGCCGTCTTGATCGGTCGTACGGTCTAGCCCGTCCGTAGGCTGAGCGTCAGACAGCGGTTTGAGATGCGAATCGAGGCTGTCTAGTTTGCCGGAGAGGTGGCCACGGTGACCGAACTGCGTTTCCAGACCCTCGGTTCTATCGATCTCCGCGACCGTGATGGCGCCGCGGTCGACCGGGTGCTCGCCCGGCCGAAGCTCGTCGCGTTCATCTCGTACTTGGCGATCGAGGCGCACGAGAACTACGTGCGTCGCGACATGCTCACGGGCCTGTTCTGGCCGAGACTCGACGAGGCGCACGCCCGGCAGAACCTGCGTCAGGTGCTCCACGAGCTGCGCCGGGTCATCAATCCCGACTGTATCCTGACCCGTGGGAACGAGGAGATCGGGCTGTCGCGGGACGTCTTCGGTTGCGATACCACGGACTTCCAAGACGCGATCGAGCTCGAGCTCCTGGACAAGGCGCTCGAGCTGTACCGGGGGGAGTTCCTTTCCGGCTTCCATCTGTCCCACGCCCGATCATTCAG
>Ga0307444_1001252_pt1 | contig 11075 bp, 11 predicted proteins | sample SalMarSW160340MG_FD_202145 | JGI IMG/M metagenome (GOLD analysis project Ga0307444, IMG submission 202145) | Salt marsh sediment microbial communities from the Plum Island Ecosystem LTER, Massachusetts, United States - SW1603-40 | ecosystem: Environmental > Aquatic > Marine > Intertidal zone >... | reverse complement strand
CACCCAAAACAGCATACTTATCTGGTCAAGAAATCTTGACTAAGAAACTGGCGTTTAGTCAAGAAACCTTGATAAAAACGCTTTAATTTCATAAACAGCCTATATTCTGTGGAGGAGCCGAATGCATAAAAGTGCTATTTTGCTGTTTGTCCTCGCCTTGCTTACTACGTCATGTTTTACCGGAGCTATACCTGTTCTGTCCTATGCTACTGTGGAAGAAAACTCGTGGACAACCAAAACTTCCGCGCCGTTAGCGGGCAACTATGAAGCCGCTGTTGTAAATGGCAAAATATACGTTTTTAGAGGCGGCGCCAATTACGAGTACGACCCAGCCACAGACAATTGGACAACAAAAGCACCCATGCCATCAACATCATGGGCTGAGGCTGCGGTGGTGATAAACGACAAGATATACGTTTTAGCGAATTCTGTTCCATACGAGTACGACCCAGAAACTGACACGTGGAAAACTGGACAGCCCATGCCTACCGCAAGAAGTCAGATTAGGGCGGAAGCTGTCAACGGAAAAATCTACGTTATCTCAGGCAGAACAGGCGACCAATACACCACAGTAAAAACAAATGAAGCTTACGATCCAGAAACTGACTCGTGGGAAACAAAAGCGGAAATACCCTATCACGTCGCAAGCGGTGGATCCACAGTGCTTGACGACAAAATATACGTTATAGGCGGGCAAAACGAATTTCACGATCCTATGAATCCGGGTTTTGTCCAAATATATGATCCTGTAGTTGACGCTTGGAAGCAAGGAACACCTCATCCGAATCCCGCATGGATAGAAGAAGAGGTAGCTGCAACAACAGGTCTTCACGCCCCGAAAAGAATCTACGTTATGGGCGGAATCGAAGGCATCGGAATGGCAACAGACGCTAATTATGTTTATGACCCTGAACTTGACGTTTGGAACTCTAGCTCTTCGATGCCGTTCCCCAGGTCTGGGTTTGCCCTTGCCACCGTGAATGATGTGCTATATGCAATCGGAGGCTTCAACGGATGGATGACCAGCTATTCAGATAATCAGCAACATATTCCGTTTGGGTATGGTACTATACCTTTGATCTCTTCGCCAGAGAATAATGGGAACTACACGTCGAGCAGCGTGTCTTTAATTTTTGAACTTAGTGTGCAGACTTTGTATTTGAGCTATAGTTTGGATGGAGGCGCAGAAGTGCCCTTGTTAGGCAACACTTCGCTCAGTGGATTAGTCAACGGGGATCACGCATTAACAATTTACGCTATGGACGAGAAAGGAAATACCAGTACGCTGCAAACAATCAGCTTCAGGGTAGATAGTAGCTTAACAACAATATTGGTCATAGCTGCCATTGTAACAGTAGTAGTTGTTGGCGCTGGTCTGCTTGTTTACTTCAAGAAACGTAAACGCTGAGTCGGCAACCGCCGTTAGAGAACTGATTCGTGCACTTCCACATGGTAAATTGGGAGTGTTTTCGTAACCGATAAGGCATAACTGTTCATGATGCAACATTTACCTCTAAAAAAGCTCGTTAATGCAGCGTGAAACTGAGAATTCAACAAAGTTATATAGCGCCGTCAATTATACTACTTCATAGCCCTATAAGGCTACGATTAAACAACACATAGGAAAAAACCGACAATGACGACAAAAAACCCGCCTTACAAAATTGTTGTAAAACAACGATTAAATCCACGTGCTTATATATAGGAGGCTATGTTGTAAGTTGAAAGTTCGTTCCTTTGAGGGTATCGATAGTTGGCTGGATGAGAATTTATGTCTCTTCTCGTGTTTGAAGAAGGGATTGTTTTAAAAAATAAAGAAAGTTTGAAAATGTTTGTTTTTGTCTGCTTTGCTCTGTTTTTTTGGTTTACTCTTTGCTCATGGTTATTTCCATCGTCGAAACCATTCTGGACCTGTTTTCGCCTTCTCTGGGTGGCATCTCTACTGTTCCGATAGCTATCTTGCTTACTTTCAAGTCTTTCACGAATCGGTTCCTGGTTATTTCCGCCACGTCAACAGCTGTAGTTATTGCTTGGCCACGAGCTTTCAGCGTTATTTCTTTCAAGTTTCCTGAGGAAAGACTTGTGATTATTGCCAGCACATAGCTCATTGGAGGTTTGTTTCCGACGAAGATGACGTCTGCATTCTCAGCCATTTTCTTCACTCCTTTTATTGTTGTTTCTTTTGTGTAACGTTGCCGTCAACGCATTTGTGTCTACGACAGGACGTTACTGCCTCTACATAATCGGACATCTCACTTATAAGTCCGCTGAAAAATCATGGTTCCAGCATTACAAGAAACTGAAAAACCGATGTTGTTTCCAAAATTTTTACGTGCTTTCGCATCCTTGAGAAGCCCTGTTTGCACCCAGCTTTTCACCCTTAGCACCCTACGCCTTTCGTGAAAACAGAATGCACCATGGTTCTGCTTAAATAATGAGCATTGACATACAAATAGCGAAACCGAAATTGCTGACGAAACTAAAGAAAAAAGTTCAAGCCATGCTAACTTCAGAAGCGCAAGCCGCGCACAAGATAGGCTTAACCCCTAACATCGTAAGCCTCATCGGCTTGGTGCTGGCTCTATCTTCAGCTTTTGCGTACGCGGCGACCAATGCTCAGGCTTTGGGGATTCTGTTGGCAACGATTCTGCTTTTGGCGTCAGGATTCTGCGATGCGCTAGACGGTATAATCGCCAGAATTTATCAACAGGCAACCGTGTTCGGCGGGTTTCTGGACTCCCTCTTGGACAGGTATGCTGACGCAGCTGTTTACGGAGGCGTGATAATTGGCGGTTTATGTGACCCTTTCTGGGGGTTAGCTGCCCTAGCGGGTTCCCTGCTTGTTAGCTATAGCCGAGCAAGAGCTGAAGCGGCAGAAATAAAGATGGAGTCCGTTGGCTTAGCCGAAAGAGCAGAACGTATGCTGATTCTAGCGGTCGCAAGCATCGCCGCCATTTTCTGGCATCCAGCCTTAAATTTGGGAATAATACTGCTTGCGGTGCTCTCGAACTTAACGGTCCTGCAAAGGGTTGTGCACGTTTACAATTCGTTAAAGAAAAAAGGCAATAATCTGGAAAACTAGCGTCTTCTTCTGTAACGCGAGCGCCTTTCGTTTTCAGCTCTAACTTTAACTATTCCTCGATGTACCGCACATGAAATACAATAATATTTTGTGTCTACCCACGAGCACATATATGTGCCTTTCTGTCGTAACTCCTTAGCCAACTGAGGCTCGACAAAGGAAACTCGGCGCGTAGACTTCTTAGCTTTGTCACGCGGCACCATCTGCCCGCAACCGACGCATTGTACAAGACCGCTGCTTCCTTTGCTTCCTTTCGATCTTCCTCGGCTCTTTCGTTTAAACGGCAATTGATATTGACCTCTTAGGTTCTTTACAAGCAGAATAGTAAAATTACTGCTTTATATATCTGCTCTTACCTTCAAGAGATAAGCGATGTTGGCTTTAGCATCAATTTTAGGTATTATTCTACCTGATGATGAGGTCATTAGGCTTGTTACTCCTGGTCCGTGACCTGCAGTGACACAGTTCGTGTGTATCACTATGCCCAAGGAAATCGCGCCTTGCCGATAAATTCTCCCGAAAGAGTGGTCTGCGTCGATTATAGCCACCAAATCGCCGAGCCTCAAATCTTCAAGCCCGTACTGCTCTATCACCTTCTCATCAAACAATTGTATATCGTAATCGCCTGAGAACACCTGGTTTGCTCCTAGTCCTGAACCCATTATAGCCGCGGGAACCATGTGTGCCACAGGCACCTCCAACTTTTCCCCGTTCGGTTTCGGATTTAGCGCTTCCAAAAAGCCTGGGTCCATGTTCATCACTTTTATGTCTGGAAAATCTGTTAGCTTCAAGCCAACTCCATAAGCTTTTACAAGAATCTTGTCGCCCAGCAACAGCTTTTCTAAGGTTTCTGGTTGAAAATCCACGAGTACATGTTCTATACCGCCGTGCTTACCCGTGACAATGCCTTTGCTGCCTTTCGCGTCACCAGTCACAACGGTTGCCTCGTTACCAACACATGACAGTATGTTGAACGCTGTGTTTGCTATTTGCCCATGCCGTGCATCATTCTCCTTGTTTTCCGTGCTGACACAGGGTTCAACGTGGTCAGCTTCCCAACCGCACGCTAGGTCGCCAACCCTGAGATTGTAGGTTATCCCGCCGACTCCAGGCAAAATGGATGGCGTTCCCGTGGCTGAAACATTGTAAACTGACCTGCTAACGAATGGGCTCGCCACTTCTCCCATGACTGATATCTTCACAAGTTTGTCAACGTTTGTCCTCAACATGCCATATCTCACTCTCAAGTTATGCTGTTTATCCCACACACTAATAAAATTTCCATGATAGCCTCAGAGACACATTTTCACTATTGGAGTTAGCAACTCTTAAATGTGCGATTACTATCTTGAAAAGTGAAAGCCAAACTTGGTAAAACTTGTTGGAAGGCTGAGCGATGTCTGAAATTGGATTAAGAACAAGAATGATCGTTAAAGACGTCATGAGCAGTCCCGTGGTAACTTTAGATGAAGACGCAACTTCAAACAAAGTTGCTCACATCATGGATGAAAACGAATTAGGCTGCGTTATAGTCACGAACAAGGCTGGAAACCCCGTCGGCATCTTAACAGAACGCGATTTGGTGATAAGAGTTCTAGCCAAAAATCTCAAGCCTGACGCCATCAAAGCGAAGGAAATCATGACTTCCCCGTTAGTCACCATAGAACCAGACGCGACAGTAAGCGAAGCCGCAAGAAGAATGAGCAGACTCAACATCAGAAGACTCGGCGTGACCTACAAAGGCAACCTCGTAGGACTAGTTTCAAGCAAAGACATTCTCGCCGTGATGCCGGAGCTAATAGAAATGATTCAAGAAAGAAGCCGCATCGAAGGTGCCGTTGAAGCTGAGGAAACCGAAGAAGAAGAAACGCCTCTTTCTGGATACTGCGACCGCTGCGGCGTATTCTCAGAAAACTTGAAAGACGTTAATGGACAGAACTTATGCGAAGACTGCCGCATCGAATTAGAAAACGAAAGATAAGCGTTAACAATTCACAACCACGCGGTAGCTCATTCCATTCAAAACAAACTTATTATCTTCCTTATTCGTTATTCACAGCAGAGCGCGTTTAACTTGATTGTTGATTCCGTATTGACAAACGCCAAAGCGTACCTGAACACGAACTTAGTTGACTGCAGTATAGCCATCGAAAATGGCAAAATCTTCAAAATAGGCAAAGAAACGCACATGCCAAACGCCGACGAGAAAATCAATCTCAGAAACATGCTAGTCCTTCCAGGCTTGATTGACGTTCACGTGCACCTTCGCGATGAAGGAAAAGCATACAAAGAGGACTTCTACACAGGAACAGCCGCCGCTGCCGCGGGAGGGATGACCACCGTTTTGGACATGCCTAACAACGCCCCCGTGACCATGAGCGCGGAAACCTTGAAAAATCGCATGCGAATCGCGGAACGAAGCGTTCTCGTTAATGTTGGCTTTTACTCCGAATTTCCAAACGACTTGGGCGAGGTCACAGGTATTGTGGCTCAGGGCGCCGTAGGCTTCAAACTCTTCATGGCATGCCAAATTGGCGGATTAAACGTTGACGACGATAAAGCCTTGCAAGAAGCGTTTACAAAAGTCGCCGAAACAGATGTTCCAGTTGCGGTGCATGCGGAAGACAAAGCGTTTTTGACGGAGAACGAAGAAAGGCTGAAACGAGCCAAGCGGCATGACGCAAAAGCGTTCCTCAAGGCTCATACTGAACGTGTGGAGCTTAAAGCGGTTGAGCACCTGTTGAAGATAAGTGCGCAAACCGGTGTGCGATTGCATTTCTGCCACATGACGACCGAACAGGGCTTGAACGCCGTCATTGAGCCGAAAAAATCCGGCAGGAACATAACCTGTGAAGTGACCCCCCAGCATCTTTTGTTGTCAAGCATCGATTTTGAGCGCCGCGGCTTAATGTTAACAATGATGCCGCCTCTCCGCGGCGAAAGCCAAATTGAAGCGCTTTGGAAAGGAATTGCTGACGGCTGGGTTGACGTTATCGGATCGGATCATGCCCCTCACGCTTTAAGTGAGAAGTCCGCTGGCATTGTTTGGGACATTAAAGTTGGCGTGCCCGGTCTTGAAACCACTCTTCCTCTTATGTTGACTATGGTTAGAAAGAACCGAATATCACTGGCGCGTGTGGTTCATCTACTTTCAGAAAAACCCTCAGAAATCTTCCACCTAAAAGACCGCAGCCGCATAGAACAAGGAAGAAAAGCAGATTTAACCGTTGTAGATTTCAACCGTAAATTCAGAATTAACGCGTCAAAATTCCATTCCAAAGCGAAGTACTCACCCTTTGACGGCTGGGAAGTGCAAGGTAAACCCGTGAAAACCTTCGTTAACGGATTATTAATCATGGAGGAACAAGAAATCGTGGCGGAAGCAGGCAGTGGCAGCATAATTCGGGGAGATCGCGCGTGAAATTCGTCGCGGATGGTATGCTTGGAAAACTGACCCGATGGCTTCGCATGATAGGGCAAGACGTCAAATACTCCAATCAATCTGAAGACGCAGAACTGATTGCCGCGGCTGAAAAGGAGCATCTTGTTCTCCTCACAAGAGATTTAGAACTTTACAAACGCGCCTCAGCCAAAGGAATTGACGCTTTCTATGTGGAAGGACAGACAGAAGCTGAGAAACTAGCTGGGCTTGCTGCGCGTTTCGGTTTTTCCTTGGCGATAGACTTGAATCGTTCTCGTTGTCCAAAATGCAACACCCAAATTCAATCGACACCTAAAGAGAAGCTTGCAGACAAAGTGGAAAAAAACACATTTGCCCATTACGAGGAATTTTGGCTGTGTCCAAAATGTGGTAGCGTCTATTGGCAAGGCGCCCACTGGAAAGGAATCTGCGCGACTCTTGAAGAAGCCAAGAAAATTAAAGGTTCGCAGATTTAACTTTTGAGGAGCCACTTCAACGGAATATCCTGGAAAGTTCCGTCCGGCAGCGTCCTTCTGATTGTTATGGGCAAGATTCCGCCTTCGAATTCTTCCAAGGCTATGTCAATCGGGTTTGAAATGGTTTCGTTAACCTCGAGAAGTATAGGGGCACCCATAGAAATCTGAAGAGCCCTAGCTCCCACTATTCTTGCTTTCTCAAACCGCGTTATTTTCGGAGGACCCACAGATATTTTTTCTTTTTTAGACGTGTTCTAATACTCTCCAGCGCCCGGATACATTCCGCCAGGAGCTCCTCCTCCCGGTGGCATTGGAGGCGCCTTCATTTTGCCAGCGGCTATCACATCGTCGATTTTAAGAATCATTGAAGCCGCTTCGGTTGCTGACTTAATTATCTGCTTTTTAACTGTGATCGGCTCGAAAACACCTTTCTTTGCCATGTCTTGGACTTTTCCTTCTAGGACTTCTATGCCCGCCCAAGTTTCCCCTTTCTCGTGTCTGGACCTTAATTCTGACAGTATGTCTATCGGGTCTAAACCCGCGTTCTCCGTAAGCGTTATCGCGACAGTCTCCAAAGCGTCTGCAAAAATTTTAACCGCCAGCTGCTCTCTTCCCGGCAAAGTTTCCGCGTACTTCTTGAGCGTGCTTGCCATTTCAAGTTCTGGAGCGCTGCCTCCCGCTACTACTTTGGGTTCTTCAAGTATGTCCTTGATTACGCACAAAGCATCATGGATTGAACGCTCCGCCTCTGCCGTTATACGGTTTGTTCCGCCTCGTATCAAAAGTGTAACTGCCCGCGGATGTTTGCAGCCTTCGATGAAAGTCATTTTGTCGTCCCCGATTCTGCGTTCTTCTACGAGCGCTGCGTATCCAAGATCCGCTGATTTAATGTCGTCCAATTTGGTTACTATTTTTCCGCCCGTGGCTTTTGCTAGTTTTTCCATGTCTGACTTTTTCGCCCTTCGAACAGCTACTATTCCTTTTCTGGCAAGAAAATGCTGAACCATGTCATCGATGCCTTTTTGGCAAATAATAACGTTGGCGCCTGCAGCTACAATTTTGTTAACCATGTCTTTAAGCATCGCTTCTTCCTGGTCGAGGAACGCTTCAATCTGATCAGGTGTTTCAATGTTAATTTTTGCGTCATATTCCGTCTTTTCATTTTCTAAAGACGCATCAAGTAATGCGATTTTGGCTTTTTCCACTCGTTTAGGCATGCCAGAATGCACGATTTCTTTGTCCAGGACTATGCCGTTTATCAGGCTTGTGTCGCCGAGGGATTCACCGTTTTTCTTTTCAACTTTGACGTCTTCCACGTCCACCTTGTATGTGTCGCCTTCTTTTTCTGCAACCTCCAGCATAGCTTTGACCGCTATGTCCGCTAAGTACTCTTTGTATTCAGCCACGATTTTGCTTGCCATAGACGTTACGGCGGCTTTCTTCAAGTAATCCCGTTTCTTCAGGTCCACGGGTATCGCTATTTTCTCCAGAGTTTCCAACGCTTTTTCTGCGGCTTTTTTGTACCCGTCGATTATTATGGTTGGGTGTATGTTTTTGTCTATCAGCTCTTCAGCCTTGTTTAGAAGCTCGCCGGCTATTACGACGGCGGATGTGGTTCCGTCGCCTGCTTCGTTATCTTGTGCTTTGGCAACTTCGACCAGCATCTTGGCTGCTGGATGTTGAATGTCCATTTCATCTAGAATTGTGCGGCCATCGCTTGTTATCGTAACATCGCCGAAGCTGTCCACAAGCATCTTATCCATGCCTTTAGGTCCTAGGGCGCTTCTTACGCTTTCAGCCACGACTTTCGCAGCAGTTATGTTTGCGTGTTGCGCCTCTCTTCCACGAGACCTGTTTGATCCTTCCCTTAATACGAGAACTGGCACCCCGCCAGCTTGTGCAGGTGCTGACAAATCAAGATAACCTCCTTTAATGCGCACAACAACAAAACACAATTGCCATATAAGTTTTTCTAGACTCAATGTATCGAACTTGGCTAAACTTGGAGGTTTTCCATAAACGGCTCAGCGTTTTTGAGCATATCAGTCGTTGGTTAGCTTAGCTTAATACACGGCTATTTTAACTACACCCTTAACTTTTAAAAACTCAGGGATTAATTCACCTGGGATTTTTTTCTCCACAATCAGCGTGAGTTTTGGTTCGGGTGAGAGTTCTGGATCGTCTACAATCGCCTGTCTGATGCTCAAGTGGGCTTCGGAGAGAATCATGGCTGATTTGGCTAAGATGCCCGGTGTTTTTGCGTCATCAGGCGTTATTTCTACCACGCCTAAGTTGAGTGGTTTCGCGATTTCTTTCAACGAGTGCCCAGCAGGTCGTAACTCCTCAAAAATTAGTCTAAGTTCGCGGTGGGCTTTTATCGTGTTTAGCGTCTCGTTTACAGTGCGCCTGTCCACTCCGGCGACTCTTGCTATGCGCACTGGCGGAATCTCGATTTGGTTGAGGTAGATTCTTCCGTCTTTTGCGCTTAGTCCGTTTTCTACTAGAACACGAGCTACTTTGAGTCGTTCGGGATATTCTTGCAGGTGTTTTTTAATTTGGTTCCACATGAAAACAGTTCCTTCGTGTACATTTATGTACAGTAAAGTATAAATGTGCTGGTCAAGTTCCTAATGAAAACACAAAACGGAAGAGAAGCACCATGCCAAGTAGAAAAATACTTCTAGACGAAGATCAGATACCAAAACAATGGTATAATATCACTCCCGACTTGCCCAAACCGCTCCCGCCCTTTATAGACGCTGAAACAAAGGAACCTGGAGCGGGAATTGTTCCGCGAATATTCCCCAAGGCGATTCTCAGTCAGGAAATGAGTAAGGACCGATGGATAGACATCCCTGAGGAAGTCCGAGAAGTTTACAGAATGTGGCGGCCAACCCCCCTCTATAGAGCCATCGGACTTGAGAAGGCTCTGAAGACCCCCGCGAAAATCTACTACAAGTACGAAGGGGTCAGCCCAGCAGGAAGCCACAAAACCAACACTGCCGTTGCCCAAGCTTATTACAACCTGAAAGAAGGCACCGAACGATTAACCACAGAAACCGGAGCTGGTCAATGGGGGTCCGCGTTGTCTTTCGCCGCTGCCATGTTTGGACTGAAAGCAACCGTTTACATGGTTAGAGCGAGCTATGATCAGAAACCCTACAGAAAAATTTTCATGCAAATTTTTGGAGCGCAATGTTACGCAAGCCCCAGCAAACAAACCGAGAGCGGCAGAAAAATCCTTGCAGAAGACCCAGACAGCACTGGTAGTTTAGGCATCGCCATAAGTGAAGCCGTTGAAGATGCTCTTGTTAATGAAAAAGAGGCTAACTACACAATAGGCAGCGTTTTCAATCACGTTCTATTGCATCAAACTGTTATAGGCTTGGAGACCCAAAAGCAGCTGGAAACCGTGGAAGATTACCCTGATGTGATATACGGCTGCATAGGCGGCGGAAGCAGCTTCTCCGGGCTTTTCTGGCCGTTCTACTACGACAAAGTCACTAAAAAAGCACCAAAAAATACGCGTTTCGTAGCCACAGAAGCCACAGCTTGCCCCAAAGTCACCAAGGGCGAATACAAATACGACCATGGTGACACGGCGAGAATAACTCCGCTGGTTCCGATGCACACATTGGGTCACGATTTCATCCCAGCGCCGATTCACGCGGGTGGTCTGCGCTACCACGGAATCGCTCCAACCATAAGCGTATTAGCGTCAGAGAAGCAGCTGGAAACTCAAGCCTACAACCAGATAGAGGTCTTCGACGCAGCAAAACTCTTCATCCGTAGCGAGGGCATTATACCTGCGCCCGAACCATCTCACGCCATAAAAGCTGTGATTGATGAAGCCTTGAGATGCAAGGAGACAGGGGAAGAAAAAACCATTCTGTTTTTGCTGTGCGGTCATGGCTTCTTCGACATGCAAGCGTACGATGAATATTTCAATGGCAGACTGCTACCTTACGAGTACCCAACGCAGAAAGTAGCGGAATCCATGGAGAAACTCCGCAAGCTCTATCCTTGGCTGGAAGACGTCAACAAGAAATACATAAGCTGCGAACCACTCTAAACGCCCAAAACTGATGAGAGAGTC
>Ga0307444_1001251_pt1 | contig 11076 bp, 9 predicted proteins | sample SalMarSW160340MG_FD_202145 | JGI IMG/M metagenome (GOLD analysis project Ga0307444, IMG submission 202145) | Salt marsh sediment microbial communities from the Plum Island Ecosystem LTER, Massachusetts, United States - SW1603-40 | ecosystem: Environmental > Aquatic > Marine > Intertidal zone >... | reverse complement strand
GTTGTCGATGGTCTCCATGCGCTTCTTGGTCAGGGGACCCGTGTCCTCGATCTTCTGCTTGCCGACCTTGCCGAAGCGGGGATCGACGGTGTCGTCGTCGGTGTCGGTCGCCCAGCTGTGCAGCACGCCGCGCGGCCCGAACTTCGCGCGGAACTCCGGGTTCTTCGGATAGTCCTCGTTCTCCGGCTCCTCCTCGGCGTTCAGGTGATAGAGGTTTCCGAAGAACTCGTCGAAGCCGTGCAGCGTCGGCAGGAACTCGTTCTTGTCGCCGAGGTGGTTCTTGCCGAACTGTCCCGTGGTGTAGCCAAGAGGCTTCAACAGCTCGGCGATGGTCGGATCCTCGGCGCGAAGCCCGAGATCGGCGCCAGGCAGGCCCACCTTCGACAGGCCGGTGCGGAACACGCTTTGCCCGGTGATGAAGGAGGAGCGGCCGGCAGTGCAGCTCTGCTCGCCGTAGTAGTCCGTGAAGATCATGCCCTCGTTGGCGACGCGGTCGATATTCGGCGTGCGATAGCCCATTAGCCCCTTGGTGTAGGCGCTGATGTTGCCCTGGCCGATATCGTCGCCCCAGATGACGAGAATGTTGGGCTTCTTGTCCTGGGCCAAGGCCGGGACTGCTGCGAGCACGGCGATGAGGAGCGCTGCAAGTAGCTTGAGCGATACAAATCTTGCGAGTCTCATGGGTTTCCTCCCGGGGCCAGGCGTCTCTGATCCGAACTTCTCGCTGCAAACAGCAACAGCCTCGGGCAGGCTGTTCGCCGAGGGCTGTCCCGTCGGCACTACAGGTCTGAGAATGAAGACTGATTTGGCCTTGGGCTATGCAGTTCCGGGACGAGCCCCGGTCAATTGCTGCATAGCGGGCGTGGAATCCCGCGCGTGCCTAAAGCAACGACAGGCCGAGCGTCATGACCCCGCTGACCACCAGCGCGGCGTAGATTAGGACGAGGATGAGGAAGCCCGCCGCTGAGGATCCGAACATTGCCGAGCTCTTGAAGCCCCTTGGCTACGTTCTCGGACTTTCGAGCCCCGGGTTTCCCCGGGGCTCGACTACCGCGTGTGTAGGCCCTGGTGGACAAGGCCTGGGGATGCGCGGTTTTTCTGTTAAGCCGCAACTTGCGCACTGGCTCCGCTAGGGAGATTGGAGTGGCGCAACCCTCATTAGAAACACCGAGGTCCGCTTTGCGCTATGCAGAGGCGGCGGGCGCCACGTGCATTTCCTGCATAGTTCGCGAGGGCTCGCTGACGCCGCCGAGCCGTCGTGCCAACGTCTCTGACGGCCGCTCACCAAATTGCTCACGATAACGGACTGCGAAGCGGCCGAGCTCGAAGAAGCCAAGCCCGGTCGCGATCTCGGTCACGGTCGCTCCCGGCTCCGCGGACTGGAGCGCGTCACGGGCCCGTTCGAGGCGGCGGCGCAGAATCGTCCTGAGCGGCGACTGTCCACGCAGACGCTTGAAGGTGCGCACCAGGGCCTGCGCGTCGACGCCGATGCCGGCCGCCACTTCCTCAAGGCCGATCGGCTCGGCGAGATGAGCCTCGATCCATTCCTCCGCCTGGCTCACATGCACGTCGCTGAGATTGCCGCGAACCGACGCCGTCTCGGGATGCCGCTCCACGAGGCCTTCGACGAACAACGTGAGCAAGGTGCGCTCGAAGCTAGCGGCCACCCGATCCTGCGCGAGCAGGGGAGACTGCGGATTTTCCAGTTCCCTCGCCAGCCAGAGGCACAGTGAATCCAAGGTAGCGATGCTGGGGGACTCGAGCGAGAAGCTGGTCGCCCATTCCTCGAAGGGCGGCAGCTTGGAAAAGCGCTGATTGAGTGCCGAGCGGACGAAGTCGCCGTCGAGGCTAAGCAGCAGCAAGGAGAACGACTCGATATCGAGCTTAAGGTCGGCGCGGGGAGGGTGGATGGTGCATTGCCCGGGCAGGGAGATGGACTCCTTGCCGTTGATGCGATGATCGATGCGGCCGCTCTGGTGGAACAGAATGCGAAACGTATCGGAGATCGGGCCGTCGCATCTCGCCACCACCCCGCACGGGTGATCGACATAAGCAAGACTGGCGCGCTTGAGGTTGGCCTGATTCCAGGTGAGGGCAAAATCCTTGCCCTTCAGACGCGAACGGTGCCGTTCCCAGACTTCCGAGGCAAATCGCTGGCCTTCCGCAGCGGAGGCGGTCTGGAACAGTCTATGGCTCGGTAAGAACTCCACTCGGTTCACCCCGGCAAGCGTCCTCTCGACTCTGGAACCAAGGACGCGCGCGGGGCGCACGGACGAGCCGAACGCCCCAAGCTGAACCGAGTATGTTGGCAACGAGAGTTGCCGCGGCAATAGGGTGATGACCTGAGTTTCTCTCCGGGGAAACCCGGAGAAAACATAAAAATGTCAGAAACTTAGTTGGGGAATGGAGCGACTTAGGGCTGGATCAGGTTGGCCCTGACAGCGTAGCGCACAAGGTCCGCGGCGGACTTCAAATCGAGCTTGCGCATGGCCGCGGCCCGATGGGTCTCTACGGTCTTCACGCTGATCTGGAGCCGGTCGGCGGCAAGCCGGTTACTGCAACCCTCCGCGATTAACGTCACCACCTCGCGCTCCCGCGGCGTCAAGAACGGCATGCCTTCATCGCCGGCGCGGTCATTGTCATTGGCGCCAAGCCACGCGCCGATCAAGCGCCGGGAAATCGTCGCCGACACATAGAGCTCGTGTCTCGCCACGGCCTCCACCCCATGGATGATCGGCTCTTCGTCATCGGTCCGCAGCAAATAGCCCTTAACGCCGAGATCGAGTGCCTGTCTCACCGCGGCTTCGTCGCCGTCATTGCTGAAGATCACCATTTCCGCGCGAGGAACCGTCCGCAGGATCTCACGCACAACGTCGAAGCTGGTGGCGAGCGGCTCAAGCCCGATAATGACGACGTCGGGCCGGTGTTCGAGAGCGAGTTGAATGGCTTCCGGCCCGGCGCCGGCCTCGGCGCAGACCTCGATACCTTCGCCTGCGAGCACGGCGCGCAGACCGCGCCTTACCACGCACTGGTTGTCCGCCAGCAGAATGCGGATCATCCTCGGCCGCTCCTGGCCTAGAGGCTAACACGCACATTTAGAGGGTACCAAGCCCTTATTCCTGCAGGATAATCGCAGGCACGAGGCGCATCAGGCCTCGCCTTCAGGGCTGTGCCCCATCGGAGAGTCTGAAGCTCACTTGTTCAATACCTCCGGTGAACGGGAACAGTCCCTTGTCTCGGTAGGCCGGGTCGATTGCCGTGATGGAGTCGCGGCCCACCTCGAACGGTTCGAGCCCATGGCGAAAGGCCGTGCGCGTCAGCCTGCCTTCGCCGGCGAATTCATCGTTGACGAAGAGCTTGAGCGTGCCGCCGCCTTCCTTGGAGCCGTCCGGCGTGAACTCCGTCTTCAGCGTGACCTCGCCCTCCGGCACGTCGATCGTGCCGGGGATGTTGACGTCGGCAATGTCGAAGAAGCTGTACCGGAAGTTCGGCTTGCCATCCTTCACATAGAGCGACCAACCTGCGGAGAAGCCGCCGGCACACGTGACCACGCCTTCAGCACCGCGTTTCGGAATGTTCAGTTTGGCCGTGATCGTGTGACCTCGCGGGAAGAGTTGCGGTCCGATCGGCTCAGGCAGCCACACACTGTTGCCGTGATAGGTCCAGTTCGTCTTCGGCGGTCCGCTTTCACGCAGTTTCGGGTCGAACCGCTCCGACATCCGGGAGTCGAGCGGATAGACGTCGTATTTCTTGGCTTCCTCGTCGAACTTCGCTTTGAGCTCCTTGAGCTTATCCGGGTCCTTGGCGGCGAGGTCGTTTGCCTCGCTGAAATCCTCGTCGAGATTGTAGAGTTCCCACGGCGCGTCGAGAAAATCACCCTCGCGCCCAGCAGTCTGCCACGGTAGCCGAAGCGGCTCGCGGCGACCCAGCCATGGTCGTAGATGGCGCGATTGGTCAGCATCTCGAAATATTGCGTCCTGCGCCGATCCTTCGCCGCAGCATCGTCGAACGAGTAGGCGATCGATATGCCTTCGATCGGCTTCTGCGCGATTCCCTTCACCTCGCCGGGGGCCTCGATCTTCGCCGCCTCGAGAATGGTTGGGACGACATCGATAACGTGGTGGAACTGCGTCCGGATCTCACCCTTCGACTTGATGCCTTTGGGCCAATGCACCACGAGCGGGTTGCGCGTGCCGCCGAGATGCGACGCTACTTGCTTGGTCCATTGAAACGGCGCGTCCATCGCCCAGGCCCAGCCCACGGGGACATGCGGCTCGCTGGTCGGGCCCCCGATCTCGTCGATGCGGTTGATGGTGCTTTGGAGACCGAGCTGGACGCCGAGCAGGCTCGCCAACTCGCTGAAGGTGCCCTCCAAGCCACCTTCGGCGGAGGCCCCGTTGTCGCCGACGATGTAAATCACAAGCGTGTTGTCGAGCTCGCCAGAGGCTACGAGACTGTCGATCAGGCGTCCGACCTCGTAGTCGGTATAGGCCATGTAGGCCGCGTAGTTCTCCATCAGCCGGGTATAGACCTTCTTCGCGTCCTCGGATTGATCATCCCAGGCGGGGATCTTCTTTGGCCGTGGCGTGAGCTTTGTTCCCTTGGGAATAATGCCCAGTTCGAGCTGCTTGGCGAAGGTCAGCTCGCGCTGCTTGTCCCAGCCGTAATCGAACTTGCCCTTGAATTTCTCGCGCCACTCCGGGGTCACCTGATGCGGTGCGTGGACGCCGGCGGTGCTGAAATAGACGAACCACGGCTTCTCGGGGTCGGCGGCTTGCTCATTGCCGATCCAGGCAATGGCCTCGTTCGTCATGTCTTCAGTGAATTGGTAGCCGTCTTCGGCCGACTTCGGCTGCGGCACCGGCGTCGTGCCGCGATAAAGCGTCGGGAAATACTGGTTCGTTTCGCCCTGATTGAACCCGTAGAAATAATCGAAGCCCTGACCGGTCGGCCAATTGTCGAAGGGACCGGCTGGGCCGATCTCAGTTTCCGGCGTGTTGTGCGCCTTGCCGAACATCGCCGTGGCATAGCCGTTGTCGCGAAGCACCTCGGCGATGGTCGCCGTGCTCTTCGGAATGATGCCCGTATAGCCGGGATAGCCAGTGGCCATCTCGATGATCACGCCGGTGCCGACGCTGTGGTGGTTGCGTCCGGTGAGAAGCGCGGCACGCGTCGGGCTGCACAAGGCGGTGGTGTGGAACCGCGTGTAGGACAGGCCGTCATGGGCGAGCTTCTCCAAATTCGGCGTCGGCACCGGACCGCCGAAGGCTGACGTCATGCCGAAGCCGACGTCGTCGAGAAGGATCAGCAAGACGTTGGGCGCGCCCTCCGGGGCCTTGACCGGTTGCGGATAGTCTGGCGTGGAATCTCTGTAGGTCTCTCCGATTTTCCCCTTGAAGGCTGGGTCGGGGATCGGGAGCTTGCTCCGGTCCGGCTCCGCGGCGAAACACTGTGCGCTCGCGACGAGTGAGACCACGATAGCTGTAAGCAGGACTCTTATCGTCATGACACTTCCTCCCACGCAACTTGTGTCGCGCACCTATTGCGGCAACACCGGCTTCTCATGCGGCAAGCCGCCGTCGTCGATGTCGAAGTCCGGATCAAAAATCGTTTTGCCTTGCGCGCCGAGAAAGGCTGGCTGGGCCTTGATCCAAAGACTCGGTTTCTTCTCTTTGGCATAGGCCAACAGGCGCGCTTCGAGATCCGCGGCGATCTCGGGATGCGCGTCGGCGACGTTGTTCGTTTCGCCCGGGTCCGTTTCGAGATCGAAGAGCTCTGTCTTGCCGGGAAGCAAGGCGATCTTGACCAGCTTCCAATTGCCCTTGCGGATGGCGCCGCGGAAGGCCTCGACATTGATCAAGAAGTCCTCGTGAGGCGAGGTCGCGCCTTCCGAGATGGTCTGCCAGGCGTCCTTGCCGTCGAAGGGATGGTCTTTGCTGCCTTCGGCGCCCGCAAGCGCAAGCACCGTCGGCATCACGCCGACCATTCCCAGTGGCTCATTCACGACGGCGGGCTTCAGCTTGCCGGACCAATAGAAAACGGTCGGCACCCTGACGCCGCGCCGGCGGACGTGGCCAAGCCTGCGATGCAAAGCGCCGCCACTGCCAGTCCCACAAATCTTGCCGCCATGTCCTTTTCTCCTGAGGTCCGCAGGACGAGATTGGAGGCGTGCGGTGCGAGACGCTATGCACAACCGCCGAGGGATCACGGCTCTAACTGCATAGCCGTCGTGCCCAATGATGTTGCAAATTGGCATCCCTCGGGCCGTGACTGACGCCATCGGGTGTTTCCCCGATAGCCAAAGACCGGCCACCGGACTTACAGCTTGAGGGTCAGCCTCATGACAGGCGGGGGCAGTGATGTGGGGGACTACTTGGCCAGGTCGTAGATTGGGCGCGGCTGTGTTGGCCGCTGCGCTTCTCGGTGTCTCGGGCGGCGGTGCCGGTGCGGCCGAATATGGCACCGGTCCTTGGCTCAAGGGTTATACCGACATTTTGGGCGGGATCATTCCGCCGCAGCCCGGACTCTATGTTCGCAACGACGCCTACCACTATCAAGGCGACGTCAGCGCAACGATCTTCGACGGCAATATTCAGTTGGGCGTCGAAGAAAAATACCTTGTCGACGTGCTGTCGCTCACTTACGTGACGCCCCTCAAGATCCTGGGGGGAACCTATGCCGTCAACGTCACGCCGACCGTGATGCAGATGGGCGTGAACGTTGGTGTCGGTTTGCCATCCCTCATCCTCCCGGTGGGGCCGGGTATCCCTACTGGGCCGCTCACCGTGAACCGTGTCGACAACAACGTCGCTCAGGGCGACACGGTGTTCTCGCCTCTCATTCTCGGTTGGCAGGAAGGTAACTTCTATTGGAACTTCGCGGTATTCGGTTTCGCCCCGACCGGCGATTACAGCACGCGTCAGCTCGCCAATACCAGCCTCAACCGTTGGGCCGTGATGCCGAGGCTGGCCGCCACCTATTTCAATCCAAAGACTGGCTTCCAAGTTTCCGGCGCCGCGATCTACTCGTGGAACTCTGAGAACCCGGCCACCGACTACAAGACCGGCGAAATCCTGAACCTCGACGGCTCCATCACCAAGAACTTTGGTGCGCTCGGCGTCGGCGGCGTCGGCTACGCCATGATCCAGACCACCGGCGATAGCGGCGCGGGCGCGCGGCTCGGCGCGTTCGAATCCCGTGTCTATGGCGCAGGTCCGATCGTGACCTACACCCTCGGCGCCGGCACGCCGACGGCACTCACCTTGATCGCCAAATGGTACGCAGAGTTCGATGCGCAGAATACCTTCGAGGGCAATACCGTCGACGTCGCCGCGACCTTCAAGTTCTGACCGTCGGCCGCGCGCCCTTGCGATCTTGGGCACAGGTTAATCTCAGTCATACTTTGTTCATGGCGCTAACCGATCGTCAGCAACTTGCTGCGATCTTGGCACCCCGACGTTTAGCCTGCATCAGCTCAAGAGGACATCATGGCCGGACCATCAAAGCGCCCTGCGGCGCGCGGACAGCGGAGCGCGCCGCTCGGCGCCGCCGCGGCAACACCCTTTCTGCACCTTGAGACCGAGCAGCCCGCTTACGGCCCCTCGCCAGCCCCGCTCGCGGGGGCTGAGCTGCCGTCCTTCTGCTATCACCTCGGCGCCGTCGCTCCCAAGACCTTCAATGGCGGCACGGCGAAGGAGGCGAACGTCGAAGGGTTCCCGGTCTCCGACAAGCTCGCTGGCGTCTACATGACGCTTGAGCCGGGAGCCTTGCGCGAGCTGCACTGGCACGCCAATGCCGCGGAATGGGCCTACGTCATCGAGGGGCGCTGCCGCGTCACCACCATCGATCCGCTCGGCCTATCAGAGATCGTCGATTTCGGTCCGGGCGACGTTTGGTACTTCCCGCGCGGTCACGGCCATTCGATCCAGGGCATCGGTCCCGGGACCTGCACCTTCATCCTCGTCTTCGACAACGGCTATTTCTCCGAGTTCGGCACCTTCTCCATCAGCGATTGGCTTGGTCACACGCCCGCAGACGTGCTCGCCAGGAACTTCGGCCTCCCGGTGGCAACCTTTGCGGACTTTCCCAAGAGCGAGGTCTATATCGCTACCGGCCCGGTGCCGGCGCCGCTGCCGCAAGAGGCGCGCCCCGGCTCTCTGAACCAAGTGCCGCTCACCCACCGCTACCAATTGCTGGCGCAGGCACCAGAGAGATTTGCCGGAGGCACCATGCGCGTCGTCTCGGAGCGCGAGTTCCCGATATCCTCGACCATGACCGGCGCGCTCCTCGTCATCAAGCCCGGCGGCCTGCGTGAGCTGCACTGGCACCCAAACGCTGCCGAGTGGCAGTACTATCTCAAGGGCAACGGTCGCATGACTGTGTTCGGTTCCAATGGCCGCGCGCGCACCGACGACTTCGCCGCCGGCGACGTCGGCTACGTGCCGCAAGGCTTTGGCCACTACATCGAGAACACGGGCGACACCGACTTGGAGATTGTCCTCGTCCTCAACAACGCGACCTATCAATCGATCTCCATCACCTCATGGATGTCCTCGACCCCGGACCTCTTGCTCGCCACCAATTTCAAGGTGCCAGAGGCGACCTTCGCCGCCTTCCCGAAGGGCGAGGTGGTGATGCCGGAACAGGACTGATCGGCCCGAAACAGGGACACTTGGCCGCGCTCAAGCGTTGTTGTTTTGCGTTCCGAGGCTCCCCGGCTAAGCTCCGGCTGAATTCCCGGACCGAGGCACGTCCGCCGCTGAGGCGGACGTGAGCGGTTTCTTGGCGTAAGATCGGATCATGAACGCACAACGGAACGGCAGCAACGATGCGCGCCGAGGGGATAAAGGCGCGCCCGACGACGATACCTCGGTGGTCACGCCGGAGCCTGACACCGCGGAGGAGTCCGCGGCGCCCCCGGGCGAGCCTCGCCGGTCGCGCGGCGTCGGCAGGATCCTGTTCCTGCTCATCGCCGCCGGTCTTGCGGGGTTGCTCTATTCTTATTGGGGCTTTTGGGAGCAATGGGGCTGGTTCCAAGCCTCGAAGACCGAGGTAGCGGCGCCCCCGCCGCCGGCAGTGACGGTCGCCAATCCCATCACGAAAGAGCTCATTGAGTGGAAGGAGTTCACCGGCCAATTCGAGGCGGTCGATTTTGTCGATGTGCGCGCCCGCGTCAGTGGCTATCTCGAATCGATCAATTTCACCGACGGTCAGATTGTGAAGAAAGGCGATCTGCTCTTTGTTATCGAGCCGAAGCCCTTCGAGCTCGCCCTGGAATCAGCCAAGGCGCAACTTGCGGAAGCGGAAGCCAGTCTCGAGCTCGCCAAGGCTCAGCTTCAGCGAACCTCCGAGTTGCGCAAGAAGGATTATGCCACCGTCGAGACCTATGATGAGCGGGTGGCCCAGGTGAACACCGCAACGGCGTCGCGGGACGCGGCCGTCGCCGCGCTCGATCAGGCGCAGCTCAATCTCGACTATACCCGGGTGACCGCACCAATTGCAGGCCGCGCCAGCCGCCATGAACTCAGCGTTGGCAATCTCGTGATCGGCGGCACCACTGGTACCCCGACCTTGCTCACCACCATCGTGTCGCTCGACCCGATCCACTTCTTTTTCAATGTGAGCGAGGCTGACGGCATGGCCTATAAGCGCCTTGTGGAGAAGGGCGAGATCCCGTCGGCCCGCGACGAGAAGAAGAAGGTCCAGGTCGAAGCCCAGCTCATCGACGAGACCGGTTGGCCGCTAAAAGGTGCGATCGACTTCGTCGACAATACGTACGACCGCTCGACCGGGACCATCCGCGTCCGCGCGGCGTTTCCTAATCCGGATTATTTCATCACGCCTGGGCAGTTCGGGCGTATACGGGTGCCGATGTCACAACTCCATTTGGTGCTCCTTGTCCCCGACGCCGCGGTGGTCACTGATCAGTCGACCAAGATGCTGTTCAGCGTGGCGCCGGACGGCACCGTGGTGCCGAAGCCTGTCGAGCTTGGTCCGGTGATCGATGGCAATCTCCGCATCGTCCGCAGCGGCATCACCAAGGACGACAAGATCATCGTTGCCGGCCTGTTGCGGGCGCGCCCGGGGCAGAAGGTGACGCCGCAGCAGGGCACGGTCGAACAAGCGGCGACGCCGAAGCGATGACCGCGCGCCTCCCCAGGTAACGGCCTCATGAACATTTCGCATTTCTTCATCGACCGGCCGATCTTCGCTGCCGTCATCTCCATCATCATCACGCTGGTCGGCGGCATCGCCTATTTCTCTCTGCCCGTCGCCCAGTATCCGGAGATTGCGCCGCCGTCGGTGTCGGTGACGGCGCAATATCCGGGCGCCTCCGCCGAGATCGTGGCCAAGACCGTCGCGACGCCGATCGAGCAGGAGGTCAATGGTGTCGACAACATGCTCTACATGACGTCGCAATCGACAAGCGACGGCAACATGTCGCTCGCCGTGACCTTCAAACTCGGCACTGACCTCGATACGGCGCAGGTTCTGGTGCAGAACCGCGTAGCCATCGCCCAGCCGCGCTTGCCCGAGGAGGTGCGCTCGATCGGCGTCACGGTGACCAAGCAGTCGCCGGATCTGATGATGGTGATCCACATCTACTCGCCCGACGATTCTCGGGATCAGCTTTACCTCTCCAACTACGCCACGCTGCATGTGAAGGACGTGCTGTCGCGCATCGACGGCGTCGGCAACGTCACCATATTCGGCGCGCGCGACTATTCCATGCGCATCTGGCTCGACCCGGAAAAGCTTGCTGTGCGCAATTTGACTGCCGGCGATGTGGTCTCCGCGCTGAGAGGGCAGAACGTGCAGGTGGCCGCGGGGGTCATCGATCAGCCCCCGGTGCCCAAGCCCGGCGCGTTCCAGCTCAACGTCGAGACCCAAGGGCGCCTTACGGATCCAGCGGAATTCGGCAACATTATTGTCAAGTCGGGCGAAGACGCCAGGGTGGTTCGCGTCCACGACATCGCCAGAGTCGAGCTCGGGGCCGCCGACTACAACCGCAACGGCTATCTCGATGAGAAGGTCGCGGTGCCGCTCGGCATCTTCCAGCGTCCGGGCTCGAACGCG
>Ga0307444_1001249_pt1 | contig 11092 bp, 12 predicted proteins | sample SalMarSW160340MG_FD_202145 | JGI IMG/M metagenome (GOLD analysis project Ga0307444, IMG submission 202145) | Salt marsh sediment microbial communities from the Plum Island Ecosystem LTER, Massachusetts, United States - SW1603-40 | ecosystem: Environmental > Aquatic > Marine > Intertidal zone >... | reverse complement strand
ATGCGACAAGGGTTAGTCGCACCCAAGTGTATTATTGATATCAAGCGAATATCCAAGCTCAACTACATCAATCCCGGAAAGGATGGTCTGAGAATCGGTGCCGTAACCTCGCACCGGGCTATAGAAAAATCAACGGTGATGAAAAACGGCTTAAATGTGCTTTCCGCGATGGAGAAAAGACTGTCCTACATCCAGACCCACAACTGGGGTACCATAGGTGGCAACCTGTGTAGTATTTTTTGGGTTGAAGGTAGCGCATTGCCTGTAGCCACTGTTGATGGGGTGATAATATAGGAGGGGGTGAAAAGGGAATGATAAACAAGGAAAGAATGCAACGAGCTGAGGTTTCGCTTACAGCTTATACAAATCAAATCGAGATTTTTTTAAGCAGATACGTTGGTGCGAAAGCCGATGCCTTTAAGGAAGTGGATTCGCTGGGGGAAGAAGCAGGCAGGTTGATAGAGGACTTTATTTTGGACGGTGGTAAAAGAATACGGGCGGCTTTTACCTATTATGGCTATCGTGCTGCTGGAGGCGAGGATGGAGAGAATATCTTGTTTGCCTCGGCGGCTATCGAGATTATCCATAATTTTTTCTTAATTCACGATGATATTGTTGATAAGTCCGATTTGCGAAGAGGCTTACCTACTATCCATGCCAGGTATAAACAGATATACGAAAACAAAGGCTTAATTTCCAATTTCAATAATGATGGGAAGATAGACCTTCCCTCCGCTATGGCAATCATAAACGGTAATATTTGTTGCGCATTAGCCTATGAAGCCTTAGTTGAGAGTGGATTTCAAGCGGATAAAATCTTACAGGTTCTGGAAATGATGTATGAGATAATAAAGTTTACCGCTGTTGGACAGTTGCTGGATATTGTTAAAGCAACCAGCAGAAAGGCGACGGAGGAAGAGGTATTACGAATACACTATTTGAAAACCGCTAAATATTCTGTGGAAGGTCCGCTTTGTGTAGGAGCAATTTTAAAGGGAACAACCCTGAGTGTTTTGGAGTCATTATCAAGATATGCTATTCCCGTGGGCATGGCTTTCCAAATCCACGATGATATATTGGGGATTTTTGGAACGGAGGAACAGGTGGGTAAATCTATTGCTTCAGATACAAAGGAAGGCAAGCAGACATTATTAACGGTTAAAGCCTTTGAAAATGCATCGCCTTCTCAAAAGGAAAGGTTAGAATACTTTATCGGTAACCCTGATATTACCAAAGCAGACATAGAGGAAGTTAAGAGTATTATTGAGGAGACCGGTGCCCTTGAGTATTCCAGAATGAAAGAAATTTCTTTGAGTGAAGAGGGGAAGAAAGCTTTGCTCGATACGCCCATACGAGAAGACATTAAAGACATCTTGCTGGGAACGGCAGATTTACTTATTGAAAGGGACTATTAACCTTTCTATTTCTAGTTAGGACAATCTCACTTAAGATTGACTCATGTATATATGTCTAGTCTTCAACTTTGGGTGCCCCTTTCTCAAGCACTTCAGCTAAAGCATCATAGCCCTTATTCCCGAATTCAGTTACTTGCCAGGTGATAAGCTGTGCATAGGAAAGCCCTTGTGTTTTTAGCCAATCCTTATGTTTCTTATTAGTTTGGCCCAAATAATGCCGGGCTAAATCATAAGGATCAGAAGTAATTTTGCGACAACATGGACAACGGTAACTAATAGCCATTTATGGTCTCCTCTTTATTCATTTCATCTCTTTGTGAGTTAATTTTCTTTTCCCTCTTTCTCGCGAATAGCTTTCAAAACCTTCTCCGGCTTTAAAACATTACTATCAAATGTCGCTCCCGTCACATTATAGATAGCGTTTGCTATTGCGGGGGAGGTAGGAGCGACGGCGCCTTCAGCAGACTCCTTAGCCCCAAATGGCCCTCCAGGCTCATAAGTAGGAACTTCATGCAGCTCAATCTGTGGCATGTCCCGAGTTCTAAAAATCTTATAATCTGCAAAGGATGGGTTAAGTATCAAACCATTATCAGTGGGTAAATCTTCACACAGGCCCCACCCTAGCCCCAGATGAACAGACCCCTCTACCTGACCCCGAACCCCTAAGGGATTTATGGGCTGGCCACAATCATGTGCTACAATGACATCCTTTACTTCAACCAGACCCGTTTCTCTGTCAACCTTTACCCTAATCGCCATACTTCCGAAGGACCAGGCAGGCGACACCATGCCCTTCCTATGAGGGGTATAGTGGCCTACGCCAAGAATGGGCTCCCCATCATTAAGCTTTATAGCATCCTTCACAATATCATAATATGAAAATCCTCTTTCCGGACGCAATGCAAGGAATATTCGTTTATCCTTAACCTCTAAGTCATAGACGATATTCTCACCCAACTTCATCCTGGCAACTTCGATGAGCTTCTTCTTGACATTACTTGCGGCGTCTTTAACCGCGTTGCCGTTCATCATCGTTTCTCGGCTGGCCCAGGCGCCAAGATCCACAGGAGTGGTCGCGGTATCGGCAGGATGTAATCTGATGTCCTCAATGCCTATGCCCAGTTCCTCGGCGCAAATCATAACGTTAACGGTATTGGTGCCTTGGCCAATGTCTGATCCCTGGGTAAAAAGGTCAACCGTGCCATCAATATTTACCTTTACCATAGCCCCTGAGAAAGCATAAGGAGTGTCAATCCAGTTGAAAATACCACCGCACATATAGGCAAAGAGAGTAAATCCCACCCCTTCATCTTTAGAAAGGTCAGTCCACTTTTCCTTGATTCTTTCCTCCACCTTATCAATGCTGGGTAAAAGGCCGCAGCTTCCCACGTTGTATTGACCGGGAGCCTCGTAACCAGGTGTCATGGCATTCTTGCGCCGGATTTCTATTGGGTCAATCCCCAGGTCATGAGCCGCCCTGTCTAATTGGGTTTCGGAGGCATATATTGCCTCAGTGCCTCCGAAATTACGCACCGATGTGGCCCACATCTTGTTGGTATAAGTCCTGACCCCGTCGTATCTATAACTGGGTATCTTATAAGGGAAGGTTGCGTAGGTGCCCGTAAGATATAGAGTGGTAGCACCCAACGCGGTATAAGCGCCTCCATCAGTAATGAGCTTGAATTCTTTGGCCATTATGGTGCCGTCTTTCTTAAGCCCAATCTTTACCGCCAAATGCATGGCTGTGCGATGCTCCGTGCAGGTAAATTCCTCTTCCCTGTTAAAAACTATCTTTACCGGCCTTCCTGTTTTCATAGAAAGAACGGCTGCATTGACCGAGTCGGGCATGGTCGAATTTTTCCCGCCGAAGCCACCTCCAACATGTGGCTTTATTACCCTTATATCGCCTTCTCTCATCTTCAGGCCGTCAGCTAAGCCCAGCTGAAGATAATATGGAGATTGGGTAGAAGACCATACTGTTAACCTGCCATTACCCTTATCATAGCTCGCCAGAGAATTATGCACCTCCGTAGGCGCCGGGTGTTGGCTTGAATAGATAAACCTATCCTCTCGGATGTAATCAGAATTTTTAAAGCCCTCGTCTACATCGCCCCATTCAATATGGCGTGTGTTATTTATATTGTTATCACAATCATCGTGAACTAAGGGCGCATCGTCTTTTATAGCGTCCAAAGGTTCGAATACGGCCGGTAGCAGTTCGTACTCCACATTGATAAAATCCAGGGCATTCTCAGCAATCGCTTCGCTAACGGCAGCCACCGCCGCTACTGGGTCGCCTATAAAACGAACCTTGGTCGTAGCCAGAACTTCTTGATCACAAAGCTCAGGGAAGCGCCGCCACAGTCCATATCTGCCTCCAGGGGTATCCTTTCCCGTGATAACCGCTTTTACCCCAGGAAGCTTCTCTGCCTCACTGGTGTCAATGCTAATAATCCTGGCATGTGGATGTGGACTTCTTAAAAGTTTGCCATAAAGCATGTTGGGTAAAGTCATGTCAAAGGTGTATACTGCTTCCCCGGAAACCTTTGCTGCCCCATCCACATTTGTTGTCGGTTTACCTATTATTGAATATTCGCTCATTTTGTCTTCTCCTGTGACTTTTGCGCTTGTAATCTTCCTGCTGCATCTCGTATGGCTTCATTTATCATATTGTACCCGGTACAGCGGCATAGATGGCCATCCATTTGCAGTTGGACCTCCTCCCTTGTTGGGTTAGGATTCTCCTTCAATAGCGCATTAGATGCCATAATCTGTCCCGAGGTGCAAAATCCGCATTGGAAAGCCCAGTTATCAATAAAAGCCTGCTGAATTGGATGTAATTCCGCACCATTTGCCATGCCTTCAATGGTTAAGATCTCTCTCCCGTTTGCCTGCAGAGCAAGTATGGAGCAGGATTTGACCGCCATTCCGTCAAGATTAACAGTACAAGCACAACAAGTGCCGCTATCACAAGCCCTATGGGTTCCTCTTAACCCTAACTCATCTCTCAAGACCTGAACTAAAAGAGTATTAGGCTCTACCCAGATATCGTAAGGATTACCATTAACTACAAATTTTAACTCTTTCTTCACGGCTAAACCTCCTTGTCTTAATGAAATTAAGCCTTCTTAGCTCTGGCTAAGGCTTCGTTCCCCACCCGCTTTACCAGGACCTTTATCAAATCTCTTCTATATTCCTCTGATGCTTGAACATCTGTGGTGGGACTAGTCTCCTCCGAAGCTACCTGACCTGCCTCAGCAAGCAGAGCATCGCTGATCTTTTTACCCTTTAGCATATCCTCAGCCTTTTTAGCCCTCATAGGGGCAATGGCCACGCCACCAAGAGCTATTCTGACATCACTACATGTCTCCTTATTTTCATCAAGAGTAATTAACATCGCAACTGATGCGAGGCCGAGATCTCCTACTATCTGGCTAAATTTAGTGAATTTAACGCCGGTATTAGGTGGCAGAGTTGGTACCTGAATCTCAGTAAGCAGTTCATCGTGGTGGAGTGCTGTCTCAAAATAGTCCAAAGTAAAATCTTCAGCATCCACGGTTCTCTCTCCACTTGAGCCGGTCATCTTTATCTTTGCATTTAGGGCAATCAGTACTACAGCTGGGTCTCCACACGGGTCAGCATGGGCAATATCGCCGCCTATGGTACCCCAGTTCCGGGTTTCCACATTGGATAAATTTTGTTCCATCTCAGATAATACGCTGAACTCTTTTTGGATAACCGGTGATTTCTCGATAGCTCGATGAGTGGTTAAGGCTCCAATTTTTAGACCTTCTTTTTCATCGAATTTAATGTAATCTAGATCCGATATGCCTTTAATATCAATTAGATATTCAGGCGTAATTAACCTTTGCCTCATCAAGATGAGTAAAGATTGTCCCCCGGCAATTACTTTACATTCCTCCTCATCATATTGAGAAAGCAACGTCAGAGCTTCCTCAAGTGTTTTAGGGGCAAGGTACTCGAAATCAAAGATGATATTCTTCATTACAACTTGAACCTCCCTGATGTAGTAGTTTTCATCACTTTAAGCCTTCGTTTCTACTTAAGCTTAGATGCCTATCCTATTTACTCTGTACTTCCTTCAGTTTTTCCTGTAAGTTATTGGTAAACTCTACGCTTACACTATTGACTTTGGCTCGCATTATTCTTTCCCCGAAGGTGGACAATCGCCCCACCAGGCTTACATTGGCTTTGTAGGCTACCTCTACCTCATCTTTGGCCACCTCTGTCAGGTCAACTATACTCTCCTGCGTAAAGGTACCCAAACCGCCGAGAGCAGAGCCCCGTCCCAGCGCTTTGAGGTGATTGGGCGGCTCAACCTCGGCGAATGTTTGGGTAAACTTGAGCTTGACGCTGATGGGTCCAACCCTCTGCTTGATAATACCTTCCCAGGTCTTGTCATCAATGGCCTCCATCTTTTCGGCACCGGGAATACACGAAAGTAATGTTCCCGGCTCGAGCAGGAAGTCCCATACCTTCTGAAGCGGTGCTTTCAAAGTGAATTTTCCTTCAATAAGCATTTTTAAGTAACTCCTTTTCTTTTTCTTTGGTGATTTCAGAAACCTCTCCCGGTTTACGCAGGGAACCCCGGTCATTACCGCGGAAGCATAGATAGTAGTGTCTACCTCTGTATAGGGGGCAATCCTTGCATAGGTCCCCGGAGAAGGGACATATCTTCTTTGTTTTATCCACTGACCATTTTCTCCACTTCTATTCGATTATAGCAATGTTACTGACTGATATAAAACGATCACCCGATTTTGTCAAGATTTTTCAAACCTAATGAAAAACGCACCCATTGTGCAAAACGCACACATGGGGTTGTGGTTGAAGACCTTTTGTGAAATTCCTTGGACGATAATGTCTCGAAGCGACCACCTGAAGAGGGTTTCATATATATTTTGCTTGAGGAGGCAGAATAACCCACGAATCGATGTTTTCGAATATACCGAAGAAATGTCCTTTTGAAGACGAGTGCTCGGAGCTTCTCTCTTATTAAAAGAAGATTTTTGAATTCAAGATTAATCATATCACCTCTTTTAAATCCCATGGCATCAAAAAATTGGTGGCGTTCTAAATAAGAAACCTAAGTATAAACCATCTTATCCGATGTATGTTTTTGATAATTTGGTGCTTACTCACACAAAAAACAGTTGTCAAGTATTTTATTATTATTATTTTTATAGCTATCATTTTTTCGATTCGTTATTATGACTATCTTCTTTTAATCGTTCCTATAATCAATAGAATAGCTTGAGATATTAAAAGACCACCTATGGCAATCCTGGATATTTATACATCAAATCCGTTATAATAATAGGCAAGACGAATCTTTGTGGCATTAAGGGCTCCTGAAGGACTCCATTTACCCCTATTTATCCTCAGGTTTATTGTCCTCATTACCCGCTCGACCCTGCTTGTGGTCTTACCATTCAACCTATTAGATATGGCGGTGAACATATCAGGCTCTGCACCCTGAAGGTAGACGGCAGTGTTTTCATAACCCCTGTCTTTGCAGGATAAGACCAATTTTTCCAATCGTTCTTTCTTTGATTTTATCATCTCCCCTATAACTTCCGCCTCATCTACCAGGCAACGTATAGCGCATATTTCAATGATCTCCCCTAATAGATGCAACCAGTCATTTGTTTTTCTATTTACCTTATCTTGTCATAACGTGTATTTCATCTGATGCGGGATATGCCAAAGACATCGTTGAAAAATAAGCTTGACCTTCCCTCGAATACTATCCAGAATGCTTGTATCCCCGTCAGTTACAAGGAGAAAATTCTTGAATCCCTTCATCACATCTATGGTTGGTTTGAAAAGCCTTTCCCACCCGCTATGGTAATTGCCTATATCCAGGCCGGCAACCCTTATGCCTCCAGCCTTCTTGAGCTGCACGAATACCTTCAATTCCCTCCCTCGCTTCTTTATCCCCTGAATAGGAATGCCAGTTCCATCTGCCTCGCCATGCGCAAGTTCATGAGAGTCTAAGTTAAAGGCTATCTTTTTTGCCGTCTCTTGCACTGCCCTCCATATGGTCATCTTGTCCATCGTCCAACCAAAGATCTCGGAATCGACCCTATTGAACTGCGGATTAAAAACGCCTTGCACAGCGGTGATGAGATCCCTGGTGTGGCCACCATTGGCAGTTGCGGATTCACAGAATCCCTTAAAGAGGCAGCCAGGATGTCCAACTGGAAGGAAAAGAGGAGAAGTCTGAAGGATGGCCGCGGAATTGGAGTGGGATGTTACAGCTTTATTACAGGAGGCGTGTTCAATTGGTTTAACACGCAGTATCCATTTTCTGCGGCCGAGGTGCGCGTTTTTGATGACGGCACCGCTCATCTTCTCACTATGGCCTCTGATATCGGCCAGGGATCCGACACCGTTCTCAAACAGATCCTTGCTGAAGAGCTGGGCCTGAAAATGGAAGACATCCGAATTTCATCGGCCGACACGGCCATGACTCCTCAGGCCGATCTCGGATCATGGGGAAGCCGTGTCACCCTGATGGCAGGCAACGCGGTGATTGAAGCGGCGAGGAAGATTAAAGAAAAGCTGTATGGAGCAGTAACAGCACGCTACAACATAAACGTAATCTACGAGATTGTATGCAAAGATGGCCATGTCTATTCCAAGGACAGACCTTACAATGGAATGTCCTTTGGTGAGGCCGTGGCTATGGCTCAAAAGATGAACAGGGGGGAGCCCCTGGTCGCCAGGGGTTTCTACACGCCGAGAGGCAAGGGACTGGTTTCTCCTGCCTTTACCTTTGGGGCTCAGGTATCGGAGGTAGAGTTGGACAGAGAGACAGGTCTTGTCCGGGTAAAAAAATTGTGGACGGCCCATGATTGCGGCACGGTAATCAACCGCACCTCTGTTGAGGGACAAATTCAGGGCTCAATCCATATGGGCCTGGGGTATGCCCTTTGCGAACAGTTTGCCATGAAGGAAGGAAAAACCCTGAATACGACCTTTCTTGACTATAAAATCCCCAGTGCCCTGGACATGCCTCAGGATGAATCTCAAGAAATCGACATTTATGAGCCTGAAGGACCTATGGGTGCCAAGGAATCAGGTGAGGGATTGGTCTCTCCAACAGCGCCTGCCATTTCGGATTCGGTTTATCATGCTACCGGGTATCGGTGTAAGGACCTACCCATAACCCCTGAAAAGGTTCTTAATGGGATGAAAAAACATAGGGAAGACAGTGGCCCGCCATTAAAAAAGTCTTCCAACAGGTGAGCGTTATGCGCGCCTGATTTGCAGCCTGTTTCTTTAACTCGAAGAACTCACGGTTGATTAACCGTTTAACCTCTCGGAAGCTATGACAGCCGCTCCAATAGCGGCTGTCAGGTGTGGATCTTCCGGTACAATAATTGCAAAGCCTACCATCTCTTCAACTGCCTTAACCAGCCCTACATCTTGTGCCCCACCACCGACAAGGGCATAATCTCTTTCAATCCCTACCCTCTCTGCCAGACTATTGATCTGCGCTGCCAGAGCCCTGTGAATCCCGGCCAAAAGATCCTCTTTGGAAGCCCCTTCGGCTATTCTTGATACTGCCTCAGTCTCTGCAAAAACAGCACATCCAGTGTTAAAATCTATCATTTTCCGGGATTGTAATGACAGCTTCCCTATCTCCTCCACCTTTACCTGTAAAACCTTCGCAATTACCTGTAAGACCCTGGCGCTCCCACCAGCACACTTGCCGCTCAATAGAAATGTGAGCGAATTTCCTTTTTCATCAATCCGAAAGGCCTTACTAAAGAGATCGCCGACATCAAGTATTGTTCTTACCGAGGGGAAAAGATAAAATATCCCTCTGCTATGGCAGGATATGTCTGTAATTACATTATTTGCAAAGCTCACATTCTTTGCACCGTATCCAGTGGCCACGGTATAAAGAATGTCTTCTGGCAATAGTTTCGATTTAGAAAGGAGCGCTTCTCTCACCTTTTCCGCGGTATATCGATAATTTCCTCCAGAGGGAATTACACGCGATCCCATGACTTTCCCGTCACACATCAGTATTCCCTTTGAAAAGGCGGAACCGATATCAATCCCAAGTACGCATGCCATCATCTTCCTCGAATGTAGCTTTTATAAGAGTGTTTTCTGATTGCCACAGGGAGCATACCATGGAAGATCCTTCAAGACGGAAATCTCAGAGCATTCACGTGTAACATTTGGATTTTTACTGTTATTTGAGTTTCGAATCTTTAGCATTTGAAATTTTCAAAGTAAATGTCAATATTGTCTCTCGCGATCTGAGCGTTATGTAGATCTTATAATTATTTCTAATCAAGCCTCTTTCTGAACCTTTTGACAGCGCTTGTAAAAACGATCAATCCCAGCACCATCATTGATAAGAATTGAGGCCACAGCACCGCTATGCCTACCCCTTTTAAGAACACACCTCGTATGATAACTAGGAAATACCGCAACGGATTCAGATAGGTAAGCCATTGAATAGCCGTTGGCATGCTGGCTATAGGGAACACGAAACCGCTGAACATGAAGAATGGCAGAATGAAAAAAAAGACGGTCATCATGGCCTGCTGTTGTGTCGTCGAGATTGTTGATATGAATAGTCCTGTACCCAAGGTGCTCAAAAGAAAGAGGCATGCCGCAGCAAGGAGAAGAAAGAAGTTTCCCTTAAGCGGGAGGGAGAACCAGAAAATGGCAAAGGTTATCACGATAATCATAAGTGTCTGAGTAATTATGATATATGGGATAATCTTTCCCAAAATAAGTTCAATGGGTCGCAGCGGTGTAACGATAAGCTGCTCAATAGTACCTGTTTCTTTTTCCCGGATAATGGCCATGGAGGTAAGGAGTAGAGAGAGGATCATGATCAAAACGGCCACAATGCCTGGTACAAAAAAGTTTCGGCTATCCAAGTTTGGATTATACCATGTCCGTATTCGGGCATCTATCTTCCCGTAATCCAGTCTTTGCTTGTAGATCTCCCTAATCATGCTCTGATTGAACCTGTCAAGAACAAGGGAAGTATATGCGATTCTCAAAGAGGCCATATTACTCATACTTCCATCGGTAAGGATCTGAACAGGGGCTGAATCCCCACTCCTGATGCGATCGCTAAAATCAGGTCCCATCTTTAGTGCAAGGTCCACCTTTCTCTCTAACAATACTTCCTCGAGTTCCTCCGAATGATTCGCATAGTGGGTTATGCGAAAAGTCCTGTTCGCATTCAGTGCATCCATCAACATCCGACTCTCTCTGGTACGGGACTGGTCAACAACACCTACCCTCACATCCTTCACGTCAGTGCTGAGTACGTAGCCGAAGACGAGCAGTTGAACAAAGGGGGCGATAATCAACAGTGGCCTATTCTTTTTGTCTCTGAAGAGCTGAATGAACTCCTTTCGGACCAATTCCCTAATCCTGAGCCAGCTCATTTCACATTCCCTCTTTCCTTAACATGGAAAAACCAATATTTGACAGGACTATCAACATGCCCACAAGTACAAGGAAACTCTGCCACAAGTGTGAAAGACCGAGACCCCGGAGATAGATTCCGTTGAGTATGTCTATGAAATAGGTGGCAGGAATAATATATGTAAGTATTTGAAATATCTTTGGCATATTCCCTACAGGAAACACGAAATTGGAAAGCAATAAGGAAG
>Ga0307444_1001247_pt1 | contig 11099 bp, 9 predicted proteins | sample SalMarSW160340MG_FD_202145 | JGI IMG/M metagenome (GOLD analysis project Ga0307444, IMG submission 202145) | Salt marsh sediment microbial communities from the Plum Island Ecosystem LTER, Massachusetts, United States - SW1603-40 | ecosystem: Environmental > Aquatic > Marine > Intertidal zone >... | reverse complement strand
TTAGGATTCTTCGGATTTTTTAGCTTCTTTTCCTTTAGAAAAATCCTCAATGATGAGCGTTTGGAGAGTAACATAAGCAAAGCTGGAAAAAATGCTTTTGTCGTTTCGGTTCCGGTATTCGTGATTTCTATTGTTGTTGCCGTGTTCCTGAAGGATCTTTCCGTATATATGTATGCTTTTATCGCCACAGTTGTCCTGCAAATTTTGACTTTTTCTATTTCCCTGAGAATGTACGAAAGAAGAGAAAAATAAGAATGATATTAAGGACAAGGATCAAGGAATTCAGAGCCAGGCATGATCTGACCCAAGAAGACCTTGCTAAAATCGTCAATGCAAGAAGAGAGACGATCATTCATCTAGAAAAGGGGAAATACAATCCATCGCTTAAGCTCGCTCACGATATCGCCCAAGCACTGAAGGTTACAATCGAGGAAATCTTTATTTTTGACCAGGATAAAAGCGAGCCGGGAAACAAAGGATAATGAAAAACCTGAGGATATACGGAGAATCGCCATTTCAGATTGCAGTCATCCATGGGGGGCCTGGCGCACCAGGGGAAATGGTGCCGGTAGCCCGGAAGCTTTCTTCATCAGGCGGAATTCTTGAACCGCTTCAAACAGCCAAAACCATCAAAGGACAGGTCGATGAGCTCAAGGATGTCGTGACAAAGAAGGGCGATCCACCCATGTTATTGATCGGATGGTCCTGGGGGGCCTGGTTAACTTACATCTTTGCTGCTCAGAATCCGGCTTCGGTAAAAAAGCTCATCCTTGTAGCGAGCGGTCCATTCGAGGAAAAATATGCCCAAAACATCATGAAAACTCGACTAAATAGGCTGAGCGAACAAGATCGGGCAAAAACCCTTCTTCTGATCCATGCGTTGGAAGATCCTGTTATGGAAGACAAAGACAATATCTTGAATAGGTTGGGAAAATTGATTTCCAAAGCCGACTCGTATGATCCGATTCCCCACAAAAGTTATGTTTTGGGATGCCGGTATGACATCTATCAGGCTATTTGGAAACAGGCTGAAGAACTGCGAAGCAGTGGGGCCCTGTTAGAATACGGGAAAAAAATCCGCTGTCCTGTCGTCGCCATCCATGGCGATTTCGATCCCCATCCTGCCGAAGGGATCAGACGCCCTCTTGGTCGGGTCCTCGAGGATTTCCGGTTTATATTGGTGGAAAATTGTGGCCACACGCCTTGGATCGAACGAAGGGCAAAAGAAAGATTTTATGATATATTGAGGGCGGAATTAGGAAGCCAGACACAGTGAGGAGCCTTCTTGGATGATCTGCCGAAAATGCCACACAAATAATCCTGGATCTTCCTTTTATTGTGATGAATGCGGCCACCCCCTTATCCGAAGACCGGGCATAAAAAAGAAATCCATATCTTGGCAAGTCCTTGTTATAGGTCTTTTTGCCCTTCTTGTCGGAGGATATTTCATCGCTAAGATTGTCTCACGATCACCCGCAAAGGACAGGCCATCTGATGCATCGACCACAAGGGCAAGAGCTCCTCAAAATGTCATTGCCGATAACAAAGAACAAATTTTGCTCGCTGGTGAAGTTGTCGTAAAAGACCTCGGTGGAAGAGAACGATCTCGATTGACTACGGTTGTTTTTGGTGACAACTGGATCGCTTTACCTGTCTTGTCCCTTCTGGAAGGAAAAACCCTGGTTTTTCAGAGTGGGGGATCGGAGGAGATCCAGATAAAAGCGGGTATCTGGACAACTGGAGATCCTCTTATTCTACTGAAACTCGAGACCGGTAGAAAAGGGAACTCCCAAGCGCTTTTTCCCTGGAATCAGACTGAACCTCTGGAATGGCGCTCCTTCGTCGAAAAAGGCTCGCTTTTTCCTGTGGACATCATCTCTCCAGAAAAAAGAGGGACATACTTCAGCTTTCCATCACCAGACGTTATACAAGGACCTGGTGTTTTCATGCAAGATGGCCATGTCGTGGGTTGGTCATATCCAGAACAAACAAACCATGGATATCTATGGGCAGGACTTCCAGGAACAGATCTTTCTCCCCATTTGCAGGTAGATAGGTTTTTCCATAACCTTGTCCCGCAATGGCGAGAAACACATTTCAATTCTGTCTTGAAAATGGAAGAGAGCCTATCTGTTGTGAGGAGGTTAGAAGCCTTTGCCGAAGGATTCTCTATGGAGTCTCCCTTTTCCGAGGATGATATTCCGTATGAGCTCAAGCTGGAATCCATCGTCGATCGAATGCACAACATTTCCTCGGAGCTCATATCGAATGGATTCGCAAAAGATGTCGCTCGCATATTGGATGAAGACATCCTTATCGGAACTCAGAATTTTTCGCTTGTGAAAGATTCTGCATTAGCCAGGGTAGAATCCCAGGACTACATTAAAGCCATTCGATTTTTAGAGAACATAAAAAAAAATATGTTAGAAAAAAAAAGATGGAGTATATCAGGGATCGATAGATTCCATGCTCAACTGTATAAAGATTGGCTGAGAAATATCCTGGAACAAGGAGGGTACTACAGCGGGATGGTTGCCTTCGAGGAAGCCAAACGTGTCTTTCCGAACGATATCGAACTTCACCTCTTGGGAGTGGAAATCGCACTTGCTGATAAAAACTGGACGAGAGCCAGAGAGTTGCTTCAGATGCGAGATTATCCGGAGGCCATGCGGGATTGGGCCGGAGAATTGGAGAATGAAATCCAGGAAGTGCAGGAAAACGAAGGAGCGGTCACGATCCGGTTCAATCCAGGATCCGGTCATATTCCTGTGAAAGTCCATCTCAACGGGAGCTATTCTTTCCGATTTATTCTCGACACGGGCGCTACGATATGTTCCATTCCGTCCAGTGCCATGGATAAGTTGCGGTTGACTGTCGATCAAACAACTCCCATCAGGCTTGTATCGACGGCAGGAGGCATTGCCGAGACTTTTGAGATCAAACTCAAATCTGTCGAATTGGAAGGTTTTCGTGTTTCCAACGTAGAAGCTCTGATCATCGATATACCCGGCTATCGGGACTACGGGCTCCTCGGGCAAAATTTTCTGAATAACTTTCACATCGAGATCGACAACCAAAAAGGCATTCTCCGGCTGAAAAAAAGGTGACTGCCCCTATAACGATCAATATATCCGCATTTTTCCGCGTTTTAGGGTTCTGAATCCTTATATCTTGATTTTTCCCAATCAATCAGGCTAAAGTGATAGAAAAAAATGGATATCTTAAAGCAAGTCGCATCCGAGCTCAATCTCAAGATAAGGCAAGTCTCCAACACTCAGGAATTGCTCCATGAGGGCGCCACGATTCCCTTTATTGCTCGTTATAGGAAGGAGCGGACAGAGAACCTGGATGAAACACAAATAAGGTACATAGCACAAAAATACCAATACTATAAAGATCTGGATGAAAGACGGGACACCATCCTCGAATCCATCAGATCGCAAGGAAAGCTCACTCCCGATCTGGAAAAAGAGATACATCAAACGATTAATAAAACGGAGCTGGAGGATCTTTACCTTCCTTATCGACCAAAAAAAGCAACTCGCGCATCCAAAGCCCGGGAGGCCGGTTTGGAGCCGCTGGCTCGCTGGATCCATGAACTCAAAGAAGAAAGGGCCAATCTCGTTTCTATGGCTGAAGATTTTATCAACGAAGAGAAAGGTTATGATACACCGGAAAAGGCTCTTCAGGGTGCCTGCGATATCCTGGCAGAGGAATTAGCTGACGATGCAGGCATCCGCAAAGCTATGAGGAGTCTGGCCTTGCAAGAAGGTTGTTTTGTCTCGACCGTCAAGAAACAGCATGCCACTCAAAAAACCAAGTTTCAGATGTATCACGATTTCAAAGAAAAAGTTGACCGGATCGTTTCCCACCGGATGCTGGCTATGCTGAGAGGTGAGAAAGAAAAGGTTTTGAACCTTAAGCTTGAGGTGCCCACTGATAAATCCTTGTCGAAGCTGGAATCCACCTTTATCAAAAACCCGGGAAGCGCAGCCTTTAACATGCTTAAAAAAACTGTGAAGGACAGTTTCGAACGTTTGCTCCTGCCCGCTACCGAAACTGAAATTCGACGTGAACTTCGGGAAAAAGCTGAATTCGAAGCCTTTAAGGTGTTTTCCGCAAATTTGCGCGACCTCCTTTTGGCAGCACCAGCCGGTCAAAAACCTGTTCTGGGTATCGATCCCGGCTTCAGGACAGGATGCAAATTGGTCGGCCTGGACAAAACAGGAAAATTTTTGGAGTTTCAGACTATTTTTCCGCATCCGCCACAAAAAGACACGGAGGACGCGGCTGAAACGATCCTGAAGATGGTTGCTACTCACGGGATCCAGTTGATCGCCATAGGCAACGGGACGGCCAGCAGGGAAACCGAAGCTTTTGTCCGGCAGGCGATAAAAAAAATCCCCGAGGAAAAACGGCCCATCTGTGTTATCGTCAGCGAAGCCGGCGCCAGTGTGTACAGCGCCTCAAAAGGTGCAGCAGAAGAATTCCCGGATTTTGATGTGACGGTCCGCGGGGCCATCTCTATAGGACGCAGGCTACAAGACCCGCTTTCCGAATTGGTAAAGATAGATCCTAAGGCAATCGGAGTGGGCCAATACCAACACGATGTGAATCAAACGAACCTCAAGTCTGTCTTGGCGGATGTGGTGGAAAGCTGTGTCAATAGGGTGGGAACCGACCTCAATCTTGCATCGGTCGAACTCCTCAAATATGTGGCAGGTTTAAGCCCAACAACGGCGGCCCGCATCGTGGAATACAGAGATAATCATGGGGTCTTCACATCCCGGGAGGAATTGAAAAAAGTGCCTGGAATAGGGGATAAGTCATTCGAACAGGCGGCTGGATTTTTACGGGTTCCTGGTGCTCCAAATCCTCTCGATAACTCAGCCGTACATCCAGAACGCTATGTTTTGGTCGAAAAAATGGCCGATGCTGTGGAGGAGCCCTTGGCTATGGTCATTGGGAACGTCGATCTTATCAAGCGCATTCCCAAGGAAAAATTTGTCTCAGGGGATGTAGGGCTTCCCACTGTGGAAGATATCCTACTGGAGCTGGAGAAACCGGGGAGAGACCCAAGGGAAGAATTCCGGTACGCTCATTTTTCCGATGAAGTGAAGGAAATTACCGACATCGAACCTGGCATGCTGCTCGAAGGAACGGTGACCAATGTCACCAATTTTGGGGCATTCATCGATATTGGTGTTCACCAGGACGGATTGGTGCACATCTCCCAGATCGCAGACTGTTATGTTGATGATCCCCGGAATTTTGTCAAGGTCGGTCAGATCGTCAAGGTCAAAGTGCTCCAGGTGGATGAGGACCTGAAGCGAATAAGCCTTTCTCTCAAGAATACGTAATAATCAAAAAGTTGTTTTATCCTTCAGCTTGATTTTCTTTTTTGGCTGCTATAGGCTAAATATTGTATCCATCTCAAAGGAGGTTAAGGCAATGAAGTATCGACACATGATTATTTTAACAGTGACGGTATTAGCTTTTTTTGTGAACCCACAATGGGCACAGAACGATTGCTCCAGTTTTTTGGTCACAAAAGGAGCATCCCAAGATGGTTCTGTGATGATCACTTACACCTGTGACGGAGAATTTCTGCCTCATCTGACATACACTCCCGCTCAAGATCATAAGCCGGACGAATACATTGAGATCACAGGACGGGATGGCAAACTCAAAGGCAAAATCAAACAGGCCCCTCACACATATGCTGTTGTCGGATTGATGAACGAATATCAGCTGGCCATCGGAGAAACCACGTTCGGAGGACGGAATGAATTGTTGAACCCAGAGGGATTATTGCATTACTTCACCCTGATGAATCTTGCTTTACAGCGTGCAAAAACGGCGAGGGAAGCGATCAAAGTCATGGCCTCTCTGGTAGAAGAATACGGATATGCCAGCAGCGGCGAATCCTTCTCGATTGCGGACACACAAGAAGCATGGATCATGGAGATGATCGGCCCAGGTCCTGGTGGGAAAGGGGCCAACTGGGTGGCGTTGCGGGTTCCCGATGGCTACATATGTGCGCATGCCAACATGTCCCGTATCGGGGAATTTCCGTTGGATGATCCTGAAAACTGTTTGTATTCAGAACATGTGATCTCTTTTGCCGAACAAAGGGGATATTACGACAAAAAATCCGGCCAACCATTCCGTTTTCGTTATGCCTATGATCCGCCAAAGCCCTCATCTCTCCGCGCATGTGCCGCACGCGTTTGGAGCATGTTCCGACGGAGTGCCCCATCGCAAAATTTATCCCCTGATTTTCAACGCGGTGTAAAAGACACAAAGCCTTATCCCCTCTGGATCAAACCTGATAAAAAGCTTTCTTTGCATGATGTGATGGATATTATGCGCGACCACTATGAAGGAACTCCCTTCGATATGACTGTCGGCATAGATGCCGGGCCCTTTGGAACCCCTCTCCGCTGTCGAGGGCTTACTTGGGAAATCGATGGAACCGAATACAGTTGGGAACGTCCGATTTCCACCCAACAAACAGCCTTTTCATTTGTTTCACAATCTCGGGAGTGGCTGCCCGATTCCATCGGGGGGGTGTATTGGTATGGCTGGGATGACACATACACGACTTGTTATGTTCCCCTCTACTGTTGTATCAACGAAATTCCCAAATCGTTTGCGAACGGTGACCTGCAAAAATTTTCATGGGATTCGGCTTGGTGGGTGTTCAACTTTGTGGCCAATTTTGCCAATTTGAAATATTCTTACATGGTCAAAGATATTCAAAAGGTTCAATCCGCTCTGGAAAAACAATTTATCTCCCTCCAGCCTATGATAGAAAAAACTGCGCTTGAATTGCATGAAAAAGATCCCGGTCTTTTGGTTCAGTATCTGACCAATTATTCTGTCGCCCAAGGAGATATGGTTGTGAAACGATGGATCGAGCTGGGTGAATTTCTCATTACTAAATACAATGATGGGTATGTCAAAGACGAGAGAGGACGTCCTCGTGGCATGGGTTATCCTTCGGAATGGTTAAAAAAAGTGCTGGAATTAAAACCGGAACAGTTTAAGTTGCCGAAATGGGGAGATGAAGGCAAGGATGGCAGACTGCACTGAGTCTAAGGTACGAGCACGACCTTGCCTATATTTCGATGTTCTTCGATATACGTATGAGCCTCAGCGACTTCTTCAAGTGGAAAAACACGGTCCACGTGCGGATTGATCCAGCCATCCTCGACACCTTTCATGATCGTTATCATCCAGGGACGTAATTTTTCTTCGATCCCCCACATATGGCCGATATTCACGCCGAATATTCCTTTATTGGCATTCATCAATCTTACGGGATGAAACCGGGGCATTTGCAGCACTGTTCTCACCAGATTGAACTTAGCGCTAAATCGTGTCTGAGTTGCCGTCGATAATCCAAAAAGTCCCAATCGTCCAGTTCGTGCAAGGGCTCGATAGCTTTTCCAAGTATTCTTTCCCCCGATCGGGTCGATTATCAAATCAAACCCTCGGTTCTCAGTAATTTTGGGAACATCTTCGAGCCAATCATGTGTGCGATAATCCATCACATCGATAAAACCTCTTTCCATCAAAAAGGAATGTTTATGAGCACTTGCCGTGCCATAGGTGAATGCTCCGATATGTTTGGCAAGATCCAGCGCAGCAATTCCCACACCACTCCCCGCATTATGGATCAACAGCCTTTCCTCTTTTTTTAAGGCCCCCATAACAACCAGTAATTGATACGCGGTCAAATAATTGACAGGTATGGCTGTTCCCTGTTCATAACTCAACGATCCCGGTTTTTTAAATACATAGGAAGATGGAGTAATGACTTTTTCGGAATACCCACCGAATCGCATGACTGCGATAACCGGATCGCCCACCGAGAATGAATCCACTCCGTCTCCGACCGATTCGATCAATCCAGAGACCTCGTATCCCACCACACAGGGCTTTTTCGGAGCATCCGGATATATCCCCTTGCGAGCCATAATATCCGCAAAATTGATCCCCGCCGCTTTAACTTTGATCCTTACTTCCCCTTCGCCTGGTTGAGGCTCTTCAACCTCATGGATCTTCAAAACCTCAACGCCTCCGGCCTTTGTCATCACGATTTGCCGCATGCTTTATTCCTCACAATCCCGCTAATAGCGTGTCGGGAGCATAACACAGGAAAATCAATATCGTCAATTCTGGAACCATTGGAAGCATCCCCAAAAGTCACAGTTATTACGGAAATAAGGATGCTAACGACAACATTGTCCGGATTGAATTACGGTTGAGCAACAGATATAATGACGAGGAATAGAATCTTGTAAGATTCGATGAGAAAAAGGGAGAACTGGAGTGAAGCCTAAACATATTTCCCGCATTATTTTGTTATTTGTGTTTGTCTTTTTCATTGCAAATCCAGCACCGTGCCAGGAAACTCTTAAAGTAGGCGGAGTTAGCTGTTCGCCTGGAGAGTTGAAATCGGGATTCATCAATGTTCCCTCCGGTTCGGATGGGCCAGAAATCCAGATACCGATAACCGTCGTAAATGGAAAAAAGAAAGGTCCGACCCTGGCATTGACGGCCGGTATTCATGGCTATGAGTATCCTCCTATACTGGCTCTCCTGAGGCTCAAAAAACAGCTCGATCCTTCACTATTAGCAGGGGCAGTTATTATGGTACACGTCGTGAATATCCCCTCGTTCCTGAAACGGACGATCTACTACAATCCTTATGATTGGAAAAACCAGAACCGTGCCTTTCCTGGAATCATCGATGGAACCATGACCGAAAGGATCGCTTTTCAGATCACGAACCAAGTGCTCAAACAGTGTGATTATCATCTCGATTTACACTGTGGAGATGGCAATGAGGATTTGATGACATACCTGTATTACACAGAAACAGGGAATTCCGAATTGGACAAAAAAACCATGGAATTGGCCATAAATTTCGGATTCAAAACCATCATCCATGTGACGGCCGATCCGGGAGAGCAAAAAGCCTCCATGTGTGCAAATGCATCTTTATTTATGGAGAAACCTTCGATTACAGTGGAGTGCGGGAGGCTTGGCCGCAGTGATGAAAAGGATATCGCAGCCCTCCTCCATGGCTGCTCAAATATTCTGAAATTTCTTAGAATGATCGATGGCGAGCCCGAGCTGTTGTTCGATCCGATCTGGGTAAGAAAAACCACCTATATCAGGTCGGAACACGAAGGCTTGTTCTATCCATTGAGTCATGGAGGAGCTCATGTCCAGAAAGGGGAACTTCTCGGATACCTGACGGATTTTTTCGGCAACATCATCCAGGAAGCCGTAGCGCCTCACGATGGTATCGTCATGTACATCATCGCGACACCGCCGATGAGCATAGGGGAGCCGATGGTTAAAATCGGAGGATTTTGATTTTTTTTTAACATCGATGCATAAAGGAGCATACTTCCATGAAATGCGAAAAATGTGAGAAAGATTTTCCTTCAGAACATTATTTTGCTACCAAAACGGTTTGTAGGGAATGCTTTGCAAAAATGACACCGGAGGAGAAAACCAAAGCAAGGCAGCCGAAAGCCATCTACGCCATGACCACCACAGCTTTCACTGTCGATGGCTATAAAATCGTTAAGTCTTTTGGGGTCGTCCGAGGCGTCTTGGTTCGCTCTCGATCTTTTTTTGGGACGATTGGTGCTTCTCTACAGACACTGGTCGGCGGGAATATCACGCTTTTTACAGAGCTGTGTGAACAAACACGAGCTGACGCTTTTGAGATGATGGCCACCCATGCCGAGGAGATAGGTGCCAATGCCGTTATCGGAGTTAGATATGATACGACAGAAATCATGCAAGGCGTAACAGAAGTCCTTTGTTATGGAACGGCTGTTTTAGTGAAAACTGTCTCATCATGAAAAAATTGCGGATACCACTTTTTTGTTTATTGTTGGCATTGATATTGGCAGGATTCTGTTGCTCGAACACAAAATATCCTGATGGAATTTATGCCGAACTCCATACCAACAAAGGGTTGATCCTGTTATCTCTTGAATTCGAAAAAACCCCGATGACTGTGGCAAACTTCGTGGGGCTTGCCGAAGGCACGATAAAAAACGATGCTTTGCCTGATGGAATTCCATTCTTCAATGGATCGAAATTCCACAGGGTCGTTCAGGGGCATGTAGTCCAGGCTGGAGTCCCGAATACAGAAGGAGAGGGGCAGCTGGGATACACTTTCCCGAACGAGATCCATTCCGACCTTTCACACGGTCGTGCTGGTGTTTTAGGCATGGCCAACGGAGGGCCACACACGAACGCCAACCAATTTTATATTACGCTGGGAGATCGCTCCTATCTTGATGGGGATTACACCATTTTTGGAGAGGTTGTCGAAGGAATGGATGTTGTCAAATCGATCATCCAGGGTGATGTTATCGAAAACATTAAAATCATTCGAATTGGCAAAAAGGCCAATGGATTCCACTCCGATACCGAAACATTTCAAAACCTCAAGATTCAGGTCCAAAAAAGGGTGGAACAGCTAGAAATGGAGAAAAAAGAACAGGAAGCGTCAACCATTCAAAGTAAATGGCCGGATGCCATCGAAACGGATTCAGGCTTGAAGTATGTCATGGTCCAGGAAGGAAAAGGCTTGGTGCCTGAGGTCGGTTCCAAAGTCCTTGTTCGCTACTCTGGAGAGGTTCTGAACGGAAAAAAGTTTTTCAGCACATCAAATGGTTTGCCGGATGAGAACCCTCCAGCCGAAGAATTTGTCATGGAAATGGGAAAAAGCCAGGTTGCTCCAGGATTCGATCAGGCCATCGAAATGATGCAGGTGGGGGAGAAGAGGATTATCATCCTTCCATCCCATCTGGCCTATGGATCCAGTGGATTTTACGCCAAGGAAATCCAGGTGAAAAAACGTTTTGTCATCTCACCCAATTCAACCTTGGTCTACGAAGTGGAGCTTCTTAAAATAATTTCCTGATCACTTGCCGATCACGAAATCTTTGGACAAAACACCGCCTCGTGTCGATGAGTACCGGACAGTACACTTGGTGTTTTCGATGTCATTCAGCCGGAGTTTGAATGTCACTTTGATCTTTTCGTTTCCCGGAATTCGGCCT
>Ga0307444_1001246_pt1 | contig 11103 bp, 8 predicted proteins | sample SalMarSW160340MG_FD_202145 | JGI IMG/M metagenome (GOLD analysis project Ga0307444, IMG submission 202145) | Salt marsh sediment microbial communities from the Plum Island Ecosystem LTER, Massachusetts, United States - SW1603-40 | ecosystem: Environmental > Aquatic > Marine > Intertidal zone >... | reverse complement strand
TCTCTTCCCCAAATAATCCCCCGTAATATTCCAGGTTAGAATCACCGCCAACCGTCAAGAACATGGGTTGCATAGCCAGAGCTACTCCTGCCTGGGCTACTCGCTTAATATGATCGCCGAGTGGCATTTCAAAGTGTTCTATGCGGTGGCGATGGTCCTTGCGAGGGTGCTTTTCCAGGACCTTTTCATATGTTGAGATGGCCTGTTCAATAGACCGGTCGGACTCCGCGTGGATAGAAACCTGCAGGCCCGCCAGGTGCGCCTTCTCTACAAAGCGGTACAGCTCCTCATCGCCGTAATAAAGCATTCCCAATGCCGTGGGTTCGTCGGTATAGGGTTCAAACATGGCTCCAGTGTGAGCGTCGACAGAGCCATCGCCTATAACCGCAACGCAACTCCTCTCTCCAAAAGTATCGGAGTTAATCACCTGGTCTAAATCCCCCTCGTCCTCAAAGAGAGGGAAAAATAGCATAGGTTTGGTCCGGACGGGCAGGCGCTCTTTGTTTTTCAAGATGAGCTCAGCATGTTCAATGGGGTCTTTGGCATGAATGGTGGTGATTCCTGCTTCAAGTGCTTCCCGGGCAACTACCATCATTGCTTCCATGATCTCATCGTCACCGGATAAGCCCCCTATTCCCCCTATGGTATGAGCCGAAGCCGGGTCTTCGACCAGCCCTGTTGGCTCCCCACTGGAATCTTTGGCAACCCCTTCCATGTCCGCCGAAATCCCGAGCAGTTTAAGGGCCGTGCTATTGAGCATGCAAAAGTGCCCGTCAAAGTGATGAACGGCTATGGGGTGCCTGGTAGAGATGGCATCCAGCTCTTTTTTACTCGGGAACCTTTTTTCTTTGATGGTGAAGCGGTTGTACTCCGGACAATAAATCCATTTGTCCGGGGGAGTTATTTTGGCTCTTTGTGTAATTTTTTCCAGGGCTTCAGCAATTGATTTAACAGAACGTAGCTCTACTCCCAACCTGGCCGTCCCGGTAAATATCGGATGCGTATGGCTGTCTATGAAGCCGGGAAGGATGGTTTTATCTTTCACATCAAGAAGCTGGGTGGATTTACCGGCGCCTTTTTCAACTTCACCGGCTGACCCGACGATGACGATTTTCCCGCCTTTGACGCCAACGGCCTCCGCCCGGGGCCTGGAATTTACCATGGTTATTACATTACCTTTTACAATAAGATCAAGGTCCTGCGCCATTTAACGTTCCCCCTATCAATAAATTTTAGGTCTTAAAACGGCTAAACTCTTATACAGGCCACCATGTGGCCGGGGGAAATCTGCCTTAACTGGGGCACCTCTTTGCTGCAATCGGGTATCGCCATCCAGCAACGGGGGTGAAACGGGCAACCCGAAGGGGGGTTTAGGGGGCTGGGCACGTCTCCCTTGAGTATGATGCGTTCACGTTTTTTTTCCACTGCGGGGTCTGGTATGGGCACAGCCGAAAGCAAAGCCTTGGTATAAGGCATCAGAGGGTTGGTGTAGAGTTCTTCCCAGCCGGTGATTTCCACTATATGGCCTAAATACATCACGCCCACAGTATCGCTTATGTGGCGAACTACCGAAAGGTCATGAGCAATCAGGAGGTAGGTCAGCCCCAGTTTTTCCTGTAATTCCTGTAAGAGGTTGATTATCTGGGCCTGGATGGAAACATCAAGGGCTGAGATAGGCTCGTCACACACAATAAAGGTCGGGTTGCAGGAGAGGGCACGGGCTATTCCGATACGCTGTCTTTGTCCTCCGCTGAATTCGTGGGGATAGCGGTTGGCCATCTCGGGGTCTAAACCTACCATGGAAAACAACTCACTTACCCTGTTTCTGTATTCCTCTTTGTTACGGGAGAGGTGGTGAATTTTTAAGGCTTCACCCACAATGCTGCCGGCGCTCTGCCGCGGGTTGAGTGAGCCATAGGGGTCCTGGAATATCAGCTGTATCTGGCGGTGAAGCTCCAGCACCTTATCCGATGGTATATCGGCAATATCCTGGTCTTTAAAGATTATCTGCCCGGCGGTGGGGTGGTAGATGCGCAGGATACAGCGGCCTACAGTAGTCTTGCCACAACCGCTTTCTCCCACAATGCCCATAGTTTCTCCCTGCTTTATTGTAAAACTAACATCATCCACAGCTTTTACGTCGCCCACCTTCCGCCGCAAGATGCCCTGGGTGACAGGGAAATACATTTTCAGGTTTTTAACCTCTAAGAATGTGTTATATTTAGAGGATTCCACTTAATTCTCCCTTGGTGTCAATATGGCAACGCACAAAATGGTTGTCCCCTACCTGCCTGAGGTCAGGATCTGTTTCTTTTTTACACTTGCCGGCCAGGGAGCACCGGGTTCTGAAGGCACATACAGGAGGCATGTCAATTAGATTAGGCGGCAGGCCGAAGATGGGGACCAGCTGTCTGCCCCGCGGCTCATCCAGGCGGGGTACCGATTTTAACAGGGCTATCGTGTAGGGGTGGCGGGGATTATTAAAGACATCATCTGAAGTACCCGACTCAACTATACGGCCGGCATACATAACATATATCCTCTGGGCATAGCGGGCAACAACACCCAGATTATGAGTCACGATAACCAGGGAGTTGTGGATTTTCTTAACCATGGCCATCATAACCTCAAGCACCTGGGCCTGAGTAGTCACATCCAGAGCAGTAGTAGGTTCATCGGCAATAACCAGTTTGGGGTGGCAGGAGAGCGCCATGGCAATCATGGCCCTCTGCCTCATACCGCCGCTAAACTGGTGGGGGTAATTGTCGATGCGAACTGCAGCATCGGGAATGCCAACCTGCTCCAGAAGTTCGATAGCCCGTTGTTGGGCGTCTTGATGGTTTAGCTTGAGGTGTAAGCTGATGGTTTCTATTATTTGATCGCCGATAGAGAATACCGGGTTGAGTGAGGTCATGGGCTCTTGAAAGATCATCGAAATCTTGGCCCCCCGGATAGAGCGCATCTCGTTGCTATCGGTTTTATACTTCAGCAGGTCCTGGCCTTCAAAGATAACCTCACCCCCCGTAATCTGGCCGGGTGGAGTGGGGATTAGCTGGAGTGTAGCCATCTGGCTGACCGATTTACCGCAGCCGCTTTCGCCAACCAGTCCTACCACCTCCTCTTCGTCAATATGGTAGGACATCCCATCTACAGCCTTAACAATACCGGCCATAGTGTTAAAGGTTACTTTTAGGTTTTTGACCTCTAGCAGTGGGGGCATATCTGAATCTGCACACTCCTTACTATATTCTTCCTCTAAGCCTGGGGTCCAAAGCATCTCTCAGGCCGTCACCCGCCAGATTAAAGCCCAGCACTACCAGCACGATAGCCAGACCGGGTGTAAGGGATAGGACCGGATGGGTAAGTAAATACCGCTGACCATCACTGACCATGGCTCCCCAGGTAGCAGTGGGGGGATTGATACCTATCCCTAGGAAGCTCAGGGAAGCCTCGGTTAGAATGGCAAACCCCAAATCGAGGGTAATAAGCACCAGAAGGGGAGGGAACACATTGGGCACCAGGTGGCGAAACATTACGCGAATATTACTGGCCCCGACGACCTTAGCCGCCATAACGTAATCGTTCTCTTTAGCTGCCATGACCTGCCCGCACATTAAACGGCTGTAGGTTGGCATAAGGGCAACGCCCAGGGCAAGGAGGACGGTGGGAACACCACCCCCCAGCATAACAGCGATGGCCAGCATGAGTACAAGTGGAGGCAGAGACATAAGGGCATCCGTAACCCTCATAATTATAGTCTCTACCCAGCCCCCGAAATAACCGGCCAATAGCCCCAGAAACATGCCAAATGCTCCTGAGGCAGTTACGGCTACCACGCCTACAATAATAGCAATTCTGGAGCCATATAATATTCTGGTCAGCACATCTCTACCCTGCTGGTCAGTGCCCAGCAGGTGCTGCGATGAAGGCTGCTGCAGGCTATCCTCAAGTATTACCTTATTTGGTTCATACGGAGTTAATAACGGAGCGAATATAGCCGTCAATATAAGCAGCAAAATAATAACCACTCCGATTATGACCACCCACCGGCTGAACATCACCTTGAAAATTCGCCTGGATTCGCTCACCCGGGGTTGAGGTATCCCCTGTAGATCCTGAGTTACACAGGTTTCATCCATAAAATATCCTTCATCTATACCTTATCCTGGGGTCAATCCACCCATAGGTAATATCAACAAATAGATTGGTAAAAACGACTATAACTCCGACAATCAAGACGATACCCTGGACAATCAGGTAATCATTATCCAGGGCTGCCCGGACCAGCAGGCGGCCTACCCCTGGAATGTTGAATACGGTCTCGGCCAATACCTCACCCCCGATAAGGAAAGCTACGGTTACACCGAGTAAGGTTACCACCGGAATTAAGGCGTTCCTCAGTGCATGCTTATAAAATACTACGTTTTGGGCTAATCCCTTGGAGGTCGCCGTCCTGATGTAGTCTTGATGGATGGTTTCCAGCATGCTTGACCTGGTTTGACGAGCTACGATTGCTATGTTGGGAACGGCTAATGCCGCCACTGGCATTATCACCTGCCTGGTGCTCTTCCAAAAATCGACGAACGGTGAAGTCCACCCTTCTACCGGCAGCCAGCCGAGCTTAAGCCCAAATAGATAGATCCCCAATAGACCCAACCAGAAGGTTGGGACGGCTACGCCTATATTGGCAAACAAGGTAATAAACGAATCAATGAAAGTGCCTCGCTTAACCCCGCTGATAACACCGGCCATTATTCCTATTATGGTGCTTATGGTGAGAGCCAGAAAAGTCAGATAGAATGTCACCGGGAACCTCTCCAAGATAAGTTTAGCGACATCCTCGTGATATATAAAGGATTTTCCAAAATCACCGTGGAAAAGATTCCATACCCAGTTACCGTATTGCATGTAGATTGGCATGTCTAACCCCAGTTCGTGCCTAAGCTGGGCAATCTGAGCCTGGCTTGCATGCATGCCAAGTACTCTAATAACCGGGTCTCCCGGTATAATGTGAAGTAATAAAAAGGAAATAATCGTAACCAGGAACACCACAACTATCGCTTGTATGAGCCTGCGGGTTATAAAACTTACCAATTTACATACCTTTTATGCCAGAACTTCTATTTACATCTCTTAGAGGGCCAGAAGGTTTTATGGCCGGTAATTTGATATTTGGCAGGTAGGTGCCCAGGCGCTTTGAGCTATTTGTTGTTTTAGTTTTATAATAACGCGCTTCCTAGGCTTAAAGCAATTCTCTGCGATTTCCCGGTAAGGGCAAAAAGGCGCTGGCACTGCAATTTCCCAAAATTACCAGCGCCTTTTTGCCCCCTTAAAACTCTTTTATACAACAAGCCGGCCATGTATCAAACCATGGCTACAAAAAACAAAACTACTCCTCCAGCCACACCTCGGCAAACGTCCAGGGGAAACCGCTCGCCCCTACAATGGAGCTTTGATCACCATGGACCTTTTCAGTCTTTGCCGCAACCGAAGACGCTGCAACAATCGGAGTATACAGGCAGTACTTATCAGTCAGTAGGTACTGCAAGTTCCAGGACTCAAGCTTTTTGGTTTCGAAATCGGGTGCGGTAGTCACCAGCCAGATGGCCTCCTCAACCTCGTCAGGGTGAGTCATGCTTTGGGGCATGCCCAGCGGGCTGTAAACCGAGAAGAAAAAGTTAGAATGTATGCCGATATCTGCGCCTATAAGGAAATCGGAGGCAAACAGCCCGTCAGACCAACCGGTGGCATAATACATCTCGCCGTATTGCCCGAAATTTATCACCTGCAGGTCTGCGATAATGCCCACATCAGCCAGATAACCCTGAACCGCAGTGAACATGTCACGGAATACCTGGTCGGACCTGCACCACAGAGTGGTTTCAAACCCGTCTTCATAACCGGCTTCCGCCAGCAGTTCCCTGGCTTTATCCGGGTTGTACGGGTAACCGACCACATCAGGGCTATAGCTATAGACAGCAGGGTTAGTCATCTGGAATGTTGGCTCCGCATAACCCTGGTAAACAAAGTCAACTATCGCTTCACGGTTAATAGCGTAGCTCACCGCCTGCCTCACTTTGAGGTCGGCAAACGGGGAATCTGGGTGGGCGCTATCGCCAACGAGGCTTAACGTGTCTCCCATAAAATTGCCCTGGGTCAGCACCACGCCAGGCTCGTCCTCAAGGTTCTTCGCATCGGTGGGGTTTAAATGCGTAATAATATCAGCATCGCCAGCGAGGAAAGAGGCAACCTGAACCGTGGGGTCGGCGATAATATCGATTTCTATCCTGTCCAGGTAGGGCTTGCCTTCCTGCCAGTAATCATCGAATCTCTCGTATACCTTTTGAACGTCACGCTGAAAGCTGACCTGCTTGAAAGGCCCGGTGCCTACGGCGTGATCGCGCACCCAGTCCAGGCCATTTTCCTCATAAGCGGTGGGGGATATCATCGCTGAGTCATAGCACATATTGGATAAAAACGTGCTATCCCAGTCTGTAAAGTGTACCCGGACGGTGTAGTCGTCCACCTTTTCTATCTCGGAAGTAAAGAGCCAGGAAGCGGAAAGGTTAGCTGAGGAACGAATCTGCTCGAAGTTCCATATGCAGGCGTCGGCATCTAATTCAGTGCCGTCATGGAACTTGATGCCCGGCCTCAAGTTAAAGGTAACGGTCAAAGCCTCGGGGTCCTCTATCACGGATTCCGCCAGAAAGGCTGTTGATAAACCAGTTTCTTCATCAAAGCGGACCAGGGTTTCAATAGCGGGTACGCGTTGGTAGTAGTCTTCAGGGGCTATCTGGTCCGAGACCCATCCGATGGAGGTAAGTTCCTGGCCCTGGATAATCCTGAGGGTGCCCCCATACACTGGCCCGGTGGGTGGCGGGGTTGTGGTTTCCTGTTCGCCGGGGCAGCCGCTTACTAGCAACCCGGTGGCGATGATTAGAACGAAAACAGCTAATAAAGCTTTCTTCAACATTAACAGGTTTAACCTCCTTTATTAATTTAAATTAACCGGTTTATAACTTATTTTCATTTCATTTAATTACCCCCTTCCCGCATACAGGCTAGATTTTTTTCAATAACCAACTTTATACAGACTGCCTAAGAGCCTTTTTGTCAGAGGTTGAGCATCGACCATCTCTCGCCGTTTAGATTTATTTCACTCACTTTTGAGATTAATTTTACACCCCGTCTCCAGCCAAAGTCAATTTTTCTTCTCTGCCTCCCCCATAGTATATATTGCTTCTTTGAACGACTCAATTAAGTAGTAATAATATCACGTTGCGTTTAAAGTAGTCAACACCCCAGATTTGTTAAGAGAATTCAGCTTTGTTAGTAACATGCTTTTATGGTAATATTATGTCACGTATGCCTGCCCTCTCTTTGAAATTAGCGAACTGATATTCCAATGTGCGCTGGCTATGAGAGGCGAATTTGAGGTTGCCGGCAGTGAGCTTCAAGATGCATCAACCTTACCGCTTTAGGTTATGCTCTGCTTGGTTTTGACAGATATAATAATAGTAGAATATACTAGTAAGCAACTAGAAGGAGCTTCTGAATAGTACTCGATATTTGAACCAGCCAAGCACCTGGGGGTGGCAGGCAAGGTTGGGGGAATCGGTTTGTTGTGTGATTTTTACAATAGTTATCATATACACGCAATAAACCATAATTACCGGTTAGCTCACACTCGTTGCTTGGGCCGTGGCGAAAAATACTGTATATTTTTTATCAGGTAGCTGTAAAACGTGCTCTTAACTACTGAATGGAGGTAAAAAGGGATGGCAGTACTGAAACTTGATGAGGGGAAATGCACCGGATGTGGAATTTGTCAGTTAGCCTGCTCGGCGGTTAAAGAAGGTGTTTTTAACCCTGAGATAGCTTGTGTGCAAATTCATTCGGGATACGGGAAGGATGGCCTGACGGTGAGCGGAGAATTCTGCGACATGTGTTTGAAGTGCGTGGAAACTTGCCCCACCGAAGCCATCTCAGTAGTGGATGGTGTGCTCAGCTTTGATAAGGAAAGCTGCACCGAGTGTGGCTTGTGCGAGGATGTTTGCCCCCATGGCGTTATCCACATGTCACCTTCACGCAAAGTGATGATATGCGATCAATGTGGTGAGTGCTTAGCCTGGTGTCCCCATGAAGCAATATATAAGGAGAAGGTTGCAGTCTGATATCTCCATTATCGCTCTGGAGAAAGCGGGCGAGTTTATCTTAAATCTGAGCAGGCTGTTCAATATCGGGGAGGAATTTAAGGCAGACGACGATTATCTGCCTGCACGTTTTTTGGTGAGCCGTTGAAACCTGGCAGATCTGCCGGGCGATTATCACCGCATAAAGAATTTAGTAATTGAATTGTTAACCGGCAAGAAAGTGAAGCGGCATGCGCACTTTGCGAGTCAATGCTGAGCGGTTATGGGGCACCATCATGGAGACAGCCAAGATCGGTGGTACCGCTAAGGGGGGCATCTGCCGGCAGGCACTTACCGATGTGGATCACCAGGTTCGTGATTGGTTTGTCAAGGCGTGTGAAGAGATTAGATGCGCCATCACCATAGACGAGATGGGTAATATCTTCGTCTCCAGGCCAGGCAGGGACAAGTCGCGGCCGCCAATCGCAATAGGTAGTCATTTAGACACTCAGCCTTCCGGCGGCAAGTTCGACGGTATCGCCGGCGTACTCTCAGGCCTTGAGGTATTACGCACTCTGAACGAAGCTGATTATATAACCAGCGCCCCGCTGGAGGTTATCAACTGGACGAATGAAGAAGGCTCACGCTTTGCCCCACCCATGCTGGGTTCAGGCGTGTTTGCGGGCGTGTTTGACCGTAGTTTCGCTTATGAACGTGAGGACGCGGAAAACAAAAGGTTTGGAGGGGAATTAGAGCGAATCGGGTACCTGGGCAAGGCCAGGTGTGGCAATCATACGCTGGGCACCTACTTTGAACTTCATATCGAGCAGGGCCCAATCCTGGAAGCTGAGAACAAGGTAATCGGCGTTGTCACCGCAGTGCAGGGCATGAGCTGGTACTATGTTACCATAACCGGCTGTGAAAGCCACGGTAGCACGCCAATGAACATGCGTAAGGATGCCATGTTGGCCTGTGCCCGCATGGTCGAAGCGGTTAATGGGATTGCCCTCAACCATGCGCCACTCGCCGTATCAACAGTTGGCTTGGTAGAAGTCAGGCCAAACTCACGCAATGTCGTTCCAGGGTCGGTCATTTTTTCGGTTGACCTGCGCCACCCGGACGATGACGTTCTGCACCAAATGGAGAAGGAGCTTAAGCTGGTAGTCGATAAGATCTCGAGCGACATGGGACTTGAAGCGGAGCTTGATAGCATCTGGAGCTCGCCGGCGGTGAAGTTCCACGATGAGTGTGTCGGTATTATCCGTGCTGCTGCTAAGGACCTCGGCTATAGCTATCGTGATATTATCTCCGGTGCCGGCCACGATGCAGTCTATGTAGCGCGAGTTGCGCCGACGGCAATGGTTTTTATCCCATGTGAGAACGGCATCAGCCACAATGAGCTTGAGAAAACAGAGCCGGAACACGTTGCTGCTGGTGCCAATATCCTGCTGAGTGCCGTACTGGCACGAGATAAAGCGGCACAGCTATCAGTTTAATATATAAACCCAAACCAGATAAGAAATGAGTGGCATAGAAACAGATAAAACCGATGAATTGAAAGAGACCACCAGGCGCCTGGGCGAGGCGCCTCTAGGGAAACTACTTCTCCAGTTGAGCCTGCCTGCTATGGGCTCAATGATAACACTAGCCCTTTATAACTTAGTTGACACCTTCTGGGTGGCTAAGCTGGGATATCAGGCCATCGCTGCACTGACTGTGGTGATTCCTTATCACATATTGGTTATTGCCATCAGCGTTGGTTCCGGCATCGGTATTAATTCCCTTGTTTCTCGGCGCTTTGGCGAAAGGAATGTTGAGGCTACCAACCATGCCGCCGGGCAGATTTTCCCGCTCGCCGGCTTTTTTGGCGCAGTCTTCCTGATAGCTGCTGTTTTCTTTCCCGAAGCTATTCTCACTATCAGCGGCGCTACTCCGGATATTATGGATTTGGCCACCCAGTACCTGGTAATTATCGGCCTGGGTATGCCTTGCCTTGTCTTTATGATAATGGCCAATGGCCTTCTTCGCGGTTCGGGGGAGGCTATCAAGCCAATGGCATTCATGGTTACGGCCACTGTCGTAAATATCATCCTTGACCCCTTTCTCATTTTTGGCTACGGCCCGTTCCCGGAGATGGGCATCCGTGGTGCAGCTCTGGCTACAGCAATCGCCTACCTGATTGGCGCTGGGCCAAGTTTTTATTATATTGTGGCACACAAGTCTGTTTACCGGCTGAGATTACGCAATCTCATGCCCAGTCTACCGGTACTGCGAGAAATTTACCGTGTTGGCATGCCATCAATGATGATAGAAATAATGGAAAGCATGGTATTTGCCGTATTAATCTTCGTTCTTTCGTCGTTTGGATCAATAGCTCTGGCCGCTGGCGGTATCATGATACGTATTATTGACCTGGCTTTTATGCCTATTTTCGGCATTTCCGCCGGGCTCTTACCCATCATTGGTTTTTGTTTTGGGGCCGGGCTTTGGCGCCGGTTGTGGAGGGCGGTTAAATTAGCTTCAGGTGGGCTTGTTTTACTGCTGGGTATAGCTACCGTAATAATGGAAATCTTTAGCCCCCAGCTTGTTGGCATCTTCAACCGCGACCCGGAATTGTTGGCTATCGCTGTGCCTGCCATGCGTATTTGCCTGTCGACACTGGTTTTATTTGGCCCGATGGTTTTATTTGTCACCACCTTTCAGGGTTTATCCAAGGGTAAGGACGCTTTACTCCTTTCGCTGGTCCGTCAGCTCATCTTCTCTATTCCGTTACTTTTTCTTCTGCGATGGGCTTGGGGAATGACCGGTGTTTGGCTGTCACTGCCAATTTCGGATATCCTCGCTTTTATCGTGTCGGGGCTATGGCTTTTACGAGAGTATCGGCGGCAGCAGGGCATGTCACCTGTCACACCTGTTGCGGGGATTAAAATGTGATATAATTTTATAGTTTCATAGCTTGCTTGATGTAGTA
>Ga0307444_1001245_pt1 | contig 11114 bp, 8 predicted proteins | sample SalMarSW160340MG_FD_202145 | JGI IMG/M metagenome (GOLD analysis project Ga0307444, IMG submission 202145) | Salt marsh sediment microbial communities from the Plum Island Ecosystem LTER, Massachusetts, United States - SW1603-40 | ecosystem: Environmental > Aquatic > Marine > Intertidal zone >... | reverse complement strand
GTATTCCATCAGCCCAAGCATAGCTGCCACTTACGCCGTAAGTTATATCATAACCGGTACCAGTACCTCCCGTTAATTTGGATGAGTTCCACATAATGAGATTGCTACCAGAACTATAGTAGCCTAGTAGTGATCCCGGCATATTAGGTCCATCAGATACAATAAAGCTTGGACTTTGTGCGCCAGTAATGTTTGCTAGATATGCTCCCGTAAATGCATCATATATGGTAAGATCGCCTCCGCCGCCGAAAAATCCTCCTCCTGTGGTGCCATATATGTGTGCCCAAGAGCCGTACTCCTGCATTGAGTGATATTGTACTGCTTGTACCATCCTAATTGATTCTGAGCCCGATTCGCCCGCTGATCTGCTCCACAGTACTTCTCCTGTGCGAATGTCCACGGCTTCCCAACTCATCTTTGTACCACCTGGACCAGCCAACTTTGTGTAGTAGATTATTCCGTTAAGGATTACTGGCTCGAAAAAGTTTTTGGTTATCGTTGTAGACATGTACTGGTGTTCTTGATCGCCGGGAATGGGTAATCCTGGTTGACCTCCGATATGAGTCGATTTTGACCACACTATGTGAGCAGTTTCTGGCGCTTCACTATATGGATTGAAGTTTCCCATGGAATCGTATCCACCAGTGGTGCAAAATGCAGGTACGCCTAGTCCATACCAGTTGCCGCCAAGCCCAGCCCAAGCCCAGTTAGTTGCGTATATTGGACGGGTCCAGTATTCCTCTGGAAGTCCTGGAGAAGCATATATCCATTCTACCTGTTCTTCCTGTACAGTAACCGTCACTACTTCGCTTTCACTGGCTGAATACCAAAAGTCATAGGTGGTTGCGCTACCAAACATTGGAGTTACCGTTGCCTCTATGTGTTGTCTAGGGTAGAATGCTTGGAAGGTGTATTCACCCATTTGGTTGGGAGTCCAAGTAGACCAGGTGCCTCCGGTAGGATCGCCTGTTAATGGTCCGAAGGTGTACGTAGTTCCATCGGGTTTTGTCATTTTTATTGTTATACCTTCGTACCTGATACCGCCACCGCCTACTTCCGCTGTAACTGCAGGTTTAGTCATAAACGCGTTAATGAATAGGGTTTGATCTTTGCCTACAGGATTAGGTGCAACACTGAGCTGGATAAATGTAGGGATCTCATCGGGTATTTGGGCTCCGGCGGGTATAACTACCATCAATGCGGTCATGGTTACTATTAGAACAAAAGCAAGTATTGCTTGATTTTTTTTCTTTTTAAGTTCCATTGTTTTAACCTCTTTTTTCATTTTTTATTTTGACGGCATTCAATTCTAATAGAACTGGTATTTAAAACTTGGTAAATCCAGTGCAACAAGTTTTTTGTTGTGACTAAGAGTCTGTTTAAAAAAAATAAAGGGGGGGAATTTGGTTTATTTTTGTTTTCTGAGTGTCATGTAGGCTATTAAGCCTATGACCACGCCAACGGCTGCGATTATCAGTATGACAAAGTCTATTGTCAGGTATGCTGGCAGTTTGTTTACAGTTTCTTGCGCTATTTCTGAAGCTGCTGGATACGCTGGAAGCTTGCTTACTGTAGTATCACCAATCTCGGCTGCGGTAGGAATATGTTCTTTTTGTTCACCAACCACTATTGTAGTTACTGCGCATGAACCATAGTAGCCTTCGGATCCCTCGAAAGTAGCTAGGACTTTGAATGTGCCTTCTTTGTCAGGGTAGAATACGTAGCTGAATGTACCGGTCGCGTCGGTTTTTGTTCTGTCCATGTCGAGTATGTGGCCGGTTGAATTCACCAAGTTGAATACCACTTCAACGCCGGTTGCGTTTTCTGGCATTTCGAACTGTTTGTATACGTATAGCATCCATTCGCTCATGTCCGCGTCAGATATGGCTGGAACTCCACTCGGGAATCTCAGTTGCACATCAAGGTCTTTTGTGCCCGGAGATGCATCCATCACTGTGCCTTCTAGTACTAGGCTGCTTCCTCTTGCTACGACTTTTGGTGAAGCTGTTAATGTTGTGGCGCTTGCTCCTTTACCTATGGCGTATACGCGCTGGTCGTATGTGTCCATTGTTGCTATTATGCTGTCGCCGATGATTCCACGTCCTCCCCAGCGGGTTTGGCGGAAGGCGCCGTTGATTCTAAATATTTCCGTTCCGTCTGTGGCGTTAAGGCAAATGAATGGCCCACCACGTGGTCTGGGGTCAATAGGAGAGTGTTCTAGGTGAGCTACGTAGATTTTGCCGTCAGTAACGAACAGCGGTTTAAGCCACCATGTATTGCCGAATAAGTATTCAGAGTAGGGGTCAGTTGCTTCGTATCTCCATGCGAGGTCTCCGGTTTGAATGTCGTAAGCGTATACTACTCCGCTCAAGCTCGCGCAGTAGAATTTGCCGTAAGCGATGGCTCTAGCGTCGGCGGGCGTGTCATCAAATGCGTCCTGATAGCCCTGGCTTGGGGTTGACCACATGAATGATCCGTCGTTGAGACTGAAGGCGTAATGTTCTCTGACGTCTTTTATCCAAAGAATTCCAACGCGGTCTTCTTGGCTCCAAACTTGCCAACCGCTTTGGAAGCCGCTTACGGATAGTTGCATGTCAGCCCAATAAGAGGGTGGTGTCCAAGTTTCAGTGAACAGTGTTCGTCCTATTGCGCCATCTGACGCGTTTACGTTTATGCCCCACACAGTGACTGCTGAAGTGCTTGCACTCGCACCGATTATTCTGTCATTAAGAAAGGTCGCTGTAGCTGATCCTGGTAGACCTGTTTCTATTGATTCTGTCCACATGATTCCGCGTGACCCGTCATGGGTACGTCCATGGGCGTTACTGCCCCAACTACCTGCAGTTGATCCAGTCAGTCCCTTCATGACAACTTCAGTTGTGTTCCAAAGACTAACGGTGCCTGACCTTGTGTTAACAACGTATCTGCAGATTTCGTTCATTGGACCATATAGGTTGGTGCCCGAAGGAACGTCCGTGATTGTAAACATCCAATCTCCGGTCCAGGAGTCGAATGCATACCAGGTTTGTGAGCCGCCACCCCAACCGCCGCCACTGGTTACATATATGTATTCGAAAGCGCCGTGGTAGTTGATTCCATCAAAATGGAATGTTTGACCAAAAGCTATTGTTTGGTTAGCCATAAAGACTTTAGACCATAGTTCTTCGCCAGTATGCAGATCTACACAGTGAGTTACGACAGGGTCCTCTTGGGTGCTCTCTTGGTAGTAAAGTTTTCCGGTGAGTATTATTGCAGTTGAAGCCCAACTAGAGAGACCACCGCTTGAACCACTCCATTTGCCTTCGTATGCGTCTCCGATTTCGAAGGAGAGTCCGGTCAACTTTCCTCCGGCGAGACCTCCTTGAGTCATCGGCTTTGTCCACAGTATGTGGGCAGTCTCTGGTCCGTCATTGTAGGGAGCGTACAGATTCCTAGGAATATTCGGCCAACTTCCTGTGATTGCTGACCATTCTCTAAGCTGTGCGTCTATGGGTCGAGTCCAGTAGTTGCTTGGAAGCGAATGACCTGGATAAACGGGTACCTTCTCAGCTTGTACTTCAAGTTCGACTGGTGGGCTGTCGCTGGCTGTATATGTTGTACCTCTCTGCACTTGCTCAGGGAAGTGAGCCACCAGAGTATAGAGGCCGACCTTGTCGGGATAGAATGACACTCCTGTTCCGCCTGTCGAATCGGTTTTGATGTTCTCTATTGTGCTTTGGCCTCCTTCAGGGTCCGTGATTGTTATAGACAAATCTAACCATGATTGGTCTGTACTTGGCAGTTGGTCTGTAATCCCAACATGCAGCAGCACTTGTTGGTCTTTACCTACGGGGTTAGGTATAGCACCAAGATAGCAAACGGTCCCCTTTGCAGCAACAATTGGCAAAATAGCTAGTGTAGTAGATATAGCTAATAGCAGAATTAAAGCAATAGTAGATATTTTAGATTTATTTCTGTCAATTTTCATGTTTTTCATTCCCATCTATTTTTTACAGCCTCACTTATTCTCGCTTAAGATAAATAAGCATTTCCTTGTTACGGGTATAGGCGTGCATTTCGTCTGTTAACCCGTGCATCTAATCAAAAACACATCTTCTTCTAAAATCATGGACGATGAAGCTTAGATTTGGTGGCTCTAAGCAGATGTGCAAGCGCTGTTTTTGTTGCCGAGAAACCATACGTTCCACCTTTAGAGAACATGCGGAGAACATAGCGGGGACGCAGATAAAACCGGTGAAAAGCCTGTTCGCGGATTTCCCTCACCTCTTGCATACTCAATGTTGGAAGCTCAAATATGGGAGTCGCCGTGTCATACTTGTCGAAGTCGGTTACCTTTATCCAACCCATCTTCTTCACATTATCAGCCATCGGAGTTCCAGGATAAGGCGTTGCAATATAGTAGCCTATATCATCGGGGTCTATTTCTTCAACAAGTTTAATGGTTTCCATTGCGCTTTCTCTTGTTTCACCTGGAAACCCGAAAACCACACTTGCGATGGTCATTAACCCAACTTCTTTTGCCGATTTAAACGCCTTCCTTGTTTTGTTTGCGGTGAATCCCTTTCCCATGGCATCTATAACCTTCTGTGACCCCGCCTCGACACCGAACCACACGGCAATGCATCCGGCATCCTTCATTTTCTGAAGCAAATCCTTTGTAACCATGTCAACGCGAGTCCCGCAATCCCACGTTATCTTAAGGTTTCGGTTATGAATTTCTCTGCAGATTTCCTCAACTCTAGACTGGTCTACAGTGAAGGCGTCGTCATAAAAAGTGAAAGTGTCCGCTCCGTAGGTGTTGTGAAGATACTCAAGCTCGTCCACCACGTTTTTGGCGCTTCTCATCCGAAACTTTCTGCCGAACATCCTGACCGCCGAGCAGAACTCGCACCAAAACACGCAGCCTCGGCTGGTCATCAGGGGAAACATTACGTTCCCGTATTTTTTGAGGCGGTCAAGCGGCCATAGGTGATGAGCGGGAAAGGGCAGGCTGTCAAGGTCTTCTATGTAGGGACGGTCCTCAGTTTTCACGGTTTTTCCGTCTTTCCTGTAGGTTATGCCCAGCACGTCACCGAAGCTTTCGCCTGCCTCCAGTCGTTGCATCATCTCCAGAAGCGTGTTTTCGCCCTCCTTTCGAACCACAACATCCAGTTGCGGGCACTCTTGTAGTGCTTCTTCGTCCCAGAAGGTGACGTGGACGCCGCCGAGGAGGGTCAGGCAGTTGGGGCAGACTTCTTTTGCGATTTTTACGATTTTAAGCGCAGACTTGTAGGTGAGGGTGGTTGCTGTCATTCCAACTATGTCTGGCTTCCGTTTGCTGAGTTCGCTTTTTGCTTCCTCAAACGATATGTTTAGGGCTTGGCAGTCAATCACATCAACTTCGTACCCGTTTTTTTCTAGAACAGCAGCCAGATACCCCAAACCTAGGGGGGTGAATGGGGGATGCTGATGTGCGCCCTTTGGGTAGGGTGGGTTCACAAGGGTTACATGTAGCGGCATAATCCTTCCCTGAGCGTTATTGTTTTCACAAATACAGCAAGCCACATGCTTAATATCTTTTGCATAAAAGGGAGTTCACACATGCAAAGACTGATGAAAGGGCATCCAAGCGAGACGTTAATACCCTAAAAGGGGAAACAGGTAGAGACTTGTCAGCAAGAGTATTGGCAGCATAAAGAGTATCGCTAAGATTATTGCAACGTTTCGGATTCTTAAGGCGCAAATGATTTTGTTTGCGTTCAGCTCTTCAACTGGGTCCCCAACAGCGTATTGCCCCGGCTTTTCTAATTGCACGCGAAGCGCTCCAGCCATGGACGCCATCTGCCACCCGTGATTTATGCTCGGAATCTTCGCTTGGTCTCGGCGGGCGATTGCCCAAGCGTTTTTGTAGTCTTTGCCCAGAATGGCTGAGGCTAAAATTATCAGGATGGTTGTTAACCGAGCTGGGATATAGTTGACTATGGTGTCGGAGACTGCGGAGAACCATCCGATGTGAAGGTGCTCAGGGTCTTTGAATCCAACCATCCCGTCAAGAGTGTTGATGGCTCGAAACGCGACGGCGCCTGGAACACCAAAAAAGCCGTAGTAGAATATGGGGGACAGCCTAAAGTCGGTTAGGTTTTCGGCTAGCGACTCGATAACGGAGGAGGCTATCTGGGAGCCAGTTAAGTCCTTGTTGTCTCTTCGCGAGAAGTGAGCGTATTTTCTGGCTTCGTTCAGGTCTCCTGATTCGATGGCTTTGGCTGCGGCTTTGCCCCAGTCTGTTTCAAGCTTCATGCAGATGGTTAGTTTAAGGATTACAGTTGCGACGAGAACGTAAACCAGAACGCCTAGGTAAGTGCAGATGATTCTTAGCCCAAAGTAGACAGGTAACATGAAAGCGATTATTACGGTCAGGGCTAACAGGACACCGCCTATTTTTTCTATTTTCGGATTCGGGTTCTTGAAGTGTGGCTCTAACACTGAGGTTAACTTGCCCATCCACACGGTTGGATGCAGCTTGAACTGGATTCGCTGTGGGTAATTGGGGGAGGGGTCGCCGAAAATCAGATCTAACAGCAGAGCTAAGACGAGAACCGAGACTGCAACTAAGAGACTTGTTATCGCTATCATCGATCAAACACTGCCACTGAACAACTAGATACCGATAGTCCAGAAATCGTACTTAAATCGATTGCCATCAAAACCCAACAAAACCGCATATTAGGAGACTAATAGAGGTACATTGTTGAAAACAGTATTTTTTCTGGAATCAGCGGATACTGCATCCTTAACGTGCTTAACTTCTGTTTCTAAGCCATAACTGCAACCATCATGACGAGAGCGATCATCCTGTTGATTTCGTTGGTGGCTCCCAGTACGTCTCCGGTTACGCATCCCAAAGTCTTGTTGGCATAAGAATCCAAAACCGCCACAGCAACAGCCATTGCAGCAAGAACGAAAACAAAAGAGAAGCCGACTAAAACGAAGCCCACCACTGCACACAAAAGCAAGGAAGCAACCGCTTCAAGATGCTTGTTCTCCATGGATTCAATCACATAATATCCCATACCCTCGTATGCTGGCTTCTTTCCCAAGTAGGCAGTCAAAACCATGCTCGTCTTAGCCACAACCTCGGCAACCACTGCTGCCTTCAGGATGTCCAAGCCAGAGAAACTTCCGAAAGCTAAACCCGTTAATGCAAGAACGATGACTCCAGATGCTATCGCCGCCGCGCCCGTGTACATGTCATGCATAACTTCCAATCTCCGTTTGGCGTCGCCCCTAGCCATCGCCGCGTCACTCAAATCCAGGAGACCATCTAAATGATGAAAACCGGTCAGAAGCTGTATGCTGACTAAGACAAGGAAACCCGAAATCAGGTCGGGCAGAAAAAAGTTTGTTGCAAAGCCCACTGCTCCAGCAACAGAGCCTATAACTAACGCCACTATGGGGCAAAGAAAAAAGTATTTGGATATCACCTCGATTGATTCCATTCCAACGGGCACAATGGTTAAGAAACCAAACAAACCCTTCAAACTTTTGAGTACCAACCACAGCACCTTCAACAGCGATATGTTTTGCCCTGAAGAACATATGTGCTATACATAGTCTTTTAAGTTTGCTCAAAAATTCACGTCTGAAAAAGGCATTTCTTGTTCCTGTTTTCTCAACAAAAAGCTTATACGAGGGGCTAGCTATAAAAACCACACCTACTAGGTGAAAAAGAAGGTATTATAATGGCTTGGTTAAAATCCATGATGGAAAAAGAACCGCCTGAACCAGAAAACCCGATAGGAACTGTTGTAATAGGCGCCCTTGACCCCGATCCACACACAACCCCTAAAGAAATGGTGCGAAAAGCTCTCAAAAGAGCAAATTTCAAATGCATTGATGTTGGAAAAAAGGCACCGGCAAACGTTTTCGCTTCACAAGCAAAAGCAAGCAACGCAGACATAATAGCTGTTTCAATAAACACCACTCTTGCCAAAAACAACATACCCCTGTTGATGGCAGCCATCGAGTCTATGGGACTAAAAGGCAAAGTCAAAATCATGATTGGTGGCGCAGCTGTAGACAAAAGTGACGCAGATGAGGTAGGGGTATTGTTCGGTGCGACCAAAGAAGAGGCTGTGGCATTAGCAAAGAAGGCTATGGGAAAGTAAGTTCGGCGGCGAATTATCCGAATAAAACATGAGACGTGAGATAGAATGTTTAGGTTTAAAAAGAAACAGAAAATTATTGAAGCTGGCGGAATAAAACTTGGAGGTCAACCGGGAGAACTTCCCACTGTCCTAACTGGCTCAATCTTTTACGCAGGTCACAAGATTGTAGAAGACAAGAATCTGGGAATCTTCGACAAGGCAAAAGCTGAAGCCCTAATTAACAGGATGGACGAGCTTTCTGACATGACAACTAACCCGTTCATCTTGGATGTCGTAGGAAATAGAGTAGAGGCTTACCAAAAATACCTCGATTTTATCAGCAAAGTAACCGACGCACCAATGCAGGTGGACGCCATAAGCCCCAAAGTAAGAATGGAAACCATCACATGGGCACATGAAGTCGGCTTATCAGGCAGAATCATCAACAACTCCATATACAAACAAGTCAAAGAGAAAGAACTAGACAACCTAAAGGCATGCAACATCAAAGCATCCATCGTCCTATGCGACACCCCTGAGGACGAGAGCGCCAACGCAAGACTTGAAGTTCTGCCCACAATCCTAGATATGGCAGACAGCGCAGGCATAGAAGGTGCACTTATCGACACTGCCATTCCCGCATGGGGAATAGGAGTCGGAGCAGGCGTCAGAGCCATCTACTTGGTCAAAGAGAAATTTGGTGACCGCGGAGCAGTTGGAACTGGCATCGGAAACGTAACAGACACGCTCGGATGGATGAAAGGCAACTTCGGCAAAGAGATGAGAAAACCCTCAGCTGCAGCACAAAATGCTATCCTTCCAATTATGGGAGCCGACTGGATCATGTTTGGACCCATAGAATTTGCAGAGTTCCTCTTTCCGGTTATTGCAGTGATTGACACCTACATCTTGACTGCAACCGCGGAAATTGGCACTAAACCTGCAATAGAGGGTATGCATCCTCTGTTCAGAACTATGGCTTAAACAGGAAAACCACAATTTTTTTCGCGGGCTTCACGCCCACTTTTTATTTTTTTTCTTCAGAATTCCAGCCTTAACATTGTGGGTGGGGTTACCCGAGTTAAGTTTACAGCTTTCATTGTTCCCGCAGCCATCCAATCGGTTTGCTTAGGGAATTACGTTTTTATGTAGACAGGCTCATAAGAGAGTGGGTGCGCACATGCCATCTCTAGAAACAGTTATCTTAGAAGTCTTGGAGGCGAAGCAGCCGAGGAACGTGAAAGAACTGGTTCAGTTAGTTCAAGAACAAGCTGACGCTACACTGGACGATATAGAGAAAACAGTGAAGAACCTTCACCGAAAGGGGCTGGTGGCGCTTGAGGAACCAACACGCCATACAGAAAACTTCAGCAGCTTCCTGTCTCCGAGAAACAGCCGCTGGTTCTGGATTGTCATAGGCACATCAATTCTTTCATTCATTTCTATCCTGCTCATTCCCGAAACCGGAACACCATTATCCTATATACGGTACATCTTCGCCTTTGTTCTCGTAGCCTTTCTGCCTGGCTACTGCTTAACCGAAACACTGTTCCCCAAGGAGGATGCGCTGGACATGATCGAAAGATCAACTTTTTCCATAGGATTAAGCTTCGCCGTCACAGCCCTAGTGGGACTGTTCTTGAGTTTCTCTTCGCTCAGCTTAACTCTGGCAACAGCGCTTCCGGCTTTGGGTTTCCTAGTGATTGTTTTAGCAGTCGCCGCCTTAATTCGAAAATACAAAATGCAGTAAACTCTTTCTCGGGCATGTAACCTAAGAAAAAAATGCTGTTTGACCTGTAAAAAGGGTAAAAAAGAAGAAAAAGGCTGAATAGTAGAGCCGTGTTCTTACTTTACGATTTTGTCCCATCTGTTAAACAGATCGAGCGCTGGTTGACCGCCGTAGTCGCTTAGCGAATCTCTGTATTCGCCCATTTGGGTTACTGCCTTCTGGAACTTCACCATGTTCTCTGCAACGTCTGCAAGATAGATGATGCCGTCGATTCCTGTTCTCATCACACGAACCGAAACTCGGATCAGCTGGTCAACTGGTGGGCAGTGAGCGGGGTCGTCTCCTGGACCGCAAACGTAAATGTTGGAGTACACTGGCTTCTCTGGGAAGATTCTTCTGAACGCACGTGCAATCATCTCCCAATACCATGAAGTTGCATAGTTCTGAGAGAACATGACAATGTTGAATGCGTCGCATATCTTGTAGAGTTCAGGGAAGTCCATTCCGAAACGTTGGTCAGCATTTGCTGGGTCAGGCAGAACTGCCAATACCAGCTTGGTCTTCACGCGCTCCTTTACGTCCTTGATGAACTCTGTGATGATTTGGTTGCGCCATGTGAACCAGTCCAGTCCACTCTTCTTCCATAGTTTGTTGCATCGGTCGCAGGTGCAGTGTCCGTGGTCGGCGAAGTGCCAGCTGTTCAAGAATACTGGTTGGCCTGTCTCTTCAACTGCGTTTTCGATGTAGTCTAGCTGCTCTGCTCTGAATTCTGGTTGTGTTGGGCATAGGATGTCCCAGTGAAGGTTAAATTGGTTGTTTCCTCTCACGGCTCGTCCGCGCTTTGACTCAGAAACCCAGTCTGGGTGTGCACGTCCAGACACGTTGTCTCCGAAGACTGCGATGTTGTTCCACATGTCGCTTTGTGGGGTTCCCCGTCTTCCTGTCTCCGGTTTCAGTCGGTACACGTCAAAGTCGAATCCTTTAAGCTTCTTTGCTTCAAAAAGATAATTGCCGAATTCCATACTCATACCTCGTTTTAGAACTGCAAAATACTTCGATGCAAGTTATATAAGCTTTGCTTCAATAACCCCAAAATCCGTTACATAATTTTTCTTACTTGAAATCGAATCCGATTTCTATTATAGGCACAAAAAACCGAGAAAAGCGGCAAGTTCCCTACGTGACTGCTGCAATTGGATAACAAAAAAGGAGAATTGATGCGCCAAAAGGCGCGGTTGTAATGTTAGTCGAGTATGCTTTCC
>Ga0307444_1001244_pt1 | contig 11119 bp, 8 predicted proteins | sample SalMarSW160340MG_FD_202145 | JGI IMG/M metagenome (GOLD analysis project Ga0307444, IMG submission 202145) | Salt marsh sediment microbial communities from the Plum Island Ecosystem LTER, Massachusetts, United States - SW1603-40 | ecosystem: Environmental > Aquatic > Marine > Intertidal zone >... | reverse complement strand
CGGGAGTCCTTGACGGCGCGTCGGCTGGGGGCTTAACAGGGGCCATGCTGACGCTGATCGATAATTACGACAGCTTTACCTACAACCTCGTTCATTTCCTTGGTGAATTGGGCGCGAGCACGCGCGTCTACCGCAACGACAAGGTGACCGTCGACGAGGTTCTGGCCGAGGCGCCCGAGGCCATCGTCCTCTCGCCTGGACCCTGCGATCCGGATCGTGCCGGTATCTGCCTTGAGCTGATCGAGCGCGCGGGGTCCGAGATCCCGCTTCTTGGGGTCTGTCTCGGTCACCAGGCGATCGGTCAGGTCTATGGCGGGCGCGTTGTGCGCGCCCCGGTCTTGATGCATGGCAAGCTGTCCAAGGTGCATCACACCGGCGCGGGCGTCTTTGCCGGTCTGCCTCAGGATTTCTCGGCGACGCGCTACCACTCCCTGATGGTGGAGCGCTCGAGCCTGCCTGACGTGCTTGAGATCACCGCGGAGACCGCCGACGGCATCATCATGGGGCTTAGGCACAAGCACTATCCCGTGCATGGCGTGCAGTTTCATCCTGAGAGCATCGCCTCCGAGCATGGTCATCAGCTGCTTGCGAACTTTCTTGACCTTGCCCGAGTCGAACGGCGCTCACGGGAGGCGGCGCCGAAAGAAGAGATCGGTGCCCTCTAACCCTGTGCCGGCCGGAACGGCGACGCTGGCCGATCTCCGGCAAACCATTGCCAAGATCGCGTCGGGCGAGACTCTCAGTCAGAACGAGGCTCACGAAGCCTTCGAGCTCGTGATGTCCGGCACGGCGACGCCGGCGCAGGTTGGCGCGCTGTTGATGGGTCTCAGGGTTCGCGGCGAGACCGTGGATGAGATTGCCGGCGCTGCCCGCGCGCTTCGCGCTCATGCCCTTCCCGTGAGTGCACCGGAGGGCGCCATCGACACCTGCGGCACCGGCGGCGATGCCAAGTGCACTTTCAACATTTCGACCTGCGCTGCCTTCGTGGTCGCTGGCGCCGGCGTGCCGGTGGCGAAGCACGGTAACCGCTCGATCTCGTCGCGCTCGGGCTCGGCCGACGTGCTCGCGGCCCTCGGCGTCAACATCGAGGCGAGTCCGGAGACGATTTCGCGTTCGATCGCCGAATGCGGGCTCGGCTTCATGTTCGCGCCGGCGCACCATCCGGCCATGCGCCATGTCGCCGAGGTAAGGTCCGAGCTTGGCACCCGCACGATCTTCAATCTGCTGGGGCCGCTCGCCAATCCAGCGGGCACCAAGTTTCAGATCGTCGGCGTGTTCGCCAAGGAGTGGGTTGAGCCGATCGCCCATGTGCTCGGTCTCTTGGGGGTGCAGAGGGCCTGGGTGGTTCACGGCAGCGATGGGCTGGACGAACTCACCACCACGGGGATCAGCGATGTGACCGCGATCGACGCGGGACGCATCACGACCTTCAAAATCTCGCCCCGCAACGCCGGGCTCCCCGACGCGCGTCCTGAGGACCTAATCGGCGGCACCGCGGTCGAGAACGCGGCCCATATCAGAGCCGTGCTCAACGGCATGCCCGGCCCATTCAGGGATATCGTGCTCCTGAACGCCGGCGCGGCGCTCCTTGTTGCCGGCAAGGCAACGAGCTTGCGCGAAGGTGTCGCCCTTGCCGCCGAGGCGATCGACAGCGGTAAGGCTGCCGCGGTGCTCGATGCCCTCGTTAAGCTCAGCCATGATAAGGTCTGACCATGGCTGACGTGCTCGACAAGATCCTGGATTACAAGCGGCGCGAGGTCGAAGCTGCCAAGGCAGTTTGTCCGGAACGGGAAATGGCCGAGCTGGCCCGGGCGGCGGCGCCTGTGCGTCCGTTTGCGGACGCCATCGCTAGGCGCCTCGCCCATTCGGAGTTCGCGTTGATCGCCGAGATCAAGAAGGCGAGCCCGTCGAAGGGGCTGATCCGTGCTGACTTCGATCCGCCGTCGCTTGCTCGCGCCTATCAATCCGGTGGCGCCACCTGCCTCTCCGTCCTCACCGACGCGCCATCCTTCCTGGGGCGCCTGGAGTTCTTGAGTCAGGCCCGAGAAACGACAACGCTCCCGGTGCTGCGCAAGGATTTCATGATCGATCGCTACCAGGTGCTCGAAGGGCGCAAGCTTGGCGCCGACTGCATCCTGATCATCATGGCGGCGGTCGACGACGGCACCGCAGAGGCGCTGACGGAAGCGGCGCGAGACCTTGGCATGGACGTGCTCGTCGAGGTGCACGACGAGGAGGAACTCACTCGCGCGCTCCGGCTTGACACCAGGCTGATCGGCATCAACAACCGCGACCTCAAGACGTTCGTCACCAGCCTCGACACGACCGAGACACTTGCGCCGCAAGTGCCGGGGGATCGTATCGTCGTCGCCGAGAGCGGCATCTTCACCCACGCCGACTTGGAGCGGCTTGCCGCGAGTGGCGTTGGCGCGTTTCTCGTCGGCGAAAGCCTGATGCGCCAGGCCGACGTCGCCGCGGCGACGCGGGTGCTCCTCACCGACGCAGATGCGCCGCAGCGGGAGGCGGCGCAATGACCGCGCGAAGGTTGAGCCATCTCAATGAGCGAGGTGAGGCGCGGATGGTCGATGTCTCGGATAAAGCCGTAACCACACGGAGCGCATGCGCCGAAGGCTTCGTCGCCATGGCGCCAGAGACCCTTGACCTGATCCTCAGTGGCAAGGCTCCGAAGGGCGACGTCCTCGCCACCGCGCGCATTGCTGCGATCATGGGAGCGAAGCGAACCCATGAGCTCATTCCGCTTTGCCATCCTCTCCCCGTCGCGCAAGTGACCGTAGACTTCACGCCGTCGCGCGATCCCACCGGCATCCGCGTCGAGGCCACTGCCAAGGTTGAAGGCAAGACCGGCGTCGAGATGGAGGCGCTGACAGCGGTTACGGTCGCTTGCCTTACCCTCTACGATATGTGCAAGGCCGTGGACCGCGGCATGGCCTTTTCCAGCATTCGCCTGATCGAAAAGACCGGCGGGCGCTCTGGAACCTTCAAAGCGGTTCCCCGCTAACAGCTCATGGCGCTGCTCCCCGTCGCAGAAGCTCTCGCCCGCGTCACGGACGGGCTCGGTCCGCTCGAAGCCGAACGCGTGCCCCTCAACGATGCGCTGGATCGCGTGCTCGCCGAGGATCTTGCCGCGCGCCTGACGCAACCTCCTTTCGATGCATCGGCCATGGACGGCTATGCGGTGCGCGCCGCAGATGTCGCGGCATTGCCGGCGCGCCTCACGCTGATCGGTGAGGCCGCCGCGGGGTCCGGCTTTGGCGGAAATGTCGGTGCCGGAGAGGCCGTGCGCATCTTTACCGGCGCGCCGGTGCCGAACGGCGCGGACACCATCGTCATCCAAGAGAACACAGTGGCGGCCGACGGGATGGTCACCGTGACGGAGGCGGCGCCGGGCCGTCATATCCGCCCCCGCGGTCAAGACTTCGCCGAGGGCGACGTCCTTCTGCATCGAGGTACAAGGCTCGGGCCCCGCGAGCTGATACTCGCCGCCGCCATGAATCACGCAGACGTTCCTGTGAGACGGAAGCCAAAGGTCGCGATCCTCTCCACCGGAGACGAGGTGGTTCCCCCAGGCTCCGCCCTCGGACCCGACCAGATCGTCGGCTCGGTGTCCTATGGCTTGGGGGCTCTGGTCGAGGCGGAAGGCGGCAACGCGATCAGCCTCGGCATCGCCAAGGATACGCCCGAGAGCCTCACCACTCTGATCCGGGCAGGCGCCGGCGCCGACATTCTCGTGACCATCGGCGGGGCCTCGGTCGGCGAGCGCGACCTCGTCGCCGCAGCGCTTCGCGCCGAGGGGCTTGAGCTCGATTTTTGGAAGATCGCCATGAGGCCGGGAAAGCCCCTGCTATATGGACACCTTGGGAGCCAGGGCGTCCTCGGGGTGCCGGGCAACCCGGTCGCGGCGCTGATTTGCGGGATCGTCTTTCTGGTCCCCATGCTGCACCGGCTCCTTGGCCTGAGAGAGGCCGCTGACGGTCTCGAGGACGCCCTCCTTGGCGAGGCGCTGGCAGCGAACGGGCCGCGGCAGCATTACCTCCGGGCGACCTCCAGGCGCGGGCCTGGGGGCGAGAAGGTGGTTGCAGCCCTCCCCGCCCAGGACAGCTCGCTCATGGCCGACTTTGCCCGCGCAGACTGTCTGATCGTGCGTCCGCCAATGGCCCTTGCGCTTGAGAAGGGGGATCGGGTGCCGATCATTACCCTCCGCCGCTGAGCCCCGTCTCACGCCGAAATTAAGCCCTGAGAAACCCGAATCAGGGACATCGTGAGGCTGAGTCAAAGCTCAAAATCGACATATGGGGTCGATCGTGCTTGCGGAACACAAATAGAACAGATACAACTGTTCATGATTTGTACAGCGGGCAGCGCGCGGACCTCAGGCGGCTAGAAGGCACCAGATGCTCACAGCGAAGCAAAAAGAGCTCCTCATGTTCATCCATGAAAGGTTGAAGGAGACGGGGGTCCCCCCCTCCTTCGACGAGATGAAGGAGGCTCTCGATCTCAAGTCGAAATCCGGCATTCACCGGCTGATCACGGCGCTCGAAGAGCGCGGCTTCGTCCGCCGGCTGCCGCACCGCGCCCGAGCCATGGAGATCGTCCGCCTGCCCGAATCCGTGGTCCAGACGGTGGGCTCCGCCCGGTCCCGCGGCTTCTCGCCGAGCGTAATCGAGGGGAGCTTGGGCCGTGTGCCGCAGATGGCCGAAGGCGAGGCCATGCCGCAGACGGTGAGTGTTCCTGTCATGGGACGTATCGCCGCCGGCGTGCCGATCGAGGCGATCCAGACGCGCATGGACACCATCGAGGTGCCACCAGAGCTTCTCAGCAAGGGCGAGCACTTCGCCCTGGAGGTCAAAGGCGATTCCATGATCGAGGCGGGCATCCTCGACGGCGACACCATCATCGTCCGGAAAACCGAGGACGCGAGTAATGGCGATATCGTCGTGGCGCTAGTGGACGAAGAGGAAGCCACCTTGAAGCGTCTGCGCCGTCGTGGCGACTCCATCGCACTCGAGGCCGCGAACCAGGCCTACGAGACGCGCATCTTCGGACCCGACCGCGTGCGCGTGCAGGGGCGTCTGGTCGGCCTCATCCGCCGCTATTAGGCGTCACTCTTCCGGATTGCCGTCGAAGCTGGGGTCGGGGTCCCGGTCGAAAGCCGCGCGATCGCGAGCATAGGCCTGCCCTGCCGGCAACGATGGCGCTTTCGTCGTCTCCTGATCCGGCACCCAGGGACGCCGACCGCGTGTCTCGGCGACGCTTTCGCTCCTGATCGACAACCCTTCGACGTAAAGCGCGTGAGCGCCCGCTGACTGCAGCGCGCGCCGGTCGACGACGACGCGCGCCGCTGCCCGGCACGCTCTGCCGACGTTGAACGGCGCGATGACGATATCGGCGGTGCGGCAATCCCTCCTCCAAGGCCGCCGGGTGGCGGACGAGAGCAACGGTCTTGCCCTTCACCTTGCCGATGCAGCCAAGAAGATCGCACCTGAATGGGCTGTCGGTCGCGGCAGCTTTGGCATCGCGCTCATCACCATCGGCCAATAGCCAGTGATCGACGCTGTAATTTGCGCGCGTCGCCGGCGGTAATGCGAGCGCGCCATCCTCGCCGCGGAGGGCAACGCTCCGCCCATTCCGCTCGACCATGACATCGGGCCGCGTCCCCTCCCCGCTCACCAGCATCCCGGCGGCGATGACGACAAGGCCGAGCGCCCGCCACCGCGTCTGCCAAAGACAGAGCCAGAGACCGCCGGCGGCCATCAGCACGAGCGCCGTGCCCGGGATCGACGGCAAGATCGAGACGGCTCCTGGCCAAGACGCCACCCATTTACCGGTGGCGAGCAGCAGATCGACGCCGATCCCCATGACCTGCAACGGCGCCGCTTCGAGCCCGAAGGGCATCGCCAAGAGGCTGAGCAGGGCAAAGGGCATGATCAGCACGCTCACCAGCGGCAAGGCAATCAGATTGGCGACGACGCCGTAATGGGACAGCCGATGGAAATGGTAGATGGCGAAGAAAGCCACTGCCGCGGTGGCGATCGGCGTGGTGACAGCGTCACCGACGACGAAAGTCCATAGGCGGTGGAGCCCGCGGAACACAAAGCTCACATCCTGTGGGCGCCGTTGCCTCCGCAGGCTGTTTGCCTCGACCAGAGCGACGAGGCCGATCACTGCGGCGAAGGACATCTGAAAGCTCGGATCGAACAGGCTCTCCGGCATTGCCACCAGGATGATAAGTGCCGCCAAGGCGACGTTGCGCATCGTCAGCGCTGAACGATCGAGAATCATGGCGAGCAGGACAACGCTCATCATGATCCATGAGCGGACCGTCGGCACGGATGCGCCGGACAGGAGCAAGTAGAATAGGGCCGCGGCGAGCGCGGTTGCCGCCGACCACTTTCGGATCGGGAAGCGAAGTGCGATCGATGGGATCAGCGCGAGGCCCGCTCTCACCAACCAGAACACGGTGCCGGCCATGATCACCATGTGCAGGCCGGAGATCGAGAGGATGTGGAACAGGCCCGAGTCGCGCATGGCCTGATTGTCTTCCTCCGGGATGCCGGCCCGCTCGCCGGTAATGAGCGCGGCGGCGACCTCCCCCCGCTCTCCAGTCAGGCTCGCGTAAATGCGGGCGTTGACGAGAGCGCGGAGATGATCGATGGCCGCCCAGAAGCGCAAATCCCAGGGAGGAGCGCCGACGTCATCGAGCCTAGTAATCTTGGCCGTGGCATAACCGCCTGCGCCCACGCGCTCGAACCAGGCGGTGCGGGCGAAATCGAAGCCATGGGGTTCGATCGGCTCGGGCGGCGGACGAAGCGTGGCCCGCAGCGCGATCGCTTCGCCCGTCTCCACCCTGCCGCCTGAGGCGCTGAGCGTCACCCGCACCCGATAAGGCGTTTGCTGGGGAGACAGGTCACCGACGGCGATGACGCGCATGGTGATCCTCCCCCTGGCTTTGTCCCGAGCCTCATAGGACTCCGACCAGCCCTTGACCTCGACCCACCGCATCTCCTTGGTTAGAACCGGGGCCCGCGTGATCTCCGTTCTGAGCTTGGCGGTGACAAATCCTGCGGCGAGCGCGAGCAGAGAGGCGCCCACCGCCAGTCCAAGACCCAAGCCTCTCACAGCGAGCGCTGTGCCGGCCGCCGCGATCAGGAGGGCCGCTGCGGCGATGGCACTTGGCTCTGAAGATAAGGTGAAATACGCGAGGACGCTCCCGCCAAAGAGGACTGGGAGCCAAAGGAACCAGCGATCGGATTCAGCCGTGAGGGCGCGCGCCAGAGCCGCTATGAGGAGCGGTGCCAAGCCGATGCGGCCCCGCACACCGTCCTCTCCGGTTGCCAGCGCGTGCTCGTCCCGGACCGGCATCGCCGATGCCTCTGCCCTGACCTTTCCCCGCCCCTATGCTACACCACGCGGGCATTGCGTCCTTCAGAATTCCACCCGAGGTTGTTTTCCGGCTCATGAGTGAAACCGTCGTCACCCGCTTTGCGCCCTCCCCCACCGGCTATCTCCATATCGGCGGCGCGCGCACGGCGCTGTTCAATTGGCTCTATGCCAAGGCCAAGGGCGGCAAGATGCTGCTCCGCATCGAGGACACCGACCAGGCGCGCTCGACGGAAGGAGCGATCCTCGCCATTCTCGACGGCCTCCGCTGGCTCGAGCTCGATTGGGATTGTGAGCCGATCTATCAGCTCGCACGTGCGAGCCGTCACCGCGATATGGCCGAGCAGCTCCTCGCCGAGGGCGAGGCTTATCGCTGCTATGCGAGCCCCGAGGATCTCGCCGCCATGCGCGAACGGGCGCGTGCCGAGGGCCGCGCCCCCGGGTACGACGGCACTTGGCGGGACCGCGACGCGGCCGAAGCGCCGGCAGGCGTTGCCCCAGCCATTCGCTTCAAGGCACCGCGGGAGGGCGAGACCGTGATCGAGGATCGCGTCCAGGGTCGTGTCGTCTTTGCCAACAAGGATCTCGACGACCTCGTTATTCTCCGCAGTGACGGCAGCCCGACCTACAATCTGTCGGTGGTGGTCGATGACCACGACATGGGCATCACCCATGTGATCCGCGGCGATGACCACCTCACCAACGCGGCGCGGCAGACTCAGATCTACAAGGCACTCGGCTGGGAGACGCCTGTGTTCGCCCATGTGCCCCTGATTCATGGGCCTGACGGCGCCAAGCTGTCGAAGCGTCACGGCGCGCTCGGGGTCGAGGCCTATCGCGCCATGGGCTATCTGCCCGCGGCTCTGCGCAATTATCTGGTGCGGCTCGGCTGGAGCCATGGCGATGATGAGATCATGTCCACCGAGGATATGATCCAATGGTTCGATCTCGATGCAATAGGCCGCTCCGCGGCGCGGTTCGATTTTGTCAAGCTGGAGAACCTCAACGGACACTATCTTCGCGCCACGCCGAATGCTGAGATCATCGCCCGTCTGCAGGCCTTAGTGCCTGAGCTTCCAAATGGCGGTGAGCTCGCGGCGATGATCGGTGCCGATGGCTGGTCCAAGCTCGAGCTGGCGCTGCCGGGGCTGAAAGAGCGCGCCAAGACCTTGGTCGAACTGCTCGATAACGCCACCTATCTTTTCGCCAAGCGGCCTCTTCCGCTGGATACGCAAGCCGAGAAGCTGCTCGACAAGGCCGGTCGCGAAACGCTCGCGGCCTTGCTCCCGCGGCTTGAAGCGGTGGAGCCGTGGACGCAGGCGGAACTTGATGCCGCTGTGCGGCGCTATGCCGACGACGCCGCGCTGAAGCTCGGCAAGGTCGCCCAGCCGCTCCGCGCCGCCCTTACCGGCAAGGCCACGTCTCCCGGTATTTTTGACGTTTTGGAAGTTCTGGGCCGTGAGGACTCGCTCGCGCGCATTCGCGATCAGGCTTTAACTACCAAGTCTGCATAACAATTGTGCACGGCTACTTGTTGCACTGCGTCACATTTTCCACCAACTATACTGCAGTGCAAAAATTCACTACGACAAACTCCGAACTGCTGGCACAATAGAGCCAGTCCACGTGAGTTCTCTCATGACATTGGGGTTTAGGAGGCTTTGATGAGCGTCGCAGAAAGCTATGTCAGCAAGCCGGCCGCGGCCGAAGCGTCGTTGACGGTCGGCCGCAACCAGCATGAGCTGCCGGTCAGGTCAGGCACTCTTGGCCCGGACGTAATCGACATCACCACGCTTTACGCCGAAACCGGGCATTTCACCTACGACCCGGGCTTCACATCGACGGCAAGCTGCGAATCCAAGATCACCTTCATCGATGGCGACAAAGGTGTCTTGCTTTATCGCGGTTATCCGATCGATCAGCTCGCCGAGCACGGCACGTTTATGGAGGCGTGCTACCTGCTGCTCTACGGGGAGCTACCCAACAAGGAGCAATACGAAACCTTTTGCCACCTGATCACGCGCCACACCATGGTGCATGAGCAGATGACCCGGTTCTACACCGGCTTCCGTCGTGACGCTCATCCCATGGCGGTCATGGTTGGCGTGGTCGGCGCGTTGTCGGCGTTCTATCACGACTCCATCGACATCAAGGATCCGATGCAGCGCGAGATGGCGAGCGTGCGCATGATCGCCAAGATGCCGACCATCGCCGCCATGGCCTACAAATATTCGATCGGCCAGCCCTTCGTCTATCCGCGCAACGAGCTCGACTACTCTGCCAACTTCCTGCACATGTGCTTCGCGGTGCCGTGTGAGGAATACAAAGTCGACCCGGTGCTGGCGCGTGCCATGCGCCGCATCTTCATCCTGCACGCCGATCACGAGCAAAACGCTTCAACCTCGACGGTGCGCCTCGCCGGCTCCTCCGGCGCCAATCCGTTCGCCTGCATCTCCGCAGGCATTGCCTGTCTGTGGGGACCGGCCCACGGCGGTGCGAACGAAGCGGCGCTGGAAATGCTCGAGGAGATCGGCACCGTCGATCGCATCCCCGAGTACATCAAGCGCGCCAAGGACAGGGACGACCCGTTCAGGCTGATGGGCTTCGGCCATCGCGTCTATAAGAACTACGACCCGCGGGCCAAGATCATGCAGAAGACCTGCCACGAGGTCCTGGAAGCCGTCGGCCATCCCGACGATCCAATCCTGCATGCTGCGCTCGAACTCGAGCGCATCGCGCTGAGCGACGAGTACTTCATCGAAAAGAAGCTTTACCCGAACATCGACTTCTACTCAGGCATCACGCTCAAGGCGCTCGGCTTCCCGACCGACATGTTCACGGTCCTGTTCGCGATTGCTCGCACCGTCGGCTGGATCGCGCAGTGGAGGGAGATGATCGAGGATCCGTCGCAGCGGATTGGCCGGCCGCGCCAGCTCTACACTGGGGCGACGGAACGCGCTTACGTTCCGATCGAGTCACGCTGAGTGGGGTTGAGCGCGGCGCCGCGGCCTTGCGCATAGTCGAGGACGATCCGCGCCGCCTTGACGCTCGGTGCCTGGTCCGACTCGCGCACGCACTCGACCACAGAGGCGACGGCGGTGAGTTGCTCGTCGCGCTCGGGCCCTTCCCGCATCAGTGCCAGCAGCGCTCGCCTAAGGGCCTCGCTGTTGCAATCCTTGTTGAGCAGTTCGGGGAAGACGTTCTCGCCGAGAATGAGATTGGGCAGCACCACGGAATGGGCAATGAGCAGGAAGCGCAAGCTGCTCGCGATCGGGTCGGCCTTGTAGGCCACGACCATCGGCGTGCCTGCAAGGGCGAGTTCGAGGGTGACCGTGCCTGAGGCCGCGAGCGCGGCACGGGCGAGCCTGAAGGCCGAAAATTTATCCGCGTCGCCGCTGATCAGATGGGGAGTCAGAGGCCAACTCTTGAGGCCTTGCTCGACCAGGTCGCGGACGCTGGCGACGATGGGAAGGATGACCTCGAACGGGCCTGCCTCCGCCTCGAGCCGGCGCAAGGCGTCGCCGAAGGGCGCCATCAGGCGCTTCACCTCGCTGCTGCGGCTCCCCGGCAGCACCACGAGCACAGCTCGGTCCTTGGCGATGCCGAGCCGCTGGCGCAGGGCTTCCGGATCGAGGCTTGCGATCCAGTCGAGCTTCTCGGTCAGAGGATGGCCGACATAGCTGCAAGCGGGACCGCCAAGGCGGCGATGGGCCTCGGGCTC
>Ga0307444_1001238_pt1 | contig 11162 bp, 9 predicted proteins | sample SalMarSW160340MG_FD_202145 | JGI IMG/M metagenome (GOLD analysis project Ga0307444, IMG submission 202145) | Salt marsh sediment microbial communities from the Plum Island Ecosystem LTER, Massachusetts, United States - SW1603-40 | ecosystem: Environmental > Aquatic > Marine > Intertidal zone >... | reverse complement strand
CCTATTTCTATGAAGGACGCTTAAATCTCGCTAAAGAGCAAGCCAAGCGGGCGAAAGCCGGATTGCCGAGCGGCACGCCGAACTGGATCAGGGCCGACGACATCCTCGCCTTCCAAGTGCCTAACAACAAATAACTCTAGCCCCCGGAGACCTCAGCATGACCCCTAAGTCTGGCCTTGCCACCGCCGTGGTGGCTGCCGTGGTGGCCGCCGTCGTCAGCGCCGCCACCATCCTTGTTATCTGGCGCGCGGCGCCAGGGGTGGTCGATGCGAGCTCGGGCTTCCAGAAGAAGCAGGTCATCGCCATCATGCGCGACTACCTCACTAAGAACCCCGAAATCCTGGTCGAGATGACGACCGAACTCGACAAGCGCCAGCAGGCGGAGCAGGCCAAGCAGCAGGAAAAATCCATTAGCGAAAACGCCGATGCCCTGTTCCGCTCCCCGCATGCCTTCGCCGTCGGCAATCCCGACGGTGACGTCACCGTGGTCGAGTTCTTCGACTACAATTGCGGATTCTGCCGCCGGGCCATGCCGAGCGTCGTCAAGCTCGTCGAAAACGATCCCAAGGTGAAGCTCGTGTTGAAGGAGCTTCCGATCTTCGGTGACGACTCCGAGGATGCGGCCAAGGGCGCGCTGGCGGCCGAGAAGCAGGGCAAGTATTTCGAGATGCACCAGAAGCTGTTCAGCGAACCCGGCAAGGCCAATAAGGACAAAGTTCTGCGCATCGCCAATGAGCTCGGCCTCGATATTCCGCAGCTCGAAAAGGACATGCAAAGCGACGACATCCAAAAGTCGCTCGACGAGGCCAAGGAGCTTGCCCAGAAGCTCGGCCTGCAAGGCACGCCGCTCTACCTGGTCGGTGACCAAACCATCCCGGGGGCCCCCGACGACCTCTACGATGAGTTGGTCGAAAAGGTGACCCAAGTACGGGAGAAGGGCTGCAAGGCCACGTGCTGAGGCCTTAACCCGGGGGCAATCAAGCCGATCTCCTCGAAGCGGCGCCTTTTGCCGAACGGCGGAAAAGCTGTTAAAGGGGCCCGTTTGCCGCGCCGCGCCTCGGTCCTCGAGGGCGGACGCGGCCTAGAAGAAGCGCCCCGCATCGCCCATCGTCCTATCGCTCATGGCCAAACCGATCTACGTCCTCAACGGTCCCAATCTCAATCTGCTCGGCACACGCGAGCCGGAGGTCTATGGCAAGGAGACGCTGGACGATCTGCGCCTAAGGTGCGAGCGGAAGGCCAAGACGCTCGGCTTTTCGGTGGAGTTTCGGCAGAGCAATGTCGAAGGCGAACTCGTGACGTGGATTCAGGAGGCGAGGACGGAGGCCGCGGGCCTCATCGTTAATGCCGGCGCCCTCACCCACACATCGATCGCCATGCTCGATGCATTGCTCGCCTGTCAGGTTCCTTCCGTCGAGGTGCACCTATCGAATATCTTCGCCCGCGAACCATTCCGCCATCGGTCCTATATCTCCAAGGCCGCCAAGGGCGTGATCTGCGGGTTCGGAGGGTTGGGCTACGAGCTTGCGATCGAGGCGCTGGCCGCTTCGATCTCTCCCGGCAAAGCCGGCTGACGCGCGAGGAAAGGACGCCGATGACCAAAGACGGGGGCAACCTCGACAAGGACCTCATCAGGGAGCTCGCCGGGCTCCTCGAGGAGACCGGACTCACCGAGATCGAGATCGAGATCGAGGGCCGCCGCATCAGGGTCGCCCGCGGCGTCAATCTGACGACGACGCTGACCACGACCGCCAATGGCGGCTCTGCCGAGCCGCATCGCGAGCATCGCGAGCCCAAGCGCGGCGCGCAAACCGAGGACGTCGCCGTCCACCCGGGCACCGTCACCTCGCCCATGGTCGGGACCGCCTATCGATCGCCCGAGCCCGGCGCGCCGCCTTTCGTCGAGGTCGGCAGCAGGGTGGTGGCGGGTCAGACTCTCCTCATCATCGAAGCCATGAAGACCATGAACCAGATCCCGTCGCCCAAGGCCGGCACCGTCATCGCCATTCTGATCGAGGATGGTCAGCCTGTGGAGTATGGCGAGCCTTTGGTGGTGATCGAGCAACGCTAGTCCGTAAGCCCCGATGTTCGACAAAATTCTGATCGCCAACCGGGGAGAGATCGCGCTTCGCATCGAACGGGCTTGCAAGGAACTTGGCGTCGCCACGGTGGCGGTGCACTCCACCGCCGACGCGCACGCCATGCATGTGCGCCTCGCCGACGAAAGCGTCTGCATCGGGGCGCCGCCGGCCAAGGACAGCTATCTCAACATTCCGGCCATTGTCGCGGCTTGCGAGATCACCGGCGCCGACGCAGTGCATCCGGGCTACGGCTTCCTCGCCGAGAACGCCCGCTTCGCCGAGATCCTCGAGGAGCACAAGATCAACTTCATCGGTCCCTCCGCCGAGCATGTCCGGCTGATGGGCGACAAGATCAAGGCCAAGGAGACGGCGAAGTCGCTCGGCATTCCTGTAGTGCCTGGCTCGGAAGGTCCGGTGACCAACTACGAAGAGGCCCAGGCCATTGCCGCGGGGATCGGCTATCCAGTGATGGTCAAGGCTTCGGCCGGCGGCGGCGGGCGCGGCATGAAGCTCGCCCATTTCGAGAACGAGCTCGAGCCAGCCTTGCGTACCGCGCGCAACGAGGCACGCGCGGCTTTCGGCGACGATACGGTCTACCTGGAGAAATACCTCGCCACGCCCCGGCATATCGAGGTGCAGGTGCTGGGCGACGGCAAGGGCAACGCGATCCATCTCGGCGAGCGCGACTGCTCCCTACAACGGCGGCACCAGAAGCTCTGGGAGGAGGCCCCCTCGCCTGCGCTTAACGACAGCGAGCGCCTGCGCATCGGCGAGGTCGTGGCGGCCGCCATGCGCAAATTGAAATACCGCGGCGTCGGCACGGTGGAGTTCCTCTATGAGGACGGTGACTTCTATTTCATCGAGATGAATACCCGTCTCCAGGTCGAGCACACGGTCACCGAGATGATCACCGGGCTCGACCTCGTGATCGAGCAGATCCGAATCGCCGCCGGCGCGCCCTTGTCACTCCGCCAGGAGGACGTGCACTTTAACGGCCACGCTATCGAATGCCGCATCAACGCCGAGAACCCCCACACTTTCAGGCCGTCGCCGGGGACGATCACGCATTTTCATCCGCCCGGCGGACTCGGGGTCAGGGTCGATTCAGGCGCTTACGCCGGCTACACCATTCCGCCGTATTATGACAGTCTGATTGGAAAGCTCATCGTGCATGCCCGTACGCGCAATGAATGCCTCATGCGGCTCAAGCGGGCACTCGGAGAATTTGTCGTCGATGGCATCGAGACCACCATTCCGCTGTTCACCTCGCTCATCTCCGAGCCCGACATTGTCGACGGCAACTACGACATCCATTGGCTCGAGGACCATCTGGCGCCGAATGTCGAGCGCTCCGGGTGAGGCGCCATGACCTCTATCGACGACGTGATGATCGAGATCACGCCGCAGGTTCTGCTCAAGGCCTATGCGTGCGGCATCTTCCCAATGGCGGAGAGCGCGGAGGATAACGCGCTCTACTGGATCGAGCCGGAGCGGCGGGGGATCCTGCCGCTAGACCGGGTGCACGTGCCCAAGAGCCTCGCCCGCACCATCCGCCGCGGAGGCTTCGAGGTCAAAATCGACAACGATTTTGAGGGCGTGATCGAAGGCTGCGCGGCGCCCCGCCCCGGGCGGCGCAGCACGTGGATCAACGGACGTATTCGCAGCCTCTATCGCGATCTGTTCGCGCTCGGCCATTGTCATACGGTCGAGGTGTGGAAGGACGGCGTGATGACCGGAGGCTTATACGGCGTCCATCTCGGCCGTGCGTTCTTCGGCGAGAGCATGTTCTCCAGAGAGCGCGACGCGAGCAAGATCGCGCTGGTCTATCTGATCGCCAGACTGAAATACGGGGGCTTCACCCTGCTCGACACCCAGTTCGTCACGGGGCACCTCGCCCGGTTCGGCGCCATCGAGGTGAGCCGTCAGGAGTTTCAGCGCCTGTTGGAAGGGGCGTTGGGCGTCAACCAGGGGAGTGTGGGTTCGGCGGCGGCGGCAGGCGGCGCGGGCCGCGGACGTGGTGCCGCAGCGGCGGGGGCCGGTGCCGGTGCCGGCTTGGGTTTGGGTTCGGCCGCAGCCGGCGGGGCTGCCGCGTCTGGTGCATTCGCCGCGCTCTCCGCAGGCTTGGACCCTCCCGGCGTTTTGCAGTTCGTCAGCCAGACGTCGTAGACCGGGTGCTCTACGGCGTGAAGGCCCGGGCTCTCGGCGAACATCCAGCCCGTAAAGATCCGTTGCTCCTCGCCGTTGAGCTTCACCTCGTCCACCTCGACGAATGAGGCGGTGTCCGGCGGCTCCGTGGGCGGGCGGCTGTCGCAGACGCGCGGCGTGACCTTCAGCGCGCCGAATTGGACCGTCTTGCCGATGGGGATCTCGAGATGCGAGATGCGGCCCGTCACCTTGTCGAGGGCGGCAAATTCGGCAATCGGGTTCTTGATGACCTCGGCCTGAGCAAGGCCCGGCAGTACCAAGGCGGCCACGACGACGGCCGTGCCCAGCGCGCGTCCTGCCCTCGCCCCGGCGTCCTTTGAGCGTCTCTTTCCTTGCATCATGCCGCACACCTCGCAGCCCGCGTCTGCCAATGCTTCCCCCGGGTGCGCTCCTTTAGCATCAAAGGCCTCTTCGATCATTGGGGCAACGGTGTGGCACCGTCTGATTTGGCCTCAAGCCTGGCGTTCTGCGCTGAATCTGAGCCTCACATGGTCGGCGGTCCACCGCCCCCGGCTGTCCGAGAGCGAGGGTTGCAGGATCTCGATCACCTCGTTGAGCGCCGCCGTCCGGTCCGGCTCAGGGAATTGGTCAAAAAAAGACCGGCCAAACGTCTTGAGCCAGCCCTCCATGCCCGTCTTCAGCGGGGTCGGGCGCGAAACGAGCGCGATCTCGCGGACGGCGAAACCGTGCTTGGCCAGGAGCCCGCTATATTCCTCGACCGTCGGAAAGAACCACGGCGCAACGAGCGCCGGATCGCCGCCGCGTGACCGGCCGACCGCGCGCAAGGCCGTGGCGATGGCCGCGACGTTGCCGTGGCCGCCGAACTCGCCGACGAACCGGCCCTTGGACTTGAGCGCCCGGGCGACGCCCGCGATCACGAGGTCGGGCGCGCGCATCCAATGCAGCGCCGCGTTGGAGAACACCGCGTCGAACTCGTGGACGAAATCGAGGGAATGCCCGTCCGCCTTGCGCACGGTGAGCCCCTTCATGCGTGCCACGGCGAGCAGCTCGTCGGAGAGGTCAACGCCGAGCACGTCGGCGCCGGCGGCCTTGATCTCCGCCGTCAGCGTGCCGTCGCCGCAGCCGAGATCGAGGATGCGCTCGCCAGGCTTCGGCGCCAGCAGGGCAAAGATGGGACCGGCCATCTCCTGCACGAAGCGGCCGTTCTTGGCGTAGTCCGACGCGGACCAACGCTGGACCGACTCAGGCGGCGCGGCATCTGTGGTGGAGACGGGTGTCACTTGGGTTGCCAGGGCTCGTAATCGAGAGGCGGCTTCTGTACCTGCGGGCGCAAGGTCGAGCCGGGCGGCCGATAGGCCTCGTAGGTGCCGGTCATGTTAGGACGGTGCGCCTGCTGCCAGGGGCGGGGCTTATAGTCTTCCTCGGTCGGCGGCACGTCGACGGTGTGATGCAGCCAGGCATGCCACTCAGGCGGAACCAACGAGGCCTCCGTCAAGGTCTGATAAATGACCCAACGGCGCGTGCCGTCCCGCTCGCGGTAATAGACATTGCCGAGACCGTCCTCGCCGACGCGGATCCCCTTGCGCCAGGTGAACAGGCGCGTGCCGATGGTGTTGCCCTTCCACCAGGCAAACATTTCACTGAAAAGTCCCATGGATTGATTCAGCGTGTTCCCGAGCTTCTGCCCGGGACTATGGCCCTTCGCGGCGGCTCCTGTCTAGCGGCGCAAAGGACGCGTTAGTTCCGGGCCGATCGCACTTTCAGCGCGTATGGCGCAGCACCCGGCGCCGTCTCGGTCTCGCCAAGGGCGAGCGGCCGGCGCCCGAGTCCGGGCGTGGGTTCATAAGCCGGCCGGGGAATGCTGAGCGCGAGACGCTCCTCGAGACCCGCGACCACATATTGACCGTCGTGGTCCTCGAAGGGACGATCATCGTTGATCAGCCAATCGAGCCGGCGATAGAGCGTGCTGGCCGAGGTGGGAAGGACCAAGACTTGGTGGGCCCCTGCCCGCAAAGCCTCTTCGACCACGCCTTGCTTGGCGTGCGCGCTCGTGACCATGGCTGCCACGAGGCAGAGCGGATCGTTGCCCACCTTGCGCATGGAGGCGATGAGCTCGGAGCCGGTGATCGGCTGCAGGGCGGCGGCGGCGATGACGAGATCGGGGGTCGTCCGGCCCATGGCATCGATGGCCTCGCCAGGGCTGTCGTAAGTCTCGATGCGCCCGGTACCGATGGCGGCAAGCATGGCCCGCATCATGGTGAGCATAGGCCGGCGATTGTCGACGACCGACACGACCAGCTGATCGAGGTCGCGACCGAGTGCCCGGTGATGCAAGCTTGAAACCAAATCGAGTCCCGCCCGATGGCGCTAGCGGATGTCCCTCAATAAATACTGATGAGGTCGTAAACAGCGGATGAAGGGCCTCGGAGGGTCGCCCGGCGCCGCCACGCGGGCTCTCTCTTAGAGATTGGTGGCGTGCCATCTATGGGGGGTGCCCGCCCGGTTCGATGACTTTTCGTAGGCCCCCTCGCCAGGTCCCAGAAGGGCCGTTTTTTGCGGGGTTCGGGGGCCACCCGTTGTAAGTCATCCACCGGCTTTCCACATACTATTCCTGCCCTCACCCACAGGGTTTAGTGGTAAAGTAACCTCTGAGCGCTAGATATTGATGGTCGCGAATTGATGGCGCGGGCGAATCGCCCCAGTCTCATAGGTCGCGCGGACGCACGACTTTCAGAGGGGGAAACGAGCAAAATGCGGATTCAAAGACGTTTTACCGAGCAAGGACAGTCACCTTACGACGCGATTTCGTTCCGCGAGAGCCGGAGCGAAATCCGCAACCCGGACGGCTCGGTCGTCTTCGCGCTCGAACGATTCCTGGTGCCGGCGCAGTGGAGCCAGGTGGCCGCGGACATCCTTGCTCAGAAGTATTTCCGCAAGGCCGGTGTGCCGGCGCGGCTCAAGCGCGTCGAGGAGAATTCCGTGCCGTCATGGCTGTGGCGGTCGGTGGCCGACGTCGACGCCCTCGCCGAACTTCCCGAGGATGAGCGCACCGGCAGCGAGCACGACGCGCGCCAGGTATTCGATCGCCTGGCCGGCACCTGGACCTATTGGGGCTGGAAGGGCGGCTACTTCACCTCCGAGGAGGACGCGTCCGCCTTCTTCGACGAGATGCGCTACATGCTCGCCCTGCAGATGGGCGCGCCCAACAGCCCGCAATGGTTCAATACGGGGCTGCATTGGGCCTATGGCATCGATGGTCCGAGCCAGGGTCATTACTATGTGGACTTCGCCACGGGGGAGCTGAAGGCCTCGGACTCCGCCTACGAGCATCCCCAGCCGCATGCCTGCTTCATCCAGTCGATCGAGGACGACCTCGTCAACGAGAACGGCATCATGGATCTGTGGGTGCGCGAGGCGCGCCTCTTCAAATACGGCTCCGGCACCGGCACCAACTTCTCGCGGCTGCGCGGCGAGAAGGAGCCGCTTTCGGGCGGCGGCAAGTCCTCCGGCCTCATGAGCTTTCTCAGGATCGGCGACCGGGCGGCGGGCGCCATCAAGTCGGGCGGCACCACGCGGCGCGCCGCCAAGATGGTCGTGGTCGACATCGACCATCCCGATATCGAGTCCTACATCAACTGGAAGGTCGTCGAGGAGCAGAAGGTGGCGGCGCTGGTCACCGGCTCCAAGGTGCTCTCGGAGCGCCTCAACGCCATCCTCAGGGCGTGCGTGAACTGCGACGGCGACGGCGACGACTGCTTCGACCCGAAGCGGAACCCGGCGCTGCGGCGCGAGGTGAAGGCGGCCCGCAAGGCCAAGGTGCCGGACAATCTCGTCCGCCGGATGATCCAGTTCGCCCGCCAAGGCTACACGTCCATCCACTTCCCGATCTACGACACGGACTGGGACTCGGAAGCCTATCGCACCGTCTCGGGTCAGAACTCCAACAACTCGGTGCGTGTGACCGACGGCTTTCTTCGGGCGGTGGAGGCCGACGGCGAGTGGGACCTCACCTTTAGGAAGAACGGCGCCGTGGCGAAGCGGCTCAAGGCGCGCGAGTTGTGGGAGCAGATCGGCTACGCCGCCTGGGCGTGCGCCGATCCCGGCATCCAGTTCCACACCACCATCAACGATTGGCACACCTGCCCGGCGGCGGGCGAGATCAGGGCGTCGAACCCTTGCTCGGAGTACATGTTCCTCGACGACACCGCCTGCAATCTCGCCTCGCTCAATCTGATGGCGTTCCGTCGGGAGGACGGCAGCTTCGACGTCGAGAGCTACGAGCATGCCATCAGGCTGTGGACGGTGGTGCTCGAGATCGCGGTGACCATGGCGCAGTTCCCGTCGCGCCAGATCGCGCAGCTCTCTTACGAATACCGGACGCTGGGTCTCGGCTATGCCAATATCGGTGGCCTGCTCATGGCCTCAGGCATCCCCTACGACAGCGATGAAGGCCGGGCGCTCGGCGGCGCGCTCACCGCGATCATGACCGGCGTCGCCTATGCGACGAGCGCGGAGATGGCGCGCGAGCTCGGGGCCTTTCCCGGCTTCGCGGCGAACAGGGAGCCCATGCTCCGCGTCATGCGCAATCACGCGCGCGCGGCCCGCGGCGAGAAGGCCGGATACGAGGCGCTTTCCATGGCACCCGTACCGCTCGACCACGCCGCTTGCCCCGACCCGCGGCTCCTCGCGCATGCCACGCGCGCCTGGGATCAGGCAGTCGAGCTCGGGCGGGAGTTCGGTTACCGCAATGCGCAAGCCACGGTGATCGCGCCGACCGGCACGATCGGGCTCGTGATGGACTGCGATACCACCGGGATCGAGCCCGATTTCGCCCTGGTGAAGTTCAAGAAGCTCGCCGGCGGCGGCTATTTCAAGATCATCAATCGCATGGTGCCGCAGGCGCTCCGCGTGTTCGGCTACGGCGAGGACCAGATCAAGCGCATCATCGACTATGCGGTGGGGCGCGGTACGCTCGAAGGGGCGCCGGGCGTCAATCACGAGACGCTGGCCGCCAAGGGCTTCACGCCGGAGAAAATCGACGCCATCGAGAAGGCGGTCGCTTCCGCCTTCGACATCAAGTTCGTCTTCAACAGGTGGACGCTCGGCGAGGACTTCTGCACCGAGGTGCTCGGGCTCGAGCCGGGCCGGCTCGATCAGCCCGATTTCGATCTTCTGGCGGAGATCGGCTTCTCGAAGGCCGATATCGAGGCTGCCAACGAGTATGCCTGCGGAGCCATGACGCTCGAGGGCGCCCCGGGGCTCGATCCGAAGCACCTCCCGGTGTTCGACTGCGCCTCGCCTTGCGGCCGCAAGGGTAAGCGCTTCCTCTCGGTGGAGAGCCATATCCGCATGATGGCGGCGGCCCAGCCGTTCATCTCCGGCGCCATCTCCAAGACCATCAACATGCAGAACGACGCGACCGTCGAGGACTGCAAGGAGGCCTATCTCCTCTCCTGGCGGCTCGCGCTCAAGGCCAACGCGCTCTATCGCGACGGCTCCAAGCTCTCGCAGCCGCTCAACGCGCAGATCCTCGCCGACGAGGAAGAGGAGCAAGACGAGGTCTTGGCGGCTATCGCCTCAGACCAGCCGCAGGTCCAGCGCGCCACGGTGTTCGCCGAGCGTGTGGTGGAGCGTGTGATCGAGGTCGAACGCAAACGAGCGGTCCGCGAGCGCCTCCCCGATCGGCGAACGGGGTACATCCAAAAAGCCGTGGTCGGGGGCCATAAGGTCTATCTCCACACGGGCGAATACAAGGATGGGCGTCTCGGCGAAATCTTCCTCGACATGCACAAGGAGGGCGCCGCCTTCCGCTCGCTCATGAACAACTTTGCCATCGCGGTATCCGTCGGCTTGCAGTACGGCGTGCCGCTGGAAGAGTTCGTCGATGCCTTCACCTTCACCCGCTTCGAGCCGGCAGGTCCGGTGCGTGGGAACGCCTTCATCAAGAATGCCACGTCGATTCTCGATTACATCTTTAGAGAGCTGGCAATCGCTTACCTGGGCAGAAACGAGCTTGCCCATGTCGATCCCAGTGAGATTGGCAATACCGGTGTCGGCTCTGGTGAGGCCAGCAAGGACGTCGGCGGGGGCTTCGAAGGCGAAGCGCGCGTTTCCCCTGGGTTTGCGAGAAGGCTGTTTCTCGAGCATGGACGGGTCGAAGTCTCCGGCGGAAGACAGGGCGCGACGGCTCGTCTGACCGAAGTCGATCTCCAGGCGTCCAACCAACCGGAGTCGCTGCTCGAGTCTGAGTTGCCTAAGGAACGCCAAACTCTTGAAACGTCCGTTGAGCGAAGCGAATACGAGCTCATCAGCGAAGCGCGCGTGAAAGGCTATGAGGGTGAAGCGTGCCAGGAGTGCGGAAACTTCACGCTGGTTCGAAACGGCACCTGCTTGAAGTGCGATACCTGCGGATCGACGAGCGGATGTAGCTAAGAGGTCCTGCCAGAGTCAGCAGTGATTCCTCGGACCGAGGCCAAGCGTCGAGGGGCCTGGATCGAGTAGGGACGAAGATGATGAGAAATGATTGTGGAGGACCTCACAATATCGTATTCGAATCCTCTATGGAGTTTGACCGGCGACGATTCGCGGTCGACTCCAGCGCTAAGGCAGTGCGGAATCTTCTAGCCGCGCGTTAAGACCTAAGAAGGGAACTCTGTAAAGAATGCCCCGTGGCTTAACCCCTCGTGTGAAAAGCCCCGTGTCTCAGATGCGATACGTGCAGATCGACGAGCGGTTGTAGTTAGAGTGACCTGATCAGCTAGCCAACACCCGAAGGAGGGATGAACATGGTAGCGAAGAAGAAAGCGAAGAAGGCCCCGGCCAAGAAGAAGGCCGCGAAGAAGAAGACCGTGCGCAAGACCGCAGCCGCTAAGAAGCGCGTTGCGAAGAAGACCGGTGCCGCGAAGCGCAAGGCGC
>Ga0307444_1001232_pt1 | contig 11197 bp, 12 predicted proteins | sample SalMarSW160340MG_FD_202145 | JGI IMG/M metagenome (GOLD analysis project Ga0307444, IMG submission 202145) | Salt marsh sediment microbial communities from the Plum Island Ecosystem LTER, Massachusetts, United States - SW1603-40 | ecosystem: Environmental > Aquatic > Marine > Intertidal zone >... | reverse complement strand
GTTTCCGGGCCCAGTGTCCTGGCGGTCTGGCTTGCAACGGGTCTCGCGGCCCGGCATTTCGCACGCGACTGCGCGGCCTCTGCTCCCCAACACGGGGTTCCAGCCAGTGTTAAACCGGTCCCTTGCAGTCGGCGCGCCGCGGCCACCATGGATCGACGCCGCGGACCTCAGGCACCGGATGCAGTACGGGCTGTTCCGCGGCGCTCTCGCCATGTTCCGCGTGGTGCCGCTCGATTGGCCCGTTGCCCTTTGCGCCCGGGTCTGGCGCGTGATCGGGCCACGGTCGGGTCGGCATAGACGGGTGCTGGCCAATCTGGCGCTCGCCTACCCCGAGATGACCACGGCCGAACGCGAGGCGACCGCGCTCGCCATGTGGGAGAACCTCGGGCGCGTCGTCGCCGAGACCATGTTGCTCGACCGCATCCTCAAAGACCCCGACCGCATCGAGATCGTCAACCGCGCCGAGCTGGAGGCAGCCATGCGAGAGCCCGGTCCCAAGATCGGCGTCACCTTGCATATGGGCAATTGGGAGCTTGCGGCCTGGGCCTGCGCATTATGCGGCGGCAATCCCGCCGGCGTCTACCGGCCGCTGACCAACCCTTACGTCGACCGCACGCTGCTCAAGCAGCGCGAACATCTCTACTCCGGCGGGCTCTTCACCAAGGGCGACTCCCACGACGCCGGACCCGACGGCCAGCGGACCGCGCGCCTAATCACCGGCTATGTCCGCCAAGGCGGCAATTTGGCCTTCGTCCTCGACCAGGTCGATCGCCGCGGCATCGCCATTCCCTTTTTCGGCAGGGAGGCCAAATTCACGCCGGTGCCGTCGATGATTGCCCGGCATGTCGGCGCGCGGGTCTGGATGGCGCGCTGCTTGCGGATCGGAAAGGGCACCAAGTTTCGCGTCGAGCTCAAGGAGCTCGAGATGGAGCGCACCGCAAACCGCAAGGATGACGTCCAAGCCATCACCGCGGAGATCTTCAGTCAGTTCGAAGTCTGGATCCGCGAAGCGCCCGAGCAGTGGATGTGGTGGAACACGCGCTGGGAACCCGAATCCGAAGCTGCTTGAGACGACGCCGCGCGGACTAAAGCGCCAGCCTATCAATCGAGACGGCTCGAGTGCTCCCCATGAGATGTGCGACTTTGACAATTCATAACTGTATGGTTATGAATTGGCTATGACCGCTTTCCCTGACGCTCTGTTCTCCAGCCTCGCCGACCCGACCCGCAGAGCCATTTTCGAGCGGCTGGCCCGCGAGGGCGAACTCACCGTCCGCGCGCTCACCGATGGCGCCGGCGTGTCGCAGCCGATGGTCTCCAAGCATCTCGGCATTCTGAAACAGGCCGGTCTCGTCCAGGGCCGGCGGGACGGCCGCGAAACCCACTACAGCGCGCGTCCCCAAGCCTTGGCACCGCTGATCGACTGGACAAGCCAAATGGCCAGGTTCTGGCAAAGCCGGTTCGACGACCTCGAAGATCTGCTGAAAAGGATGGACCAATGAACGAAACTTCCACCGAAACGCTCTCCGTCGTCGTCGAACGTGAGATGCCTTATCCGCCGGAAAAGATCTGGCGCGCGCTCACGCAACCGCACCTGATCGAGGAATGGCTGATGAAGAACGACTTCACGCCTGTCGTGGGCCGGCGCTTCAGCCTCAATGCGGACTGGGGCAGCGTCGACTGTGAGGTGCTGGCACTCGAGCCGAACAAAGCGCTCACATACACGTGGCATACCAAGGATCTTGAGAGTGTAGTCACGTGGACCCTCACCCCAACGAGCACCGGCACACACCTGCGCATGGAGCAGTCGGGCTTCCTGCCGGATCAGCAGTCGTACTACCAGGGCGCCAAGGGCGGGTGGCCGCGATTCTTCGCGGCGCTCGAGCAAGTCTTGGCGCGGGGAGAGTGAATCTCGAGGAGAGAAGCCGCATGTCGAAGCGCGGGGCGCAGAACGCCGAGTCAACCTCTCAGCTGATCGACGCGAGGATCGCAGCGCTCGGCGACTGGCGCGGCGAGATGCTCGCGCGGGTGCGCGCTCTGATCAAGGAGGCCGACCCCGACGTCGTCGAGGCGGTGAAATGGAGGAAGCCGTCAAACGCGATGCTGGGGGTTCCGGTGTGGGAGCACGACGGCATCATCTGCACCGGCGAGACCTACAAGACCGCCGTGAAGCTGACCTTCGCCAAGGGCGCCTCGCTCAAGGATCCTGCAGGCCTGTTCAACGCAAGCCTCGAAGGCGCGACCACGCGGGCCATCGATTTCCACGACGGCGACAGGATCGATGACAAGGCGTTCAAGGCACTCATCCGCGCCGCCGTGGCGCTGAACGCGGCGAAAGAGGCAAGGTGACGCGAAACGCGAAGAAGGCCGTGCTCCTCTCAGGCGGCAATCCTCAAATCGCGAAGGCCGACGGCGACGCCCCGGTGCAGGCCTATATCAAGGCCATGCCGGGCTGGAAGCGCGACGTGGGCAAGCGCCTCGACGCGCTTATCGTGCGAACCGTGCCCAACGTGCGCAAGGCGGTGAAGTGGAACGCGCCGTTCTACGGCATCGAAGGCCAAGGCTGGTTCCTCAGCTTTCATTGCTTCACGAAATACGTGAAGGTCGCTTTCTTCCGTGGCGCGTCGCTGCGACCGGTGCCACCCGGCGCCAGCAAGGACAAGAACACACGCTATCTCGACATCCACGAAGGCGACGAGCTCGACGAGGCGCGAGTGGCGGACTGGGTGAAGCAGGCCGCGGCGTTGCCAGGGTTTCTTGGGCCTAGCCCCTGACCACTCCGTTGGACGTCCTGTCGCTTGGCCGACCCATCAGGGTCTCAGACCACGCGCCGAGCGTGGCGCGCACCGTCAGCAGCGGCGCATGGTGACGCCTTGGGTCGAGCGCATGCCGATGGCGCGCGCCGCGCCGGCGGAGAGATCGAGGCTCACGCCCTTGGTGTAGGGGCCGCGATCGTTGACCCGCACCCTGACCGACTTGCCGGTGTGCGGATTGGCGACCACGAGGCAGGTGCCGAGGGGAAGCGTCTTGTGGGCGGCGGTGAGACCATCCGGATTGAACCTTTCCCCTGAGGCGGTGCGGTTGCCGCGAAGCTCGTTGCCATACCAGGTGGCGACGACGGAGTTGCCGGCGAAGGCCGATGGTGCCAAAGCCGAAAAGGCAAGAGCGAAGATCGCATAGCGCTTCATTGTCGTGTCTCCCATTCTCGATGAACGCGGTCGAATCGCGCTCTGTTGCGGAGACAGGAGCAACGAACCCGTGCCAAAACGGGGCAAGAATGAGGTTATGTTCGTTAAGGTTAGTGGCGAAGTGTGGCGCGCGCTCGAGCCACCGTGGCGACGCGGATTTTGGCGGAAACGCTTGCAAGGACGCGTCGGAGCAAAGACTGCTGCAGCCCGCACGATTGGCCGCGGCCGCGGAAATTAACCTTAATCGGGCGCTCGGAGCCCTCCCATCAGTCACGGGCATCACGCGTCTCGGCCTCGGCCACGTGCTGCTTCACGGTGACGAAGCTGTCAGGGGTAACCGAGACCGAATCGATGCCGCAGTTGACGAGAAACTCGGCGAACTCCGGATGATTGCTCGGAGCCTGCCCGCATAGTCCCACTTTGGCGCCGGCCTTGTGGGCTTGCTCGATGATGCTGCGGATCATCCATTTGACGGCCTCGTTCTGCTCGTCGAACAGGGATGCCAACAGCTCAGAGTCGCGATCAACGCCGAGCGTGAGCTGGGTCAAGTCGTTGGAGCCAATCGAGAAGCCGTCGAAGCGCTCGGCGAAGGCAGGCGCCAGGATCACGTTCGAGGGGATCTCGCACATCACATAGACCTCGAGCCCGTTCTTGCCGCGCTCGAGACCTTCCTCGGCCATGACCTTCAGCACGCGGTCGGCCTCTTCCGGCGAGCGGCAGAACGGGATCATCACCACGACATTGGTGAAGCCCATCTCCTCCCGCAAGCGCCGGATCGCGCGACACTCCAATGCAAACCCGTCCCGATATTGGGACGAGTAGTAACGCGAGGCGCCACGAAAGCCGAGCATCGGATTTTCCTCCTTCGGCTCGAACTCGGCGCCACCGAGCAGATCGGCATACTCATTGGTCTTGAAATCACTCATCCTGATGATCACGGACTTCGGATAGTGCGCCGCGGCAATGCGCGCGAGTCCCAGTGAGAGCCGATCGACGAAATAATCAGCCTTGTGCTCGTAGCCACGAGTTAGCTCAGCAATGGCCTTCGCGGCCTTGGCGTCCGTCAGCGCATCGAAATGGACGAGCGCCATGGGATGCACCTTGACTTGATTGGCGATCACGAATTCCATTCGCGCAAGCCCGACCCCGTCGGCTGGGAGCTGCCACCAGCGAAACGCGACCGCGGGGTTGGCCAAGTTCAACATCACCTTGGTACGCGTTCGCGGAATGGACCGCACATCCATCTCTTCGGTGACGACCTCGGCGACACCTTCATAGACGAAGCCTTCGTCCCCCTCGGCGCAGGACACCGTGACATATTGGTCCGGTTGCAGCACCTTGGTGGCGTCTCCGGTGCCGACAATCGCCGGGAGGCCAAGCTCACGGCTGACAATGGCGGCATGAGACGTGCGGCCGCCGCGATCGGTGATGATTGCGGCTGCGCGCTTCATGATCGGGACCCAGTCTGGATTGGTGGTGGTGGTCACCAGCACCATTCCCGGCACGAAGCGGCCAATCTGCTTGGGGTCGCGAATGACGCAGACGGGGCCGGTCACCACACCCAGGCCGACGCTTAGTCCCGAGACCAGCTTCCGGCCTTTTTGCGTGATCGTGTAGGTGCGCTGAAGGCTCGGCTGCCGGCGTGACGCCACTGTCTCGGGGCGTGCCTGGACGATGAACATCTCACCGCTTGCTCCGTCCTTGGCCCACTCGATGTCCATCGGCCATCCATAGTGGTGCTCGATCGTGCAGGCGATGCGCCCAAGCTCCAAGATCTCCGCATCGGTGAGCACGTAGGCGGCGCGTTCGGCCTCCGAGGTCTCGACATTGCGCGTCGGCTCATCACCGTCTTGCGCATAGATCATGCGCAGCGCCTTCTCTCCGCAGCGCTTGTAGATGATCGGCTTGAGTTCGGCTTCGAAGAGGAGCGGCTTGAAGACCTGATACTCGTCGGGGTCGACCGTGCCTTGCACCACGTTCTCGCCCAGCCCCCAGGCGGCATTGATCAGCACGACACGATCGAATCCGGTCTCGGGATCGATCGAAAACATGACGCCCGAGCCGGCGAGGTCGGACCGCACCATCTGCTGCACGCCAATGGCAAGAGCGACCTTCAGGTGATGAAAACCCTTGGCCTCGCGATAGCTGATGGCACGATCGGTGAAGAGAGAGGCCAAGCAGTGGCGGCAGGCGTCAAGGAGAGCGGCTTCGCCGCGGATGTTGAGGAAGCTTTCCTGCTGGCCGGCGAAACTCGCTTCGGGCAGGTCCTCGGCCGTGGCACTGGAACGCACGGCCACCTCGGCTTCGGCCACGCCCAGGCGCTGCGACATATCGCGGTAAGCTTGGCAAATGGCACCGGCGAGATCTTCCGGCCACGCGCCCTTCTCAAGTGCTGCCCGGATCGCCGGCCCGGTCTCGGCGACAGAAGCCTTTCCACGCGCGAGCTCGGCGAGCCGAGCGGCAAGGAGCGGCCGGAGATCATTGGCGTCGAGGAACCGTCGATAACCGTCAGCGGTGATGGCGAAGCCGGGAGGCACCTTGATGCCGTGCTGGCCAAGACTGCGCACCATCTCGCCGAGCGAGGCGTTCTTGCCGCCGACCGACGCCACGTCGCCGGTGCCGATATCCTCGAACCAGCGAATGTAGGTCGGAGCCATGCCAAAAACGGGGAGAGGTGCTGTCGCTGCGGTGGTATCGGTCTAGGCGATCACCATGGGGAACCGATAATGGCATCCATGAGCGGTGCTTCATAGCCCCTGAGGCGCGATGCCAAGGTCACAAACCAGGGTCTCGCCCAGGGGGTGTTCGCGTTCCGCACTCACATCGCTTCCATCGCGGCTTTCAGACCCTTCCGCAGATCGTCCGCATTCATGACGGGCAAGAGCTCGACCTCGGCGTCGATGCCCACGAACAAAGGTTCGACAATCCGCGGAATGTCCGACGAGTCGCGCATGTCAAAGAATATCATCGCCGAGCGCAAGCCGCCTTCGGCAACGAAATACGCTGCCTCGGCGTCAAGCCTGCTCATCGTGCCCTCAAGAAGCTTGGCCAACGTGCCGTCCTTGATGGCGCGGTTGCCGGAGTCTGTCGGTATAATGATCTTCAACATCATACGCATGGCTGCACCTCCCTTTGCTTCCGGCCGAGCATACAGGATCGTGAGCCTCGATTGGCGGTCCCGGGCCCATTTGCCGCGTTCCGCCACGCAAGGCGAATATCCGGTAAAGTGGAGGGGGCCAAACGTCGGAGCCAAACCATGAAGAGGATTATCTTGGGCGCATCATTGATCCTGCTGATGCCGAGCGCTTACGCCGCCTCATTGCCGGGCGACAGCGCCAACGGGAAGCAGCTATATGAAGCGAACTGCGTGGAATGCCACGATTCGAGCGTCTTCACCCGCAAGGACCGGCACGTTCAGTCGCTTGATGAGCTGGAAGAGCAGGTGGCCAACTGCACGCATATGGCAAAAAAGCAATTCTCCGCGAGCGAAACCGAGGACCTGCTCAAGTACCTGAACGATGAGTTCTATCACTTCCAATAGGTGTCACGCGCACAAGCACCTTCGGCGGACGGCAGTGGATATGAAGCTTCTAGAGTGGTGCCTCTCAGGCGGCGCGGTACAAGAGCGGAAATTGAAGCGCGCATCGGAGAATGTCTGCCCCACCCTCAAGAGCGGACATGCTTCGTCCGGTCCCCATAGGGCTGACAACAAGCAGGAGCGTGCCTCATGAGCCAAGCCCCGGACAGCCACTCGCATCCGCCCCGACGCGGCAACCTTGTGGAGCTAAGCACTCAGACTCCGATTTGGGATCGGTTCTTCACGGTCGCCCCCCTGGTCCTGATCGGGACCCGGGAGCCGGACGGTACAGACGACCTGGCGCCCAAACACATGGTAAGCCCGATGGGATGGCAGAATTATTTTGGTTTCGTCTGCACGCCCCGTCATGGGACCTACCAAAACATCAAAAGGCAAATGGCTTTCGCGGTTACCTATCCAAAACCGTCGCAATGGCTCGAAACCAGTTTAACTGCCTCGCCAAGATGTGAGGATGACACCAAACCCGTCCTAAAAATGCTCGACACGATCCGGTCGCCAACTGTCGACTGTCCAATAGTGACAGACGGATATCTTTATCTTGAGTGCGAATTGGACCGTTTTGTCGACGGCTTCGGCGTAAACAGCCTGATTGTGGGCAGGATTGTCGCGGCGCATGTTGACCCGGATTATCTGCGTGCGATGGAGCGCGACGATCAGGATGTTATCTTCAACGGACCACTCCTCGGCTACCTCAGTCCGGGGCGATTTGCGGTCATCAGGGAAACCTATTCCTTCCCGATTCCACAGGGCATGAAAAAGTAGAATCCCAGTGAGGCAAGAGGCAACAGCGGTGGCACGTTCTAGAGGCGCCGATATCCTGGAGCGTCTTTATGGCCGCAAGAGTGAGTTCATCTCCTTCATCAAAGAACTCACGCTGATCGAGTCGCCGTCCGACATCCCGTCTGTACAGAACTGCCTGCGCAGCATCATAGCGGATCGGCTGAAATCAATTGGCTTCCGAACGCTCAGCTTGTCCGGCAAAAATAACGGCGGCAACGTTTACGCTCGGCCTGAGAACCGCACGCGCCACGGCCCGGCTCAGCTGCTGCTTGGTCACTACGACACTGTCTGGCCGCTCGGAACCATCAAGAACATGCCGTTTGTAGTCGACGGCAACACGGTGAGCGGTCCGGGCGTCTATGACATGAAGGGAGGCATCGCCCAGATCATTTTTGCGTTGGAGACGATCTCACAGCTTAAGCTGACCCCAAGTGTGACGCCCATCGTCTTCGCCAATTCGGACGAAGAGATCGGCAGCCGTGAATCAACCTACCTTATTCGGCGCTTGGCTCGGAAGATGTCGCGCGTATTCGTTCTTGAACCATCGCTCGGACCCGAAGGTCGGTTGAAGACCGCGCGGAAGGGCGTCGGCCGCTTCACGATAAAGATCAAGGGTGTGGCAGCCCATGCAGGTCTCGATCCCGAACGGGGGGTCAGCGCAATTCTTGAACTCTCGCACGTCGTGCAGGCTCTATTCGCCCTCAACGATCCCGCCAAAGGTATCACGGTCAATGTGGGGACGATTGAGGGCGGCCTCCGTCCGAACGTGATCGCACCTGAAAGCACCGCTATTGTCGACGTCCGCGTCAGGACACAGGAGGACGCCGACCGGATCACGCGAGAAATCCATGGTTTGATGCCGACGGTACCTGGCACCCAGCTGGACATCGACGGTGGCATTGGTCGACCCGCCTTGGAGCCGACGCCCCGAAACCGGCAACTCTGGCATCTTGCCGAGGAGCTATCGGGAGAAATCGGCCTTGACCTACAGGAAGGGCTGGCCGGTGGCGGGTCCGACGGCAATACGACCAGCCTTTACGCGGCCACCCTGGACGGGCTCGGTCCTGTCGGGGACGGGGCGCATGCGTCGCACGAGTGTCTCTACGTGGACGAAACGCTAAAGAGAACAGCCCTACTGACCCTCTTGCTTCTCTCGCCACCGCTGGAGCGGACTCGACCCTGAATGGGGAGGGGGGTGTCCCCTGATGATGCAATCATTCTTTAGTTCGGTGACCAGGATTTCGGACCTGGAGAGCCGGCCCTTTAAGTGTGAAGCCCTCCCCAGGAGCGCCTGGGAGACGGGCGACTACGTCGTCTGCGAAGTGGTTGGCCCGCCGGGTCCCCTCTATCAAATCGAAAGACCCTCCGGCCGCATGTGCCAAGTGTTCGACGGCGACATTGCGATCGGCGCCTTCGGTGGGCGCGCCGCGACGCTCGAGGGAGTCGGTGACTGGCGCGAGATCGGCGATGACCTGGCTTTGCACGCCCTAACCCCTGCCGGACTATTTGGTAAAGCGACCTCGGTATCGCCGTTGCTGCCACCATTCATGCAGCTGACATACAAAGGCCATGCCGTTCGGGGGGAAAAGGTCACAATGACCCAGTTCTGTACCCACCGTGATCCGATTGATCTCACGATTCCGGTCGTGCTGCTCATCGGCACGTCAATGTCATCCGGCAAGACCACGTCCGGACGCGTCATCGTCCATGAACTTAAGCGCCGAGGGCTCAAGGTAACGGCGGCCAAACTAACCGGTGCGGCACGCTATCGCGATATGTTGAGCCTGGGCGACGCAGGGGCCGATGACATATTCGATTTTGTCGACGTAGGATTGCCGTCGACAGTCTGTCCGCCGGATGAGTTCGAGGCTGCGCTGCGGCAATTGCTCACCATGATCGCCACCACGGGTGCAGATGTTCTGGTGGCGGAAGCCGGTGCATCCCCACTCGAACCCTACAACGGCGACCTGGCAATGAAATTGATAGATAGCAATGTCCGCATGCTTGTGCTTTGCGCGTCGGATCCCTATGCGGTCCTGGGGGTCCAACACGCCTTTGGGCGGCAGCCCGATCTTGTCTGCGGGCCCGCCGCCAATACCGAAGCCGCAATAAAGTTGGTACGGAAACTCTGCGGCGTGCCGGCGCTCAACCTCTTGAGGCAAAGCGCACGACGCGCCCTCAATCAGCTTCTGGACGAGAAGCTCGGTCCTATCACCACTGAGAGTTAAGTTGTGCTACCGATCCTGTCTAATGGACTTGGGTCTGCCTAGAGTCAGAAGCAGACCTTGGGGCACCGATCGCGGTTGTCCGCGCCATGATGCGCGCATGAGGCGCCTCTTAGCCCCGCTCCGGCGGGACGAACACCCTTCAGCGGCCGGCGGCGATCATCAGGGCAAGAATTGCTCGCGATGAGACGCGCCCCCGACGATCTTACGGGAAAGACGGAGCGCGGCGAGCCAACCGAACGTGATGATCAGTAGAACCGGGGTACACCATGTCGCATGGTCCTTGTTCAGGATCGAAGGCACTGAACGCAAAACCGCAGCCAGGAAACCGACATAGAGGCCAATAGTTCCAGTCGCGGGCGCGAAAAAAGAAGCCCCCGGCTTCGGCCTGAGATTATCGGCCTCGCCAACTTGATGATTTATCGCTGAAAATTGGCGCGCCCGAAGAGATTCGAACTCCTGACCCCCAGATTCGTAGGCTGGGGTTGGACATTGATTCTGCTGAGAATCTCTGCAAACCGAGCGGAAACGAGCCCTTCGTGGATCAATGGGTTACGACCACCGCTGCAAACAGTGCTATGGAACGGGGACAGCACAAAAGCGCCTGAACTGCTCGCAGACGAGCCCGCGCACTGCCTTCCAGGATTTGTCAGCAGCTTCCTGCCGCGTTGGATTTGACTGAAACCCGGTCACGTCAGCTTCGAGCCTGTCATAGTAGACGGTCTGCACATCGCGCGGGTCATCTTTGAAGGCATTGTCGACGGCCTCGACGTTGCGCTTACCATCATCGATAAAAACGATGGCCCGATAGCTGTCATTGGCCGAACTTGCAAGCAAAAGCTGCAACATTGCGCCCTTGTCTTGGCCAGCGACCATCATCACACCGTTACCGTAGCTGACGGCACGGGGTGTCGTGCCGACAAGCTCAGCCACACGCGGGAAGGTAAGAGTTGCCTGCCGTGCCGCGCGCTTTACGCCATCGCCTGAAATGATCCCACGTGTGAGGCAAAGCGGAGAGCGACAGTGCGGCGCCGATGGAAATGCATAACCAAAATCCGATAGTTCGCGGAGAGTCTCGCTGCGAAATTCTGGGCTGCGGGAGGTGAGCACCATGACGGGGTGACCGCGCTCCTGTAGCGAAGCCACCAGCGCTGGCGTGTTCTGTTCGGGCGGCTTCATGTCGCTGAGCTCGAAGAGCAAGTGCTGAACCTCGAGAACTCCCCGAGAATCCTTCGCAACGAGGTGGGGCGAATCCGGCATAGTTTTCACGAGGCCACTCTGCCAGCGATACCAGGCATCGCTGCCGAGATCCTGGTCCATCGTCAGAAGCGTATTATCAACATCGAAGACGACGAGCGTGCTTTCGGTACCGTACTTTTCCGCCAGCGATGAAATAATCGCATCGG
>Ga0307444_1001231_pt1 | contig 11198 bp, 11 predicted proteins | sample SalMarSW160340MG_FD_202145 | JGI IMG/M metagenome (GOLD analysis project Ga0307444, IMG submission 202145) | Salt marsh sediment microbial communities from the Plum Island Ecosystem LTER, Massachusetts, United States - SW1603-40 | ecosystem: Environmental > Aquatic > Marine > Intertidal zone >... | reverse complement strand
CAAGGGAATTTCTATGCGAAAGAGGGCGGGTAGTACTTCTTCTATCATAGAGCGAGTCCGCTTCCCCCTAACGCCCCTTCCACTGAGGTGGACGCTTCTCGGCGAAGGCCTTCGGGCCTTCGATAAAGTCCTCGGAAGCGCGCATCCGCGCTATCCCCGGGAAGACCGTGGCAAGGGCCTCCTCAAGCGACATGTCCAGTCCCTTCACGGCCGCTTCTTTGCTCGCCCGGATGGACAAGGGGGCGCCCTTCATGATTTCATTGGCCCATGCCTCTGCGGTCGCCATTAGCTTCTCCGCAGGAACGACCTCATTAACGACGCCATATTGGAGGGCCTCCTGGGCCGTGATGCGTTTGGACGTCATGATCATGCCCATGGCCACGTGATAGGGGATCTGACGGGGGAGACGATGGACACCACCGGCACCGGGCATGAGGCCGACACGGGGCTCAGGGAACCCGAAACTGGCGGTCTCGGCGGCGATGATGATGTCACAGGCGAGGGCGATCTCGAAACCACCGCCGAGGGCCAGACCATTCACCGCGGCGATAAAGGGCTTAAAGCAATCAAACCGCGCGGTGTTGCCCCCGAAACCACCCTTTACCCCTTTCATGATCTTGGCCATGGCCTCGGCGCCGTGCTGGGCCTGATACTTCAAGTCGTTGCCCGCTGAGAAGGCGCGATCCCCGGCCCCGGTGACGATACATATCCAGGCATTGGGGTCTGCGTCGAATTCATTGAAGGCCGCATCCAATTCCACACTGGTGGGAGGACTGATGGCGTTCATGACCTCCGGACGATTGATGGTCACGATGGTGAGGTGTTCCTTTTTTTCGACGGTAATGAGTTCGTAACCCATGGTTTACCTCCTTGGTGTTTTTTTGTAATGAAACCCTTTGCTATTCATCTGTATGGCCCTGGGGCTAGCTCTCTTCTGAAAACGCCAGCCATTGTTGTATGGTCCGCGTGACCAGGTCTGCTGCCTCGTGTTGCACGAAGTGACCCGCCTCCGGGATTGTCACCAAAGTCAACCCCTTTTCCAACCACTCCCACGTATTGTTTAAACCGGCTGGAAGCACGTATTTGTCTTTCAGTCCATAGATGATCAAGACCGGCGCCTTGACCGGGGGGTAATCCCGCTCGCTCCCCCCGCCTGAGGAACCCTCCTTCAGGAAGTTGCGTTTGTAGTAATTGAGCATCGCCTCAACGTCCGACCGTTCGAAGGCCTCTCGGTACTTTTTCTTTGCCTCGGCGTCTGTGACCCAAAAGGAGAGGTCTTCGACCGTGACCTTCAGGTGCGCACCTTCTTTCTGGTAATCCCTGGCATACTGGCTGCTGCGCTGCTGCCGGGGATTATTCACCAACTCCCTCGCGAACCCCAGGGGGTGAGGCACGTTCAGGATGATCAGTCTATCCAGCATCTGCGGCTTCGCCATGGCAAACGCCCACGCGGTCGCACCCCCCCAATCGTGACCTACCACAATGGCCTTGTCGTGCCCCACATGCTTGATCACTGCTGCGACATCTTCCACCAGGGCGGCCATGGCATAGTTGTCCACTCCTTTGGGTTTATCGCTCAGGTTGTAGCCGCGCAGGTCCATAGCGACGCACTGGTAGTCCGCTGAAAGCGCCTCCATTTGAGAGCGCCAGGTATACCAGTAGTCGGGGAACCCGTGGATCATGACTATCAGGGGCCCCGATCCGAGGCTTGCATAGTGGATCTTGACCCCGCCGTTGTCGGCGTAGCCGTGCTCCACACGTTCTTCCAAACCCATAATATTCTCCTAAATTATCTTTAAAAAATTATCGATATTTTCCTTCTTTGATCATGGTGGTCGGCTTAAAGATCTCCTTGTTAAATTTTTTGGCCAATCCCTCCAGCCGTTTGGTCAAATCCGCGGGGTCCATGCCTTTCGCCATGCTCATCGGACCGACCGCATTACCCGTGCCGTTGACGATTGCCGTATCCACATCCTCGGCAGAGCAGGCACCCATCTCGATGAGCTTGGTCGCCTCGTTGACCTGCACGGCAACCAGATCCATCGGGTCCAAGTTATCCGTGGCCTTGGACTCGTCGATCTCAGGTCTCCCCTTGGACCAATCAAAGAATCCTTTCCCTGTCTTTTTGCCCAGCTCGCCTGCCTTAAACTTCGCCTCGATGGTCGGTCCGGGCGCGAAGTCCGGATGGATCGCCTTGGCGTAGTAATGGCGGCCGTGATAGCTGACATCAAGACCGGTATAGTCCATAAGCTCAAACGGCCCCATGGGCATGCCGAGCTTACGCATCAGGGCATCGACCTCTTCCGGCTGCGCAATCCCCTCATCGACGATGCTGGTCAACAACAGGCCACTCGGCGCCTGAACCCGGTTTACAATAAAACCGGGCACGTCCTTTTCTACGCGGACCGGAACCTTCCCGTTCTTCTTTACAAAATCAAAGGCCACCTGCATGGTCTCATCCGAGGTCTTGTCCCCCCTGATGACTTCCACCAAGTTCATAAGTACCGCGGGGTTAAAGTAGTGAAGGCCGAGGACCTTTTCCGGTCTTGTGGTGAGCGAACCGATCTCGGTGATCTTCATGGTCGACGTATTGGAAGCCATCAGGGCATGCGGCTGCGTGGCCTTATCGATGGCGGAGAAGGTCTCCTTTTTGAGTTCCATGATCTCGGGAACGGCCTCGATAACAATATCCGCCTCCTGCACGGCCTCCTTCAGGTCCACGCAGGGCTTGAGGAGCTCCGACTTGATCTTCTCATGATGCTCCGCCGAGACCTTCTCCTTGGAAACCAGTTTGGCTAAACTCTCATCGATGCGCGCGACTCCCCGGTCCACAAACTCCTGGTTGATATCCCGAAGATAGACCGTGTAACCCGCCAGAAGGGCCACCTCCGCGATCCCGTGTCCCATATCGCCGGCACCAATTACCGCTACCGCCTTAATATCTTCAACGTTCATCATTGCCTCCTTATCGTTGACGTCGGTTGATGGTTAGCAGTATTTTCGAATTACGGCTATGACACTCTTTCCTTTCTAGCCCTGTCAAATAATCTTTTTACCTCTCGTCTTATTGTGAACGGCAAAGAACAGACAACGCACTGATATCACCAATATTCCTCTCTCTCGATGATCGTGGCAACACCCTGTCCTCCACCACAACAGGCATTGGCCAAGCCGTAGCGGGCGCCTTTCAGCTCGAGGATACGCGCCAGGGTCCCGACCAACCGGTTGCCCGTAGCTCCCAGCGGGTGCCCGATGGCGCTACCACCGCCCATGATATTAACCCGGTCCGGATCTATCCCCAGCTCCTTGATGCAGTTGAGCGCAACGATGCAGAATGCCTCATTGATCTCCCAGTAATCGATGTCCTTGACCTCCATGCCGGCCCTTTCCAGTGCCATGCGGGAGGCGGGTACCGGACCCTTCCCCATGACCGTGGGGTCAACGCCGGCAAAACCGATGGAGCGGATGGTGGCCATAGGCTTGAGCCCTTTCTTTTTGGCCTTTTCCTTGGACATGAGGATCGTAGCTGTGGCCGCTGCATTCAACGGTGAGGAGTTGCCGGCGGTAATCACTCCCCCTTCCCTAAAGGCCGGCTTGAGGTCCTTCACCCCCTCGTACGTGGCACCGGCCCGTACGGCCATATCTCTATCAACCACCATCATCGAGCCATCGGCCTGTTCAGCCTCGATGGGAAGGATCTCGTCTTTAAAGAAGCCCTCCTTCTGGGCCTTTTCCGCCAGGTTGTGAGAACGGGTACCCCATCGGTCCATATCTTCTTTCGTGAAATCGGTCTGCGTGAAGAGCTTTTCAGCCGTAAATCCCATATTGGAAAGGGTGACGAAGTCCCAATGCTCCATGGCCTTGTCGTTAAGAAAACGAGGGTTCGGGCTGAGAGCGCCTTCTTTTGCCCTCAGAGGAGCACCGTAATTCCGGGTCTGGTGCTCCATCCCTCCCACCAGGACCGTATCTGCAAAACCCATGGCGATTTCCATAAATCCAATATGGATCCCGGCCATGGATGAGCCGCACTGCTGGTCCACGAATTTGGCCGGGATGGTCTCGGGCAAATCGGCGAGAAAAATGGGGTACCTGCCGCCGTAGGTCCAATTTTCGTTCACGCCCACCGCAGCCCCCACCAGGAAATCGTCTACCTCCTTGGGATCCACTCCGCTCCTCTTGAGTGCCTCCGGCAGAAGGCGCGCCAACAGATCATCGGCCCTCAATTTGTGGAACACATCTCTTTCGGGATCATTCGGTCTGGATCTGGATTGCGCGGTCCTTAAGTATCCAACAATAACGACATCTCTCGTCTCTTTCATTAAATATACCTCCTCGTTTTTTTGGTTATGTCTGCGCTCCGGGGAGAGTTTTCCACCACATGAGCGGGTAAACACGCGTTCTCATCACTTTTCATCAGCCTCTTCCCGAAGGCCTTTGGCGCGGGAAAAAGTATATGGAATTTGCCCTTGTGTGTCAATAAAGGATCGGCCTTATACATATGTGTAAAGGAAAGAGAAAAGGGCGACGGATTTCTGTTAATCGATCTGCATATCATGGTTGTCGTTGCATCCTCTTTCAACTGAACCTAACCTCATCAACCGCTCGTTGTAACCACTGCGTCCATTCCCCTATCCCCTCGCCTGTTTTGGATGATATTTCAAATATGGTGATTCCAGGATTCAACCTTACCACCCGCTCTCTCACCGCGTGAACATCAAAATCGGCGATGCCAAGATAGTCGATCTTATTTATGAGGAGCACGTCGCACACCGTAAACATCAAGGGGTACTTCAGCGGCTTGTCGTCTCCCTCGGGCACGCTTAATATCATGGCGTTCTTGATCGCGCCGGTATCAAATTCCGCAGGGCAGACGAGATTGCCTACATTTTCGATAATCACAAGGTCCAGCGAGGCAAGATCCAAGCCTTCGAGACCCTTTTCCACCATGGAGGCATCGAGGTGACAAAATCCGCCGGTCCTCAGTTGGACCGCCGTAATACCGGCCTGAGCGATCTTTTCGGCATCGACCATGGAATCGATATCCGCTTCGATTACGCTTATGCGAAGACCATTTCTCAGTGCTTCGATGGTTTTCAGAATGACCGTCGTCTTCCCCGCGCCGGGCGAAGACATGAGGTTGAGCAAACACGTCTTATGCTTTCTCAGCCGGTTTCGGAGGGCCTCGGCCTTTGCTGTATTGTCTGCCTGAATCTCTTCCTTGACCTCGATGAGACGGATTCCTTCCACTTTATACGACCTCCATATTTTTTATATAGTACCCTTTGCCGGAAACAAGGTTGCATCCCGTGTTTCCGCACTCGGGGCATTGAAGGTCATGCAGCGCTTCCCGCCTTATCTCAAAGACATGCGCACACGCCTCGCACTGGAACGTAATAGGCGTCCTCTGAATCACGAGCTGTGCGTTTTCAGCCACGGTGCCTTTACTCAGATAATCAAAATAATGCTGAATCCATTCATCCTCCAGGTCTGAGAGCTCGCCGACCTCCAGGAAGATGCGAACAATCCGCTTAACGCCCTCGGCAGGGGCGTATCGCAGCACAATCTTTAAAATGCTCTCCGTAACCGGCAGTTCATGCATCGCTCTCGTAACCTGCTGACCTACTGCGGTGCCGGAGGAGGGATACAGTAAGGGAACAAAATAGCGCGAACATCGATCCCCGTTTTTCACCCCCCCCCGCGCGGGAGGGGTATGTATGGTAAGATAGCGCGAGACATTGGCCGTGAGGGAGGCAAGGAAACGCCGAGCATCCCCCACCTCCTTCACAGGATTGCATGCCGCACGTTTCAAAAAATACCCTGTATAGCTGGCACCGCATGAATCATGAATCGGCTAGATGCTTGGGGAAATTTCTTACAATCTCCGTGGCCTCCTGCATAATCCGATCGACTACTTCTTGGAACGTCGGAAGACTATCTATCCTCTGGGCGCATTCGCCGCCAGCCATCAGTCCGCGCTCTGCGTCGCCTTCATAGGTGGCATGAATGCCATCCACCTCACTCTGATACAGCTCAGGTGGTATGGTAGCTAAATCATCGGGTCTGCCCAGGAATACCCCCGGTGACATCTTAACGGTTGCGTCTCCTTGTTAAACAGACTGCTGGTTGACAGGAGCCCCAGCACCCCTGCATTGGCCGTTGCCACGCAGAGGTTATTGTTGCTGAACGGACCCATGCCCGCCTGTATGATCGGATACTTGATCCCCAGAAACTCAGTAAGTTTGGTTTTGAGCGTACTCACTCGTTCTCCTTTTTCTTGTGATTATGATGCCTTACGTCTCTGTCAACTGCTGTCACAGAATGCCGGGGGAAATATCGCTATACTTTACTAAAAATTTCACAAACTCGCAATCCTTTTCTTCATTTCCAAAGAAGACCTTCGGGAAAAACCTCACGGCTCAGGCCGGGACAAAGTTCTCTCCCCTGATCTCCTTGAGGGTGATCGCTTCGACCGGGCAGGTCACCACGCAGAGACCGCACCCCATGCACTTCTCCTCATCAATCCGCTCCGTTTGATTGTCCATGTCTATGGCACCAAAATGGCACCGTTCGACACATACCTCGCATTCCGTGCAGAGATCCACATCACACACGGCCGTAAATCGACTGGGGGCGGCAAAGTTCACTCCCGGCTGTCGGGGACCCGGCCAGTTGATACAACAGTCCTCGCAGCAATTACAGATGACGTGTCCTATGGAGCGGGTATTGTTCACCACGTGCACCAATCCTTCTTCTTCACACATCCTTAATATCTTGAGCGCTTCATCCTTGCTGATCCGCCTCCCTGTGCCGCGCTCGAGGGCGTAATCGGCGGAGCGGTTGCACTGAATGCAGACCTCCAAGGGCTTGCCGCAGGCGCCGTTGACAAGTCTGCACGTGCAATTCGTTACCGCTAAGGTTTCGGCGTTCTCTACTATCTGCGTGATATCGTCAAAGGCCGCAACCTGGATATCAGGCTCCACGGCGATATTAACGGGAACGACCCTCACGACCGAGTTAGGCAGGATCGACTCAAACTGCCGGTGGTGCTTTATGTATTCAGTGTCGTAATATTCTTGCCATAACTCGAAAAATTTCCGCGGGAGGTCTTTCGTTACGATAGTGGCGTCATGAAATTGAAAAAGTTGCCTGACCCGGTAATAACGGACCTTCCCCTCTTTTCGGGATTTGAACATGAGGCCTTTTTTGAAGAGGGGCTCAATCATGCCCTCCACCGCATCAACCGGAAGCCCCGCCCTTTCGGCAATCTCCCCGACGGTGGCGGGTGGTGCCGCTGCCAATAGCACCTTGGCTTCATCCGCGTTCGCCAGGATTGCAAATATCTTTGGAATAATAGCAGAATCCCCCACCCCGATCGCTTCCGCAAGCTGCTGATATAATGGTTCCTGGGTCATGTGCTGTCCCCTTTTAATTAAATGATAAGGTTTGAAAGGGGTACCAAGATAAAGAAGATGTCCTCGACGTGCGTTTCAAGTAAACTCTCAATCTTGAGTTGGTTGATACGCTGAATGTTCTTCGGGGATAAAGTATAAGGCACTCGGCCTTATAGGTCAATTGGAAAAACTCTAACGTCGGAGAGCACGGAGGGGGAGGGTGCGCTTGAGGCAGCATAAGGTAGACCCCTCCCCTCACAGGCACCCGGCAAAACATATCATACCCCCGGGCTATACCTCCGGATATCTTGACAAAATAGAATAGGATTACTACTTTAACAGTGCCGCAAGGCAATTTTTGTAACAAAATTTTAATTAAATGTTTACAGAGATGCTGCCGCTCACCCAAAGGGATCAGGAGATCCTCAAGATTATCGTCAGGGACTATATCGATAACGGCGAGCCCGTGGGGTCGCGCACGGTGGCCAAGCAGTTCGATCTCAACCTGAGTCCGGCCACCATCCGGAACGTCATGGCCGATCTGGAGGAGATGGGCCTGCTCTTTCAACCTCACACCTCGGCAGGCAGGGTTCCCACGGAGAAGGGGCTTCGCCTCTTCGTCGATACACTCCTCGACCGGCAGGAGCTCTCCCTCACAGAACAAGAGGAGATCAACAGTACCTATGAGGCTTGCCGTGCGGACATCTCGCAACTTATGCGAGGGACCTGTCGAATCCTCTCCGCCTTTTCCCACTATACAGGCATCGTCATGGCCCCTCCCCTGCAGGAAACCATTTTCAAGCGTATCGAGTTTATCAGGATCAAGAACAACCAAGTCCTCGTCGTCTTCGTAGCAGCCTCGGGCCTCGTCCAGAATCGCGTGGTAGAAATGGACGAGGATCTCAGTCAGGACGAGTTGAACAAGATCAGCAGCTACCTCAACGATCTATTGATCGGTCTTTCCCTCAGGGAGGTGCGGGAACGCATCGTAGAGGACATGCGACAGGAAAAGATGGCCTACGACAAATTGTTGCAAAAGGCTTTGCAGTGGGGAGGGGAAACCCAGGAGGGACGTGAGGAGCGGGATCTATACATCGAGGGACAGACGAACATCCTCGATGAACCGTCATTTGCGGATGTGGAGCGGATGAAGGACCTCTTCAGGGCCTTTGAGGAGAAGAGTGTCTTAGTCAAGCTCTTGGACCGCAGCATGAAGGTCAAAGGGGTTCACATCCTCTTCGGCTCGGAGTGCGGGGTGGTGGGCATCGAGGGGTGCAGCCTTATCACCTCCACCTATGGCCTGCCCGGCCGCTTTTTGGGTATCCTCGGGGTTATTGGCCCTATGCGCATGAACTACTCGCGCGTTATTCCAGTGGTGGACTATACCGCCAAACTCCTTACCGATATCGTGAATGCCGAATGGGGCAGTCCATAATACCACAGTCTAAACACGAAAAGGGGCTTCGCAGATGATGGAGAAAAAAGGGGGGCGGGGAGAGACTTCTGCGCAACATACGGAACAGGAAAAGAAGGACAAGAAGAAACTAAGCAGCGAGGAAATCATAGCGGAGTTGGAGATCGCCCTCAAGAAGGCCCAGGAGGAGGCAGCGGAGAACTATGACCGCTTCCTGCGAGCCTCCGCCGACTTCGAGAACTACAAGAAACGGGTGGCCAAGGAGAAATCCGATCTCATACGCTATGGGAACGATGAGTTGATCAAGGAGTTGTTGCCCGTCATCGACAATCTCGAGCGGGCCCTGGGGCATGCCGGTGCAGAGGGTACTGAGGAGGGGATCAAGAGTGGCGTGGAGATGACCCTGCAGCAATTTCTCGGCATCCTCCAGCGCTTCGGCTGCACCCCCATCTCCGCTGAGGGAGAGCGCTTTGATCCCAACAGACACGAGGCAATCATGGAACAGGCCACCGGGGATTGCGACCCTGGTCATGTGGTCTCGGAGTTGGAAAAGGGATATCTGCTCAACGATCGACTCGTGCGTCCGGCCAAAGTAATAGTGGCCAAGGCCCACGAGGATGCAAAAGAGAATCCAGAATCTGAAACGGAATAAGGAGGAATCATAGATGTCACGGGCTGTGGGAATCGATCTCGGAACGACTAATTCAGTGGTAGCGGTAATGGAAGGAGGGGAACCAAAGGTTCTCGTCAATGCAGAAGGGAGCAGAATCACCCCCTCAGTGGTGGCCTTTACCGACAAGGGGGAACGGTTGGTCGGACAGATCGCCCGCCGCCAAGCCATCACCAATCCCGAAAACACCATCTATGCCGTAAAAAGGCTCATCGGCAGACGGTTTTCGGACGCTGAGGTACAGCAGGACGTCAAGATTACTTCGTATAAAATTGTTGAAGCGAGCAACGGTGATGCCTGGGTTCAGGCCCAGGGTAAGGACTACAGCACCCAAGAGATCTCGGCCATGGTCCTGCAGAAGATGAAGCAGACGGCTGAGGACTACCTGGGAGAAAAGGTGACCGAGGCGGTCATTACCGTCCCGGCCTATTTCAACGACAGCCAACGCCAGGCCACCAAAGATGCGGGGAAGATCGCCGGACTCGAAGTCCTGAGGATCATCAATGAGCCGACAGCCGCCTCCCTCGCCTATGGGCTTGAAAAAAAGCAGGAGGCCAAGATCGCCGTCTTCGACTTGGGCGGCGGGACCTTTGATATCTCTATCCTGGAGTTGGGAGAGGGGGTCTTCGAGGTCAAATCCACCAACGGGAACACCCATCTGGGCGGAGAGGATTTCGATCAGCGGCTCATCGAACATATTGCCGATGAGTTCCAAAAGGAACAAGGGATCGATCTGCGAAAAGATCGTATGGCCCTCCAGCGACTCAAAGAAGCGGCGGAGAAGGCCAAGATAGAGCTGTCCTCCTCCGTGGAGACCGAGATCAATCTCCCCTTTGTCACCGCCGATGCCTCCGGCCCCAAGCACCTTACCATGAAGCTCACTCGGTCAAAGCTGGAGGCCCTGGTGGCCGATCTCATCGACAAGGTGGAGGCCCCCTGTCGGCAGGCCTTATCAGATGCAAAGCTCTCCGCAAAGGATATCTATGAGGTGATCCTGGTGGGGGGGATGACGCGGATGCCTCGGGTCCAGGAGAAGGTGAAGGAGATCTTCGGTAAAGAACCGGGCAAGGGGGTCAATCCCGACGAGGTGGTGGCCGTCGGCGCGGCCATCCAGGCCGGGGTCCTCAAGGGGGAGGTCAAGGACGTCCTGTTGTTGGACGTCACCCCTCTTTCTTTGGGCATTGAAACCCTGGGAGGTGTCTTCACAAAACTCATCGAGCGCAATACCACCATCCCCACCCGCAAGAGCCAGATCTTCTCCACCGCCGCCGATAATCAGACGGCCGTAACCATCCACTGCCTGCAGGGCGAGCGGGAGATGGCGGCGAACAACAAGACCTTGGGACAGTTCGAGCTGATCGGCATACCCCCTGCCCCTCGGGGTATCCCCCAGATAGAGGTCACCTTTGACATCGATGCCAACGGCATCGTCCACGTGACGGCCAAAGACCTGGGCACCGGCAAGGAGCAGTCCATTCGCATCACCTCTTCCAGCGGCCTCGAGGAAAAGGAAATCGAGCAAATGGTCAAGGACGCCTCTGCCCATGCCGAAGAAGACCACCGCAAGCGGGAGTTGGTCGAAGAACGCAACAAGCTGGACGGGATGATCTATACCACGGAGAAATCCCTGCGTGAGTATGGCGAGAAGATAGATGCTGGTGACAAAGAGAGGATAGAAAAGGCCCTGGAGCGGGCACGCAAGGCCTTGGGCTCAGAGGAAGTA
>Ga0307444_1001228_pt1 | contig 11204 bp, 12 predicted proteins | sample SalMarSW160340MG_FD_202145 | JGI IMG/M metagenome (GOLD analysis project Ga0307444, IMG submission 202145) | Salt marsh sediment microbial communities from the Plum Island Ecosystem LTER, Massachusetts, United States - SW1603-40 | ecosystem: Environmental > Aquatic > Marine > Intertidal zone >... | reverse complement strand
TCGGCGGCCTGACCAAGCCCAGGACGCTTAAGCAGAGGGCTCGTCACTTTCTCTTGTGGCGAAAGAAAGCACGCTAGACTAGAATTGGGGGATGGGCGCACCCGATCAAACTGACAAGGTCACCAAAAAGACATCTCGCAAAGCTGCGAGAAAGACGGGGGCGGCCAAAAAGACCACTGCAAAGAAGACCGGAAAAGCAAGAAAAGCGACAAAACGGAAATAGCTATCCAGCCAGCTTTCCCAAAGTCATAAGACCCCAAACGAGCGCCCCAGCAAACGGCGCAACGATTCCTAGCCAAGCCCCACGCTTAAACCAAAGCGCATTTTCTGTAATTATCCCGTTGTTGAAGTCGATGCGCGCTTGCAAATGGTCGGCTTGCTCGCCCAAGCAAGCTATCAATGCTCGGCCATCCGAAACGTCTTTCTTCCAATCGCGGGGCTGGTTTCCTGGCAAATAGAAATCCGAGGGCATTGTTGCCTTCACGCAGCACGCCGCTCCAGCCAAAAAAAATGCGCCAGCAGTAGTGCCACCGGCGACCACCGCGATAGGATGGTTTCCGGATAGAATTGTAATCGTACCCGCCACTAGCGCGGCGCCGGCGGCGGCAAAAACGCTCGCCATCACTGCAGCCCTCTGATCCGCAGAAGTGGCGATTGTCACCTGGCCAGATAAAAGCGCCTCCGCTGAGCGGATCACTTCCAGAGCCAAATCGTCCCTGACTTTGGAAAAATCCATTGGATTGGCTCACTTCCTATGCGTGCTGGATTTTTTGACCGATGGTTCCCGCTTCCCGATCTTACTCTCTTCCCGAGGCTTGTGGGGCATGGACAAGAGCTTCTTGGCCAGCTTCTCTAGCTCTTTCTCGTCTTGAGATTTGCGGGGTTTCGGCATCAGTGCAGCGTCGTGTGGCGACCGAGTACCTCTTCCTCGATTCGTCTAATCGCCGCGTCTTCGTCGCCGCGCCTGTAGACCGGCACCGAGGCTAGTCGATTCATCGCACGGCTAACCAAGTCACGCGAAAACATGCCTTCATTCTCCAAGAGCGTAACAACAGCCAAATCGTCATGCGCCTCAAGGGCATTGGCCATCTGAAGAAAGATCGCGTCGTTCACGCGCTGGCTGGTCGTGCCGAAGAACAGGGCGACAGGCGCGCGGCCAATCGCGCGAAAAACCATGTCCGGGATAACCTCAGGCAGTCGGGCGCTGACGGGCATGTTCTCTTCTATGACTGCCCGACCTTGTAGACGTTCTCTCAGGCGTTCCGCGGCATCCTGCTTGAATGCACTTACGACACGTTCCTGTGTCAGGAGGAGGAAGTCGGACGAGCGCAACAACAGAGCAACAAAAGTCATTGCCGCTCGCGGCAACTCTTCCTTAGAAAGGGGTTTGGTTCGAATAGTCGATTCTAGTTCATCGAACTCAGCGCCCGACTCCGCCAGCAAATCTTGGAGCGCCGCCTTACGGGCATCGGTCGAAAAATCAACACCACACGCCTCAAGGAAGGGTATGGTGCCGCCGTCATCTTCAAGACGGAAGAGCCCTGGATACACGGGATCGTCCACGACAAAAAAGCCAATAGCGTCCCCGTCCGGGCGGCGGAAGCCAGTTCGCACCGCCAACCCATCCGGGACCTGCCGCACGGCCAAGTCCCCACAAAACGCCTTACACAGTTCCTCTTTCAAAGAAGTGGGCCCTTTAGACTGATCCCATAAAAGTCCAACACTTTCTGGAGGGCTTGCCCTCTGTTCGAAATGCCAAAGCTCTTGCGCCTATGAAATTCTCGCGCCCCAGGGAGTCGCCTCATCCAAGGGCCGCGCATCGCGCCTGCCGGAACTGTGGTCACTGACTCACAGGTCAGGTGACAATGCCATCCCGGCTCGGTTCCATGAAACTCATAGGAGCAAAGCACCTGGGTATCTTTCGGGCCACACAACCCCAAAGTAGCGTAGAGAATTTCACGACCGAATCGACAAAGAATTAATACGCAAAATTCCTGGCCCAAAGCCGAAAATCTCACAGTGCACCATTCATACGCCGACCCCCATTTATAAGCCCGCGCCTTGGCCCGACTAAGGGGGAAAGAGGGTCGGGAAACGGCCCCGTTCTTCCACTCCGAAATCTTTATGCCGGTCTTCTCAGACCCAATGATCTCTCGCAGCTTCATGGCGATTCCCTATCACAACCGACTTGCTGAAACACTTATCGCGCGTGTCTCGCAATCGATTCCCGTCAGGTAATCGCCACTCCAAACACAACCCCTTGCGCCGGCCTGTCGATCACCCGTTAGTGATAGGTATCTGCTTTGTCAACCATATAATTGGGTATGTATTCCTATGAGCGTGGGCCAAGGGTCGGGAAGGGAGAGAGTCTATGGGTTGGGTGTAAGCGGATGAGGGACAACGTCCGTGCCGGCGTTCGCGAGGGGCGTCATCGCAGGGAACGTCTGCCGCCAGGCGGGCCATCGAGTCGGTGGTGGCCGCAGTGTTCGAGGTTGACTCTCGGGAACTGCAAGCGCGGTCGCGCGGATCGGCGCGAACGGCGTTCGCGCGCCAAGTGGCCATGTATTTGGCGCACGTCGCCTGCGGCATCAGCCTCACGGATGTTGGCGCGCTGTTTGGCCGCGATCGCACCACGGTGTCTCATGCTTGCAGCCTTGTGGAGGATAAGAGGGACGATCCCGACCTCGATTGCAGGCTGGAACATCTCGAGCGGGCTATTTCCTGCCTGATGGATGCTCTGTCGCTGCGTCGGGTCGGGCGATGAACCGCGCACCGGGGAAGCCGGAGGAAGACAAGGAGATCGTCCGGTCCCTGCTACAACGCCTCGCCGATAACGATGTCACGCTCCGCCGCGTTGAAGGCTGCTATCGTTTGATGAGGCAATCGACGCAGCAAGCGGCGCGGGTGCCGGAAAACTTGATCAGCCTATGCATGCGGCGCGACTGGCTGAAGCGGGACGGGCACGATCTCGTTTTGTCAGACGCAGGCCGGGCGTGGCTCCGTCGCGACGGCAGCGACCCATTCCGGCAGCAACATCAGATCAGAGCGACGGACCTTCGGGATGTCGAGGGCGCTCGTCGGCAAGTTACGGTGAACGAGACAGAGAGTCCATTAGGCTGGCTTCGAAGCCGCAAGGATCGAAACGGCAGGCCGCTGATCACCGATGCGCAATATGCGGCCGGCGAGCGCCTCCGCGCCGACTATTGGTTCGCCGGGCTCAGCCAGCGGGTCACGTCGAACTGGTCAGCCCCCGCCCCGGCCGACAGATCACGGCGCGCAGCCCCATATCATGCCGCTTCCCTGCGCGACGATGTCATCGCCGCGAAAGAACGGGTGGCGCGGGCGTTGAAGGCCGTAGGACCCGAGCTTCTTCGGTGTGCTGACCGATGTTTGTTGCGAGCTGAAGGGACTCGAAGAGGCAGAGAGAAGCGAGGGCTGGCCGCAGCGGCGCTGGGAAGGTCGTACTTCAGATCGCGCTGACGCGGCTCGCGAGGCATTACGGCATTGAGCCAGCTGACCGGACGGCGCATCGCCGAATGAGGCATTGGGGCAGCGAGGACTACCGGCCAAGCCTCGATGCCTGGAGCAGCCCGGAGGGTCAGTGAACCTGCGGCGCTTTCTCCGTGGCTTCGCGCGCGTCCTTGCGGATCCTCTCGACCATGGCCACGAGGCCGTTGGAGCGCTGTGGCGTCAGATGCTCCTTGAGATGAAGCTCGCTAAGGACGCTATTGGCATCAACGGCGAGGATATCGTCAGCGGTCTTGCCGGAATAGAGCGCAAACAAGATGGCGATCAGGCCCCTGACGATATGGGCATCACTGTCGCCGACGAAGCTTAAGCGCGGCGCGCAACCTCGGTCGACCCTGGTCGCAAGCCAAACCTGGCTGACGCAGCCTTGCACCTTGTTCGCGGGGGTCCGTGCCTCTTCCGGCAGCGGCGAAAGCTTCCGGCCGAGCTCGATCACGTAACGATAGCGATCTTCCCAATCCTCCAGAAGCTCGAAGTCGGCAACGATCTCGTCGAAGCTCACCGGAGGCTGCGTTTCGTTGGTCTCGATTGAATCTGTATTTGCCATGTCCCCACTATAGGAGGGATTGGCACGCTCTGCGAGGCGTGGATGCGAGACAAATGGCGCGCATTTGGGACGGGAAAGGGGGAACCGTCCGCAAATGCGCGCCGTTGGCAGGTGGGGCTGCCAAGTCGCCGTTGGCGATGTCCGCGGGGTCACGTGCCTGAGGGCCCGTTCCAAGCCGGACGAAGGTCGTCGTTGCTCAGCGTGTCTTGCGAGAACGAATCGTCGGCGCTGACAGGCTCCACCGTCACGGGCGCGACGCTCCAGGAGCCGATATCGGCGGCACTCGATTGATCGAGGCTCGACGGCTGTGGGGGGGCGTCGGCGGGCGCGACGCTGTCATCGGTGCCCGGCGCCGTTGCCGCACCGTCAGCCGCGACGCCTGTCTGCTCCTTGATGAAGGCCATCAGCATCTCGCCGCCGAATTGCGCCTTCTGGACGAAGACATCGAAGGCGTCCTTGCCCATGTCGCAGACCTTGGGATTGCGCTCGCAAAAGCCGCTGACGTCCTTCACCGCGGCTTGTGCCGTGCCATAGACCTCACTTTGCTGCCGCTCGTTGGTTGGGAGCAGGAGGATGAGGATAATCAGCCAAAAAGCGGTCCTGATGAGAAACATTGGAGTGCCCCTTTCAACTAAGGTGGCGGTCACCCGCCAGCTACCTTCCCATAAGGTGGGCTCACTATAGCGGGGAGAGAATGAGCGAAGTTCTTTATGCCCGGTCAGAATTGGCGGAAAATATTTTTAAGTTTAAGAGAGCTCTAAAGCTAAGCCCCGCACTTAAGCTTCCTCTAACACCTGCTAACGGCCGGAAAGATTCAATAACGTTTGACTAAGCCATCTTTTGACTCGTTCCGCAGCCGCCAGCGAGCACCGGCACTAGCCAAGGCGTGCAGCATCGCTTTAAGCTTCCTTAAGCGAGCACCACGGATAATCCCGCGCAACAACAATCGGGGACAGAGCGGGTGCTTGCGCCCGCTCCGAAATGCGCGTGGTTGGTAAGCGAAGCGTACGCGGTTTCGACGCCTATTTCGGCTCGCTGGTCCACGCGTCCGCGCGCGACGATATTGTGGACTCAGCTCGCCAGCAGTCCTTCATCGCCGCCCATCTCCTTGCCGGCTTAATCGCGCTCTGCGTATTTCCGATCTACCTGGTGCTGACCGGCAAGCCGTCTCTGCTCGGGGCAATCGCCTTTCTCTGGTTCCTATCGCCGATTGGCATCGCCGCAATTCTGTCGCGGACGGGCTGGTTCCGGGCGGCTCATTTGATCTCGGCGGCCAATTTCGCCGGGCTCATTACCTATTCGGCGTGGTTCACGGGCGGGATCTCGTCTTTCCTCGTGCCCTGGTTCGTCGTGGTTCCATTGGAAGCTTCGCTGTCGACGGACCGGCGCGTCGTCGGCTGGGCCACTTTCACCGTCTGCCTCGGACTGACCGTGCTTGCGTCGGGTGGCGCCTTTGGCCTGCTGCCTACGGAGCAGACCGTGCCCCTGTCCCCCACCATGCTCGCGACGTTCGGCGCCGTGAGTGCCGTGATCTATGCCGGCGGCCTCGCCGTGACCCTGCAACTCGTGCAGCTCCGGTCGAATGAGGCTATGCGCACCGGCGAGGAGCGCTATCGCGTCATCGCCGAAAATGTGGACGACTTGATCACGTGCCATGACGAGCGGGGCCGCGTCCTGTTTGCATCGCTCGCCGCACAGCAGCTCGTTGGGGAGCCGCCGGCAAAGCTAAAAGGCGATGGCCTATTCGAGCGCGTGCATGTCGCCGACAGGCCGGCTTATCTTTCCGCGCTATCGCGCTGCCACAGCGACAATGTCCCGGTCACGGTAGAGTTCAGGGTCCGGCGCACGGCGGCTGTAAGCCAGGATGGCTTTGGCTGGGTCGAGATGCGATGCCGGCCGCTCAGCCCAGAAGCCGCACGGGATGCCGGCGTTCTTCCTGGCGTGGTTGCCGCCATGCGGGATATCTCGGAGCGCAAGGCATATGAGGCCGAGCTGGTGCGGGCGCGCGACGAGGCCGAAGGCACGAGCCGCGCCAAATCGCAATTTCTCGCCAATATGAGCCACGAGCTCAGAACGCCGCTCAACGCCGTGATCGGATTCTCCGAGATCCTAAATCGCGAGCTGTTCGGCGCGCTCGGGGAAGAGCGCTACCGCGACTACGCCAGGCTCATCCATGAAAGCGGGGAGCACCTGCTCAATGTCGTCAACGACATTCTCGACATGTCGAAGATCGAGGCTGGCAAGTTCAAGATCGTCAGGGAGCCGCTCGACGTCGCATCGCTGGTCGGCTCCTGCGTCGATGTCATGCGTCATGCAGCGGAAAAGAAGGAGATCGCGCTGGCAGCCGAGGTGGTGCCCGGGCTGCCCAAACTTGTTGCCGACAAGCGCGCTTGCAAGCAGATGCTGCTCAATGTGATGTCCAACGCCGTGAAGTTCACCGATGCCGGTGGGTTTGTGCGCGTTACCGCACGGGCGGAAAACGGCATGGTGGTGCTCGAGGTCGCCGACAATGGCGTCGGCATTGCGGAAGAGGACCTGCCCAATCTTGGCAATCCCTTCGTTCAGGCGGAGCGCTCCTACGAACGGAGCTATGAAGGGGCAGGCCTCGGCCTGTCCGTGGTTACGGGGCTGGCGCGCCTCCATGGCGGGAGGCTCGAGATTACAAGCAGTCTTGGCCAGGGCACGCGCGCTATGATCTGGCTGCCGATCGAGCGTCCGCAGGACGACGCGAGCGAGGATCCTGCGCGTTTGGCCCGGGTCACCGCGGCCTAAGGCGGCCGCCACCGCTCGGAGCCTTTCCCGTTACGTTTAACAACTCTTTAGCTTCAGAGGCCAAAATGGGATTCGAGGGCTTCCGGAGCCCCTCAGTCACGCGATCAAACAGACCCTCGAGCGATGAACGTAGTGGTGGCACGCCTGCTTTTTCTGGCTTTTGTCGGCCTGACCGGCTTAATCACCTACAATGCGCTCTACTTGCAGGAGCAGCGCTCGACCGCCCTGCTGCCCACGGTGCCGAAGGCGCCCGGCGATAGGGCGGCCAATCGGTCAGCCCTCCCGCCGGTGACGACCGACCTGCCGCCGTTGCCGGACCAAAAGCCGCCCTCGCAGCTCGTCACCGCGATCCAGCGTGAGCTCAAGGTGCGGGGCTATGGCGGCGGTCCTGCGGACGGAATCCTGCGCCAAGAGACGCGAAAGGCCATCGCCGACTACCAAAGGGACCACGGGCTTGCTGTTTCCGGCCTCCCGTCAGACGAGCTGTTGCGCCATATTCTGCTTGGTGAGACGGTGAGCACCGGCTCGGTTGCCGACGCAACGGGTGCGGCTCCGGCGCCACAGCTCAAACAAGATGTCAGGGTGAAGGCGGTGCAGCAGATTCTCGCTGATCTTGGCTATGCACCAGGTCCCATTGACGGGGCGATGGGAAGCGCAACCGAGCGCGCGGTGAAGGCATTCCAACGTGACAGGAAAATTGCTGAGACCGGCCAAATCAGCCGCGAGTTGCTGCGGGAGATCAAGCGTATCACCGGACGGGATCTTGCTGGCGTGGCGTCGCGTTAGTCGCGGCTAGGGCAGCTCTCGCCATGCGTATCAAGAGCGAGGTCTGGGTTAAAGCCTATCTGCGCCGCTGCCAGGTCCAAGACGCGCCCGCTGTGGTGGTGCGCCGCGGCGATGAGCAAGCAGGGGCGATCTATATCAGCATTAATCGGCTCGACGGCAGCGTGACGCTCTATGGACCTGCGCCTGCGGGTCTCGATCGAAGCGATCGTGAACGACGGTGGGTGAGTTGCTTCGCCGCGGGATCGGTGAGCGAGGGCGACGTGGCGAGCTACCTCGGGCGGCAGGTGAATTTCGATTCCGATATCTGGATCGTCGAGGTGGAAGACCGAGAGGGCCGCCATTTTCTTGGCGACGACGAGGTCGAGGAATAGGGTCATTGTTACGGTTTACCGTCCATTAACCCTACCCGCGTCTAAATGCGGTGAGGCGCGATGAGCTGACGGTGAAGCGCTCGGCGCCGGCCGATGGAGACGGAGAATGGGAGTCATTCTGCAGTTCCGTCAGATAACGGAACCGGTAGCACGGGTGATCGAACCCGAGGCGCGGGTTCTCGGTGAGGTTGTCATCTTTCCCGGCGTGCGCATCGAACGCCACGCTCCGGAGGAAGCTCCAAGCGGCACCACCAGTCCGGCGCGCAAACGCGTCCAGCGCGCGCGCAAGAAACATCGCTAATTGGCGGTGCCCGTAGGGGGCTCGCTCGGCTCACTTTGCTCTTGCGGCTCGGCAGGCTTGTTCCGATGGGGAGCGCAGGACGTTCCCTTGAGCGCCTCCTCGGCGCGACGAGCACGGCTCGGACCGACCACCGGAGCCCGGATCACGGCGACCCCCTCCTTAAACGGTGAGGTAACCACCGCAACTTGATCGGCTTCTTCAGGCGCATCGACGCCGGCTTCCGCCACCGGCTGGTCGGCCGTGGCGATGATCAGGTCGAGCTGACCCCGTCTCATGTCGGCACCGCTCACCGTGTAAAAATTCTCGCCCTTTGGCGTGTAGAAGGCGATCAGCCACAAATCATCGGGCACCGTGGCCTTCAGCCTGACCGGACCATTGGCAAGATCGAAGCGGCAGATGGCATAGCGCACGTCAGGACCCATCATGGGAAGTACGGACTTTCCCGGTGACGCAGGTGGAATCGGTATCATGGTGTTGGCGGGTCCGAGCGGCTTTAGCCGAGCCCAGGCATCCTTCGGCGCGAGGGTCGGCAGGGTGAGGACAGCAGCGATGTGGATGAGGCCGGCAAGAACCAGACAAAGCAGAATGAAGAGAACTGGAATTCTCAGCTGCATGCGATGCGCTCAATCTTGGGAAGCCGATCATCCGGGATCTGGCCGATGCCGTCGGCGTCCGTCTCTCGTGGACCGTAGATGCGCAACATCAGCATGAGTTTGTGCTCGGGCCCATCTCCGCTTGGCAGCCAATTTTCGGGCCGCGCATGGGCCGCGAGACTGATGCGATAGGTGCCATCGCTGTGACGAATGGCGTCTTCGCTGTTGAAACTGTATCGCTCCGAGGGATTCTTGATCACCGATCCCTGATCGTCATAGAGCGCGATAGACCACCACCGTGCGTTCAACGCCGCGCCCTGGATCGAGTATTCGCAAGCAGAGGTCAGGGCGCGGCCATCACTGTCGGTGCGTGCCGTGAAGTAGCGGGCGGTCGTCGAGGTGATGGGAAGCCTGCCGCTGCGGGCGAGATGCGCCTTGGTGTAGGGGTCGGCGTTCAGGTTCGCCTCGCTCATCCAACTCGACCAGGGCCCCACGCGCGTCGTGGTCAGCGGTATGCCGCGATCGATCATGTACCAAGCCGAACTAATGCCGAGCAGGAGGGCTATGACAAAAGCGACGACGAGGGCGAGAAGCGTGCGCATCTAGACGGGGGCGCCTCAACCGAGCGGCGTTTGCAACGATGAGCGGAAACGGAAGGCGTCACGAGGGACTTGTCAAGTCAGCGCGCGCCGTCGCGGCGAGAGATTCGCCTGTTGGCTCATGGAGGTGCCGAGGCGCCGGCGTTGCTGGCTGCAGGCGCCGGCTGCGGAGCGGCCTGATTTGGGAGGGTCTCGACTGGAGCCGCCCCAGGAGAGACGGACGCTGATGCGATGCTCGAGGACGGCTTGGCCTCCGCCGGCGCCGGGGCCTGGGCGCGGTCATCGCTCGGGCTGAGGGACGGCGCTGCTTTGAGGAGGTCTCCAATCTTTTCCAGGATCTGGCGGGTCGCGCTCGACATGTCCTTGACGCTCTCGGGCGTCGCGGCCGGGATGACGACATCCGTGTCGGACGCCACTGCTTTCTGCAATTGCGCAAGACGCTCCTGTTCGGCGACTTGGACTGGGTGCAGCGGGATACCCGGTATTTGCGGGATGTTGTCGGTGTCATGGGCCATGACCATGAAGTCATGCCAGGCTTGAGCAGGGAAGCTGCCGCCCGTTACGCGTGCCATGGGGGTGAAATCGTCATTGCCCATCCAGGTGCCGACGACATATTCGCCGGTGAAGCCCATGAACCACCCGTCGCGCCAGTTCGAACTCGTCCCGGTCTTGCCCACGCTGTACGTGAAATCGAGCTGGGCGCGCCTGCCGGTTCCGTGCGTCACCACCCCTTGTAGCATTGTGTTCAGCTCCTCGATCACCTTGCGGTCGAAAAGCCGTTTGCGCTCAGGCTCGTCGCGCTGATGCGAATAAAGCAGGTCGCCTTGCAGCGTGTGAATTTCCTCGATGCCGTAAGCATGAACCTCGATGCCGCCATTGGCGAACACGGCATAATTGTCAGTATGCTCGAGGGGGGTTAGCCCCTGATCGCCGAGTGCCAAGGAGCATGTCTTTTTGAGACGCGTGATGCCCAACTTGGCCAAGGTCGCAAGCACCTTCTCTCTTCCAACATCGAGTGAGACCTTCACCGCGATGGTGTTGATTGAATGCGCAAGCGCTTCTTTCATCATCATGCGGTTGCTCTCGCCGGCGGCATAGTTGTGAGGAGACCAATGCCCGCAAACGGCGCCATAGCCGCTAACCACGGTAGTCGGCTTGTAGCCGTTCTCCAGCGCGGTCAGATAGACGTAGGGTTTGAAGGAAGAGCCCGGCTGACGGTAGGCATGCGTTGCCCGATTGAACTGACTTTCACCGTAATCCTTGCCGCCAACGAGAGCGCGGACGGCGCCGTCATTCTCCATGACGACCATGGCGCCTTGTTCGAAATGCCGGGCCCGGCCAGATTCCTGAATGACCTGCTGCACTGATTGCTCGGCCATCTTCTGCAGGCTGATGTCGACCGTGGTGCGGGCAACGACGATGCGTTCCTTCCTGTTCCGCATGAGGCGCTGGACTTCCTCGAACCCCCAATCGAGGAACCAGTCGGGGGCATAATAGTCGGTGCGCTCGACGATCTTTGCCGGGTTCATCCGCGCGCCATAGACTTGGCCCTCGGTGAGGTAGCCAGCCTCCACCATATTGGTCAGCACCTCGTTGGCGCGGGCACGGGACGCGGCGAGGTCGACATGGGGGGCGTAGCGCGTCGGGGCCTTGAACATTCCGGCGAGCATTGCGGCTTCCGCCAAGTTCACGTCGCGGATCGATTTG
>Ga0307444_1001224_pt1 | contig 11217 bp, 10 predicted proteins | sample SalMarSW160340MG_FD_202145 | JGI IMG/M metagenome (GOLD analysis project Ga0307444, IMG submission 202145) | Salt marsh sediment microbial communities from the Plum Island Ecosystem LTER, Massachusetts, United States - SW1603-40 | ecosystem: Environmental > Aquatic > Marine > Intertidal zone >... | reverse complement strand
AGCTGCGAAGGACGGACCTGTGTATAGGATACTGCAAAAGGGCATAGCTGACAACTTGCCCATTCAGGAACTGAATGAGACGCTACACGCGTTTCTGGAACCGGTGTGGAGACATTTGCCGGAGAAGCGCTTGCGTGAGGTGAGCTACGTCGCCGTGCAAGGGCTGATCAGCGGGCAATCCCCGCTGGTGACGCACATGGCCCGCGGCGTGGAGCACTCGGAAGAGACCATCTGGCCGGTGGCCAAGCGGGTCTATCGGTTCCTATGGAACAAGCGCTTCAGTCACCGCGACCTGCTGAAAGGGCTCTATGGGATTGCACAATGCACGGTGGCCCGATACGAGCCCTCGTATCTGGTAGTGGCAGTGGACCCAGTGAATTTGGAGAAGCCCTACACCAAGAAACTGGAGGGCGTGTCGACCGTGTTCAAAAGCACGCCACCGGGAAAACGGGGGGCAAGCCGTCTCACCCCAGGCTATCCGGCGATCACCGCAACGGTCATCAACCTGCCCGAGCCTGTGGTCACCTATGCCAACTGGTTCTCCTATCGCACGGTCGACTTTGTGAGCGAGAATCGTGAGATCTATCGCTCCATCCGTATCACACGTGCATTGTTCCCATCCAAGAAACTTCGATTTGTGGCCGACTCTGGACTCGATGACCAGAAGGTATTCGCTCATATGCAACTCGTCGATGCCGAGTTCATCATTCGCGCCTGCCACAACCGTACGGTCGAGGTGTACAATGACCGACTAGACCGCTGGGAGGAGGAGTTGCTCCACGACTTGGTCATTACCGTCCCCCTACCGCTGAAACTGGAGGTCACCTTCACCCATGCGCGCAAGGACAGTGTGGTGCAGAAAGCCTTGGGTTGGCTTCATATCCGACTGCCCACCACACGCCAGGAACTATGGGTGCTGGTCGTCCACGACCCCAACCTGGATGACGATGTCGTGCTGATCACCAATATCCCCATCGAGACCGACCACGACGCGCAGCTGGTGTTCAGCGAATGGCGGTCTCGTCCACAGATTGAGCATACCTATCGCTTCGACCAGGAAGAGGGTCTGGACGTCGAAGATATGCGTGTGCGCACCGTGGAGCGAATGCGTCGCGTGTTTGTGTTGGTGTTGCTGGCGGCCTTGTTCGTCTACCACGTGGCTCACACTTGGCCGCAGCACGCTGTACTGTGGATCAGGTGTCTGGGAGGAAAACTGGGACACGCCTCAGACTCGGATGGCCCCTATATCCTTCTCGCTGGTATCAGTGCTGTGTGGATCACTGCGGCGACGCTAACCTACGCGACCAGACATCCCTTCCCCAGGGCCAAAGGCACTTATGGGTAATCACCAACGTGTTCGCCGGACGAGGTAAGACACGGTCAAATGCCTCAGCAGCCCACGAGCCACTGCCGGTCATCGCGCGTGAGGAGCGCTACTGCCTCCTCTGGACCTGCACTTCCAGGATCATAGATGGCCGGAGCGCGGGGCGTGAGCAACGGGTCGATGATGCTCCATGCCAGCTCGATCTCGTCGCTGCGCGCAAAGAGCGAGGGATCTCCATGCAGCGCGTCAAGGAGCAAGCGCTCGTATGCCTCGGGCAGGACGTGCTCGCCAAAGCGGTTGCGGTACTCGAACTCCATATCTACGGGCTCTGTGCGCATCCCGGCCCCTGGGATCTTGGTCTCGAGACGTAGGTGCATGCCTTCGTTGGGCTGGATGCACAGAAGGATGCTGTTCGGCGTGACGTCGGCACTCTCGGGAAAGAGGAGGTGAGGCACCCGCTTGAACTGGAGTGCTAGCTGGGTAGACTTGGCCCCCAGGCGCTTGCCGGCGCGCAGATAATAGGGCACGCCCTGCCAGCGCCAGTTGTCCACAAAGAGCCGGATCGCGCTGTAGGTAGGGGTGGTTGAATCGAGATCGACGCCCTCCTTCTCCCGATACCCGGCATACTGCCCGAGGACGAGGTCGTCCGGCTCGATAGGCCGGACTGCCTGCAGGACCTTGGTCTTTTCATCGCGAAGCTCGTCGGCGTTGCCAGCGGAGGGTGGTTCCATCGCAGCGAGTGTCAAGAGCTGGAGCATGTGATTCTGGAACACATCACGCAGTACGCCCGCCTGGTCATAGTAGCGTCCGCGTCTCTCGACGCCAAGGCTTTCCGCCATCGTGATCTGCACGTTATCTACATAGTTGCGGTTCCAGAGCGGTTCAAAGATGGCATTCGCAAAACGAAAGGCTAGGATGTTCTGTACCGTCTCTTTGCCCAGATAGTGGTCGATCCGGTAGATCTGCTCCTCTGCAAAGACGCGGTGCATGCGCTGGTTCAGCTCGCGTGCGCTCTCCAGGTCGTGGCCAAAGGGTTTCTCTACAATGATCCGCCGCCATCCCCTGTCTATGGAGCTGAGCTGCGCTTCTCCCAGTTGGTCGATGATGGTGGGATAGAGGGTAGGGGGAACGGCCAGGTAAAAGAGGACGTTGCCGCGCGTACCATGGCGGCGATCGAGTTCGTCCAGGCGCGCCTGCAGGCGTGCATACGTGTCGGGCTGATCGTACTCGCCCTGCAGATAGGATATGCGGTCCGAGAAGTCGGGCCACAGCTCACACATGCGGGGCTTGAGCCGCGCATAGTCGACGACTCCGTGGTAAAGTCGATCGCAGAACTCTGTATCCGAGTAGTCAGAACGGGCGACGCCGATCACGTGCAAGGCAGGCGGAAGCAGCCGGTCGCATCCGAGGCTGTGCAGCGCTGGCACGAGCTTGCGCATGGTCAGATCGCCAGAAGCACCGAAAATGACGATGGTAGCAGGCGCGGCACACACAATCGACTGGTTCATACGAGCATCCCCTTCCTTGGCTGCGACAAGAGCCTGAAGCTGGCGTATGCACAGATCCACATCGAGACGAGGTAGAACCCCAAACATTCACGTGTGACCGTGCTTTCGATTACAGGTCGGCTAACACGGATATCATTACCCTGATCGCACGCTGGTACCCGTCGAGATCGAGGTGCTCGTGCGGCGTGTGATCGAGGGCTGCATCTCCTGGCCCGTAGGTGAGGACCGGGCACTGCCAAGCGGGGCCGACGACGTTCATGTCGGACGTTCCACTCTTGACCTGGAAGCGCGCCTGCCCTCCCTCGGCGCGAATGGCCTTGACAAACGCGCGAGCCAGGGGGGTGCTCTTGGAGGCTCGGTAGGCCTCCTCTCGCCCGCGACACGAGAGCTGGGCGTCGCCAGCCCAGCGAGCGAGCTGATGCTCGAGGAGATCGATGTCGATCCCTGGGGGTAGGCGCAGGCCGATGGTGGCCTCAACGCGCTCTGTAAAGCCGTCGCTGTCCGTATTGATCGCGCGTAGTGACGGCAAGAGCTGCTCGAACATGCGCTGCCGCTCCTGGTTCCACTGCTGGGCATACGCAACGACCTGCTGCCAGAAGCAGACCGCTCTCTCGCACACGCTCTGGCCGGGACCAGCGGTATGGCCAACCGGGAGTGCCAGTCGATAGTCGACCAGCAAGCGGCCTTTGTAGCCGACAGTGAGGTGATCCCATCCGCTGGGCTCGCCGATCACCACGGCCCATGGAGGGGACAGGTGGTCGAGCAAGTGACGCGCGCCCTTGGAGGTGGCCGCCTCTTCCTCTACGGCGCCTACGACGACGATGCGGCGGGTACAGGCTTCCCTCGCATTAGCGGCAGCAACGACAAAGGAAGCGAGTGATCCCTTGGCATCGACGCTGCCGCGGCCATAGAGCAGGCGACCGCTCCGATGGACCGGGATTTGGCCCGGCACGGTGTCGATGTGGCCGAGTAGCAGCACCGCCTCGTCGCCATCGCCCAGTTCGCCAACAGCGTTACCTGCCTCATCCACGCGAGCGCGGAAGCCCAGCGCCTCCATCTGCTCGACCAGGTACACGACTGCGGGCCCTTCCTCCCGCGAAGGGCTGTAGTGCTCAACCAGCCCAGCCAGCAGCCGTTCCGCCTGGGCCGGACCTACCTGTTCACTCATCCTCGTCGCCACCGTTAGAGAACGGGTCGACGGCAAGGACACGATCCAGCGCCGCCAGAACGAGATCCAGGTCAGCATACTCGATGGTCAGTGGGGGCAACAGGCGAAGCACGGTGGGGCCTGCCGGCAGGGCAAGGACACCTTCCTCGATCAGAGCCTGGAGGTAGGGCTGGACGCGCGTCCGCAGCTCGATGCCAATCATCAAGCCCAGTCCCCGGACCTCTCGGATGACGGTTGCATCCATTGCGGAGAGGTGCTCGAGCAGGTAGGCGCCCTTTTCTGCGGCCTGAGCGGGCAGATCTTGAGCTTCGATCACGTCGATACTTGCCAGGGCCGCGGCACACGCCAATGGGTTGCCACCGAAAGTAGAACCGTGCACGCCGCTGTGAATGCCCTGTACGTGCGGCCCGATCATGACCGCGCCCATCGGCACACCACCGGCGATGCCCTTGGCCAGGCAGAGCAGGTCCGGGCGCAGATCGTGGTGCTGGAATGCGAACCAGCGTCCCGTCCGTCCAAAACCGGTCTGCACCTCGTCGACGATCAGCAGCGCGCCTCGCTCGTCGCACAACTCGCGCACGCCACGGAGGTACTCGCCGCTGCCGGGCCGCACGCCGCCTTCTCCCTGCACGACCTCGACGAGCACCGCCGCCGTCTCGTCGCTGATGGCACGCTCCATCCGTTCGAGGTTGTCATAGGGCACGTGCACAAAGCCGGGCACCAGCGGCATGAAGGGCTCGCGGTATTTCTTCTCCCATGTGGCCGAAAGGGCCCCCATCGTGCGCCCGTGAAAGCCCCGCATGGTGGCCACGATGCCGGTGCGTCCGGTGGACAGGCGAGCGAATTTGAGCGCACCCTCGACCGCCTCGGTGCCCGAGTTGCAGAGGAACGCCCGCTCCAGGCCGGTGATCTGCGCCAGCCGGGCCAATAAGGCCGCCCGCTGATCATTGTAAAAGATACCCGGGCACGTGACCATCCGGGCTGCCTGCTGGCAGATTGCATCCGTGACCTGCGGATGGCAGTGGCCCAGGATCGACACACCGTGGCCGCCGACACAGTCGATGTAGCGGTGTCCGTCCGCGTCCCAGACGTGTGCGCCCTGGCCGCGTACCAGGGCCAGGTCACGCTTGGGATATGTGCCAGCGGTATGTGCTTGTTCGAGCGCGATGATGTCCACGGCTGCTCCTTTCGCCTTGTCGCCTCGCTGGGTAGGCCCTACAACGTCGTTACTCGATGACGGTTCCCTGGCTCCGCAGCGCTGCGGTCACCGGATCCGGCAGGCGGGCATCGGCAAAAACGACGCGTCCCACACCCTCGGAGACTGCCTCAGCTGCGCCCATTACTTTCTTTTTCATGCGGCCTTCGGCAAAGACCATGTACTCCTCGACCCGTTCCGCAGGAATGTGTTCGATCAGTGTACTTTCGTCGGGGAACTCGCGAAGCAAGCCTGGGACGTTGGAAAGGATGATGAGCTGGTCAGCGCCCAGCGCGGACGCAATCGCGGCGGCAGCTCTGTCGCCGTCTACGTTCATGGCCTCGCTCTCGTAGCTGATTGCCAAAGGCGCGATCACGGGCAAGTAGCCCGCGCCGAGCAGCATACGCAGCAGATCGGCGTTGACTTGACGGACTGTCCCGGTATAGTCGTCGCGGAGCACGCGCTTGCGTCCATCAATGACGACCTTGATCGCGTTCTTGCGGTTGCCTTCCAGCACGCGGCCGTCTATGCCAGAGATCCCGATCGCATTGACGCCCTCTTTTTGGAGTGACTCGACGATCTGCTTGTTCATCTTGCCACAGTACACCATCTCAAAGATTTCGAGCGTCTGCTGGTCGGTGCGGCGGCTCACGTACCCGGAGACAGAGGTCACGAACTGTGGTGGGTGTCCGAGCTGCTGGGCGACGACGTTGGTCTGGTAGGAACCACCGTGCACCAGGACGAGCTGCGTACCCATCTTCCACTGTGCGGCTACGTCGGCGCAGACTGCGCCATAGTCCAGTTCCTTGCGACCGCCTACCTTGACGACGATCACCGTTCTTCCCTCCTTGTTCCCGCCACAAGCGCCATGACCTGCGCGAGCATCTAGATTGGGTGCAGCCCGGGAAAGGTCAGCCCCGCAGTTTCCGCCAAGCCGAACATCAGGTTCATGCATTGCACCGCGCTCCCTGCGGCACCCTTCATGAGGTTGTCGATGGCTGCGATCGCCACCACGCGGCCCGTGCGCTCGTCGAGCTCGAACCCCACGTCACAATAGTTGCTTCCAGCCAGGATCTTGGGCTCTGGATAGCGGTAGACGCCCTGCCGTTCCTTCACGATGCGGACGAACGGCTCCTCCCCGTAGGCCCCGCGATAGACCTTCCATAGGTCCCGCTCTGTGAGCGAGCGGTCCTCGAGAAAGACGTGCCCCGTGGCCAATACGCCGCGTACGAGCTCGACGGCTGTGGCAGAAAAGTGGACCATGGGTGGTGCATCGCCCAGCGCGAGTTCCTGCACGATCTCTGCCGTGTGCCGGTGCCCGGTCGGGGCAAAGGAACGTACGGCCCCACTTCGCTCGGGGTGGTGCGAACCCGGGTTCTCCCGACGTCCCCCTTCGGAAGAGCCGACCTTGACCTCGACCAACACGTCATGCGAGCGGTCCACCAGCCCGGCTGCAAAGAGTGGGTAAAGGCCGAGGATGCTGGCCGTTGCGTTACAGCCGACGCCGCTCACATAGCTAGCCTGGCGGATATCTTCCCGGTGTAGCTCGGGAAGGCCGTAGACAAAGCGGTCGATCCACGCTGGCGCGGCGTGTGGCTGCCCATACCATTGGGCATAGAGCGCCGGGTCGCGGAGGCGGAAATCGGCAGAGAGATCGATCACGCGTGGGGCCAGTTCGGCCAGATGCTCGATCTGCCGCTGTGACTCGCCGTGATGCAGGGCCACAAACAGTACGTCGCACGGCTCGATCTGGCTGGCCTGGCAGAACTTGAGGCGGGAACGGCCGCGCAAGTTCGAATGCACGGCATAGACATAGCGGCCCAGGTTCGATTCGGAAGAGATCTGCGCGACCTCAGCATGCGGGTGATCGAGCAGGATGCGAAGCAGCTCTCCTCCCGCGTATCCTGACCCGCCGATGATCGATGTCCTGATCATGCCCTTCCCTCTCTCTCGCGCCCGACCTGCAGCACATAGTCGACCACTCGCGCCGGGATATCGACGCCCGTGGTATCGATGCTGTTGCGGAACTCCATCGTATAGTTGATCTCGTTGACCAGCATGCCCCTGTCCTGGTCCTCAAAGATATCGAGCGCGACAACGCCGCCGCCGACGGCCCTGGCGGCTGCCACGCACAGCTCGTGTAAGTCGTCCGTCACTGGGCAGTTCGAGGCTTCCCCGCCGCGTGCGGTGTTGGTGATCCAATGGGGAGAGGTACGGTATATCGCACAGATCGTCTCGTCGCCTACCACAAAGGCCCGGATGTCGCGGCCGTGCTTTTCCACGTACTCCTGGATATAGTAGACGGAATGGTGATACGAGCCAAGGACCTTCTTGTGCTCCAGGATCGCCTCGGCGGCCTCGCGATCGTTGACCTTGGAGAGCAGCCTGCCCCAGGAGCCGACGCCCGGCTTGAGTACGACCGGATAGCCCATCTCCTCGATCGCCTGTAGCGCCGACTCGGGCGTAAAAGCTACGCAGGTGCGGGGAGTGGGAATGCCAGCGCGCACCAGGGCGCTGGTCGTCAGCAGCTTGTTGCCGCAGGTATTGGCGACGTCATACGTGTTGACTGAGGGCAGACCCCAGTCATTGAGGATACGCAGGGCATAGAGGGCCCGCGAGTGGTTAATACACCGCTCGAGAATCACGTCGTGATCCCAGCCATTTCCCCGGATCTCGAGGATGAGCTCTCGGTCGTCGATGATGTCCAGGTTCACGCGACGTTTTCTCAGCTCCTGGATGAGCAGCTTTTCCTCAACGCGGATGCGAGAGCACAACATGCCAACTTTCATAGATCCTTCTCCTTGCGCGTGGCGAAGGGACGATGAGGCTGCAGCAGCACAGCGGCCATACTGCAGCCCCGTTCCCAGCTACTCTCCCCAATCTTCTTCTTCCTGCGGAGCCAGGTCCACCTGCGGCGGGTCGAGGCTGATCACCTCGAGCTCCACGCCGCAGTCTGGACACTCGACGATCTCGCCCTCGATCGTATCGGGCGCGAGTTCGATCTCGGCAGCGCACTCGGGACATTCAGCGACCATCGGTTCCTCCTATGCTCAACTATAAGCTACAAACTGGCTCGATTATAGGTCGACAGGCGTGGATCGAGCAAATACGTTATCCATTCCTTGTCGCCCGTTTCGTGACGTGCGCGACTATCGCCTGCGTAACGTCATCTGTGCCGGCCTGGCCTCCCAGGTCGGGCGTGTGCGGCCCATGCCGCAATACATACTCGACTGCCTCCCGCACAGTACGAGCGCGGCGATGCTGACGAAAGCGGTCGAGCAGCATCGCCGCTGCCAGGATCGCTGCCAACGGATTGGCGATCCCCTGGCCGGCAATGTCAGGTGCGGCCCCATGTACGGGCTCAAAGAGAGCGTGCGCATCGCCCAGGTTGGCTGACGGTGCTAGGCCCAATCCGCCGACGAGTCCGGCGGCTTCGTCGGAAAGGATGTCGCCGAACAGGTTGGTGGTCACGACCACGTCAAAGCGCTCGGGCGTCGTGACCAGGCGCAGGGCCGCCGTGTCGACCAGCATCTCCTCCACCTCCAGGTCCGGGTAGCCGCTCGCGACGCGCAAGGCCGTCTCGCGAAAGAGCCCGCAGGTCTCGGGGAGGACGTTCGCCTTGTGCACGATCGTTAGCTTGCCTCGTCGTCGCATCGCCCACTCGCAGGCGACCCGTACAATACGCGACGAACCGTGCTGTGTGATTATGCGCTCGGCCACGGCTGTGTCGCCGTCGCGCCGTTCACGCCGGACGTACAACCCCTCGCTGTTCTCGCGCACGATCAGCAGGTCAATCCCCGGTCGCGAGGTAGCGATGGGCCACGAGTGGCATGGGCGCAGGTTCGCATAGAGGTCCAGCGCTCTCCGCAAGCCGACGATCGTGCTGCTGTATCCCTCGACCCGATGCGAGGGAGAAGCGACCGCACCGAAAAGAACGGCGTCACACGCCTTTGCTGTCTCTATCGTCTCGGCAGGCAGCGAGTTGCCGCGTTCCTGGAAGGAGCTCCATCCGCCCTCGGCTTGCTCCACGACGAACGGCAGGCCGGTCGCATGCAGCACATCGATCGCGGCTGGCACGACCTCGTGCCCGATCCCATCGCCCTCGATCACGCACAGCCGGCGCGGATCTCCATGGTCGCTAGCATGCATCATCGATCTCCGCTGGAAAGCGACCGTGACGCTGGTAGTAGGCCACGATCCCGCCCTCCCGCTGGATCGCCTCCACGAAGGCAGGTGGATGTGGCAGGTCGAGCGTGCCACGTGCCGTGCGTAACTGTGATGCTTCCAGATCGAGCTCGACCTCGTCGCCATCTGCCAGTTGCCCGGCCAAATCCGCCTCAAACATCGGAAGGCCCAGGTTCAGGGCGTTCCGGAAAAAGATGCGCGCAAAGCTCGGTGCGATGATGGCAGCGATGCCACAGCGCAGCAGTGCCCGTGGCGCGTACTCACGCGAGGAACCACAGCCAAAGTTCCTGCCGGCCACGATAACGTCGCCGGGCTTGACGTTGGGGGCAAAGTCGGGACGATGCTCGATAAAGGCATAGTGGGCCAGCTCTTCCTCCGAAGTCATGTAAGGGGAGTAGCGACCTGGGATGATCTGATCCGTGTCAATGTCCTCGCCAAAGAGCCATACCTTGCTCATATCACCTCCGTGTGCGGCGCGACGGCTATCCTGAGAGATCAAAGTGTAATGTCTCGGGGATCGGTGATCCGGCCCCGCAGCGCAGTAGCTGCCGCTGTCTGCGGCGAGCCCAAGTAGATCTCTGCTTGCGGCGAGCCCATACGCCCGGAAAAGTTGCGGTTGCTGGTAGAAAAGCAGACTTCGCCCGCGCCCAGCACGCCAAGGTGCCTGCCGATACAGGGCCCACAGCCGGCCGGGCCTATCGTGGCGCCAGCGTCGAGGAGAGTGGCAAGCGTACCGTCGGCCACGGCGCCTTGCAGTGCGGCGCGTGAGGCCGGGACCACGAGAAGGCGGACTCTCTTTGCGATTTGCCTGCCGCGCAGAATGTTTGCTGCTGCCTGCATATCTTGCAGGCGCCCATTTGTGCACGTGCCCAGGAAAACCTGATCGACTTGGACGTCGGCTAGGGCTCTTGCGGGGACGACGTCGTCCACGCGCGGTGGACAGGCGACCAGGGGTTCTACACTGCCGAGGTCCACCGTGAGGCGGTCGAGATAGGTAGCGCCCTCCTGCACAGCCAGCCAGTCCGGGACGGAAGCAAAGGCACGGGTCCTGGCATCAGGTACAGAGATGCCGACTTTGGCGCCCATCTCTGTGGTCATGCTGCTAAGCGTCATGCGCGAGGCGAGTGACAGGGTCGACACACCGTGAAACTCGACGGCACGGTAGGTAAAGCCATCGGCACGAACCTCCCGCAGCAGGTTCAGGGCGAGGTCCTTGGCGTCAACCCCCTCGGGCAACTGGCCTACCAGGTCGACGCGCACCGTCTCGGGAACGCGCATCCACGTACGCCCGGTAGCAAAAGCGAGGGCAATGTCTGTGGTGCCCATCCCGGTTCCAAAGGCAGCAATAGCGCCATATGTCGTGCTGTGCGAGTCGGAGCCGATGGCGACCATGCCGGGATCGACCAGGTGTTCTTCGACCATAAGCTGGTGGCAGACGCCACATCCGACATCGTAGAAATGCGGGATGCCCTGCTGCTGGACAAAGCGCCGCGCACGGACCTGCCCTTCCGCGGTGGCCAAGTTGGAGGCGGGTGCAACATGATCGATGAATACTGCGCAGCGTTCAGGGTAGGGCAGCTTGTCGACCTCTAGTTCGTTCTCGAGCACGTCGATCACCTCTGGCGCGATCGAGTCGATGGTCATCACCCGGTCCAACTCGACGACGACGAGTTCGCCGGCATGCACGGTACGTCCGGCCGCGTGGGACAGAATCTGTTCGCTCAATGTCTGTGCCATAGCTCCTCCATCAGGTGTGTTCGTTGTGGCTGTTTCCATCGGCCCAGCGTCGCAGCAGGCCGTCGACGTCATCCAGCGAGATCTGCTTCTCGTCGGCGAG
>Ga0307444_1001222_pt1 | contig 11237 bp, 11 predicted proteins | sample SalMarSW160340MG_FD_202145 | JGI IMG/M metagenome (GOLD analysis project Ga0307444, IMG submission 202145) | Salt marsh sediment microbial communities from the Plum Island Ecosystem LTER, Massachusetts, United States - SW1603-40 | ecosystem: Environmental > Aquatic > Marine > Intertidal zone >... | reverse complement strand
GGCCAGCGCCGCCGCGGTCGGCTCGTTGATGATCCTGAGCACGTCGAGCCCGGCGATCTTGCCGGCGTCCTTGGTCGCCTGGCGCTGCGAATCGTTGAAGTAGGCCGGCACGGTGATGACCGCCTGCTCGACCTCCTCGCCGAGATAGGCCTCGGCGGTTTCCTTCATTTTCTGGAGCACGAATGCGGAGATCTGCGAGGGCGAGTACTTCTCGCCATTGGCTTCCATCCAGGCGTCGCCATTGTCGGCCTTGATGATTTTGTAGGGGACGAGCTTCTTGTCTTTTTCGACGGTCGGATCGTCGTGGCGCCGCCCGATCAGGCGCTTGATGGCAAAGAAAGTGTTTTCCGGATTGGTGACCGCCTGGCGCTTGGCCGGCTGGCCGATCAGTCGATCGTCTTTGGTGAACGCGACCATCGACGGGGTGGTGCGGCCGCCTTCGGCGTTTTCGATGACCTTGGGGTCCTTACCCTCCATGACCGCGACGCACGAATTGGTCGTGCCAAGGTCAATGCCAATGACTTTAGCCATTTTCTACCTCTCTTCGGCGGGCCCTCCGAAAGCCCCGTTGCCGGCAGCTTTCAACGGTCAACTGACCACTGGGGCCCCTCTTGGGCGAATTCGGTCACCTGACGTGACTTCCCGGCGTATATAAGGGCGCCCCAAATTCGCTTCAAGCGCGCATCCCGGCAATTCTGCCGGGTTCTGCAAGGCCTTGCCCTTCGATGGCCCTCGCGGCGCCCGCGGATACGCGATCGGTCAACCAAGGCGCACGGCCCATGCGGCATCTGCCCGCCCATCTCGATGCCCCCGCGCAATCGGCTCTGCTGGCCGAGCTCATCCCGCTTCTCGCCCGCGCTCCCTTCTTCACCCCGACAATGCCGCGCACGGGCAAGCCCTTTTCGGTCCGCATGAGCAATCTTGGCCCGCTCGGCTGGGTGTCCGACCGGGACGGCTATCGCTACCAGCCAACCCATCCTGCGACCGGCGAGAGCTGGCCGCCCATTCCCGTCTCGCTCCTTGAGCTCTGGGACGAACTCGCGGCCTATCCGGCGCCGCCCCAGGCGTGCCTGATCAACCACTATCCGCCCGGCGCCAGGATGGGCCTGCATCAGGACCGCGACGAGGTGGCCGACGCCCCCGTGGTCTCGGTGTCGTTGGGCGATCGCGCCCGCTTCCGCGTCGGCGGCACAACCCGTCGCGGCCCGACCCGCGCGGTCACCCTCAACTCCGGTGATGTGGTGGTTCTCGAGGGCGCCACCAGGCTTGCCTACCATGGCATCGACCGCATCTGGCCGGTGACCTCGGATCTGTTGGAGCGGTGGCCCGACCTCTTCCCCGGCGGCGGCCGCCTTAATCTGACGCTGAGAAGGGTCGATCCGCCCGTCTGAGGCAACCGGCTCAGACCGACTTGTCGATCCCGCCGTCGCCCGGCTCGTCGGACTCCGCTTCACCGCTGGCCGGCCCCTGTTCCGACGGCCGCGCCTTGCGCGCCACCGCGACCATCGCCGGCCTGAGCATCCGCTCGCCGATGAGGTAGCCGGACTGCACCACCTCGACGACGGTGCCGTCATCGGCGTCGGTGTCGGCGACCTCGAACATTGCCTGATGCAGATGCGGGTCGAACCGCTCGCCCTTCGGGTCGATACGGGAAATGCCGTGCTTTTCGAGGAGCCGCTGCATTTCCCGCTCGGTAAGCTCGATGCCCTCGATCAGCGCCTTCAGCGTCCCCTCGGCGCCGTGGCGCTCCCTCTCCGGCAGCGCGCTCAGCGCCCGGCTGACGCTGTCGGAAGCGGTGAGCATGTCGCGGGCGAATCCGGAGATCGCATACTGGCGGGCGTCGGCCAGCTCCCGCGCCGTGCGCTTTCTGATGTTGTCAATTTCGGCCGCGGCGCGCAGCAACTGCTCGCGAAGCTCGGCCTTTTCGGCCTCCAGCCGCGCCACCGGATCTGCGGTCTCGGCGCCGCCGTCAGCCGACGGCTCGGCGCGGTTCTCGTTAGCGACCTCGGCGTCGGATGCCTCGCCGCGAATGTCGTCGTCGTCGATCATCGCCGGAAATTCTGCAAAATGGAGCGGAGGTGACCGTGCATATCGGCCAACGGCACGAAGAATTCAAGCGCTTTGCCGCGGCCCGCCGATCAGTTGCGAGACCACCTGCGCGGTATAGTCCACCACCGGCACGATGCGGGCATAGTTGAGCCGGGTCGGCCCGATCACCCCGACGACCCCGATCACCTTCTCGGCCGCGTCGCGATACGGGCTGACGATGACCGAGGAGCCCGAAAGGGCAAACAGCTTGTTTTCCGAACCGATGAAGATCCTCACCCCTTCGGCGGCCTCGGCCTCACCGAGGATCTCGATCAGCGCCTGCTTGGATTCCAGCTCGTCGAAAAGCTCCCGGACCTGCTTGATCTCCTCTGACGCCATGGCCTCGGCAATGAGATTGGCCCGGCCCCTGACGATCAGCGTCGGGCTGGACGCCGACTGCGCCGCCGAGATCGTCGCCAGCCCCGCTTCCACCAGCTTGCCGGTCAATTCGTCCAGTTCGGCCTGCTGGCGGGCGCGCTGCCGGTCCAGCAGCTTGCGCGCCTCGGCCAGCGTCCGCCCCACGACATGGTGGTTGAGATAGTTGGCCGCCTGGTTGAGGGCTCCCGCCTCCAACCCGGCCGGCAGGGCGAAGACCCGGTTTTCCACCTGCCCGTCCTCGCCCACCAGAACCGCCAGCGCGGCTTCCGGGTCCAGACGCACGAACTCGATATGCCTGAGCACCGGGTCCGCCTTGGAGGCGATGACCAGTCCGGCGCCGTGGCTGAGCCCGCTGAGCACAGTGCTCGCCTCGGTCAGCAGGTCCTCCACGTTGCCGGCGTCGGCAGTGTGCTCGATCGAGCGCGCGATCGCCAGGCGGTCGGTTTCGTCCATGCCGCCGATTTCCAGCATCGCGTCGACGAAGAACCTGAGGCCCCGCTGCGTCGGCGCGCGGCCGGCGGAGGTGTGCGGCGCCGCGATCAGCCCGAGATCCTCGAGGTCCGCCATCACGTTGCGTACCGAGGCGGGGCTCAGCGACACCTCGAGCATGCGCGAAAGCTGTCGCGAGCCCACCGGCCGGCCGGTCTCGAGGTAGAGGCCCACCAGCCGCCGGAAAATCTCCTGCGCGCGTTCGTTCAGGGCGCTCAAAAAATCGTCGTTGTCGGTCTGGGGCGCCAATTGATGCCTCGCCTGGTCTTTGCTGCGGCTATGTAGGCTCTGTTGCGGGCGTCGCCAAGCGCGCCCGAGCCGCCTCGCTTGTCGATCCGAACTGTAAACGCTATGAGGCTCCAACTCCATTCGCCGGCGAGAGGGGACATCTCATGCGGCCTTCCGGACGCGCCGCCGACCAGTTGCGCGAGGTCACCCTCGAACGCGGCATTTCGCCCTACGCCGAGGGAAGCTGCGCGGTCGAATTCGGCCAGACGAGGCTGATATGCACGGCCAGCGTCGAAACGACCTTGCCGCCCTGGCGGCGCGGGCAGGGGCTGGGTTGGGTGACCTCGGAATACGGCATGCTGCCGCGCTCGACCACCTCCCGCATGCGCCGGGAGGCCTCCACCGGCCGCCAGTCCGGCCGCACCCAGGAAATCCAGCGCCTCATCGGCCGTTCGCTCAGGGCCGTCACCGATCTCGGCGCCCTGGGCGAAAACCAGATCATCGTTGATTGCGACGTCATCCAGGCCGACGGCGGCACCCGCACCGCCGCCATCACCGGCGCCTTCGTTGCCCTTTCGGACGCGGTGAGATGGATGCAGGCGCGCCAGCTCGCCGCAGAGGGTGCCATCCGCGACCACTGCGCCGCCGTCTCCTGCGGCGTATTCCGCGGCACCCCGCTGCTCGATCTCGATTATGCCGAGGATTCCGAGGCCGACACCGACGCCAATTTCGTGCTCACCGGTTCCGGCGACTTCGTCGAAATCCAGGCCACCGCCGAGGCCCATCCTTTGAGTTCCGGTCAGTTCGAAAAACTGATTGAATTGGCCCGCAAGGGCGCCGCCGAGCTCGTCGCCGCGCAGAAGGCGGCGCTGGCCGGCTGAATGGAGGCCCCGAACCTGAAGCGGGGGCAGCGGCTGGTGATCGCCACCCACAATTCCGGCAAGCTGCGCGAGATCGCCGACCTGCTCGCCCCCTTCGGCTTGTCCCTCGTCTCCGCCGCCGAGCTCGGCCTCGACGAGCCCGAGGAGTCGGGCACCGATTTCGCCGACAACGCCTGCCTGAAAGCCTGCGCCGCCGCCCTTGCGTCCGGGGCGTTCGCCCTCGCCGACGATTCCGGGCTCACCGTCGACGCCCTGGGCGGGGCGCCCGGCATCAGGTCCGCTCGCTGGGCGGGACCCGGGCGCGATTTCGGCGCCGCCATGGAAAAGGTGAACAAGGCGCTCGAAGCCGCCGGCGCCAACGCCCCGGCCGACCGCCGCGCCGCGTTCGTGGCGGTCCTGTGCCTGGCCGCCCCGGACGGCCAATGCGCTTCATTCGAGGGCAAGGTCGAAGGCACCCTGGTCTGGCCGCCGCGCGGCGAGAGGGGTTTCGGCTACGACCCGATCTTCCTGCCCGACGGCCACACCCGTACCTTCGGGGAGATGGATGCGGCCGAAAAGCACGCCTACGCGCCGGGCAAGCCGGGGCTTTCGCACCGCGCCCGGGCGTTCGCCAAATTTGTCGAGGCCTGCTGTGAGCGATGAGCCCGCCACCTTCGGGGTCTATGTCCACTGGCCATTCTGTCTGGCCAAGTGCCCCTATTGCGACTTCAATTCGCACGTCCATCACGGCGCCTTCGACGAGGACGAATTCGTCGCCGCGTATCTCACCGAACTCGCCACCGTTGCGGCCCGTGTGCCCTCACGCACCGCCACTTCGGTCTATTTCGGCGGCGGCACCCCCTCGCTGATGAGCGACAAGGCGGTCGCGACCATCCTCGAGGCGATCGCGACGCACTGGCACCTCGACCCACAGGCCGAGATCACCCTGGAAGCCAATCCCACAAGCGTCGAGGCGGCGCGCTTCCGCGGCTATCGCGCCGCCGGCGTCAACCGCCTGTCGCTGGGCGTCCAGTCGCTGGTCGAAGACGACCTGGCGGCCCTGGGCCGTCAGCACTCCGTCGCCGAAGCCGTCGCTGCCCTGCGCCTGGCGCAGTCGGTCTACGATCGGGTCAGCTTCGATCTCATCTATGCCCGCCCCGGCCAGACCCCTGAAGCCTGGCGCTACGAGCTCACGGAAGCCCTGGCGATGTCCTCCGGGCATCTGTCGGCCTACCAGCTCACCATCGAACAGGGCACCCGCTTTTTCGATCTCTTCCAGGCCGGCCGGCTGGTGACCCCCGATCCCGGGACCGCCGCCGAACTTTTCGAAATCACCCGGGAGCTGTGCGCCGCCACCGGCCTGCCCGCCTACGAAATCTCCAATTTCGCGCGCCCCGGCCAGCAAAGCCGCCACAATTTGGTCTACTGGCGCTACGGCGAATATGCCGGCATCGGCCCGGGCGCCCACGGTCGGCTGATTGTCGACGGCGCGCGCCACGCCACCGCCACCGAAAAGCGCCCCTTCGAATGGGCCGCCCGGGTCTCCCGCGACGGCCACGGGCTCGTCGTCGACGAGCCGCTTTCGACCGCCGAGGAGGCCGACGAATATCTCCTGATGGGGCTCCGCCTCGCCGCCGGCGTCAACCCCGAGCGTTACCGTTCGCTGGCCGGGCGGCCGCTTCGCCCGTCCCAGATCGAGGCGCTCGCGGATGTCGGGTTCATCCGCGCGCTGCCCGACGGCAATCTCGCGGTTACCGACAAGGGGTGGCTGGTTCTCGACGCGGTCGTCGCCGATCTCGCCGCCTGAGGCTGCCGCAGGGCCCTACTGAACCGGCTGCAGCCCGCCGCCGCTGACCGGCAACTTGGCTTGATCGACAATCTGATCGCCGCCGATGGTCACCTGCTTGATGACCAGGGCATGCTGGTTGGTGCCGTTCTCCAGAAACCGGAACACCCCGTCGCGGCCCTGGAACCCGCTCTCCCGGGTCAGCAGGGTCCGATCGTAGCGCGGGGCGGCGGTCGCCAGTGCGGTCGTGTTGGCCAGCAGCACCGCCGTGTAGGCGAAGGTCGAAAGCGGATGCGGGTCGCTGCCGAATGCCGCCACATATTCGGACCGCAGCCGCTCGTAGCCGGCGGGGTCGGGCGCCGGAAAATACGCCCCCGCCAGGAACGGCGTCTGCATGATGGTCGCGTCGCCGTCCCAGTCCTGCGATCCCAGGATCGTGATGGCATTCTTGTCTACGCCCGCCCCTTGCAACAGCGCCGCGATCGAGGGCGCGGTCGCCCGGTCCGGCAGGAACACCGTATCGATGGCGCCGCTGAGCAGGAACGGTGCGAGCTGCACGACCGCCTGCTCGGCGTCCTCTTGGGTGGTGAACTGATAAAGGGCATTGACCGTCACCGCCTGCTGCGATGTGGCGACGGCGAAGGCCGCCTGCTGGATCTCGCCGAACGCCGAACGGGGGATCACGGCGGCGAACGAGCGCCGCCCGAGCCCGGTCGCGTAGGCCACCGAGCGCTGCGCCTCCGATTCGGGCAGGATATTGAGCAAATAGACCCCCGGCGCTGCCACGCCCGGGTTGTTGGAAAAGCCGATCAGCGGCACCCCTCTGGCCTGCGCGACGGCGCCCGCGGCCCTCACATTCTCGGCCCTGAGCGGTCCGAGGATGAGGCTCGCGCCTTCCGCGAGGGCTTCCGAAGCGACCTGCCGGGTGCGGCTGGCGTTTCCGGCGGTGTCCTTGATGACCAGGTGAATGTTCTCCTCGATCCCTTCCGATTGCGCGATGGTCTGCATGGCCAGACTCGCCGAGTTGCGCATCGACGCCGCGACGTCGGCAAGCCCCTCGGTGCCGGTGAGGGGAAGCAGCAGTGCCACCCTGACCGGCCCCGACCCGATCACCTGGCCTTCGACGAGCGGCAGCGTGCCGTCGCCGGCCGCGGTACCTGCCGAAGGCGCCGTCCGGGGGCCGAAAATATCGACCGAGGGACACGAGCCGAGCTGCGCGAGGATCAGGAAGGCGGCCGCCCACAGCGCCGCGAGATTGACCGCGCGCCATGAAGCGGCCGGATTGGCGATGGTGCCGGCCCGCACATCCGAAGCCACGTTCAGCGCTCCTGTCGAAAATTCCGCCGCAGGCACCCATGGCGTTCCGCCGGGCCGCGGCCAAGCGAGCCAAAGGTGCGTGGGCTCAGCTATACAAAACCGGCCCGGGTGCTTAAAGACTCAATCACCAATTATTAACCCGGCACTTGGGATGGCCTCGGAGGTCTACGAAATCGGCGGCCAGCGGCACGTCGCGCCGGCTCTGGCCGCCGGGCTCTATGTTGTGGCGACCCCGATCGGCAATCTGGCCGACATCACACTGAGGGCACTCGAGACCCTCGCCGCTTCCGATCTGATCCTGTGCGAGGACACAAGGACCTCGCGCACCCTGCTGACGCGCTACGCCATCGCGACGCCGCGTCAGGCCTATCACGAACACAACGAAACCGGGCTGATCGATGCCGTCCTCGCCCGTATCGGCAAGGGTGAGGCGGTGGCCCTGATTTCCGATGCCGGCACTCCGCTCATCTCCGATCCGGGCCTGCCGCTCGTCCGCGCGGCCCGGGAACGCGGCATTGCGGTCACCGCCCTGCCGGGCCCCTCGGCGCTTCTCGCGGCGCTCGCCACCGCGGGTCTGCCCACCGACCGTTTCATCTTCGTCGGCTTTGTGCCGGCACGGCAGGCGGCTCGCGCCAAAACCCTGGCGCCGCTCGCGACACGGCCGGAGACTCTCGTGTTCTATGAGGCGGCGCGGCGGCTGCCGGCGTCGCTTGCCGCATTGGCGGAGGCGTTCGGCGGCGACCGGCCGGCCGCCGTCGCCCGCGAGCTCACCAAGAAGTTCGAGACCCACTACGCCGGGACGCTCGGCGAGCTCGCCGGCCGACTGACCGACGCCGATCTCAAGGGCGAGGCGGTGATCGTGGTCGGCGGTGCGCCGGCCGCTCCCGATGCCGGCGAATGGCGGGCGGCGCTGGCCGTACTCGTCGCCGACCGGCCCCTGAAGGAAGCCGTCGACGAGATCGCCGCGTCTTTCGATGTGTCCCGCCGCCAGGTCTACCAGGCGGCGCTTTCCCTCAGGCGCGCCGCCGATGGCTAGGCGCCCCGCCGCCCGCCGCCGCGCCGAACGGTTCGGCCGGCTCGGTGAGTTGGTTGCCGCGATGTGGCTTGTCGCGTCCGGCTACCGCATCCGCGCCATGCGGGCGCGCACACCGGTCGGCGAGATCGACCTTGTCGCCTCGCGGGGCACGACGCTGGCCTTCGTCGAGGTCAAGTCGCGCCGCACCGCCGCCGATCGCGACGTGGCCTTTGCCGCCGTCAACCGCTCGCGCATCGCCTCGGCCGCCGCCTGGTGGCTCGCCGCCAACCCCCGCTTTTCACAATCCAGCATGCGATTCGATGTCATCGGACTTGCACCGATGTCGCTGCCCCGGCATGTCAAGGGAGCGTTCGATGCCGACGACGGGAGGAGGGCCAGATGGCGCTGAAGATCGCCGTGCAGATGGATCCGGTGGAGACAATCAAGCCGGCCGGGGATTCCACGGTCGCGCTGATGCTGGAGGCCACCCGGCGTGGCCATTCGCTCGCCTATTTCACCCCGGCCGGGCTCAGCCAGACCGGCGAGGCCATCACCGCCCGTTGCGCCCCGATCGGCGTGCGCGACGCCCCCGGGGCCTGGTACACCCTGGGCAAGGCCGAGCCCGCCGATCTTTCCGGGTTCGACGTGGTGCTGCTGCGCCAGGACCCGCCCTTCGACATGGCCTATGTCGCGAGCACCTTCATGCTCGAGCGGCTGCAGCCGGCGACCCTGGTCGTCAACGATCCCGTGGCGGTCCGCAACGCCCCGGAGAAGCTCCTGGTGATGCAGTTTCCCGACCTGATGCCGCCGACCCTGATCTCGCGCGACCGCGAGGAGGTTCGCGCCTTCCGGGCGACCCATGGCGACATCGTGCTCAAGCCCCTGTTCGGCGCCGGCGGCGCCGGCGTCTTTCACCTGCGCGCCGATGACGCCAACCTCACGGCGCTCATGGAGATCTTCGAGGGTGCCTGGCGCGAGCCCTATATCGCCCAGGCCTACGTCCCCGAGGTCCGGGCCGGCGACAAGCGCATCATCCTTGTCGACGGCGAGGCCGAGATCGGGCTCAACCGGGTGCCGCTCGAAGGCGAGGCGCGCTCCAACCTGCATGTCGGCGGGCGCGGCGAGCTCGCCGAACTCACCGACCGCGACCGGGAGATTTGCGCGGCGCTCAAGCCGGCCCTTCTCGAGCGCGGCCTGATCTTCGTCGGCATCGACGTGATCGGCGAGTATCTGACCGAGATCAACATCACCTCGCCCACGGGCCTGCGCGACATCACGCGGCTCGGTGGTCCCGATCTTTCCGTCGGCATCTGGGACGCCATCGAGCGCCGGCTGCGCTGAGCGGGCGAGCATCGTGCGGGTTTTCCGGCGCGCGCCAGTGAGGTAAACCCGCCGCTCGATGCGCAAAGAGAAATCCCGCATGGCACTGGACCCGGACCCGTTCGCCCGTCTTCCGTGGCTGCGCGGCCACATCGCCGATCCCGCCCGCTCGCGCTTTCGCCTCGACGGCGAAGGCGTCGAGTTCTGGGACCGGGTGGCGGAGGAGGCCGGCTATCCGGACGGCTGGCGGTTTTCCGACGATCGGCGCAATGAGATCCGCGCCCGCGCCCTCGCCGGCCGCCTCGGCGAGGATTTGTGGGTGTTCGCCTACGGCTCGCTGATGTGGGACCCGGCCTTCTATTTCGAAGAGTTGCGTTGCGCCACCGTCCGCGGGCTGCGTCGCAGTTTCTGCCTCAGGATCGAGCTCGGCCGCGGCGCGCCGGGTTCGCCGGCGCTGATGGTCGCCCTCGACACCGGCGGCGAATGCCACGGGCTGGCCTTCCGGATCGCCCGCGAACGGATCGAGACTGAATCCGACATGCTGTTTCGCCGCGAAATGATCACCAGCGGCTACCGGGCCGATTTCGTCGACGTCGCCACTCCCGAGGGAACCGTTGAGGCCCTGGCGTTCGTGGCCGACACCGGCTCGGACAAATATGTTGGCGAGCTCGACGCCGATGAGGCCGCCGCCATCGTCGCGACCGGTTCGGGCGTACTCGGCACCAACCTCGAATATCTCGAAGAGCTGGCCGGGCGGCTCGAAGACCTCAATGTCCCGGATCCGGACTTTTTCGCGCTCTACGAGCGGGCCCGGAAACGCGCCGCCCGATAGGCGCTGGCGCCGGTTCGAGGCCGCCCGGCGCCGCCAATTGAATCAAAGTTCGCTCGCGCTGTTCCAGTTTTGTTGAAATGCCAGGCGGAAGGTGGGCGTCGACCCTTACCACCTGCCGGAGGCAGACATGTCGATTACATTCGGGCGCGCCGGTCTTTTGGGCCTGGCGGCCCTGGCCTGGAGCGCCGCGCCCCTGATGACCGCGGAGCTCGGCTGGCCGGGCCTGGGCGATACCGCCGCGCACGCCAAGAACAACAAGTCCAACAACGGCCATCACGGCGGCGGCAATTCGGACCACGGCAATTCCGGACAAGGCACCTCGGGCGTTCACGCCAACAACGCCAACGCCGGTCACGGCCATTCCGCCGCCCCCCCGGGCGACGGCGATGTCGCCCTGGCAGACGGCCAGCCGGAGGGCTGGGTGCCGCCGGGCCAAGCGAAGGAGAAGAACATCCACGCCCTGGCCGGAGGCCTCAATTCTCTTGGCCGCAACATCAACGGTTTTTTAAACGGCGGCGACGAGAAACTGGACGGGTTCCGCGACTACGTGGTTGCCAACGCCAATCTCGAATTGGCGCAGCAGGCGCTTGATGGCGCCCAGATGGCCTACGACGATTATGTCGGGGGGCTCCTGACGGACGCCGGCTTCGATCCGGCGGGCTTTGGCGATTTGTCGCCGGAAGCCTTGCAAGCCGCGATCGACGCGATTGGCGATCCCACCGATCCAACCTCAATGGACCTGCAGGGCGTTCTCGATGCGGTGCTCGCCAGCCAGGAGCTGGCCGATCTCGGTCAGGCCGCAACCGATGCCGACGCAGCCGCGGTCGGTACCGATGACGACGCGCTCATCGCCGCGCTCATCGCCGGCGCCAATCCCAGCCGGGACTATACGGAAGAGGATTTGAACCGGTTGGTCCCCTGGGC
>Ga0307444_1001220_pt1 | contig 11245 bp, 12 predicted proteins | sample SalMarSW160340MG_FD_202145 | JGI IMG/M metagenome (GOLD analysis project Ga0307444, IMG submission 202145) | Salt marsh sediment microbial communities from the Plum Island Ecosystem LTER, Massachusetts, United States - SW1603-40 | ecosystem: Environmental > Aquatic > Marine > Intertidal zone >... | reverse complement strand
AGGTCTGAATGTCACTCTATGAAAAGCCCCTCAGGTTCAACACTGCGGGGCTCTTTTTTGCCCCTTCTAGCTAGACCAAAGCCGCGGTCCACGAAGGGGCCAGGAAGCAGACCTCAGCCAAGGTCAGTGAAAACGTGATGGCCGGCGGGCAGCAACCACACAGCCCGTACGTCCTCAGTTTATTGACGGCGGCCTCGCCAACCCCAAATGGCTGAACCCACCAGCAGAAAGGGGCACTGGTTTCCTCTACTGCAATCGGCGTTTTCCCGCTGGCGCCTGGTCCGTTGTTGGGCAGAACCGAGGATCTCGGGCACGTTGTTGGCTAAGCCGAACAGACCGCCCGCGGTCTAACTGTGGCAAAACGCACAGAGGTTTTCATGCGGCAATGCTATGCCGGTTGGCGTGATAGGTATCCTTCCCCATCACCGTTCCACCGAGGAACCGAAGAAGCCCCGTATCCCCCCCGTACGGGGCTTCTTCTTTGTCTTCCCACCGAAGCGCGTTCGCTCGGGGCCCATTCCTCCTCCGAACCGGGATCAAGTTTTCGGCAGACCCGAGAATGTCTCTCATGGCCCTGAACAGACATAACTGACATGCGCATTTATCCATCAGTAGATGGGAGTTGTGGCAAACACCACAGCGCAAGACTTGGGGCCCCTGCATGATTTCCTTCTGCTCAAGATGGTCTTGAGCTGCAAACGCAAGGAGATCCACGATGTCCTTGAAATTCGCTGTAGTGGGTAGCCTAACCGTTCTCAGCGCCCTTGGGGCCCCCGCACGGGCGGATGACCAAACCCAGGATTTAGGATTGGTCGGACTCCTCACGAACCCACTCTCACGAGGGGTGGCCGTAGGAGCAGCTGCAGCGGAGCCGCAGAAACCCGAGGCTGGAGGAAGAGTGATGAAGTGCACCCAGCAGGTTGCGGACGGAGGGTCGACCTGGCCGGGAAGCAGGGTGATAAAGCGGGAAACGCAGGGCCCTGCCGGGAACTCTTCCCTCCAGAAAATCTTTGGCGCTGAATGAACGTGTGCGTGCGAAGCCGCGCGGGGCCACTATAACCCGCGCGGCTTATATTCCCGCTGGCGTTTCTCCGACATGAGCAGGGTCGATCAGCTTGTCCGCAACCTTGAACAGCAGGCATCATAGGACTGTGTATGTCGGCAAATGACCCGTAACGGACAGGTCAGACCTGGTCAGCTAGCTGAGAGGCGTCCCCTTAATCCCACTCCCCAAGTCAATGGAAACCGCGAGCCTCCCAGGGAAGGCTTCTCTCCGCGTTGACGGTCAGTGGCACAACAAGGTAGCCTCTATCATGTCGAACGATAGAGAGCCCCCGCTCACCGAGCCGGAAGTCGTTGAGTGCGAATACGTAAGCGGTGCTGACTGCTATCTCAGCGAAGACGGGCAGACTGTCATCACGATCGCTTGGATTTCGTGTCCCATAGTAAGTCAGCGCCGCGTGACGCTCAGAGCCGCATCTTCCCGAGCGGCGGCGGAGAAATATTGTAGAGAGATGATGCGTGTTCTCGGCATCAAGGAAGGCGATAATTGACATGAGTGGGACCAGCTGGTCCCAATGACGCCTTCCGGCACGCAGGAGCCATCTCGATGTTGTGCACCGACGTCTGGTACTTATCTTATCGCGGGGACAAGACAGCTCAATGATGCGGCCACGGCGCTAACCTAGGGTCCTTAGCGCAATATCTTTGAGCTGCTCTATGTCCCGCTCTCCCTTACAGGCCGAAGCGAGAATGATCGGTGCTAGGTTCTTTTTGAGGACTCTGCGTCCTGATCGGGAGTGGTGCGGGTAGCCTGCAGTTGGCGCCAAGCAGCTTCATAGGCAGCCCCCGCGGGCGTCTATCGTTGAATGCACTAAAGCACTGTTAGCTTGTATGGCTTGAGCACAGCCTGGTCGATTGTTTGCTCCACAGATTGACGCGACCGAGGCGGCGAGCGCTGAATTGGAGGTCAAACTAAACAGACATTGATGTGGACGCTGCGCTGGTCCGCTGATGTTCGCGCAGAGTTAGGTACCAAACCTCAAAACGGAGCATGCTTAAGAATGTCGCCGCGGTCGTGCCTAAGGACGGTCGTTGAGGTCCTGGCTTTGGACATGTGCGGCCACCAGATCATGAAGCCCCTCAGGTAGCGGCCTGAAGGGCTTCTCTCATGTCGAAGAAATGCTCGGGTTTTCATTTGCAGGGTCTATTGCGCGGCGCTAGCTGCAATGATTCTGCTCGTATCGACGATCGAAAGCTGCTCAGCGTTGTCGCCGCATTGAAGACTGAGCGATTTGTCGCTATCGGTGTCGACGCGCACCATTTGCTGTGGGTATAGGTCGGCCTGGAAGCGCGTTACTGAATCTGCATTTTCGTCTGTCACGCTCCACACGACGGCGCGGAAATCGCAGTGACCATTCTTTGGCTCATAAAACGCAATGACGCGCTTGTTGCCAACGCTAGTGAGAATGGGATCGTAAGGTCCCACCGGTCCGAGATTTTGGGCCATATCGTCGGCATGTGCAGGGACGCTAACAGTGCTAAGGACGAGAGCGGCCGCCATCGCTGCCAGTGTTTGGGTTTGCATGTGAGGTCTCCTTTGCATCTTCGAGAGCTCAAAGCCATTTGAGCTTGCTAAGGAACCCTAGGTGGATGCACCGATTCGCGCTGTGGCATTTGCCACATCCCAAATCATTGATTTCCACATTTCTAATTAAGTTCGCTCTTCGGTTGCATGAGAAAACACCCTGGTGTCCTTTCCCACAAAAACGCTGGAGGTCGGCGCGACTGCGCGCGGGCGAACTGTGTCCCTTAGATGGAGTTCCTGGCGCTCGTCGTTGCGAAAACAGAAGTTAGCTCTCTGGCATGGCCAAGCCGAGGCTAAAGCCCGAATATCGAAAGCATCAAAATTGAGACAATAAGCATTTAGACCCTGTAGGAGCCTTCACCCTATCGTCATTTGCCTGATGTGCTCGCGTCAAACAAGCGGATCCACGTGGAGCACTTTGCATCTTCACGCTCCCGAGCCGGCCCAAGAGGCGCAGGACCGTTTAGGTCTGGCCTCGGGATGGCACCTTCGGTATACGATATGACGAGATTCGCTACGTGGAGTTGCCTACTGGGATGTCCTAGGCATGGAACGTCGGCTTGCCGCGATTCTCGCTGCCGATGTGGCAGGGTACAGCCACCACACGGAGCTTAACGAAGAAGCTTCCACAGTGACGCTGCGTTCGCACCGTGCAGTGGTTGAGGAATCGATCGCCGCGCATCGCGGACGCATCTTCAGCAGCGCTGGTGACGGCATCGTTGCCGAGTTCCCCAGCGTTGTTGAGGCTATTCGCTGTGCTGTCGAGTTCCAGAACGAGATTGCGGAGCGCAACGCGGCCCTCCCCGAGGAGGGCCGGATGCAGTTCCGCGTCGGCGTGAACCTTGGAGATGTGATCTCCGAAGAGAACAATCTCTACGGCACCGGCGTGAATCTTGCCGTTCGCCTGGAACAACTCGCCCAGCCCGGAGGAATTTGCGTCTCGCAAACCGTTTACGATCAGGTTCGGAAGATCGTCGAGCTCCCGTTTGAAGACATTGGTGAGCGCCGTTTGAAAAATATCGCGGAACCAATACATGTGTACCGCATCCTGCCGGCGCCTTTGCCGTGGTTCAAAAGTCTGTTTTGGCGCACGCAGCGTCGCCGGCGCTCCAGCATCGCTGCTGGTATCTTCCTTCTATTTTTCGCAGTGGCGGCCGGAGCAATCTTTCTCCATCAGCCTGCTGCCCTGTGGACCACACTTCTGAGCGACGCAGGCGGCCGGCCTGCTGCCCTATGGACCACCCTTTTTGGCGGCGCGGGCGGAGTTTCGCTTCCCGAGCGCCCAACCATCGCCGTTTTGCCCTTTGACGACCTAAGCGCGGCTGGCGAATGCCGTTCGGGCCAAGGAGCGGAGCGGAGCGGCCCGTCGTGCGAGTACCTTGCCGATGGAATTACCGAGGAACTGATCACGGGATTGGCAAAGTTTCCAGACCTTGTGGTCATGGCTCGCAACTCCACGTTCACATACAAGGGCAAGCCTACCGACGTCCGCCAGATAGGGAAGGATCTGCATGTCCGTTACGTCGTTGAGGGTAGTCTCACGCGCTCCGGTGAAAAAGTGCGCGTGACGGCACAGTTGATCGATGCCCGTACCGGACGTCACCTCTGGGCCGAGAAGTACGATCGGCAGCTAAGCAGCATATTCGCGATTCGTGACGAGATCACGCGATCCATCGCCGGGACGATCGGCGGATTGCAAGGCAAGCTGGCTAAGGCGGAGATAGCGCGCGTGTCCGCGATAAGTCCGAATAGCTTCACTGCTTACGACTCCGTTATGCGAGGCTGGCACGAATATTACACGTTGACGCGTGAAGGCAACGAAGCCGCGCGGAGACTGTTTGAGCAAGCCATCAGAATCGACCCGAACTATGCCCGTGCCTACGCTGGCCTCGCGTGGACCTATGCATCAGACTACGACTACGAGTGGACGGACGACTACGACAAGACGATCAAACGCGCCGTTGAAATGGCTAGCACAGCGGTACGGCTCGATCCTAACGATTACCAGGCCTACTGGGCACTCGGCTGGGCTTCTCTGTACAACGGGGAATACGCGAAGGCGGAGGCAAGTTACGACCGCGCTCGAGAACTGAATCCGAACGACGCGGAGCTTCTCGCCGAAATGTCCAATTTCCTCGGCTACGTCGGCAAGCCGCAACAAGCAATCCACCAGCTGAAGGAGGCAATTCGGCTCAATCCGTTCCACGATCACTGGTATGACCACTATTTGGGGTGGGCTTACGAAGAAGCAGGCATGCCTAAAGAGGCCATCGAGGTCCTCAAGCCATTGATAGATGTTGAGAAGCCGGATGACGACCAGCTCTGGTTTTTCCCCACTCTAGCTGCCGCTTACGCCCAGGCTGGGCGGATGGACGACGCACACAGGATTGTCAAAAGGCTCCTGTCGCTTAAGCCGGAGTTCTCGATTTCAGAAAATGTTTCTGCGCTTCCTTACAAAGAAAAGGCACAACGTGACAGGTATGTGAACGCGCTGCGCCTGGCCGGACTGCCAGAGTGACCTGACGAGGCTGTTGACGATTGGAGCCTGGGGAGATTGCGCGTCCGCTCGTTAAGCCTCTCAGTCGGATCGATCTGAACGCGGTGTGGGAGACGTCATGGACCAGGTCGATGATGTAGGCAGAGGAGGCCCGCGGGTTCGTTGGGGGAAGCACGCACGAGCGGGTCAACTCCAAGGCGTCGTGTCGAAAACACGTCGGGTCAAATCAAAGCCGCTCCCACTCGTCCGGGCAGGGCATGTGAATTGTCCGGTCTTGTTGATGAACCTGCCGCTTTCACTGTCTACGCAGATTCCGAACAATGCCTATATGGAAGACATGAGCCCAAGCGAGCGCGAGGTCTGTCTCGATCGAGCGATTGCGCAATTCTTGGAGTTGTACAAGCACGTAGCCGAAAGAGCCTTGGTCTATTTGCTGCCGAGCAGCCCCGGCCTACAGGACCAGCCCTACGTGTCCAACCTAGGCGTGGTCTTACCGCACTGCGAAGCGGATACCGTCATTATTTCGAGGTTCCGCACCGCACCGCGAGTCGGGGAGGAGAGGATCGGCGCCGAGTTTTTCAGGTTGATGAACTTCACTGTGGAGCAACCTCCGAAAAAATTCGAGGGGGAGCCGCTCTATTTCGAGGGTGAGGCGGATCTCAAGCACATCCACGGCAATTTCTATATTGGCGCTTATGGGATGCGCACGTCACGAAATGCTTTGACCTGGGCTGCTGAACGCTTCGAAATGGACATCGTACCGTTCAGGACTACCGATCGATATCTCTACCACCTCGATTGCTGCTTCCTGCGCATAACCGAAGAAGTGGTGGTGCTGTGCACCTCTCTTGCCGATCGGACCTGCATTCGCGAATTGGAGCGGCACTGTGAAATCATCGACGTTTCCCTGGAGCATGCTCGTGCGGGAATAACGAACAGCCTACTGCTGCCGGGAGAGGTCTTGTGCGACTCCGCCATTTTCGAGCTCGGCAAAGAGAGCCACGCCTACCCAATCGAGAAAGCCAAGATCGAACGTCTCGATGATGTCTGTTCGCGACTTGGTCTCACGTTGCGCGTCCTTTGCATGTCCGAATTCTATAAGTCAGGCGCGCTCCTCTCCTGCCTGATCATGCACATCAAGCAATTAACTAACAACACTCAACAAAGCGCGAAGCAACCGAGCGGTCGAGACGGCTCAGGGTTTTGCTAGCAACTCCTGCGTCGCGCTCTTGTCTTCGTTAAGCGACGTCTTCCAGAACATCGCACCGGGGGTGCTCGTTTTAATAGAGTTGATCATATCTTGCAGGCGGTTGATTTCCTCATTCAGCTCCTGCTCAACCTGCGTGTCATTCGAGTTGTTAATGAGCCTCTCATTGTTAACTTTCCACCTTGCGAAAAAACTCCTCCAGGGATCACTGCTAATAGCAATCAGTTGGTCCAACTGCTGATTCTCCTCCTGGAGTGCGGCCCGTGCATCTGGTTTGAGTGGCATGCTGACCTCCCATTCCCTTGACTAGCGGCGCAAAGATTGGCCGTACCGGCTTCATAGCACAGCACAAAGTCCAAAGACACTATTTGCGTCTTTGGGCCAATCGGTTTGCGTTAAGCCTCCGGTCCCAATTTGATGGACTGCGGGGAAGAAATGCATGCTCGGCGCGCGTATGATAAACAATACGAGGCGAGTGCGCGGAAGGAGATGCTCAAGGTCTCAAGAGGGAATCATGCCCGTCGCTCCCAACAAAGCTGAGATCGTGCGTGAACTGGTCCAATACATCGTCGATTTTGTGGAACAGCCACATCCGAAACTGGGGAACCTTCCGGTTTGCCCCTTCGCCCGAAGGGCCCGGCTAGAAAACCGAATCCGGTTCGAGGTGCTGGAACTGACGTGCGAAGCGGTTCTGGCTCTAGTCCCTTCGTTCGCGGTGAGGCCCGAGCTTCAGCTGATGATCTGCATCCATCCTCGCAAGGAAGGGGTGTCAGCTGCGGAGGTCTACCGGCTGGCGGAGGCATTGAACCAGGCGTTACAATCCATGAATCTGATGGCGGTCGGGCTGCACCCTGAGGACCCATTCAATATTGACGGTCTTTATACGAGACGAGAACCATATCCCAACATCCAGCTCATCCGCCGAGAGGTGGTCGATTGGGCCCACCAACGTATCAAAGACTCCGGGTATTATGACCGCTGGACAGAGAGCAATTTCCGGGACTGCCTGTTCAGCCAGGAGGACATCATGTCCGTTGCTCCGGATTATGACGAGATCGTACGGGAGTACGGCAGGTACATCATCGAGTTTGTGGAACAACCCCATCCGAATTTGGGAAACCTGCCGGTTTGCCCATTTGCGCGGAAGGCCCGGCTGGAAAACCGAGTCCAGTTCGAGGTGCTTGAGCTGACGCGTGAACGGATTCTGGCCCTGGTCCCCAAGTTCGCAGCGAATCCGGAACTCCACATGATGATTTGCATCCATCCCCACAAGGATGGGCTGTCGTCCGCGAAGATCTATCGATTAGTCGAGTTGTTGAACCAGACGTTGCCGGCCTTGAACTTATCGGCCCTTGGGGGGCATCCCGACGACCCCTTCAATATTGACGGTCTATATACGAGACGGGAACCATACCCGAACATCCAGTTGCTTCGCCTGGACGTGGGCGAGCGGGCGCACCAGAGTATCAAGGACTCCGGGTACTATGACCGTTGGACCGAGAGCAATTTCAGGGATACCACCGCTAGCCCTCCAGTTCGTCTCAGGCCCTGATACCCGCATGGCAATCCGCGCTCTGCTTGAGCCGCGGCATGCCAGGTCGGCGCGATGAGGCTCAGAGGGGGCCTCGTGGTCCATCAAATACGGAGCGAACAACGCCGTTGGCGAACACTATTGTCCATGAGTCAAAAGCACAATTGGGCGGCGAGGGCCTGGGCCGTGGCGTCTAATCAATTGGGTGCCGGAGCCTATTCCGGACGCGCGATAGCCGTCGTTCCGATTGAAGGAAAGGGGCGCGGAGTTATCGCAAGCCAGAGGATTGCTGCGGGCATCGTGTTCGAAACGGCTCCGGTGGTGCCATACCGGACGGAGTGCGGCAGGGATGAAATGCCGGACCGCTCGCTCCCACCCGAGTTGGCGGATTTGCCGCACGACTGGGATGAGGAACACGGGTGCTTGGTCTTTAGCCCAATGCAGTTTGCCAATCACTCCGACTCGCCGAACGCCAAATTTATCCCCAATATCGAGGCACTAACCATGACCTACACGGCGCTGCGCGACATCGAAGCTGGTGAAGAGGTTACGATTGATTATGGGATCCCTCCTTGGTGGGATTGAACGTGCGCCGGACTTTTTTGGGCGCGTCCGCTGGGCTTAGCTTGAATGAAATTCCTCGAGGCTATCGCCTCCACAATCATTAGCTGCATGCGCATTCTGCGCTCGAATCCCTCGCTGGATACAGCGATGCGCGTCGTTGAACGGCGGAACACTTTCAACAATGTTTATCTACATGAGCAAATGCTCGCAGATTCAGTGCGACTTGACGCCTACCATGCGGCGATTCAGCGTTACGTGACCTCGGAAGACTATGTGGTGGACGTCGGCACGGGCACTGGTGTTCTGGCGTTCTCCGTGGCTGCCAAGAATCCTCGAAAACTGTACGCGATAGATCATTCGAAGAGGCTGCTTGCGTATGCCAAGGCCACAGCCGAGGCCAGTGGCATTCCCAACCTGACCTTCATCTCATTGCCGAGTCACAAGTTTCGTCCTGCAGAGCCGATCGATGTAATCGTGCAAGAGCAGATGGGCATCGCGCTGTTTGACGAGGGAATGGTGGAGACCATCCTCGATGTGCGCGACCGCTGCCTGAAACCTGGTGGCCGTATCCTTCCGGCGCGGTTCGAATTCTATCTCGAACCGATTCAGTTGCTGAAGCGAGAGCGTATTCCTTTGATCCAGGAACAACAGATACGCGGCGTGACGTTCCAGCGAACGCCGATCGCGGTCGAGAGGGATCATTTGTTTCGGGAAATAGACGACAGGGATGTCGAGTTTTTGCTGTGCGAGCCCGAGTCGGTGTTCACCTTCGACCTCACCACCTTGACGCGTGACCAGATCCCGAAGCTATTCTCTTCGAGAAAGCCGGTCAGACGCAGTGGCCAAGTCGACGGCATCTGCATCTACTTCAAGGCAGCCTTCGATGATGACATCTCGTTCTCCACGGGTCCAAAGGCTGTCAAGACCCATTGGCCGATGCTCCTGTACCGGACACCTGCGCTCAATTGCCAGGTCGGTGACATTTTCGAATTGGGCGTCGAAGCTCACGACCTGGTCGAATATTGCGACTGGTCATGGCGGATCGATATTCACGACGGCACCGCTTAGCGAAGACCTGCTATTCGCCGGTCACGTCGTGAAGCATGGCTGCTAGTCGATCCAAATCCTTGACAACAAGAAACCCCTTTTTGCGCTCGATAATGCCGAGTCGCGAAAGGCGGTTGAGTTCCCGTGTCACGGCTTCTCGATGGGTGCTAATGCGGCTTGCAATTTCGGCATGGGTGGGCGCCGGGTCGAGGCGCGCCGCTGCTCCTTCGCGGGGTGCGATGTTGGCCAGGCGCAACAGTTCGGCTTGGATACGATTGTTTACGGCAAGGGTGCTGAATTCGTAGACCCGCTTGGTCAAGTACCGAACATTCCGCACGAGCGCCCTCATCACCGCCTCGGTCACGACCGGCTCGGTCCGCAACAGCCTGCGGAATTCCTTGGCGGACATTGAGGCGATGGAGCAGCTGGTACGCGCCTCCACGCTGGCGGAACGTGGCTCGCCATCGATTGCGGCGTATTCACCGAATGTGTCGCCAGTCCCTAAATTACGAAAGCTGATTGCCTTTCCGGCGGTGGAATAGATCGTAACGCACACGTCTCCAGCGGCGATGAAGAAAACGTCGTCGGAGGCGTCGAGATAGCTAACGATCTGCTCCCCAGGTTCGTAGCGCCGCCAGGAACAGCATCGATGAACCATCTCTAGAGTATTCGACGGGAGGCCAGCAAAGACGAACACTCCCTCAAGTGTATGGTGAAGTTTTTCAGTCTGTGACCGGTCCATTTGTTGCCGCCGGGTCAGCTAGCCGCCGACGCAAGCCTGGGTTGGCGCGTCGCAGGCTGATGAAGCGAACATCTTTTGGCTGAAAAGGTCAAGATACTCGCACCAGCCAGGGCCAAGCTATCTTCCCACCTTGGAGAATAGAGGCCATGCCCGCTTTATGTCATTAGCGGGATGATAGAGATCAGGGATGTCTGCTTCGCCCCTCAAGAGCGGACATGCTCAGCGCCAGCAATTGATGTCGGCTTCGTGCCATAAATAGGCATCACCGACTGCGGCTGACGTTACAGCAGCACCAGTGCCAGGATTATGATCAACAGAGCGCCAATGAGGGCGAGATAAACGTTGAGATCGCGCCCATGGCTTGTCAACAATCGCGGCCCGGATGCTCGCGATACGCGCAGTCGACACCTGACACCATCACGGGCGCTGATGGCTCGAGAATCGTGCTAAGGTGACGCGAGGGGATGGAGTCCCCCGCGACCGCCGATAAGGCTGATGACTCCTACTGCAGAAGTGGAAAGCAGTAGGAGCACACATGTCCCGGTTTCTATCTTTGCCATGCTCCACGAGTACCCCGACGCCAGGGAGCGCGACGTGGGCTCGCGCGGAGTTCGGGTCGTGAAGACGCTTGCCAGCCGCTCGTTCTTCCACACATTCGATCTGAGGACCGCACGAGCATTGAACCTGCTCAACCGATTCGGGTTCTTCTCCTCTGCACTTGAGCTCGGCACGTCTTAACCGCAGTTAACGCCTGCGGGGGACGCGCCGACGAATGATGGGAGAGATACTATCGCCCTCCTGCAGCTCTTAGCTTCTCTCGCCACCGTCGCGTGCACTGGCACGCGAACAAGAGACGGCGTCGTGCGCCTGCAGAATGGACGGCGCCCGCGTGCGTCGAACCGGGCGCCGACCCGATCCCGTGCGGGAGTCGCCATGTGGTCTCGCCTGCTCGCCCTCGCCCTGCTCCTGCTGCCCGCCCAGGCCCTGGCCGGCGCCAAGGAGAAGGTCGCGGCGCTGGCGCCGTCGGGGCTTGTGCTCGTGATGGACGACAAGGGCAACGAGCTGATCGC
>Ga0307444_1001219_pt1 | contig 11246 bp, 13 predicted proteins | sample SalMarSW160340MG_FD_202145 | JGI IMG/M metagenome (GOLD analysis project Ga0307444, IMG submission 202145) | Salt marsh sediment microbial communities from the Plum Island Ecosystem LTER, Massachusetts, United States - SW1603-40 | ecosystem: Environmental > Aquatic > Marine > Intertidal zone >... | reverse complement strand
CAGAACGCCGAGAAACACCATGGCAATGGCGTACATAGTAAAAGGCTTTATAGCCCAATTGACGAACAGGGTCAGACCTACTGGTTTGAAGTTCTTGCCCGCCTTTAGGACTTCAGCAAAGTCGATCTTGACCATTATGGGATACATCATGAAGAAGAGGCAGACTGCAATCGGTATAGAGACTACGGGCGCTTCATTGACATAAATGGCCAGGCTATCCAGAAAAGTTGCAGCTTCCGGGGCTAGTTTGCCTAGGGCGATCCCCGCTGCGATACAAAGAATTACCCAAACGCTTAAGTACCTTTCAAATACGCTCAGTCCTTTGGGCTCTTTAGTTATACAGGCTTTGTCTTCCATTGTGTCCCCTCCTGTAACTTGTTGTGAAAGTCATTTGGATATCTTAAGTTAAAACGTGGAATATACCAGATAAATGCCGCCTAGCAGGACCAGGATCCCACATATTTTCCTGATGATAGTAATTCCTTTGGATTTATCATCCCATTTAGTTATGTGTTGAACCAGTCGCGTACTCGTCCCTGCAGCAATGATCACCGCACAGTGGCCTACTGCAAAAGCGGATAGCAAAACCAGGCCATAGGGAAGATTCTTTGCCGTCAGGTTAAATACAATGCCCAGCATAGGAGCCATGAATGCAAAAGTGCAAGGCCCAAGGGCTAATCCGAATACCAAGCCTAAAGATAAAACAGAGAAATAACCTTTCCGCTGTGACTTTATTCTGCCTAGTCCTGGAAAGTTTAGAGGAAGAATGCCAAGTAAGTTTAAACCAAATATGAGGAAGACCATTGCGACGACATAATTGCCGAGTTTGCCTATATCTCCTAGGATCCTTCCAGCCGCTGCTGTAATACCTCCTATGACCGCGATAGATATAAGGATTCCAACAGAAAAGACGATGGACAGGTGAAAGGCTTTTTTGGTGGATAATTCTCTTTGATTACTGAGATAACCAATTATTAAGGGAATGCTCGTGAGATGACAGGGACTCAATATAATGCTGAGGATTCCCCAAATAAATGATGCTCCTATTGCGATTAAAGGGGCGCCCTCTATGGCATGAGAGAGAGCTGAAAATAGTTTTATCATCTCATCTATAGAATGTGCTTTTCCTTTAACATCTTTATGATGTCTTCCTTAGGATAGAATCCCACATGCCGAAATATCTCTTCGCCGTTCTTATCGACGAAAACCTGAGTTGGAATCATTTGTATGCCATAATCTTTCGCATATTTAGGAGTTTTCCAGACATCGTAAAACACCACCTGGATTGTTCCTTTATACTCTTGAGCAATTTCATGCATGACCGGTTGCATGGCTTTGCAAGGGATGCACTTGTCTGCACCAAGCTCAATAAGAGTCACCTTGTGCTTTGAGAAGTCTAACTGCTCATCGGTGATTATAAGGTTTTCCTCATTGACCTGTTCTCCGCTAATTTGGGAACAGAATAGACCACAGGAAACGAGTATTAGTAGAGCGATAATAAGTTTCTTCATATCTCTCCTCCAAATAATAGGATGTAAGACATCAATCTTTAAGTTTAATAAGTGCAGCTTGGACGACAGTGGTAATATTTTCATCTGTGGCAGGAGATTTGCCCTTTTTTAAGCCTAAGTCAGTGACTTTCAAGTGCTCGAATTCTGTAAATCCCGCTTCTTCCAGACTGAGTTTTGTGCAGTCAAGAGGGCAGCCATCGATAGCCAGAATCTTTTCCGCTTCCTGTGTGGTTTTTAAGATTCCCGGTACCCGGCCTCCAATTCCAGCCAGGCAGTACATCTTGCCCGCTCCATCCGCTGTGAGCTTTCTGGCCGCTATGTCCGATATGGCACCCACATCTGCGGCTCCTGAACACGCGAAGATCAAGGTTGGAGCGGCACAACAAACATTTTCCTTGTTGTCTCCCATCATTTCCTCCTTTGAATATTTTTAATGGAAATTTCATGAGATGATTTTCTTTATTTCTTCAGTACTCAAGACCTTTCCCACACTCTTAACCTCGTTATTGACCGCAAGACCAGGTGTCATCATAACGCCGAACTTTATGATTTCATTGATATCCGTCACTTTAATTATTTCGTAGTCACCTTCCAGTTCATGTGCGGCCTTCTCAGCGTTTTCCGTCAACTTTTTGCATTTTGGACAACCAGTTCCTAATATCTGGATTTTTACCATTTTTTTATCCTCCTTGAATCAAAAGAAAGCTCCGTATATCAAACCGCTTATGGTTGAAAGCAAAATGACAAGGGAGACAAACACTAATGTTTTTTTCGTCCCCATTACGCTGCGGATAACAATCATGTTGGGAAGGCTCAATGCAGGGCCGGCCAGGAGAAGTGCTAATGCAGGTCCTTGCCCCATGCCGTTTCCGATCAGTCCTTGGAGAATAGGGACTTCTGTTAGAGTAGCAAAATACATAAAAGCACCTGCCACAGAAGCAAAAAGATTAGATAATACGGAATTTCCTCCCACTGCAGAGCTCACCCATGCAGACGGAATCAGACCTTCGTGTCCTGGACGGCCGAGCAAAACGCCCGCAATGAGCACTCCGAAAAAGAGAAGCGGCAATATTTGCTTAGTAAATCCCCATGTGGAACCGAACCAGTCTCCAATCTCTCCTTTGTCCGTAGAAGTTAAAATTGAAAGTCCAATGACACCCGCAGCAAAGGCAATGACCGGCTCGTGGGGAAATGCAAATCCAAGGATAATTGAGGGAACGAAAGCAATGGCTACCTTCCACTGTTTGACTCTGAACCAAGCTACAAGAATAACAACCAGTGCAAGGGCGAAGCCACCAGTGATGAGCCATTTTAGGGAGTATATGAGATTCCAGAACCCCGATGGATCCTCTGGCTTTCCCCAATTCGCGAAGACCAGAATCCCGATCATGGATGCAAAATAAAGAGCATTCTGCCACAGAGGTCTGGTTACCTCGGGCTCAGGCATGGCCATCTGGGCATTGGCTTTTTCCAATTCCTCTCTGTGAAAAATGAAATGCATGAGAAGCCCGATGACGATACTAAAAATAATAGCTCCCAGAGCGCGAGCGATTCCAAGCTCAAGCCCAAGAACTCTGGCCGTTAAAATAATAGCCAGGACATTGATTGCTGGCCCGGAATACAGGAAGGCTGTTGCAGGACCTAATCCTGCTCCCATCCTGTATATTCCTGCGAAAAGAGGAAGGACTGTACAAGAACAAACGGCAAGAATTGAGCCTGATACAGATGCAACGCCGTATGCAAGGACTTTTTTTGCTTTTGCTCCAAAGTATTTCATCACTGATGCCTGGCTCACAAATACCGCAATAGCTCCAGCAATAAAAAAAGCAGGGATTAGGCATGTCAGAACATGTTCTTGAGCATACCATTTCACAAGATGCAGTGATTCCATAAGGGCGTTATCGAAGCGGGGAATGCCTAAGGGAAGATAAAATGTGCCCAGAAATACAAGAGCAATGATCAAGAGAGGCTTCCATTCGCTTTTCCAGTCTGTTTTACTCATGTGTTCTGTCTCTTAATGTTCATATTGCATTGTTTGCCAATTGACCAAATGAAATTAAAAAAAATTATTGTATAGCGTCCATTCGGTCTTGTGCTTGCTCTCTAAGGACGGCCTCCACACAATCAAGAAAATTCAATGCACAGCGCATGCGGAGGCTGTAAAACACCTGTTTTCCCTTTTTCTCGACACTGACTAATCCGGCATTTTTAAGGATCGACAGATGTTTTGATACTGTAGAGACATCCAATCCTACCATTTCCGTGAGTTCGCAGACACAATAAGATTTCTCTGCAAGCTCTTCAATCATAAATAGTCGAGTTGGGTGAGCAAGAGCCTTTAAAATTGCCGCTCTCGTTTCACAGCGAGCTCTTTTCTTTTTATCCATTTTCATATTTGGCATAATGACCAAATAAGATGCAAATGTCAAGAGGATTTATCTACAATGCCAAGTCGCTATTTAAAATCACAAACAGATGGTCCTATGTGGGGATTCGAGACCGGTAGTCAACCGTTACATTAAAACCGAGCCTGTATTCTGAAGCAATCTCAACTATTAGTTTGCCTTAGAACATAGTGCTATCTACCTATAGCAGGTCGGACTTTAAATATTTGGTTCCTCTAACCGGTTGATATCAAAGAAACTGTGCGATGTCTGAATTTAAGCAGTGACTAGGATTGTGGCTATAGAACACCTCTTTTTTTATTGAAAGAAGCGAATAAGTAAAACATGCTTATTTCTATCCTACTGATACTGAACGAGATGAATGGTGGGCGATACTGGATTTGAACCAGTGACTTCTACCGTGTGTAAAAGGCACAAATTTAGGTCACAGTTTAGGGATTAACTCAATGTTTCTCTGGAGCTGATAGGATACTCGATCTCTAATTACTAAATCAGGGCTGTGCCTGAAGTCACAAAGCATCAGCCGGTTGCAGGACATCAGAATTATTGAGATTCAAGATTTAGGGTATTCAACTTAATTATTTTTCAGCTATGTTCTTCTAACCATCGAAGCATAGCACGAACACTCCCTGTAGCCATGGCAATGCTCGTATCAGCTGCGCCGTAATAAAGGTTGATGGTATCGCCGTCGGCTCCAAGGGTATAGCCACACGGAAAGACAACGTTATCCACATCCCCGCGTTGCTCGTAGGGTTCTTCAGGGCCAAAGACCCACTCGTCGCCGCGTTTCAGGCAACGCTCTGGCGCGTCCAAATCAAACAGTGCGAGACCTAATCGGTAAATAGAGCCAGCCGCGTTCTGCCGTACGCCATGATAAATCACCAACCAGCCCTGTGAGGTTTCAATGGGAGGAGGAGAGAGGCCGATTTTGTTGGCATCCCACCATCCGCCGAGCCTCGCTTCCAGGATATGCTTATGTCCGCCCCAGTTATGCAAGTCGGACGAGTAAGATATCCACATATTCTTATCTCTTTTCATCTGTGCGCTAGTCGCACCGACCGGGCGATGGATCAAAGCCCATCGACCATCAATTCTGCGCGGCAGGAGAGCTGCATCTTTGTCTTCTGGTTGCATGACCATGCCATAGCGTTCGAAGTGGTGGAAATCTTCTGTGAGCGCCAGTGCAACACCAGGCCCGCTGCGTGAGTAGGCGGTGTAGACGATAGCATATTGGCCTAATTCAGGAACGTAGGTGATGCGTGGGTCTTCTATGCCCCACAATTCTTCCGGAAAGCGTTCGGGATCGGCCATAAGAGTCGGCTCAGAATCGATTTGCCAATCGTCCACGCCATTCACGGAGCGCGCGGTACATAAGTGGGACAGTCCGCGTCGATCCTCCACTCGGCACAACAGCAGAGTGGTTCCATCAGCGAGTAGTGTAGCGCCGGGATTAAATACGCTATTAGCCTGATACGGCCAGTTTGCGGCCCTCAGGATGGGGTTGAGTTTGTGACGAAGAAAGAGTTGTGGGGGTTGATTGTTCATTTTATTTATGCTCATTAGACCTTACAAGATTTTCTGCCAGGCTTAATTCCAACAGGGCCTGGAGATAAGCCAGCGTAGACTCTGCGCCTTGATTCTCGTTCGGCCGGTCGGGATGCAATCCATCACGACAGCCGCCCGTCGTCGGATCGTACACCGGGAGGTGCAGGTCGTTGCGTCCCAGAAACCATTCAAATGCGCGCCGGGCTTCCGTGTACCATCTTTTATCCCCGGTGATACGGGTTGCTTCAAGGCAGGCAGAGACCATCGCCTGCGCCTCAACAGGCTGTTGATCGAAGCGTGCACGTTCACCACCCTGTTGATAAAAGCCGTTTGAGCCAATCGGGACAAAATGCCTTCCTTCCGTATCCGCACGCTGCAAGTCCGCCAGCCAACTGAGCGATTCCAGCCCTACATCGGTCATTTCGACATTGGATGTGGATTGGCCGCACAATAGCATGGCTTGCGATAAGGCCGCGTTACAATAGGTCAATCGATTCTCGAACCAGCGCCATTCATCCTGACGGTTATCTTGATAGTGCGTCATCAATCGCCCAGCCAGTTCGTCTCGCACATGGCCAATACGCCGGTCACCGGCGAAACGCTGGAGATACTCGTGGATGCCAATCAAAGCGAAAGCCCAGGCTCGTGGACTGGTTGTATCAAGGATAGCGAGCAGGGACTGTTGAAATATCAGACCAGCCATATTGCAAAGTGTTGGCGTGGTTGAACGGCCCAGTACAGTGCCCAACGCCCACAAGGCACGGCCATGACTATCGTCTGAGCCGCTGTCTTCAAGCCAGTTACGCTGGTAATCCATAAAATTACGAAAGCGCTTGGTCTTTGCATTGAAAGCATACCAGGTAAACGCAAAATAACAGGTTGCTAGGTCAGCAGCCTCGGTGTTGCCTAATTCTTCGAGGAGTGCACTTACCATCAAGGCACGTGCGTTATCGTCAGTAGTGTAGCCTTCACTATAGTTGGGTATCGTGAAAATGGCATGATGCAGGATACCGGTCTGATCCGTCAGGTGGTGCAAGTGATCCAGTTTAAGTGGAGGCAATTCCCCGACACGCTTCTCCAACGGCTTGATCGCAAACTCGGCTTGCACGAAATGACGACGTTCGGCACGGGCACGTTCAAAACTCTGCATGTAACGTCGTGCCACCTTTGGCCAAATCATATCCCGACCAAACAGATAGGCGCGCTTGCGCATGGCATGGCGCTTCGACTCATTATCCAGCAGGTCGATGACCTGCTTGGCTAATGCTGCCGGATCATGAAATGGCACCAACGTCCCGCGCTCCTCGGCCAGCAGTTCCTGCGCATACCAGTAAGGTGTGGATATGACTGCCTTACCTGCTCCTAGAGTGTAGGCTAGAGTGCCGGAAGTAATCTGTGCCTCGTTGAGATACGGCGTGATGTAGATGTCGGCCGCGCTGATGAACTGAACAAGTTCATCCAGCCCTACAAAGCGGTTATAGAAGATCACATTTGCTTCCACGCCCTTCTCATGAGCCAGCCATTGCAAGGACAACCGATAAGTTTCACCTTCGTTCTGTATGACGTGAGGGTGGGTTGCACCGACAACAATATACACCACGTTCGGGTGTTTTGCCAAAATAGCGGGCAAAGCCGTGATGACGTTCTCGATGCCTTTGTTTGCCGAGAGCAAGCCGAAGCTAAGCAGGACACTTTTGCCTTCCACTCCAAACAAATCCTTGTGAAAACTCGGGTCTACAAAGGGAACGTCGGGAATGCCGTGAGGGATCAGATCGATTTTTTCAACCGGAACGTGATAGACATCCCGCAGAAATTCCAAACCGCGTTCGCTCATCACAACCAGACGAGCCGACAAAGAGACAATCTCCTCGAGCACCTGGCGCTGGTCAGGATCCGGTTCACGTAAGATCGTATGCAGCGTGGTCACGATGGGCATGCGCAATTCGCGCAGGAGCGTCAGGATATAACTACCTGCCCGCCCGCCGAAGATGCCATATTCATGCTGCAAGGACACTATGTCCACATTGTTGATATTCAAAAAATCCGAGGCGCGGCGATAGGATTCTATGTCCTTCTGGGTCAATTCAAAGCGGACACGCGGCGGATACTCGTAGCCTTCTTTGATATCATTAACCGGCAGAGCAATGCACGAGCTGCCTTTGTACTCGTCGGCGAAAGCCTCGCATAGATCGGTGGTGAATGTGGCAATGCCGCACTTACGAGGCAGGTAATTACCGACAAAGGCAATTCGCTTAATAATCGAATGGGCAGTCTGCTCCATATCAATCTTCTCCTTCTAATACCCCTCCTATTTGGTAATATTCTGGAAGCGAACGAAAAGATGCCGCCGCCAGGACGCCGCCTCTGCTTTATAAAAGGATGATAGGATCAAATTATATTCCTATCGGTAGCAGGATTTGTCTCGGAAGGGGATTATTTGCAGCTTTAAATACAATACTCTATTTCTGACAAAATAGCAAACTAACCTCCGTCATAAGGATCGACGTTGGGTGCGGTTTGGGTTTCCCAGCTATTATAAGAGAATCCATATATGTCGGTTAAAATATGATATTTTCTCTCCCAAACGAGCTTGGGCAGAAAGAATGTGCGATGTGCATTTCTCTCAGCATGGGGGTAATAGGCTCCCTGGCCATCCTCATAGGCAAAAAGCCACATCTCTTTTGTTTGGATCTCTCTGCTCCCCCAAAGTGATAGAAGCGCCTTGCCAATTTCTTCGTGTCTTCGGCACAAAGTGTAAATAAAACATTCCCACTCAGGATGAATGAGTATAGAGGCTCCTGTCCAAAGGATCTCGTCGTCTGGATGTGCAACGATGATCCCAACTTTTCGGCTCTTTTTTTGTTTTTCCCTTTGCCCCATAGTTTTAGAAATCAAAGATTTAAATCCACATGTAAATTATAATGCAAATTTGGTGATTATAATATAAAATGATTTGGTTTAATTGTATGCGTACGATGTTTTGTAATGGTTTCTGGAACTTCATAACTGTCGACCCAGACTGTATCTGCGCTGCACGCGATAAGAGGCTAAACTATGGCAATCAATATTAAAAGGAAAGCAATCCGATTTACTCCTGATCCCAAAAGAGTCATCACCCGCTTTTTTATGCCTGGCAATCAAGAACGGACCCGGGCCCTCATTTATAAAGTATTGCATATGTCCACTGAAGACCGGGAGAAGGTTTTTGATCAAATTCTAAGAAATTTCTCGAACCGTCACCGGAATATCACCAGGATTTTTGAAAAAAATTTTGAAAATGTGAAGGAGATTGTCCATGGGCTTGGGATTGATCCGGATACTTTGGACATAAAGAAGAAACTCACCATCGGAGCTTACTTCACAATGGAGTTTTCCATTGAAGCGACCGCCTTTTTTAATCCCTCCATTGTCGAAGATCCCTATCAAGGGGACCTCCTCCCTGGGCAAAAAAGAATCATAGTGAGTTTTAGGGCGACGGGAGAGGGGCATATCTCCTCTTTGGTGTTTCGAAGCGGCATAATCGATGAAAATAATAATTTAACCTTTAAGCCAGCCAGTGGCCTTGTCGATGTTCCTGAAATCATAACAAGATATATTTATGAGAAAAGAACATTCCTCAACAAGCTCGAAGAGATGAATATAAAAAAAGACGTCATTGACTTGGTCATGAACCAGCTTGGAGATCACTTTAAATACGGAGAACTCCAAGCTGCCATAGAAAACGTTATCCAGAAGAAAGACCTCTCCATCACCCGTAAAAAAGTCGTCAATGCCATCAAATGGCTGGCCAGCTCGCATTATGAGGTCATGTTTTCCTTGGATACGGCAATCTCCGAGAGGGTTCTTTTTCCGATATCATACTCCGAAAGCAACGGCATTGAAGATGCACGTTTTGTGCGGTTTTCAGATGAGGATGGAAGCATAATCTATTATGCCACATATACAGCTTACGATGGATACAGCATCCTGCCCAAGCTTATCGAAACAAAAGACTTTTATCATTTTAAAGTGGTACCTATCCATGGAGAGTACTCCCAGCACAAAGGCATGGCACTTTTCCCCCGGAAGATTAAAGGGGAATATGCCATGCTGTCCCGTATAGATGGCGTGAATAACTATGTGATGTTCTCAGACAACATCAACCTCTGGCTCAAGGCTAAAAAAATCCTAGAACCAGTTTATCCCTGGGAATTAGTACAAATCGGAAACGCCGGCTCCCCCATAGAAACCGAACATGGCTGGCTTGTCATTACCCACGGAGTCGGTCCTATGCGCACTTATTGTCTCGGGGCCTCATTGCTGGATTTAGAGAACCCCACTAAAATCATTGGCCGGTTAAAAGAGCCTCTGCTGGTTGCAAACGAGGAAGAACGGGAAGGTTATGTGCCCAATGTGGTCTATTCCTGCGGATCCATATTGCATAATGGTGAACTCATAATTCCCTATGGCATGTCCGACTATGCAAGCTCATTCGCTAGTGTTTCTCTCGATGAATTAGTCCACCAGTTTTTGCCTTCTTCGTCAAAAGACAGAGGAGCCGTAAGGCAAGACACTTTGTCCATTCTGTTAGTCGAAGATGATGCTAAGGACCAGAAATTGATTTCTAAAATCCTTGTAGAAGGAGGTTATACCATCAAAGTGGCCTCTGATGGGATCGACGCCTTAATGCAGATAGCTCAAGGGAAGTTCGACCTGGTTCTCTCCGACATTCATATGCCGAACCTAGATGGCTTTCAACTTTTGGAGCGAATGAATCAAAAACAAATTCATATTCCCGTGATATTCATTACAGGAAATCACGATGAAAATTATGACATTAAGAGTCAAGAGCTGGGCGCTGTTGCATACATAGAAAAGCCGATTCAAAGGAAAAGACTTTTGCAAATATTAGGAAAAATATTAAATAGCAATTGACGATTCCTATCAAAAAAATATTATGATTCGTCATAATTCTTATGTACTGCCGTTCTTTTTGCAATTGCTTTCAATATTATTGCATAAATATAGGAAATTACGGAAAATTGTGAGGGATTTGCCGCAAACACAAAAAGCAAATTCTTTCCATAGCCCGAACCGGGGTCAAACATGTCCATGTCTTGCATCGTCCCAGGCTGCTCTCAGACAACGGGCCCTGCTTCATCTCTCATGAGCTCGCAAACTACCTCGAAGATCACAATATCAGGCATATCCGCACCAGGACCTATCACTCCATGACCCAGGGGAAGATCGAACGCTATCACCGGTCCATGAAAAACCTCATCCTGCTGGATAATTATTATTCACCCTCTGAGCTTGAGGCCCGGATCGCTGAATGGGTAGATTACTACAACAACCATCGCTACCACGAAGCCATAAACAACGTAACTCCGCATGATCGATACTTAGGTTAGACAGGAAGATCCTCAAGCAGAGGAAAAGGAAAAAAGCCAAAACCATGCGCCTAAGGAGGAAGCTATATCAGAGCCTATCACTCAAAAGCTTGATAGAATACTTAAATTAGAATTACAATGAGAGAGCAAAACCCTCACTTAGAAAATCAGGGCGTGTGTCCGAATTATTTGACGACGTACAGCATGCTGCCTTCTCCAAATATGGTCACAGTTTTGGTCACACCTGATGATTTTGGGGCTCCCGAGATTCCGCAAGTTGTTGATAATAAAATGGTGGGCGATACAGGATTTGAACCTGTGACTTCTACCGTGTGAAGGTAGCACTCTACCGCTGAGTTAATCGCCCACGGTTCTTTATTTTTAGACGATTTCAGTTCCATTGTCAAATGGTTCCA
>Ga0307444_1001216_pt1 | contig 11256 bp, 14 predicted proteins | sample SalMarSW160340MG_FD_202145 | JGI IMG/M metagenome (GOLD analysis project Ga0307444, IMG submission 202145) | Salt marsh sediment microbial communities from the Plum Island Ecosystem LTER, Massachusetts, United States - SW1603-40 | ecosystem: Environmental > Aquatic > Marine > Intertidal zone >... | reverse complement strand
AGTCAGGATCTTGGGTCTCCCACTTCCCTGTCTTGGGGTTCAACACGTCGACAAAGGAATGAGAACGAAGCTCGTCGTCGCCAGTATCGAAAATGGCGATGATGCGTGTCTGGAAGCCGAGCCTGCGTAGCACGGACGCCAAGAGGTTGGACCGCGTGCTGCATTCCAGATGGATGGGGCTTGAACGTCTTCCTGCGGCGTGAGCGATAACGCCTTCGGCGATGAGATTCCTATCGCCCTGCACCTTGCGGAACTCGGCATCGACGGCATGACGGCTGTGGCCATTGACAAAGCGGCGCGCCGCATCGAACTGCGTCGCGGGACCGGCTTGATCCGGGATCGCCAATAGACCGACTATCTGTTCAATATTGGCGTCAAAATGCTGCTCCTGCTGCCGCTCCAACGTCCAGCGAACCGCAAAGTATCCCGCGAGTGCGAGCAGTCCGGCAGCAGCGATGATGCCTAAAGCCTTGCTGCCGATACCCACCATTCGTACCCTCAGTGCAACCGGTGCTCGGGCCGCGCGGACAGCCCCTGCATCCCCGCGGCAGCTCGGCCCGGCGTTATGACTTCTTCGGGCAGACGACCGCCGTCATCTTGCACACATAACCCGCGTCGACCTTTTTGCAATTGGTCGACTTCTGCGTGATCTTGCCGCCCAAGCCGGCGGCCCGCTGAATAAGCTCGTGCTGGGCGCGTGTGGTCGCCGTGGCGGGGTCCGCAGCGCGACCCTTCCCCATCACCGGTGAACACGTTCCGGCCTCCGCCGGCAGAGCGAAGCTAAGAATGGCGGCAATGACGCCAATCGCGGCGCAGGCACTCAGCTGTGTTTCGCGGATCATGTCTCACTCCCCTATTGGCTCCATCCCCGCCTCGCTGAACTATGAGGCCATTTGCGGCGCCTTGCCCAGCGCCGTTGTTGGACGCGCTGAACGCTCACCCGGCCTTGGCGCCAGGCGGGGCTTCTGTCGGTTGAGCAGCTTGTTCGCCGTTCTTGCGGTCGCGGTGCCACCACAGCGCGAGCTTGCGCCGCCAGCGCCGGACCATCGGAACATCCACGGAGAGAACGAGGAGCCCGAGGGGAATCATCCAGAATCCGACCACGGGGAGAAAGCCGACGAGCCCGCCGGCGACGAGCAGAATGCCGAGTCCGAGGCGGATCGGCTTCGACTCCGGCAGATGGATGTGGCGATTGGCGAAGCGGACTTTCTTGGCCATGGTGACCTTTCGGGGGGCCATCACCACATAGGGATGGCCGACAGGGGGCGCAACCTTGGCCACCTCTCGCGCCGCTTGCGCCCTAAGCAAAGGTCTGGCATGGCCCCCTTGCATTTGCTATGACCGGCCGAGCTAGCGCCTTAGAGCGCGCTCTGGTCCCCGGTAGCTCAGTTGGTAGAGCAAGCGGCTGTTAACCGCTGGGTCGCTGGTTCGAGTCCGGCCCGGGGAGCCAACCTAAATCCAGGGCCTAGGCGTCATTGGCGGGCCTCTAAAAGCCCTCCAAACCTCTCCAATGTACGGCATTTGTACGGTTGGCGGGCCCGGATTCTGGAGCGCGTCCTCGCGCGCGCCTGGTCGCGGCGCGGCTCGTTACACTGGCTGAGGGGCGGTTTGCGCCTCTATTGGGAGGACATGCAGATGGCCAATAAGCTGCCACTCATACTCCGCGTGAAGGACTGCAGTAAGGACCGTCCGACTCCTGAAGGGTTGTCCGTCATCAAGTGCGAGGTCGATACGGATAGCGGCGCTCAAACTCTTCGGTTCACGTCGAATGCTGCGCACGATCTGAAAGACTTACTTAGGGACTTGCCGCGGAGCACCGCGAGGCGGACCTGAGGATCCTCCTCCGATAGCGGACCCTGCTGCCGGGCGACCACCAGATAGTGCAGCTCATGCAGCCCCGCGGACGCCGGCTTCGGTTACGAACTCCTGGCGCGTTTGGGAGGCGGCCAACACAAGACCCGCGCGTTAGGCTGGATCGTCTGAAACAAAAATTGAAGCAGTCGAACATCCCCCAAAATATCGTTTGGCCCAAGTCAGAGCGGACAAAGAGAAGTCCCGCTCGCGCGTGCGGGACTTCCCGGTTCCACGGGGGGAACCTGGTGGCGGCCACGGGGGAGGCCGTCACCTTGCTTTCAGCTTACGAGAGGCCGCCCCCAAGCTTACGGACCCGGCGCGGTACTTCCTTTGAGATATTTGGGAGCGAGATGGACCCGGTGCAGAATTCAACTGCGTTCGGGAGTGACGGTCCCCAAAGGTGGCGCACTTCGAGAAGCCCTGGCTTTCCCGGCGAACCGCCTGGGCTTCTCCCTTTTTGCCCAGCTTTGCTCAGCGTCGGCTTAGGCCGTAACAGCTGCAACAAGGGGCGTGGTCATGGGCTATTTCCTGTCCCCCAGGGGGCCAGAGTTCAATCCTGGCGAAGTCGCCATCCTGCAAGAGGCGTTCAACGCCGTTTGGGCGACGATCGTGGCTCGCCGTCCATCGCAAGGCGACAATCAAGAACTCAAAACGATGGTGAGCGAAAAGCTTTGCGCGATCGCCGCGACCGGTGTCATGGACGTTCACGTCCTGCGATCCAGGACGCTCGCAAGCCTTCAGTGGCCGAGACCCGCTGGCGACTAGCTTGGCCTCTTTGGCGGGGCGTTAGCCGCCGGATCGCTCATTCGAGTCCGGCCCGGGGGGCCAAACCTAAATCCAAAGCTCAGGCGCTTTCTCGCGAGCCTCGAAAAGCCTGCCCTCCCCCGTTAGATTGGCCTGCTCCGAGACCGGCAACCGTTCGCCGCGAAGGGAGGGGCAATGAAGCGTTTCCTTGCTGGTGTCATTGTTGCCGTGACGGTCTCGAGCGGCGCTCTTGCCGGCCCTTCCGAGGAAGGCTGGGCCGCGTACCAGCGCGGCGACTATGCGACGGCGCTGAAACTGTGGCAGCCGCTCGCCACGCAAGGCAATGCCTTCGCCCAGAGCAATCTCGGCTTCATGTATGACAGCGGCCAGGGCGTGCCGCGGGACTTGAGCGAAGCCGCGAAGTGGTATCGCCTCGCTGCCGAGCAGGGAAACCCCCGCGCTCAGAGCAATCTCGGCAGCATGTATGCGGCCGGCGAAGGCGTGCCCCAGGACTATGTTCAGGCCTATGTGTGGGCGAGCCTCGCCGCCTCGCGGTTTCCAGCGTCGGCGAAAGCGGACCGTGAGCAGGCGGCACGCAACCGCGACCATATCGCCGGCCTGATGACGCCCGCGCAGATCGCCGAGGCGAAAAGGCTGGTGAAGACGTGGGCGCCGAAATTGCCGAGCGCGGTACCGCGTGCGCCCTAAGGGTGACGGATGCTCGCGGCGCTCCCCGCGCCGTTAAGCTTTGTTCAATCTCTTTTAAAGTTTTCTTCCTCTGATTCGCTTCGCCGGCTGGGGCGGGGGCGCCTTGTTGGTGTGAGATGCGGCAACAGGCTCACGCCACGCATTCGGTGAAGAGGGAAGATGAGATTCGTTATTGGTACCATCGCACTCCTCGTGCTCGGCTCGATCTTCGGGTCGATGGTAAGCGTATTGTTCTGGCCCGATGTGGGCTCGGGGTCGGTAAGCATTCACGGCGCCAATACGCGGCACCAACCGCGAAGCTGGTGAGCGCTTCAAGCCTTGGGGCGATCAGTGAGCGGTCGCGGGTTGCGGCTTCGACGTTGGTCGTATTCAGAGGCGGCATTGCCCGCGGCTAAAGTCGATTGGGTGGATGCGCGCAGGAGCCTCGGCCGATGACAGTGCTGAGCTATGGTGCCACGGCTGCCGTGGTGCTCGCCTTATGCTGGGCCGCGGCGCGGGTAACGCCGCTGTCTTGGCGCAATCCTTCGCGCGCGGCGCTCGCCGTGGTCGTCGTGTTTGGCTTGATCGCGATCACGCCGCTCTGCGGCCTGATGTTCGATTGCGGCTGCGACTGGCCGTGGAACGGGCTGCATCACCACTGCAACATGTTCGATCCAGACGCCAAGCTCAAATGCCCGTGGTGCGACAGCAAGGTCGCGGGCACCTTGTCAATGATCGCCGTATTCGGCTTGAGCGGCGCCGCAGCCTGGGGCATCTCCGCCAAGAGTGCGTGGGCGAGCGCGAGCGTACGCACCCGTTTCACCCTCGGGGTGCTTGCCGGTGTGCTCGCCTTTCATCTCGTGTCGCTGGCGACAGCGACGCTCGCCGCGCTCGCCACGGGGTATCCGCTGCCGTTCACCGCATAGCGGACGCGAGCGGCCGTCAGCCGTGACGATCTGGTAACCACTTCGCGCTTATTGTTCTCGCCGGGGTCAGGGGATGCCAGCGACGCCTACCTGCCGTCAAGGCATCCCCGGCCTCGGATTGGCGAGCCCAGAGCCTCTGGGTGCTTCGGGGAAGTTGTAACGTCATGGTCACATCAGCGAAGGCCGCCGTCACCGTCAGCCTGATCGGAGCGGCGATGTTGCTCGCCACCGGCCCAGCCGAGGCCGGCCACGGTAGTGCCGTCGGCGCCGGTCTGCTCGGCTTCGGCGTTGGCGCGGTGGTCGGCGGCGCGCTCGCGCCGCGCGAGGTCTATGTGGTACCGCCGCCCCCACCGCCGCCCGCCTACTACGGCCCGGCCTCCTATGGCCCACCGCCATGGACGCCGGACTGGTACGCCTATTGCGGCCGCTATCCGAGCTTCAATCCGCACACAGGCTACTTCGTCGCGCCCGACGGGCGCGCGTATTTCTGCCGCTAGGTCAGTCTGCCGCGCGCACAGGCGAAAGCGGGGAACATTCGCTCCCCGCGGCGCGAGCGCTGCGCCGATCCCTTAAAGCCGTCGTCTATTCCGGGATCACCTTGATGGTGGCGATTCCCGGCACGCCCATCGTGTCCGCAGGCTGCGGCGGTGCCGCGGCCTGAGCCGGCTTGGGTGGCGTCTTGGCCTGCACCGATTGCTGAGCCGGTGCCGGCGCGGGAGGCGGTGCCGCCTTGGCTTGCGCCGGCGCGGGCGGTGGCGCCGGAGGCGGCGCTGCTTTCGCTTGCGCTGGCGCCGGCGGTGGCGGCGGTGCTGCTTTCGCTTGCGCGGGTGCCGGCGCCGGCGCCGGTTTCGGAGGCGGTGCCGCTTTGGCTTGCGCTGGCGCGGGCGCTGGTTTCGGATGCGGCGCCGCTTTCGCTTGCGCGGGTGCCGGCGCTGGTTTCGGAGGCGGCGCCGCTTTCGCTTGCGCGGGTGCCGGCGCTGGTTTCGGAGGCGGCGCCGCTTTGGCTTGAGCCGGTGCAGGCGGCGGTGGCTTCGCCGCGGCGGCAGGCTTCTTCGGCGGCGTCAGCTTTTCCGGAGCGCCCGCAGGACCCGTCGCGGCGGTGGCGCCACCGGGGCGAGCCGATCCGTCCGGCGGATAGGGCGCCAGCACCTTCTGGGATTCGCGCCCCGCATCGCCCGGCGGCACGGACCCGTCCGGCGGCAATGGCGGCAGCACGGTCTGAGATTCCGTAATTCCGGGACCGCCATAGTCGTAGCCCCTGGCGCAAGGTTTCCAGACCCAGCAAGCGGCCTTCGCCGAAAGCGGCGCAACCACCAGCATCGAGATTGTGACGGCGACCGTCAGAAGCAAAGATCGCGTGTTCATCGACCCCTCCCCTCTACCCTCGGTTCCGTTCGGAACGGGCAAGCCGCCTTGCTCCAGGCACTGGCTTGGTCAATGGCGGGCGGTTTCCGGCGGCTTTCGTGACCGCGCTCGGCCCGCCACCCCCGCTCGGCTTCCGGGCGCGTCGTCTCGCCTCCTCCGCCGCGGAGCCTCGTCAGTAGGCATCATAACTCAATTTCCGGGGGCAGTGTCACAAGGTTTTACCCCTTCCGGCTGTGGCTTCCGGGCACCAATCGCCGCCACAATGTCCCGGGCGAGGCCCGTCAGGGTCGGATCCCGGGCCCCCATGACGAGAACGAGGTCGCCGGGCTCGGCCTCCGCCGCAACCCTCGACACAAGCCAGCTTCGCGACGGGGCGAATTCGGCGCCTGCGCCTTCCGCCGCAATCTCGGCGACAATGTCGGCGGCGGAGAAGTCACGCGCCGCGGTACCGCCGGCATAGAACACTTCGAGCATGAACAGGCGATCGCCGGGCCGCAATTCGCGCGCGAAGGTGGTGACGAAATCGCGCCGGAGAAATCGGGTTGGCCCGTAGCCGTGGGGCTGATAGATCGCGAGCACGCGCTTCGCCTCGAGCTTCGCCGTCGCCAGCGCCGCTGTGATCTTGTCGGCGTTGTGGGCGAAGTCGTCGATCACGGTGACGCCGTGGGCAACGCCGATGGTCTCGAACCGGCGGCCGACACCGTCGAAGCGCGACAGGGGCGCGACCATGTCTTCGAGGGGGACGTCGAGGGTGCGGCAGGCGGCGATGGCCGCGAGCGCATTGGCAACGTTGTGCCGGCCAGGCACCGGCAAGGTGAAGCGGACCTCGCCGACGCGGAAGGTGCTGCTCGACGGCGCGAGCGCGACATCCTCGCCGCGAATATCGGCCCCGGCACCGAAACCGAAGCGCAGCGCGCCACCCGCAAGGGCATCGAGATTTTCATCCTCTCCCACCACCAGCGCCTCGCGCGAGCGCGCCCGCAGCACCGCGAGCATGGCTTCGACTTCAAGCATCTCCTTGTGATCGCGCTGGAGATTGAGGATCACGCCGACCGCCGGCGCATAGCGCACGAGCGAGCCGTCGCTCTCGTCGGCCTCGACGACGAGAAGGTCAGAGGCGCCTGCCCAGGCGTTGCCGGGAAGGCCGCGCGCCTCGAGCAGGCGAAGGTCGCCGCCGCTGATCACCGAGGGATCGCGACCGGCGCCGGAAAGGATCTCGAAGATCATCGCCGTCACCGTCGACTTGCCGCTGGTGCCGCTCACCGCAATGGTGCGGCGCGAGGCGACGAAATGCGCGAGCAGCTCGGAGCGATGAACGATGGGAAGGCCTCGCGCGCGCGCCGCGGCGAAGTCCGCCACCTTCTCCTCGACCGCCGTCGACACCACGAGCGCCGCGCAGTCGCCGGCGACGCCGCTGCCGTCCTGGGGCATGATGATGATGCCGAGCCGCTCGAGCTGGGCGCGAAGCGCGCCGCGCTCGCCGCGATCGAAGGCGCGGTCGCTGCCGCTCGCGCGCCCGTCGGTCATGACCTGAAACTGCGCCAGCGCGCTCATGCCCGAGCCGCCGAGGCCGGCGTAATGAAAGCGGGCGCCCGACCCTGGGTCGGGGATCTCCCGCTCTCGCGGCTCGGTGATCAGGACGAAATCCCCCTCGCCAATCTGATCGAAGAGACGGCAGACATCGGCATTGGCCATGCGGACGCAGCCGTGAGAGGTGGCGCGGCCGAGGAGCGCTTCGTGATTGGTGCCGTGGATATAAATGTAGCGCCCAAGCGAATCCCGGCCCGGCCCGCGGTTCACACCGTCTTCCTCTCCGTCGAGGGTGAGAATGCGGGTGAGGATCAGGTCGTCGTCACGCGGCACGCCGGTCCAGACCTCGCCGGTCGGTTCCCGCGACACGAACACGGCGCCGCTCTCGGCGTTATTGCCGATGCACTGCTTGACCCGATGCCAGCCTGGCGGCGTGCGGTAGGAGTCCTCCTCGCCACCGATGCCCGCTCGCGCCGTCGACACCGGCCACGCCGCGACCGGCTTCTCATCCGCGACCAGGACAGCGCGCTGGCGCTCCACATCGACCACGAGGAGACGCCGCGGCAGCGCCGACGGCGCGCCCTGACGCGACAGGGCGGCGCGCGCCAACTCCAAGGCGCGCGCGGCCAAAGCTGGGTCTGGATGCTCGCTCACGGCCCGCACTCTGCCACAGCCAAAAGGCGAGAGCAGGCCTCAATCTCCGAAACGACGCCTAGCGGTGGGCGCGGAAGGTCGGCGTCGAATAATACCAGTTCGGTGTTTCCTGATCGGGCCCGGGAATATAATTCGGCCGCAAGTTGCCAAGGCTGCCACCGAAGGCCTCCAGGCTGATTTCCGGCAGAACTTTCGCTTCCATAGGATCGGAGAAGTGCGTGGCGTCGTTGTTGAGCGACAAGGCCGACGGCGGCGCCGGATCGTCCATCTCGAATGCGGACGCCGCCCCGGGCGCAACAAGCGCCACGGCGAGCACACCCGCAAGCGTCATTGGTCGCATGGTATTCCCCCGAGTTCTTTTGGTGCCCCAATCGACTCTAAACCCAGTTTAGCGCGCAATGGGCTTGCGCGCTAGGCCGAGCCCCCGCGACAAAGCATAGCTCCCCGGGCCCTATTATTTCCCGGATGGCGGCGGCGGTGGCGGCTCGCTCGTGACCGGCGGCGCTCCCTGAGGCTCACTCGGCCCACCTTCAGGTTCCACCATCGGGAGCCCAGCGCGGAGATAGGCGACGATTTCCCAGATCTCGTCCTGGGAGAGCACGTTCTTGAACGCGGGCATGGCGGTGCCGAAGGCCTGGCCGCCTTCGGAAATGGTCCACAACAGATATTGGTCGACGGCTATCGGCTGTTGCACGAGATAGGCGAGGAGCGCAGGCGACGGCGTCAGGCTCATGGCGAGCTCGCCATTGCCGAGGCCGCTTTCGCCATGACATTTCTGGCAATGGGCGAGATAGAGCGGCCCGCCCTCGGCGATGGCCCTCGTGGTGTAGCCGACGTCATTGGTGGTGGCGAGATAGCCTTCCGGGACCTTTCTGTTCATGAAGGCTTGATGGCGGGCCAGGCGTTTGCGCTCTCCCGGCGTGAGGTTGTCGAGGTTCCAGGGCTTCGACTTGCCAGGCTCCCACGGATTGGCGCCCCAGGCCGGCTGTTCGCCTTGCTGGGCGAAGGCGTCCGCACCAAGGGGAAGCGCCAGCAGCAGCGCCACGACGACGCCTGCCCAAGAGCGGAGCGCGCTCGGCCGAGGCCTGTCGCGATGTAACGGCATGAGTCCTCCCCGGGCGTGGCCCGAAAAAGCAATGATCCTCGCGTTGTGGAAGGAAAGGTGCACCCGCGCCTTGACCCCGATCAAGGCTCAAAGGGACGGATTGCCGGTGTCAGCCGGGGGTCTGGTCGGCGGCCGGGACGAATTTCAGGGAAACGCCGTTGATGCAGTAGCGCAAGCCCGTCGGCGGCGGCCCGTCATTGAAGACGTGACCGAGATGGCCACCGCAGCGGCGGCAATGCACTTCATCGCGAACCATGCCGAAGGAGTAGTCGGTGTCCTTGAGCACCGCGCCTTCGATCGGGGCGTAGAAGCTCGGCCAGCCAGTGCCGCTGTCGAACTTGGTCTCGGAGGAGAATAATGGCAGGTCGCAGCCCGCACAGGTGAAGGTGCCCTTCCGCTTCTCGTGATTAAGCGGACTGGTGAAGGCCCGCTCGGTATCCTGCTCGCGCAGCACCGCAAATTGCTCAGGCGTGAGCAGCTGTCGCCATTCCTCGGGCGTGTGGGTCACTTCGAACGTGCCGGCGACTGCCGAGCCCTTGCCACCGAGCGCCCGGAAGAGAAGCGCCGCAGCTCCACCGGCGCCGGCGCCAAGGGCAGCAAAAGCGACCGTACGGCGTGTCAGCATGTCCATCTCCTCTAACGTCGTGGCGTGGTCGAAATCCACGCCCTTCTCCTCGTTGCAAGTAGGAGCTTGGAGCGGCAACAGCAATTCAACTTAACCGCACGGGAGTTCACACTGCGTTGAGGCCAACAACGCCGGCGCTGCGCCTCAGCGCGAGGCGACCTGCGCGGCCGGAATTTCGATCACGCAGCGGACACCCGAGGTGGGAAAGGATAATTTGACGTCACCTTCCAGTGCGCGTCCGACGACATTCTCGATCATGGCCCGGCCGAACCCCGAACGCTCCGGCGTTGTCACCGGTGGGCCGCCCTGCTCTTCCCACACCAGCTTGAGCCTGGCGGCGTCGCCGAGTTGCCAATGAATGCGGACGTGGCCGCTCTCCTTCGACAGCGCTCCATATTTTTGCGCGTTGGTGGCGAGCTCATGCAAGGCGAGACCGATGTTCTGGATCGCCTCCGGCTTGAGCACGATGTCCTCACCGTCGATGACGATCTGGCCGCCGAAACGGTCGGCATGGGCGCTCAGTTGCTGCTCGATCAACGTGCGCAGCGAGGCGCCGTGCCAATCGTCGGCGACGAGAAGATCCTGCGAGCAACCGATGGCCACGAGCCTCGCGCTGAAGCGCTGCAGGAAGTCATCGACCGAGCGCGTGCGGGAGGCGGTCTGACGAGCGATGGCGTTGATGACGGCGAGCAGATTCTTCGAACGGTGGGTGAGCTCGCGCAACAAGAGACGCAGCTGATCCTCCTGCTCCTTCCTCTCGGTGATGTCGACGGCGACGGAGGTGGTTCCGACAATGCCGCCCCGATCGTCACGGAGCGGCTCGATGACGAGATAGAACGACCGCTCGCGACCGAACAACGCGAGTTCGCTTTCGACGGTCTGGGATTCGCCCGTCGCCATGGCGCGTTCTTTAGCCGCCACGATCGGCGTTGCCGCGTCTTCGGGCAGCACCTCGTCGTCGGTCTTGCCGACGAGGTCGGATGGCTCGATGCCGGTGGGTGGATTGTGCACCCAGACATAGCGCATGTTGCGATCCTGGCTGAACACCGTGATCGGCGACCCCCGCAGCGCGATCTCGAAGCGTTGCTTCGCTTCCGCCAATTCCTTGGTGCGGATCTCGACGCGCTCCTCGAGTTGCTGACGCGCCTCCTTGAGCTCATCCAAGGTTTCAAGATGCGCGGCGATCTCGGCCTCCAGCCGACCGCGCGACGGGCGCGTCAACAGAGACGGCAGCAACTGCCAGAACACGACTGCCGTAATCAGGGCGAACACGGCGCTCGCCGCATTGAGAACGCCCTCCAATCTCGGGTCCGGTATCCACAGCGCGAACGCCGAGGCGAAGTGCGCAAGGCCGGTGGTCGCCAGGAACAAGGTGAACAGCGAGAGCAGAATGCGCTCACGCCGGCTCCCCTCGCCCCGGCGGTAGTAAAGGACGAGAAGAGCCGCGGCGACGATCAAGAGCGACGCGGCGATAACGCCATCGGCGACCGCATGGACGCTGCCAAGGTCGAAGCCAAACATTTGCGCTTGGGCGGCCGGGCCTGGGCCGCCGAAGAGGAGTGAAGACCAGCTCGCCATGTCCGAAATCAAAATCGATCGTAAGGCCGGTGTCGAGGCGAGATCGCCCCTACCGCCTCATAAACCTATAACCCCATAGTGGGAAGTTGGTTCGGTGATTCAGTCGGTATTTTAAGGGTTTCGGCACCTGTTGGCGGCCTCTCTCGTGGACCCGGAGATTACACCAGCCGCTGCGGAACTTTTACGGG
>Ga0307444_1001215_pt1 | contig 11259 bp, 8 predicted proteins | sample SalMarSW160340MG_FD_202145 | JGI IMG/M metagenome (GOLD analysis project Ga0307444, IMG submission 202145) | Salt marsh sediment microbial communities from the Plum Island Ecosystem LTER, Massachusetts, United States - SW1603-40 | ecosystem: Environmental > Aquatic > Marine > Intertidal zone >... | reverse complement strand
GCGGTGTCGGGAATGATGATGCCGGCCTTCGTCTTCTCTTCGCCTTCAAGGCGGCGAATGACGACGCGATCATGTAGAGGCTTGAATTTCATGGGTGCGCTCTTGGGTGAGCTAGGGACAAGCGATCTTTAGCGCTCGAGAAGGAAGAGTGCTAGTCAATAATGAGGCGCGCCCGAGGGTCGACTCGGAAGCGGAGATCTCGCGCGTCGCCGATCCGGCGGCTTTAATGAGCACGCGACCTACTTAGAGAGACGCGCTAGATGAATGGTGCAGAAGCATTGATTGCCACCGCCGCAAGCGCGGGCGTCGAAATCTGCTTTGCTAATCCGGGGACGACGGAACTGCCGTTGGTGCAAGCCCTTGATACAGTGCCCGGCCTGCGCAGCATCCTCTGCTTGCATGAGAACGTGGCGACCGGCGCTGCGGATGGCTATGGAAGGATGGCCTCCAAGCCGGCCATGTGCCTGCTTCATTTGGGGGTGGGTCTCGCCAACGGCCTAACCAATCTGCACAATGCCCGTCGCGCTTTCACGCCGGTGCTGAATGTCATCGGCGACCACGCCACTTGGCACCTGCCTGCCGACCCATTGCTTGCGACCAACATCGAATCGCTAGCTCATGCGGTCGGTAACGACGTAAAGAGGAGCCTCGGGGCCACCACCGTCGCCGGCGACTTGGCGCACGCGATCGAGGCCGCGATGGAGAACGGGGGCCGCGTTGCCACCCTGATCGTGCCGCAGGATGTCCAGATTGGCGAGGCCGGTGGTGCTATTCCCGTGCGTCGCGTTAACGCGAATAAGACCTATTCGTCGAGACGGGTCGAGGGCGCGGCGAAGGCATTGAAGTCGAGCAAGTCGGCCCTGCTCTTGGGCGGAGACGCGCTATCTGAGCCCGGCCTTATGCTCGCGGGCCGGATCGCTGCGATTGGTGGTGGCGATTTACTTTGCGATACCTTCTTCGCCCGTATGGAACGCGGTGGCGGCCTGCCTAGCCCGACAAAGCTGCCCTATTTTCCCGACCAAGCGCGAGAGCTGACAAGGCGTTATGAACGTGTGATTGTTGCCGGCACACGCCGGCCCGTCGCCTTCTTTGGTCATCCGGGCCTGCCAAGCTATCTAACCACGGATGAGCAGACTGTCATTTTGACAGGACCAGGGGAAGACACTTTGGGGGCGCTCGCAGCGCTGGCGTCCGAAGTGAATGCACACGACGTCGTCGATCGGGTGCCTGGCACGCCGCCAGCCATGCCGAAAGGCGCCCTCGACGCTCAATCTGTCAGTGCGGTCATCGCACGTTTGCAGCCGGTAGACTGCATCGTTATGGACGAGGTATTGGCCGCTGGTGTGCCCTATTTCGATGCGTCGAAGCACTCACCTCGATTCACCCATCTGATGCTGACCGGCGGTGCCATTGGTCAAGGCCCGGGTGCAGCGACCGGCGCGGCCATCGCCTGCCCCGATCGCAAAGTAATCAACTTCCAATCAGACGGATGCGGCGCCTATTCGGTACAAGCGTTCTGGACTCAAGCCCGCGAAAATTTGGATGTCGTGACGATCATCGGATCCAACCGCTGCTATCAGATTCTAGAGGTGGAGTTACTGCGGGCCGGCGTGGCCCAAACGGGGCCGATTGCCCGCTCCATGCTGGGCTTGGATCATCCCTTTCTGAACTGGGTGAAGATCGGGGAAGGATTTGGAGTGCCGGCCGTTGCCGTCGAAAGCGCGCACGCCCTCGCATGCGAATTGGAAAGGGCTCTCTTGCATAAAGGGCCCTGCTTAATTGAAGCGATAATGGCCTAGGGACGCTGGTAAATCATGAATTCCAGGGAAGGTGAACGCCAATCCCCTCAATCGATAGATTCAAGGAAATAGATTGTTGGCGCATCCACCACCCCGGCTTTCGCCATCGTTTCCTTGAGATCAGCCGAAGCAGCAAAGTCCTTGGCCTTCTTCGTGTCCTCGGTATCGAAGACAACCACGATCTCACTCTTATTGCTGTCGGCGGAATGGTAGACGCGGGGATTCGAGAGGCCCGCTGCTTTCTGCACTTCGGCATGTTCATCGAACATTGGCCGCCAGAGGCCGTAGTCCCTGACCTTATGGCGGATGATCATCATGCCCATGGCACCCCTCCTTCTGCTTCCAGCCGATGCCAGCAGGTCGGCTACGGCTCAACTTGGAACGAAAGCATCTCAGCCGAACCGCTCCCGAAAGCTGTAGGTACGGAAATTCTATAAGGTAAGTACATCATGGTGCTCGGCAGCGGCACGAGCCAGACCTCGATCTCGTTTGCGTGCGAAGACATGTAATTGATGCCACGATCGCCGGGGCGGAAACCTGAGATAGGAGCAAACTTCACCCCGCACACCGCAGCAGGGCCGGAATACGCTTCTGGCTTTTTGCTTTCAACGCGCATTTGTTGTTTGGGCACCAGCACAATGTCAAAACGAAGCTTACCGTCGAATACCGGGATCGTTTCATCGCAGATTTCCAAGTCGGCGTTTTTTAGATCGGGGCGCGCACGAAGAAAGGCTCCGGTCATCGGATCAAGCACGCCGCGAAGCTGCTCCTTTGTGACGGGAATATTTTTGGGGTTTGGTCGCTTCTTTGGCGAAATCGAAACGTCGGAAACAGCGCCGTCAGCAAACAACATACGAACGCCACCGCGCTTGTCACCGCCCGAATAGCTCAAAGTGTACCGTGATGGGTGTGGGCCTGATTTTCTGAGCTTGCCCGCGCTCGTGGTGTCACCGCGCCATTCATAGATGAGGCCGCCCATGACTGAGAATCGACCTTTGGCCGTCATTTTGTACTGAGAGTCGCGCACCTTGATGACGAGACGGACATCCCCAAAGCGCAGCCCGGCCCAATACACACCGTAGTTTGCGGTGATGTTGGTTGTACCCTGGCCAGCAACTTCGGCCGAAGCTCCACCGCTCAATAGGCTGCATGCGATAACGAAGTGAAAAGCTAATGGCCTAGGTGTCATCATACGGCGGCGTCATAGGTCGATGCGCCCATTTGACTTCACTTTTGTGGCAGCAAAGCAACGGAAGACCGGGCGCTTCTGAACGTCCGCTTCCGGTCAAAAGGCGGGCATTTGTGCATGCCTCCCCTAAGGTCGGCTTCGTGCCACAAGCAGAGGTTCCATCACAAGACAAGCCTGCGGTAGGCGCTACTAGATCGGCGCGCAGCTGCCATCCTCGAGGGGCACGGTCCCCTCCGGGCAACGGGGCGGGCCTTTGTCCCTCTTGCCCGTCTTCTTGCCGCTCTCACCGTCAGGAGGTGGAGGGCCGCCATTGTTGTTCCTGCCCGTGCCCTCCTTCTTCGGTTGAGGCGCGGGCTTCTCCATAGGAGCTAGCGGCGGCGGGGCGGCCTCCATAGGCGGCGGTGTGGTCTGCTCCGTCGGGGGCTCGCCTGCTGCCTCCGCGCCCTTCTCCTTTGCCTTCTTTGACTTGTCCGTCCTGGCCTTGCCCTCTTTGGACTTCGGCTTGAACTCCTCCGTCGGAGGTGGCGGGGCCATCTCCTGCGGTGCAGGCGGTGGAGGTGCCTCCCCCTGCGGAAGCGGCTTCATCGGCGGCGGGCCCCCAGTCTGAGACTCGCTCCCCTTCTTTGACTTGATTCCCTTCTCCTTCGGCTTGGCCGGCGCTTGATCCTCGATCGGGGGCAGCGGCGGCGTCACGGCAGGCGGAGGGGTCTGATCCGTCGGCGGCGCGGCCTGAACCTCATCGGCTGGCGGTGGCGCCGCATCCGCAGGAGGCGGCGGGGGTGTCTCACCCTTCGCGGGCGCGGGCGGCGCTTCACCGGAAGGCGCGGCAGGCGCTGGTTCCGCTGCCGCAGGCGTGAGGTCTTCGGCCGGGATCGGCTCGCCAGCGGGCGCCGCGCCTTCCGGCGGCGGCGCTGACGCCTCCCCGCCCTTCGGCAAGGATGGTGACAATGGCGCCTCTCCGCCGGACGCGGGTGCGGTAGGTTCGCCGCCCTCCGGCGTCTCGCCCTTGGCGCGCTTGGCCGCTTTTCTCTTGTCCTGCACCTTCTGGATTTCTGGCGGAACGAGCATTTCCTCGGTAGTCGCCTGACCCTCAGCCTGGTTCTTGGTCGCGCTTTGCTCGGCGACCTCCCCAATCGTCTTGGGTTCCGGTGGCGCAAGATCCGCTGGGGTCGCCTCAGCCGCCGGCTGGAAGATCTCGACGGCGTCGCCTTCGACCTTGCCCGCCGCTTTGGCGTCCTTGGCCTTGGCGATCTTGCGCTCGACGACCTTCTCTTGCGTCTTCTCTTCGACGTAAGTCACGTTGACGACGTTGTTCACGACCACGTTGTTGTTGGTGATTGTGGTGTTCCCCAAGGCGCGTGAGCGTTCGAGGATGGGGCGCTGCCTGTTCCTGTCGCGGACGATCTGCCTTTGCAGGTCGTCGGACAGGAAGGACCGCGAGGGCACCACCTGCCAATAATAGTCGGGCACAGTTCCGATCGAGACGTTGACATTGATCCCGCCGTCATAGGCGGGGGGCATCGGCGCCCAGGCGAGATAGTCGTCAGACTCGCGCCACGAGACCCATGCGGGCGCCCAACGGCTACCGGGGACCCAGAACCATCCGACGCGGTTCGAGAAACCCCAGCGGCCATAGTGGTAGGTCGCCCAGCCGAAGGGCTCGTTGGAGACCCAAGTCCAGCCGCGGTCGGTGTAGACCCAGCGCCCGCGTGTGTAGGGACGCCAGGAGCGATCCACGCGCGACGGCACCCAGACATATTGCCCTTGTATCCAAACCCAACTGCCGTAGGGCGCGAGCCGCTTGTAGAAGATGCCAGTATTGACGAAACCTTCCTCACGCGGACGCGTCCAGCGCGTGCGCTCGCCGTAGAACGGCCGGTCGCGATAGTTGGAAGCCCAGTAGCCATCAATGTCGAAGGAGACCGTGCGATAGCCGAGCCGCGGGGCGTAGTCGCCGAGTGAGTAATAGTTGCCCTGGTAGTAGCCCGACAAATAGATCGAGCGCATCCAGCCGCGATTGCCCTGGAAAAGGCTGTCGCACCAGCTGTAGTCGGGAAGACAACCGAGGATCGAAATCGGGGCGCGGCCCGGCACCGTGACAATCACAGGATACTCCGTCCCCGGCCCGGCGCGTAGATTGACATTGGTGATGGGATACCCGTTGGGCTGCTGTGCTATTGCCGGTGCCGATGCTAGCGACCCGATCGCCCAAGCTGCTGCGGCGGCAAGGGGTAGATGGCTCTTCGCAACTATCATCACGACCCGTCCTGTCTCTACTCCATACGCTGGAACGCGAGCGACCATAACGACCTTCGCCTGCCGGCTAGGCGTGAACTCCCGCTGAACCGCAGGGCTTCCTTCGCATTCAATCGTGTCGAAAATCGACCCTCTTCTAAGGGTCCACGAGGGGAACGGCGCCTTCTAGGCTCAGTTATCTCCACAATAACTTCGCCAAAATCGCATGAACCGGAGCTGAACGACCCCGGCCAGAATGGCCTTGGATCGCTAATGTCAGCTTTGGGACCCATTACCGGACATAAAGGAGCGGGACCAGGAGTGTCCGCTTTACCCTCAAAAGCGGACATGGGGCTGGTAGAGTTTGCAAACCAAATTGCAAACCAACCACACAACACAGGACGGTATTGGACGTCACAAGTCAGGATCATCGCATCCAAAAATGGCGAACAGGAGCAAACGGTTAGCGACTGTACGGCACACGCCGACACGAGAGTCTTAGAACTCGAAAACCGTTGTGCGGGTAACCGTACCGTGGGGTTCGAATCCCACCCTCTCCCCGCCAGCTAGTCCATTGTTTTTGCAGAGAAGTTGGGCTAGGCGCAGTTGTCGCGGAATATCCGCAGGTTAGCCCCACCGAATTCGGTACAAGCGCACGCAGAGAGCAAATTTTGGAGATCACTGGCCTCTGTACGTACCTAATTCTCCGTTCGGCAATTCGGCGGTCCGGTTAGGTCGGCGGTGAGGATCCATCAGTTGCGAGCGAGAGCCTCGCTCCGTGGCGACAAGCCGCTCGTTTGAACTCATGCGGTAACGATTGTACTTGGTAAGTTCGAACTCATTTTGAGCGAGCATTGAATGCCGAGTACGCTAATCACTGATGCCAATCGAGGACTCGGGCTCGAGTTTGCTCGTCAGTACCTGGCTGATGGATGGCGGGTCTACGCAGCTTGTCGTGATCCAGCATCTGCTTCCAAACTGCGCCGACTCGCAGAACAAGGCGACGACAAATTGCGGATACTGGCGATGGATGTCACCGACCCGGGCAGCATCCATGCGGCAGCAACTGAACTCGACGGACAACCCATCGACCTCCTACTCAACAACGCCGGCATTATCGGACCGCGGGGCCAGACTGTCGGAAGCGTCGATTACGAGGCCTGGGCGGAGGTGCTCGCCGTAAACACCATGGGTCCTATGCGAGTGTCAGAGGCTTTTGTCGAGCATGTGGGTCGGAGCGATCGCAAGCTGATCGTGAGTCTTACCAGCGGCATGGGGTCGATTGCCGACAATACCTCTGGAGGCTCGATCGTCTATCGCAGCTCCAAAGCGGCAGTGAACATGGTCATGCACAGCCTGACGATCGACCTCGCGCCATGCGGCATCACTTGCGTCGTAGTTAATCCTGGCTGGGTGCGGACTGATATGGGTAGGCCGAACGCCCACCTTGGAGCCCTCCGAGAGCATTAGTGCGCTGAAGCGTCTCATCGCGACACTTGGGCCCGAACATTCAGGCAAGTTCTTTAATCACACTGGTCGCGAATATCCCTGGTAGTTTGCTGCCGTCGCTCTTGCCCAGGCAAAAGCAAAGCGCGAGGGGGGCCACACGCTCACCAGGGACTGACCCCCGCACAAATTAAACAGCTTAGAGGGTACTGAGGCCGCTCCCTAGAATCTGCCGAGAAGGTTCTCCATCAGCTGCCGCGGCGCCGGTCGCACAGGCTGTGCGGGCGCGTCGCTGACCGTTTGGGGAGCTGAAGCTGCCGCCTTCGCCTGCTTCTTCTTGCCCTTCTTTCCGGTCGCTTCGACCGGCGGCGCGGCCGCCTCGGCTGAAGCCGTTGCGGGTGCGACGAGTTTGTCGGCGCCAAGCAGCTGTCCCAATCCCTGCACCATGCCTTCTTGCCCCGTACCCCGGTCGGCCTGAAGCAGGTCTTCGATCGACGTGCCAGCCTTCTCCTTCACGAGGCCAGCGATGCCATCCGTGCCACCCAGATCGCCGAAGGTATCTGCGCTCGGCAGCTTGACCAACCCGCCGCTAAGCTTGGTCAAGCGCTCATAGGCCGCCTGGGGGTTTTCGAGGATACCGGCGATGTCGGGATAGATGGCGGGCTTCGCCCACGGACCTTTGATGGCGACCGGCACACCAAGGCCCTGAAGGTCCTGAGCAGCGCCCTGGCCCTTGAGGCTCGCGACCACCTGCGGGTCGACGCGGAAATTGAGCGTCCGCGCCGGTAGATCGACGGTTCCCGCACCGGCCATGCGCACGAGCGGGCCGCTGAGATGCAGATCGTTCGTTTCTGCCTTGCCTTTCGCGATCCGGAAGTTCGCGCCAAGCGAGGCAAAGTCCGTCTTTTCGGCCTCGCCAGACTGCCATCCCGACAAGGTGCCGGATGCAAGATTGCGCACCATCTTCGCGACATTGATGCCGCGAATGGTGCCGTCGGTGAATTCGAAGCTTGCCGTGCCGTTCAGGGCCGAGACTATCGCGCGCTGGCTCGCGCCGCTCGTGGCCAGATCGATGGCGATCGCTCCTTTGCCCTCGATCCTGTCGAAGCCCGCTGCGTCGCTGAGAATGGGATAGGCATCGAGGTTGGAAAGCGAGAAACGGAAGGTCTGCGTGGGCGTTTTGCCCGTCGCATCGACGCTAAAGACGCCAGTGCCAATGCCATTGTAGAGCTGGAAGTTCGGCAGCTCGAGTTTGAGCTTGCCGCCGGCCATGGTCGCGCGAATGCCGATAGGACCGGCTTTGATGGTACCGTAGCTCAGCTGCTCGACGCTTAGGTTGAGTTGCGCATTGACAGCATTCAAGCCGGAGAAGTCGATCTTGGCGTCACTCCAACCGGCGCTTCCCTCGCCAGTGGCGGCGGTCCCTTTGGCGCTCGCGCCAAGCAGCGCATCGAGGTTGAGACTGTCGCCGTTTAGAGATGCCTTGATCTGCGGGACGTCGCTGGAGAGATCGGCGGACAGGACGCCGCGCAGCGTGGTGTCGCCGGCTCTTGCCGTCAGACCGTCGAGCTCGAACAGGTTGCCCGTGTAGGTCGCCGTGCCCGACACAGCGAGCTTCTGCGGGAAGGTGGACGGCGCATCGACGTCAAGCAAGACGCGCGCCGCCGTCCCGTCGAGGAAGGCGCCGAAATTGGCGACGGAACCTGCCATCTGAATCAGCTGACCGTTGAAGTTCGCTCTTGCCTCGAGCGACAGCGGCGTCTGGAAGGACGGTAGCGAGGCTTCGAGCGTCAGCGCTTCGATGCGCTTTCCAGACGCTCCGCCCTCGCCTCGCAGCATCACGGTGCCGTCCTCGATGCGGAGCTTGTCGAGGCTGAGCCTTTGAAGCGCGTTTGCGATCGACGCGCCGTTGGACCCGCGCGATCCGGCGCCTTCGCCTTTGGGACCCGTGTCGGGCATCCTGATCACTGGCTGGATCAGAGCGATTTCCGTCACCTGCACCCTGCCTTCCATGAGCGGCACCAGAGCGAGTCCGAAGCGCAGCTCTTTTGTCGTCGCCAGGTCGACCGCGCCAGCCTCGGCGACCTGCGCGACACCGACGTCCTCGGCTACAAGCTTGAGCGAAGGGAACGCGGAGATGCGGAGCGGCCCGCTAACCGTGAGACGATACCCGGTCGCTCCTTCGATCTCGGCGAACAATGTGTTCCGCACATCCTCGGCGGAAATGAACAGCGGCGCGACAAAGACAAGGCCCACGCCGATGGCAACGATGGCCGCAAGGCTCCAAAACGCAAGGCGCAACTTTACCTCCAAGGGCAGGAGTCCAAATGGTTAACGACCCTACCCTTGAGATCCCTAAGAAGCGGTAACCATCCGCCACCGCAAAGGATCGACGCTCGCGGGAATGTTAGCTCTAGCGCTTCGCTTGGCAGCGCATCCTGCGCCGGAGCGTAAGTCCAATACACTCTAAGAAAACCGCATAGCCTTCATAGTGACCGGGCCGACAATTCCGTCCGGGACCAATCGCTTGGATCGCTGATAGGCCTTCACCGCGGCTTCCGTGATAGGACCGAACCAGCCATCTTCTTCCACACCCACTTTCTTCTGCACTAAAGCTACAGCATCTCCCGTGGATCCCATGCGCAATATCACAGGAGCGGAGTATAGCGGGGCCTCCGGTGCACCTTCGAAGACGCTGGGATCGAGGATTCTTGAAGCGTCTACGGTCTTCCCTCGCCGCCAGAGCACACGGCCGTTCTTGTCAGCGGGATAAACGTTCACTTTGCCCCGGGAGCTGTAACGGCCGGTTCTGAACAGCTCCATCTCCTTCGTTCTACGATCAATAATTTCGGGTGGCTTGCTCCAGTTCATGAATGCGGTAGCTGCCTTTGCTCGATCACCATTATTCAGGTGCCGCACAAGCGCAGCCCGATCAATACCGCCGGTATTGAAATCAAACGAGGTCAGCGCATCAAACTCATGCTGAGCCACTGGCACTTTGACAGCCTTGTTAACTCGCTTCTCGAAGGTCGCTAGGTCAGCGGCAAAGATTCTAAAGATCTCGCTCAATGGAGCACGGCTGCCGCGCGGCATCTGAGACGGATCTGGCGGACCAGCACTAGCTGTGTGTCCTACTCCTATCGTCCATATGCCTTTGGAGTCGCGATAAGGCATGTCCACAATCGCTTCGTGGGACGCGATCTCGATGATGCCCTGACGGCTGACTTTCATCTTCGTCCTTGCCTGCTTGAATGGACGTGCCGCTTCTAAAATTATGGGCCCAGTTATCTTTAATGACTTAGCAGCTACGGTGGTGATTTAGACCTCGCTGCCGTCGCACCGGAAGCAATATGAACTACTGGAAGGTGGGAGCCGGCGATGCGCCATTGGGAGAGGTTTTTTGCCGAGTTCTCCCCGTCAGGAGATCGGGGGGACGAGCAGGCCGCAATTCGGGCGTGCCAGTTGGCTGCGCAGGCGTCCGCTCGCGGCACGTATGGCGTCGGCGCTGTTCTGCTCGACGAGTGCGGCAAGATCCTCATCGAAGGCCAAAATGAAGTCTTCCTCAACCGCTTCCGCTCAGATTTGCACGCCGAGATGGTCGTGATGAACAGGTTCGAGGCGGGAGGCCACGACCCCCAAAAGCTGCCCGAATATCGCCTTGTCAGCTCCCTTGAGCCGTGCCCGATGTGCATGACGCGACTGATCTTCGCCGGCGTAGGCACGATTCGCTACGTCAAGGCCGACGACATCGGCGGAATGGTGCAGCGACGGACGTCGCTGCCACCGATCTTTCAGCAGATTACCGCGAACCAGGCCCAGGACTGGGGGGAGGCGGACTGTTCCGAAGCGTTGCGACAGGCTGCTTTCGAAATCTGGGACGAGACCCGCGCGGACGTTGACGCTCGCGTTGTCCATCGCGCGCGCGGTAGGTGACGATGACTCAGCTAGGCTTTGCCAAACCGGATGGCGGGAGTATCCGAGTCTATCGGTGTGAGGCGTCTCCGAAGGCAAGATGGGGTAAAAACTGCAAACGGAACTGCAAACGAACCACACGCCACGGCACGGTATTGGACATCACAAGGCAGGATTATCGCGGCCGAAATGGCGAACAGGAGCACCCACTTAGGTACGGCCCGGCACTAAACGTCATGAGAATCTTAGAACTCGAAAACCGTTGTACGGGTAACCGTACCGTGGGTTCGAATCCCACCCTCTCCGCCAATTTCGATGCCTTTCAGGACTGGAACGAACAGCGACGACGTTCATTTTGCAAACCGGTTTGCAAACCTTAACTCGGCCCAAGCAGATACTGGCTAAAACCTCGCAAGCACTCTTGACACGCCGAATCACCTGGAAGCCTAATTGAATCAGGTGATTCGCAGCCGGCCTAGGAGCCCTGATCTGATGGAAAGGCTTAGCGACCTCTCTCTGCGAGCTGCAATTGCTTTCGAGAACTTGCGGCAGGGGCGACCCTCGTCAGATCAACCAATTCAAAGGTTCATTGCGGCCCTGTGCGGTGAGCAACATGACCCTGCTGAACGTGCACGAAATCTAGCCAGTGACTATCGTCGTGCAGGCCTTTATCGTGAG
>Ga0307444_1001213_pt1 | contig 11263 bp, 13 predicted proteins | sample SalMarSW160340MG_FD_202145 | JGI IMG/M metagenome (GOLD analysis project Ga0307444, IMG submission 202145) | Salt marsh sediment microbial communities from the Plum Island Ecosystem LTER, Massachusetts, United States - SW1603-40 | ecosystem: Environmental > Aquatic > Marine > Intertidal zone >... | reverse complement strand
GCTTCGGCCACCGCGGCGCCAGGCGCGGCTTCCTCGGCGGCGCGGCCGACGATGGTGGCGACTGTGAAGTCGCGCTCGGCGATGGTCGGGCGCACGCCCTCCGGCAGCTTGATGGCCGAGATGTGCACGCTGTCGCCGATCTCGAGGCCCGTCAAATCGACCTCGAAAGATTCAGGAATGGCATCGGCCGGGCAGCGCACCTCGATCTCGTGGCGCACCACGTTGAGGATACCGCCGCGCTTGATGCCTGGGGAGGCCGCCTCGTTGAGGAAGTGCACCGGCACCTCGACGGTGACCAGCGAATCCTTGCTGACGCGCATGAAATCGACATGGATCGGGAAGTCGCGCACGGGATCGAGTTGCACATCGCGGGGAATGACCCGCGTCTTGGTGCCGTCGAGGTCGATCATGAAGATCGTGCTCTGGAAATGTCCGGTATGGATCTGCTGCCAGATCGCCTTGTAATCCAGGGCGATGTTCTGCGGCTCGGTGTTGTCCCCATAGACGATGCCGGGAACGCGCCCTTCGCGGCGAACCGCGCGCGAGCCGCCCTTGCCGGTGCGTCCGCGCGCCCAGGCCTTGAGTTCGACCGCCTCAGCCATGCTTCTCCTCCAACAAAAACGATCAGGGGCCCCGCGAAGGCCCCTCGAATAACCCTGGACCGCCCTTAAGGGGCGCCATTCTCAAGATTGAGGGCGCTTATAGACGCCTGACGCGGCCAAGACAATCCCGGACCCTGGCCCTTTTTGAGGCTGTTCGGCGGGGGCTCAGGTGCGCCAGGGATGCTCCGGCAACTCGGTCACGCCCAGAACCTTCACCCCGGCTTCGGCGACAGCGTGATCATTCTCGACGATGCTGCCGCTGACGCCGATGGCACCGACCAGGACCCCGTCCTCATCGACGATTGGGACGCCGCCGGGGAAAGTGATCAGGCCGTCATTGGAGTGCTCGATGCCGTAAAGCGGCTTGCCGGGCTGCGACAATTGGCCGAGCAGGCCGGTGGCCATGCCGAAGAACACCGCGGTCTTGGCCTTCTTGATGGCGATATCGATGGAGCCGACCCAGGCGTCGTCCATGCGCATGAAGGCCTTCAAATTGGCGCCGGAATCGACGACGGCAATGCACATCTGCGTCTTCAGCTCGATGGCCTTCTTACGTGCGGCCTCGATCGCCTTTTCCGCATGCTCCAAATTGATGTGCATTGCCCCTCCTCTCGGTTAGCGTGTAACGGTCCGCCGCGATCTCAAGGACCCTGTCGCAGAGGCCATATGGCGAGGGGATGTGGATTCGACAAGGCCGCGAGGGGTGCGGGCCGAATGTCGCGGTCAGTAGAACAGGCTCGACACCGACTTCTCTTCGGCGGTGCGGGCGATGGCCTCGCCGAGCAGCGGTGCAATGGGCAGCACACGAATGTTGTGCGCGTTCTTGACCGAGTCGCTGGGAAGAATGGAATCGGTGATGACGAGTTCTTTTAGCCGCGAGCCGGTGACGCGGGCGACGGCGCCACCCGACAACACACCGTGGGTGATGTAGGCGGTGACCTCGTTGGCGCCCTTATCGAGCAGGGCCTCGGCGGCGTTCACGAGGGTGCCCCCGGAATCGACGATGTCGTCGACGAGCAGGCAAGTCCGCCCGGCCACATTACCGATGACATTCATGACTTCGGAATCGCCCGGGCGCTCACGGCGTTTGTCGATGATGGCGAGCGGCGCATCAATGCGCTTGGCGAGACCCCGGGCCCGCACCACGCCGCCGACGTCGGGCGAGACGACGATGAGGTTGTTGGCGTCGAAGGTCTCGCGGATGTCCTGCACCATCACTGGCGCCGCGAACAGATTGTCGGTCGGAATATCGAAGAAGCCCTGAATCTGGCCGGCATGGAGATCAAGGGTGGCGACGCGATCGGCGCCGGCGCGGTCGATCATGTTGGCCACGAGCTTGGCCGAGATCGGCGTGCGCGGCCCGGGCTTCCGGTCCTGGCGGGCGTAGCCGAAATAGGGAATGACGGCGGTGATGCGCCGCGCCGAGGCGCGCCGCAGCGCATCGATCAGAATGAGCAGCTCCATCAGATGGTCGTTGGCCGGCGCCGAGGTCGATTGGATGACGAACACATCCTCGCCGCGGACGTTCTCCTGGACCTCGACGAAGATCTCCATGTCCGCGAAGCGGCGCACGATGCATTTCGCCAGCGGCGTGTCGAGATAGGCCGCGATCGCCTCGGCGAGCGGGCGGTTGCTGTTGCCTGCAACCAGTTTCATGGGAGCCGCTCCTTCAGCGCCAGGGCCTTGCGTCCGCCGGTGACGAAGCCAGTGGAAAGCGCGCTTTTAACAAGGCCTTGGGCCAGATGTAAACTCAGTCGCCGAACAGGACTGTGGATGCGGCGCTGTGAGTTAACCACTCGGCTTCGGCAGGAGCTTGATGATGCCGTCGGCGGCGGCGCCGGCAGCGGCGTCGGCGACCGCGCCCCATGGCCCGTTGAGCGAGCCTTTTGGAATGGTGTTCTGCTGGGACACGGTGCCGACCCTCTTGCCGCTCGGGTCAAGCACCTGCCAGTCGATGCGGATGCTCTGTTTGCCTCCCGAGGAGTCCTTGAGGCTGACGATGCCTTTGACGGTATAGGTGTTGTCCGACTGGACGCTGGTAAGCTTAACGCCCTTGGCGTAGAGCCGCTTCTTGATCGCGGCGGTCAGGGACCTGGTGCCGTCACCAGGTGCCCCTGATACGGGAGAGACCATGGCCCTCACCGGCCCCTTCGGCGCCGGCGGTGCCGCCGCAGTCCTGGTGTTTGAGCTTGCGCCGGGGCTCGGCGGCGGGGCGGAAGCGGCCGGCGGCGGTGCGCTGCCACCGGACAGGTTGGCGGCGAGCTCGGAAGTCATCGTGGTGGCGAGACTGCGCAGAGCAGCGCCGTCAACGCCGCTCCAAGGATCGCGGCCCTTGCGGCCGGGAACCAGTTGCTCGCCGGAGACACGCGTAACGCGCTGTCCCTTGGCGTCCGATACATCCAAGATGTAGGAGATCTTGGAGCCCTTCTTATCGGTGGTGGCGACGAGATAACTGCGAAGCGTATAGGGCGAGCCCGTGCCATCCGGCGTCAGCGTCAGCTTGTTGGCACCGGCGGCGGTCACGAGTTCCTGGGCAAGGTTCTTGGCAACGTCCGGAGGCGCGCCGACGATCGGGGCGAGATCCATCTTGTCGACGCCGCCGCCGAAAAGCCTGCTGGTGAGATCCTTGAAAAAGCCAGCGTCAGCGGTCGCGGCGCCGGCGAAGGCACAACACGTCAAGACCACCAGGGTGGTCAGCGCTGCGCCCGCGATACGCCCAAGCCGACAGCGCGCGCGTCTTGGATTCGCGTCCAACAAATACTCCCTCTGTTGGCCGCAAAGCCCCCTTTGCGACAGTGCTCGCACCCGCAGCGGGGCTCCCAAACCTCTTCGAAACAAGGGACATTAACCGCCCAGCCCCGGCCGCGTCCAGCCTAAGCATCAATGTGGCAAGGCTGCAGCAAGGTGAACGGGATCAGGCGAGGACTATGGCGGAGATTTGGCGCCCATAATCGCGTTCCCCGTGGTGCTGCGAGCGCCGGTAGCTGAAGAGCCGCGTCTCGTCGCAATAGGTGCAAAGGCCGAGATCGGCGATGGTCCCGAGCCCGGCGCGCGACAGGCGGTCCCAGACAAAGCCCGGGAGGTCGAAATGCGGCTCGCCGGAGCCTTCGTCGGTGACGAAGAAGGCGCCGCTCTCGGGCTCCTCGGCGAGGAAGCGCTCGACATAATCCGCGCCGACCTCGTAGGCCTTCTGCGAAATGGCCGGACCGATCGCCGCAACAATTTTGGCCCGCGTCGCGCCCAAGCCCTCCATGGCGGCGACGGTGGCGTCGACGATTCCAGACAGCGCTCCGCGCCACCCCGCATGGGCCGCGGCGACGACCCGCGCCTCAGGGTCGCAGAACAGAACCGGCGCGCAATCCGCCGTGAGGATGCCGATGGCAAGGCCGGGCGTCGCGGTGACGATGGCATCGGCCTCGAGGGGTGTCCGATCCCAAGGCTTTTCGACGACGACGGCGGTTGGGCTGTGCACCTGATAGAGCGTCAAGAGGCGGTCAGGCGAAACCCCTAGGGTCTCGGCGACAAGTGCCCGGTTCTGGTCGACATTGTCAGCGGTGTCGCCCGAGCCAGGCCCGCAATTGAGCGAGCCATAGATGCCGGTCGAGACGCCGCCCTGCCGCGTGAAGAAGCCATGGCGAATACCGCCGCAGCCTGCGAGTGCCCCGGCGCAGAACATGATCTTGTCTGGCGTCACCATGCCGCCAATCAGGATAAGGTCAAACCGATTCAGACGAAAGGCGGTGGTGCTTGTAGTCCCGCGCTTGTCAGCGCCAGGACCTTGAACAGCACACCCATCTTACGGGGATCGGCGAGGCGCGCGGCGCCGGAGTTGATCGTTTCCTCTTGGGCTTTCGTTGCGCTCGCAAGGAGCTGATCGCGGCGTGGCCCGAGGCCGAGCTTGAGCAGAAATTCGCCTTGCGGCATTGGGCCGTGGGCCTTGAGGCCGAGGGCCTCAGCGCTCCGCTTCAACGCGGCGAAGTCGACCTGGGCGGAAAGATCGGCATCGCCGGGCGCCGTGAGCGGGTTGGCGTAGCGGTGCTCGCGGATCGCTTGCAGCGTGTCGCCAAAGCCGGTCTCGTCGTGACCGTAATCGATAATGAGCGCGGCGAGCGGTGCGTCCGCTGCGCGGCTGGCGAACTCGGCAAGGAGCGTCAACGCCGCTGGCCGCGTTTCAGCGACGCCGCCTTCTGGCACCGTAACGTCCTGCAGGCCTGGCGCGTCCTCATCGCCCACGGCGCTGCTGCTCACGGCAAAGGCAAAGCCTTCCGCGTTGTTCGTTACCAGGCGCTCGTACCAGGCGTCGCCGCGGCGAACGAATTGGCGGATGGGGAGCGCGTCGACGAACTCATTAGCGATGACGATGAGGGGGCCTCGCGGGACCTCGTCGAGCGCCGAATACCAGCTAACGGGCGGTTGCACGCCCCGAAGCGTGTCGCGTTGGGTCGCGGCGAGGACCGGGCTTCGTTCGACCAGCGCCACGGACAGGCAGCCGAGAAACTTGGGCGACACCCTTGCGGCGCGAAGCGCATCGGTCATCAAGGTGCCGCGCCCAGGTCCGAGCTCGGCGACCGTTACCGCGTCCGGCTCGCCCATGCCTTGCCACACCGCGATCGCCCACAGACCGAGAAGTTCGCCGAAGATCTGGCTGATCTCTGGCGCTGTGATGAAATCGCCCTTGGCGCCGATCGGTTGCCGCGCGGTATAGGCGCCGGCAGCGGCATCAAGCAGGCAGGCTTCCATGAAGGCCTCGACGCCGATCGGGCCGCCGGTCTCGATGCGTTCTTTCAGTCTCGTGGCGAGTGAGGATGTGGATGTGTTTCCCTCGCCGGTCGTGGGCGTCATGACGCGATGGCGGGCTTAGTCCTTGCCCACCAGATCAGCCACAGGCCGAGCAGGATCATGGGAATGGAATAAATGATGCCCGGGGTGAGAATGCCGATGTCGAGGGGATGGCCGGCATTGGGCTCGCGGAAGAACTCGACGAAGCTGCGGAACAGGCCATAGAAGCACAGGAATAGGCCGAAGATCGTTCCCGGCCGCGTCAGGGCCTTGTAGCGATAGGTAGCGATGGCGAGAATGATGAACAGCACGACGCCTTCGAGCGCCGCCTCATAGAGTTGGCTCGGATGACGAGGGTCGCCTCCGGCACCAGGGAACACCATGGCCCAGCGCACATTGCTGACGCGGCCGTACACCTCGGAATTGATGAAATTGGCGATGCGGCCGAAGAATAGGCCGAACGGAGTCGCGGCCGAGGCAACGTCGCCGAGGGAGAGTGGGTTGATGCCCTTGGCGCGTGAGAAGAAATAAACCGCGATGATGACGCCGAGCAGGCCGCCATGAAACGACATGCCGCCGTTCCACACCGCGGGGATTTCGATCGGGTGCTGCCAGTAATAGCTCGGCTCGTAGAACAGCACGAAGCCGAGCCGGCCGCCGACGACGATACCGAGCGTGATCCAGAGCAGAAAATCGTCGGCTTGCGGAACGGTCATCGGCGGCTTGCCGTTCCACAGCTTGGGCCGCGAGACGAGCCAGCGGCCGTAGAGCCAGCCGAGCAGGATGCCCGCCATATAGGCCAGCCCGTACCATCGCACCGAGAGCGGTCCGATCTCGAACGCGATTGGATCGACGATGGGGTAGGGAATGACGAAGAGGGGCATGGCCTCGCAAAGCGCTGGTCCCGGTCGGGGCCGACCCTTCACCGCCCGCCCTTGAGTGTCAAGGCTGGGGGAAGCGGTTTCTGGCCGCAGCTTGATCGAAGCCCCGCCGCATCCCATAGTTGAGCCACTTAAGGCGAGTGCGAAGGCTTTCTCCATGACGCAGACAACCGGCAGGTTCTTCGATGAGCTCGGCAAACTGATCACCGATGCCGCGGGCGCAGCGCAAGGCGTGCGTAAGGAAATCGAAAACGTGGTTCGCGCCCAGGCCGAGACTATTCTGCGCGAGCTCGACGTCGTGCAGCGCGAGGAGTTCGAAGCGGTGAAGGCCATGGCGCAAAAGGCACGCGAGGAGAACGACGCACTGAAGCGTCGGATTGCTCTGCTCGAGGCGGTCGTCGATGACTTCGAGGGGTTTGAGGCGCCGCACGCGAACCGCCCGGTCCGTCGCCGCAGGCCTAAGCGGGGCTGAACGAGCGCAAAAGGCACCGCCCGCGAATCTGAGTCGGGGGTTGCAAGCTTCATCCACAACTAATCCACCGCCGTCCACAGCAATTTGAATCACGCGTTCCGGGCGGCGTTGGTGAGCGCACAAACTCCGATATATAACTGATTCACAATCTGATTCGCGGCGGCGTGACGCGTGCGCGGTAACTCTGAAGAGGCCACAGAGCACTCGCATGGCAACGACACAGGCTAACTACGACCATTTCACCAACCCAGTGGACATGGTCGAGCACATTGCTACCATTCATGACTGGACTTTCGAGCGAAGCGCTCCCGACGAGCTCACCCTCTCGGTCGAGGGGTCGTGGTGCGACTACCATCTGTCGCTGACCTGGCGCGACGATCTGGCGGCCCTGCACCTTGCTTGTGCCTTCGACTGCAAGGTGTCAAAGGTCAAGCTCAATGAGGTCTACCGCTTGATCGCCATGATCAACGAGCAGCTGTGGCTTGGGCATTTCGATTTGTGGAAGGAAGACGGCATGTTGCTGTACCGCCATGGCTTGATACTCGCGGGCGCCAACACCCACGTCAGCCAATGCGAGGCGCTGCTTCACGGCGCGCTTGAAGCCTGCGAGCGCTATTATCAGACCTTCCAGTTCCTGCTGTGGGCCGGCAAGTCGCCGGAGGATGCGCTCACGGCCACCATGCTCGAAACCCAAGGACAGGCATGACACTGCGCCTGCCCGGCCCGCTCCTCCTCGTCGGGGCCGGGAAGATGGGCGGGGCGCTTCTTGCCAGCTGGCTCCGGGAGGGACTCGATCCGGCCTCCATCATGGTTCAGGACCCCGGGCCACCGCCCGAGACGGCTGCGATGATGGCGAGCCACGGCCTGCGCGTGCGGCCCAAGGTGGAGATGCCTGTTCCCCCTGCGGTGATCGTGATCGCCGTCAAGCCGCAGCTTCTCCACCGCGTGCTGCCGGCGCTTGCTCCCCTCGTTGGGTCCCAAACTCTTGTGGTTTCGATCGCGGCGGGGCCCACGCTGGCCAATCTTCAGTCGCTGTTGCCACCTGGAACGGCTGTGGTTCGGGCCATGCCAAACACGCCTGCGGCGATCGGGCAGGGCATCACCGCGGCTTGCGCCAATGCCGAAGTAACGCCCGAGCAAGCGCATCTTTGTGACGAGTTGCTTGAGGCCGTCGGCGAGGTGATCTGGATCGGTGACGAGCCTCTGCTCGATGCACTGACTGCGGTATCGGGCAGCGGGCCGGCCTATGTGTTTCTGCTCGCCGAGTATCTGGCAGCGGCCGGTGTCGCCGCGGGGCTCGAGCCCGAGCTTGCCACGCGGCTCGCGCGCGGAACAATCGCCGGCGCCGGTGAGCTGTTGCGGCGCTCCGAGCTTTCGCCGGCCGAATTGAGAAAGAACGTGACGTCGCCGAACGGCGTCACGGCAGCGGCGCTTGAGGTGTTGATGGCCGAGGATGGCCTTGGCGATCTCTTCAAGAAAGCGGTCGCCGCGGCGGCCAAACGCTCGCGCGAGCTCTCCTCCTAAAAGCCTAGTCCGGCGCTTCGCCTCGTCTTTCGACGGCCACAGAAAGCGCCTATGTTTAGAAGGCAAAGGAGCTTTGTCATGTTGGACGATTTCAGTAACCGTAACCGTGCCATTAGGGCTGCCTTCGAACTCGCCGCAGAACGTGGCTGGGACCAGGTCAGCTTCACCGAAATCGCGGAGCGAACGGGCTTGAGCCTCGCCGACCTTCGCCGCGAGTTCACCTGCAAGACCGACCTGCTCAAGGGCTTTCAGGCCGAGGTTGATGCCGAGGTCTTGTCGAAGATGAAGCCAGCCGCGGAAGAGCAAAAGCCTCGCGACCGGCTGTTCGACCTGATCATGACGCGCTTCGAGGTGATGGAGCCCTACAAGCAGGCGCTGGACCGCATTCACTCGGGGCTGCGCTGCCGTCCGGGTGAGGCGGCGAAACTGTTCTGCTCGACGCTCGCGTCGCAATATTGGATGCTTGCGGGTGCTGGTGCCAAGCTCGACGGCCCCGGAACCGGTCTTCGCGTCGCTGGTCTCACCGCGATTTACGGCAAGGTGTTCCACGTCTGGCTTGAGGATGATTCTCCCGGCCTTGACCGCACCATGGCCGCGCTCGACCGCAGGCTCCAATTGGGAGAGCAACGGCTCGTCAGCATGGAGACCATGTGCGGTGATCTTTGCAGCTTTGCCTGCGGATTCCTGCCGCGCGGGTGGAAGCGGCGCGGCCGAGGAGCGCGCGGCGCAGAACAAACCCCCGGAGGACCCTCAGCAAGCCCGGCGAGCGCTTAAGTCCAGAGGTCAGCAAGGACTCAGTCTGGCAGCGGGTCCTCGTCGTCGGGGCCGGACAAGTCCTCAGGACCTTCGTCCGGCATCTCCTCGTCGGTCGGATCGATGTCAGCCGGGTCATCTGGATCATCTGGGGCGTCGACGACCTCTCCTTCTACCTCGACTGGAGATGGCGGCGCCATGTTACGCTCCCGGCCGATCTCGACGCCACCGCCACCGCCGATTTCCATCTCGATTTGCGAGCCGGGTTGCTCCTCATCCTGAATCTCGTCGATGAGGGAATCGGCAAATACCCCTCCCGGTGCAAGCGCCAACGAAGCCGCCAGTCCGACGATCACCCTACGCATGGCTTTCCTCCCAACTCGATGCCCGGAAGACAAAACCTCAAAGCTCGGTGCTTGTCACGGCGAAACCTAGTTGGTTCCGGGCTCCAACTGCTCTTCGCCATCGACGGAATAGGGCTGCTCCGAAGCCCCTCCCGGTGACTGGTACCCCCAGGCAGTGGGATCGCCGACATTGGTTTCAGGCGTGGGCCCGGTCGTCATGGGGCTCGTCATCTGGCCAGGAAGGATCAGCGTGGGCATCGTGCCACCGCTGAAATTATCGCTCTGGCTGAAGGCCGCGGTACTCCAACCGCCCGCGATCAGCGCCAGGACCAAGACCACTGTTCTCGGCATTTCTCTCCCCCCAATCGAATCAGAACAAATTACACGAGACACCCCTCATACAGGAACCGTTAGGATGGCTTTTAGCCCGCCCAGGCGAGACTCGCCCAAAGTGATGTCGCCGCCATGAATGCGGGCGATGTCTCGGGCGATGGCGAGGCCGAGCCCGGTCGAGCCCGCGTCCTGGTTGCGCGCATCGTCCACGCGATAGAACGGCCGGAACACTTGCTCGCGCTCGGCCTCGGGGATGCCTGGACCGTCATCCTCGACCTCGATTACGAGGGATCCGTTCTCCTTCCCGGCGCTGACGGCGACGTGGTCGGCGAACCGCGCCGCGTTATTGACGAGGTTGGCGATAGCGCGTTTGAAGGCATGGCGTCGGAGCGGCACTACCAGCGGACTTTCCTTCATGTCGACGCGGACCTCGTTGCGCCCATGGGTTTGGCTCCGTACCTCCGACAGCACATCGGCGATATCGGTGCGCACGATCTCCTCGCCGGAATCGCCCTTGGCGAAGGCGACGTAGTCTTCGAGCATGGCCTTCATCTCGTCGACGTCGGCGTGCATGGCGTCGAGCTCCGGCGACTCTTCGAACATGGCGAGCTGAAGCTTGAAGCGCGTCAGCACGGTGCGGAGATCGTGGCTGACGCCTGCGAGCATGGTGGTGCGCTGCTCGACGTGGCGCTCGATGCGGTCGCGCATCTCGATGAAGGCTTGCGCCGCCTGGCGCACTTCGCGCGCACCCCGAGGACGGAAGTCCGGTGGCGTCGGTCGCCCCTTGCCGAGGCTTTCGGCGGCCTCGGCGAGGCGGAGGATCGGCTTGATCTGGTTGCGCAGGAACAGGATGGCGACGGTAAGCAGCACGAGCGAGGTGCCGAGCATCCACAACAGGAAGATATGAGAGTTCGAGGCATAAGTCTGGCTTCGCCGTGCCAGCACATGCATCACCGCGGTGTCCAGCTTGATGCGAATATCGACAAAGTCCGAAGTGCCGACGGTGTCGATCCAGAACGGCTTGCCGATCTGGCGCTTGATCTCGTCGGAGAGGGTGCGGTCGAGCAGATCGAAGAAAGGCTTCGAGCGCATCTGCGGGAGCTCGTCATTGGGTACGATTTTGACGCGGAGGCCGAGGTCGTCATTGGCGAGCTTGACCAGCGTCTTGTAGTCCGAATCCTGGGGATAGGACTTGTAGACGTCGATCAACATGGCGACGCTCTGAACCGTCGCGGTGGATAGCCGCCGGGTCACCGTCTCCCAGTGACGCTCGAGGAAGACGAAGGTGATCACCGACTGCAACAGCACCATCGGCGCGATGATGATGATGAGGGCGCGGGCGTAGAGTCCCTTCGGCAGCCGATCCCTGACAGCGGTTGCGAACCTGCCGTAGAGGGTGCGGGCCCTGGCAAAAACGGGCTTGATGTCGTCGATGGCGAGGGTCATTCCGAGTAAAGGATGTAGCCTTTCCCACGAACCGTCTGCAGATAGACAGGATTGGCCGGATCCTTCTCGATCTTGCGGCGCAGGCGGTTGATCTGGACGTCGATGGCGCGCTCGCCGCCATTGTCATTG
>Ga0307444_1001205_pt1 | contig 11287 bp, 11 predicted proteins | sample SalMarSW160340MG_FD_202145 | JGI IMG/M metagenome (GOLD analysis project Ga0307444, IMG submission 202145) | Salt marsh sediment microbial communities from the Plum Island Ecosystem LTER, Massachusetts, United States - SW1603-40 | ecosystem: Environmental > Aquatic > Marine > Intertidal zone >... | reverse complement strand
CTCACTCCTCCCCTCCCAACCCATTCAAGGTGATTTTAAAGGCACAGCCTTTGAGGGTGGGTCAGGGTGGGAAGTAAAACGCCCTCTTAAACTCTCTTCCCCCCTAAAAAGAAACTGATAGAGGTGTAACCTCTGTGGGTGGGAGGGTGGGAAATAGAACGCCCTCTAAAAATTAGGCGATTCCCCCGTTTAGTGGTTACGCCATCCCCTTATCCCCCACCCCAAAATTGACAGTTATACTGGCAGCTGGTTAAACTATCCTTATGCCCAACATCGAGACCACCGCCGCCCAACTGGCTGAAGCCCTAAAGAAATCCAAAGCCGACTATATCGAAGCCCGCCTTGAGCAGAGCCAGCGGAGCCACATCACCTACCGCGGCCAGGAGCTTGAATCCGTCGGTCAGTCAACCGCCGTCGGCGGCAATATCCGCGCCCTGGTCAAAGGCGGCTGGGGCTTCGTCAGCTTTAACGACCTCGACGACCTCCCCCGGAGAATTGAACTGGCGGTAAAGCAGGCGGCGCTGGTGGGCAAAGAGGAAAGCCGGCTCGCCCCCGTTGAGCCCGTTGTCGATACCGTAGCCGGCAAAGAGGACGGCCCGCTTAACATCCCCCTGGCGGAAAAGAAAGAGCTCCTTGATGAATATAACGACATCATCTGGCGCACCCCCGGGCTCCAGACCTCGGTTATCGGCTACGCCGACAGCCACAAAAAGACCATCTTTTTAAGCTCAGCCGGCAGCTATATAGAGCAGCCGAGAACAGACATCACCCTGCGCCTGAGCGCCGTGGCCGCCAGCGACGGCGATGTCCAGCAGTCGGGCTTAAGCCTGGGCAGCCGCGGCGATTTCAGCCCGATGCGCGGCCTCCACCAAAAAGTAGAGGAGACGGCCAGACACGCCGTAGAGCTTTTATCCACCCCCCAGGTAAAGGGCGGCGAATACACCGTGGTTTTGGACCCGGTGCTGGCCGGAGTTTTCGTCCACGAAGCCTTCGGCCACCTCTCCGAATCCGACTTCGTCTATGAGGACGACCGCCTCCGCCAAGTCATGGTGCTGGGCAAAAAGTTCGGCTCAAAAGAGCTCAATATCATAGACAGCGCCGCCGTGCCCGGCCTGCGCGGCAGCTATAAATACGACGACGAAGGGGTACCGGCCACTAAAACTTATCTTATAAAAGAAGGTAAACTGGTGGGTCGGCTCCACTCGCGGGAAACCGCCGCCAAGATGGGGGAAAAGCCCACCGGCAACGCCCGCGCCATGAACTACCGCCACCCGCCCATCGTCCGCATGACCAACACCTATATTGAACCCGGCAAAAACTCTTTTAACGATATAATCGCCGGTATAAAAGAGGGCGTCTATGCCAAGAACTGGTTCGGCGGCACCACCAGCATGGAGATGTTTACTTTTTCCGCCGGAGAAGCCTACATGATTCGCCACGGCAAAATAGCCGAAGCTCTAAGGCCGGTGGTGCTCACCGGCAACGTCTTTACCACCCTTAATAATATAGATGCCATCGGCAACGACCTGGAGATGAACCAGGGCGGCGGCTGCGGCAAGGGCGGGCAGTACCCCCTTCCCGTTTCCAACGGCAGCCCCCACATTAGAATCAGCCGGTGCCTGGTGGGAGGCGGCTAATGGAAAATATACTGGCTTTAAGCCAAAAGGTAGCCGGGGCCGCCGAGGTCTTTACCATCGCCGCCGAAGAAACCTCGGCGCAGTTCGAAACCAACCGCCTCAAGCACATCCAGAGCAAGCAGAGCACCAGTATAGCCTTACGCATTATTAAAGAAGGCCGGCTGGGCTATGCCACCACCACCGGAATGGATGACGTTAAAAACCTGATAGACAGCGCCGCCGAGACCGCCCGCTTCGGCATGCTCGCCAAATTTGAGCTTCCCCCCGCCACCCTTTATCCCCGGATAGATATCTTTGACCCCACAGTAGAGTCCACCCCGATAGAAAAAATGGACAGGCTGGGGCAGGAATTGATTGAAATAATCACCAGACATACCCCGGAAATCCTCTGCGAGGCAATGGTCAGCAAAGAAACGGAATCGGTAAAGCTGATAAACTCAAACGGCGGGCAGGCCAGCTATAAGAAAAGTATTTTCAGCGTGGGTATTTACGGCAGCCTCATCCGCGGAACCGACATGCTCTTCGTCGGCGAAGGCCGGAGCTCATGTCACCCCATAACCCAACCCCGGGAGATAGCCGAGGTGGTAATCCAGCAATTAGAACTGGCTAAAAGCCAGGCCTCGGTGCCCACCGGGCAACTGCCGGTAATCTTTACCCCCCACGGGGTAGCCAGCGCTCTGGTCCCCTCCCTGGTGATGGCCTTCAACGGCAAGATGGTATTACAGGGGGCTTCCCCCATCGGCCAAAAACTGGGCCAAACTGTCTTTGACTCAAAAATATCTCTCTGGGACGATCCCACTATAGCCTATCGCCCCCACAGCCGCCCCTGCGACGACGAAGGCGTCGCCAGCCGGCGCACCCCCCTTATAGAAGGCGGGACGGTAGCTAATTTTCTCTACGATTTACAGACCGGTGCTTTAGCCAAAACTAAAAGCACCGGCAACGGTGACAGGGGCGGGGGCTTACCTGCCCCTTCTCCCAGCGCCCTCATTATCACTCCCGGCCAAACCTCTATGGACGACATGGTAAAAGATATAAAAGAGGGGCTGGTCATAGAGCAGCTCATGGGCGCCGAGCAGGGCAATACCCTCGGCGGCGATTTCAGCGGCAACGTCCTTTTAGGTTATAAAGTGGAAAGTGGTAAAATAGTGGGTAGGGTAAAAAACACCATGGTTTCGGGAAACGTTTATCAGGCTCTTAAGGAGGTTGCCGCCGTCGGCAGCCGGGCGGAATGGGTGGGCGGCTTTCTCTGTACCCCACCCCTCTACTGCCCCCGCCTGTCGGTAGCGAGTAAAGAGTAAGCTATGAACGAAATAGTCAGGCTCTTCGCCCGCCCAAGATTAAAATCGCCGGTGATGCTGGCCTCCTGGCCCGGCATCGGCAACGTGTCTGTAATCGCCGCAACCTATCTATTACGAAAGCTGGACTTTAAAGACCTGGGCGAAATTGAGCCCTCGGCCTTCTTTGACGCCATCGGGGTGGTGGCCAGGGATAATATCGTCGAGGAGCCCCAGTTCCCCCAGAACCAGTTCTACTACTTTAAGAACAAGCCCGGCCGCAGTGATATAATCTTATTCATCGGCGAAGACCAGCCTATAGCTAAAGGCTACGAGCTGGCCAACTGCGTCCTGGATGTCGCCGAAAGATTCAAGGCCAGGCGGGTCTATACCTGCGCCGCCGCCCTCAGCCGCATCCACCATACCGAAGAGCCCCGGGTGTGGGGGGTGGTCACCAGCCCGCATATGACCGAGGAGCTGAAAAGCTACGACCTGGCCCAGAAGGGCAACCTGCAGATTTCGGGTCTAAACGGCCTGCTGCTGGGGGTAGCCAAGGAGCGGGACATGGAGGGCGTCTGCCTGCTGGGCGAGGTGCCGATGCACGCCACCCGCATCCAGAACCCGGTGGCGGCGGTGGCGGTGCTGGGGGCGCTGACCAGGATGCTGGATATTGAAATCGATATCACCGAACTGGCCGATGTGGCCAGGGAAACCGCCGACAGGATGAAACAGATGGCCGACGAGGCTATGGAAGAATACATTGACCACTTTACCCAGCCCATCTGGGAAAGCGGGGAGGAAGAGGAGGAATAGCCGATGGAACCGGCCCTGCCGCCGCCCGTGGAACAGACTATAGCCAAGCTGGTCAACCCGGATACTAAACTGCTTGATTCGTGGCTGACCGACCTGTCCACTCTGAGCTCAGCCGAGATGAAGCAGCTGGAGCAGGCCTGGCCCACCATAGAGCTAAAAAGGCGGCGGCAGATAATGTACCGTCTGTTCGAGCTGGCCGAGGACAACTTTGAGCTTGACTTTGACGAAATCTTTAAGGGGCGCCTGAAGGACGAAGACGCCGAGGTACGGAGCAAGGCTATTGAAGGCCTGTGGGAAAACGAGGAGGCGTCGCTGATTGAGCCGCTGATTGAGCTACTGGAGAAGGACAGCTCGGAGGAAGTCCAGGCGGTAGCGGCCACGGCGCTGGGCAAGTTCGCTCTGCTGGCCGAGTTGGAAAAACTGCGTCCCAGTTACAAAGCCAGGATATCCCAGAGCCTGCTGGCGGTAATAAACGACCGGGTCAAGCCGGTAGAGGTCAGGCGCCGCGCCCTGGAAGCGGCCTCTTCGTTAACACTGGCTCAGCTCAAGAAAGTCATCGCCGAGGCCTACCGGAGCGGCGATAACAAGCTTAAAATCAGCGCCCTTTTCGCCATGGGCAAAAGCTGCAACACCTCCTGGCTGCCCATCCTGCTCAAAGAACTATCTAACGACGATGCCGAGATACGCTACGAGGCCGCCGGTGCCTGCGGTGAGCTGGGAGAGGAAGAGGCCGCTTCCTACCTCTGCGATATGGTCAACGACCCCGATATAGACGTCAGGCTGGCAGCCATCCCGGCGCTGGGCAAGATAGGCGGCCCCGAAGCCAAGGGCTGTCTGGAGAAGTGCCTCAACCATACCGACGAGGCCATTCAGAAAGCGGCCAAGCAGGCACTGTCTCAGATGGAAGCCGAGGAGGACCCGCTGTTCTCCCGGATGGAAAACTTCGTGGAAGATTAGCATGGCGGGTGATTTTAAGATCAGGCTGCGGGAAAAAAAGCTGGGCGATGCCCGCTATGACTATGTCTGGCAGACCGACCCCGAGCTGGCGGCGCTCGATGCCGTCTCGCCGCTACCGCTCAGCTACGCCGAATATTTAGCCCGCTACGCCGTCGAGCTGCGCTACCCGTCGGCCCGGCGGCAGCGGTTTGCCATCGAAACCTTAGACGGCCAGCACATCGGCAACTGCACCTATTACAGTATTAATAATAAGCTGGGCGAAGCCGAAATGGGCATCATGATCGGCAACCGTGATTACTGGAATAAGGGCTACGGCACCAATGCCATCAGCAACCTGCTGGAATATATCTTCAGTCAGACCAAGCTCAACCGGATTTACCTGAAGACCCTGGTCGATAACACCCGGGCGCAGAAGTGCTTTGCCAGGTGCGGCTTCACCCCCTGCGGCCACCTCAAGCGGGACGGCTATAACTTCATGCTCATGGAGCTGCGCCGCCAGAAGTGGCAGCGGCAAACCAAAGTAGATTAATTAAAAAGATTAGGTAAAGAGATTAAGTAAGGAGATTAAGTAATGACTGCCAAATCGAACCCCAACTGTGCCCGCTGCGTCAGGGGGGACTGCCACCCACCTATCACAGCCGATGAAACCCCCCAGAAGGAAAAACTGGCGGCTTTCTGCCCTATGAAAAACCTGCCGGAGGTAATCGAAAAGGCAACCGCCGAGTACGCCAAGCCGGAGGTAAAGGAGTTCGCCCGGCAGGCTTCAAAACAGGAGTTTGAGTGCTACGAGCGCATCCCCGGCGGCATAAGGCCCAAGAACCCGCGCATTTTAGAGCTAATCCAGTTCGCCGGTAAGTGCGGCTATAAGAAGCTGGGGCTGGCCTTCTGCGTCGGCCTGCAAAATGAGGCCCGCACCCTGACCGATATACTGGAAAACAACGGCTTCGAGGTCGTCTCGGTCTGCTGCAAGGTGGGCGCCGTAGCCAAGGAGAGCATCGGCATCAAACCGGAAGAAAAGATATTCGGCTCCGAAAACTGGGAGTCGATGTGTAATCCCATCGCTCAGGCCGAAATCCTGAACGCGGAAAATGTCGACCTGGCGGTAATGCTGGGGCTATGCATCGGCCACGATACCCTGTTTATCCGCTACTGCCAGCGCCCGATGACGGTCATCGCCGTTAAGGACAGGGTTACCGGCCACAACCCGCTGGCCACTCTTTATACCTCTGCCACCTACTATTCCTATCTCTGGGGTAAGGGGAAAAAGAAGCCCCCACCACCCTTTAATCTTTAATTACTTCTGAGGTGGCGCCGGGTTCTTATAGCCCTCCAGCAGCACCGTGGGCACCTGCTCAATTAATTCCTCCACCGTCCACAGCCCCTGCTTCTTGGTGATGGTCTGCTTCTTCACCGGCTCGGAATAAATGGCAATATCGCCGCCGGTGACATCGAACACCTGCCCGTTAATATCGGCCGCTTCCTCAGAACACAGGTAAACGATAAAGGGCCCCACCGTCTCCGGCCGGGGGGGGTTGGTCAGCTCCTCGAATCTTTCTTTGGTCATCAACCCGGCCTCGTATCTCTTCTTAAAGCCGGCCACTATATCGTCGCTCAGGGTAAAGCGGGTGGCCGCCGTCGGCGCGTAGGCGTTGCAGGTCACCCCGTACCTGCCCACCTCCCTGGCCACCGCCCGGGTCAGCCCCACCAGCCCGGCCTTGGCCGCCCCGTAGTTGCAATGCCCCACCGTGCCCAGCCAGGCGGTAGAGGTGGTATTTATTATCCGCCCCCACTTCTGCTCCCGCATCGGGCCGCTGGCAAAGCGGATGCAGTTAAAAGAGCCCTTAAGGAAGGAGTCAACGCTGCGGTCCCATTCTTCTTCGCTCATATTCCAGACCATGCGGGGGGCGTCGGCGCCGGCGTTATTGACCACTATATCAATCCTGCCGAAGCTGTCCACCGCCGTCTTGACTATCTTTTCGGCGGCATCGAACTCGGAAACACTGCCGAAGAAGGGCACCGCCTCCCCTCCCATCTTCTTAATCTCTTTGGCTACGGTCTCGGCATCGCCGCCCTCGGCACCGGGACGGCGGTTATTGGTCACCACTTTAGCCCCCTCTTTAGCCAGCGCCACGGCGACGGCCTTGCCGATGCCCTGGCTGGAGCCGGTAACAATAGCTACCCTATCTTTTAATCTCTGGCCCATCATCTTGTCCTTCCTTTCCGTTTATAATCATCTTTGTAGGGCAGAACTACTGTGGCCGTCCCCGAGGCTGTCTTCTCGCCCCTGGGGTTCTCCGCCCGCAGACTGCACTCGACAAAATGCTCGCCCTTTCTAACGTACTTCCGGAGAACCTTGCCCCGCAGTGTAACCGCCTCACCGGGGTAATTCATCCCCTTGTAGCTGCAGTTCAGCTTTATCAAGGTGCCCTGTTCCCCCACCCAGTCGGTCATCAGCTGCCCCAGGAAAGCGCCGACCAGCTGCCCGTGCACGATAATGCCCTTCAGTCCCCGGCTGCGGGCGTATTCCTGATCGTAGTGGATGGGCATATAGTCGCCCACCGCCCCGGCCCACATCACCAGCTGGCGGGGGGTCGGTGCCTTGACCAGGGGGGTAACCTCGTCCCCCTTCCTCACATCCTGATAGTAAAGCTGGATACTCATTTAATAGCCGATAACCATCTGGCGGCACCTGGCCACCAGCTCCTGCTCTTTATTTTTATAGGTGCTCTCAAAGGTCATAAAGACCATCTTGCCCGTCTGACCTTTTCTTTCGCGGAGGTTGCTGATTTTAAAGACGACGGTGATAGTATCGCCCCGCTTTATCGGCTGGTAGCTCTCGATCTCGGTGCTGCCCATGAGGACGGTGTTGAAGGGGGTCAGCTTCATCAGGTCCTCGACGAACTGCTCGAAGCCGATAGACAGGGTAAAGGCTGGCGGGGCGATGTTGCCGTCCTTCCAGAGGGGGTTGGTATCGCCCACGGCGCGGGCAAAGCGCCGTATCATCTCCCCCTCAATCAGGTACTCTCTGGGCTTCCAGGCCTCCCCGACCTTGCCCTTGAGCTTGGCTATGCCGGATAAAGTTTCGGCCATACCCGAAAGTTTACTTTGCCCCGATAAGCCGTGTCAAGAAAATATTATTCTTCCCATACCCACCCACCCAAAAAGGCTCCGCCTCTTTGCATCTCTTTAACCCCACCCCCAGAGAAGAGAGATTAGCCCACCCTTCTCACCCCGCCACAATGGGGAGAGGAGAAAGAAAGCCTTATAAGTGCAACTTATGAGGGAGGGAGGGCGGGACGCAGAACCAACGCTAAAAACCAGGGGCGGGGCTTAAGAGAAACTGATAGAAGTATCACTTCTGTAGGGCGGGCGGGTGGGAAATAAAACGCCCTCTAAAAACGGGGCCCCCGAAAAAACTTCGTTTTTTCGGGTAAACTCCCCCCAAATTACCTATATATCACCGCCGCAAAACGTGCTATTATAACCCCATAAAACGGGCAAAGGGGGCGGCTGTGACTTCAAACAGCTCAGAGCGAGCCAGTACAGACACAGATAATGACTTCGCCGTACAGACCCTTAGCTTAAGCCGGAAATTCGGCGACCTGACGGCGGTGGACGGCATCGACCTCAATATCAAAAAGGGGGAGCTTTTCGCCCTGCTCGGCCCCAACGGCGCCGGCAAGACCACCACCATCAACATTCTCTGCTGCCTGCTCAAGCCCAGCGGCGGCACCGCCCGCATCATGGGCTACGACATCCTCAAGCAACCCTTCCGGGTCAAGGATATCATCGGCGTCTCGCCCCAGGAAACGGTCGTCTCGGAGCGTCTCAACTCGTGGGAAAACCTGGAGCTCATCGGCCGCACTCACGGCATGGAGGCCGCCGAGCTTAAAGCCAGGTCGCAGGAATTATTAGCCACCATGGGACTGGCCTCTCGGGCTAAAGACCAGGTGCGCAAGTTCTCCGGGGGCATGAAGCGGCGGCTCAATATCATGATGGCGCTGGTGCACGACCCGCAGGTGGTCTTCCTGGACGAGCCCACCCTCGGCCTCGACCCCCAGGCACGGCGGGCAATATGGGAATACATCGGGCGGCTCAAGAAGGAAAAGACCATCCTGCTCACCACCCACTATATGGAAGAAGCCGACTCCCTGGCCGACCGCATCGCCATCATCGACGAGGGTAAAATCGTCGCCCTGGGCACCGCCCACGAGCTTAAAAACAACCTGCTGGATAAGCAGACCATGGTCGCCCAGGCTCAGGACATTACCCCACAGGCTATAGAGAAGATACGCAATAAATACGCCGAGGTAGAGGTAACCGGGGACACCCTTAAAATAAGTGACAAACAGCTAAGTTTCCAGGAAATAGTTGACCTCCTCCACGATGCCGGAGTGGCCGTCCGCTCCGCCTATATCAAAGAGCCGACGCTGGACGATGTCTTCCTGCAGATAACCGGAAAGGAGCTGAGAGAATGAGGATACTGGCCTTAGCCAGCCGCGCTCTCAAGGAAACCTACCGGGACCCGCTGGCGCTCGGTTTCCTGCTCGGTTTTCCCCTGGTCTTCATGCTGCTTTTCGGGGCTATTTTCAGCGGCGACGAGCTGCCCGATTTCGCTGTCGGCGTTATCGATGAAGACAACACCATGATGTCGCAGGCCTTCACCGACCAAGCGCTGCCCATGGTGCCGGTGCTGACCATATCCAGCTACGACGATGCCGATACCGCCCTCAAGGACCTCAAGTTCGGCGAGCTAAACGCCTACATCGTTATTCCGCCTGGCTTCGGCCAGCAGGTAAGCCAGAACTGGCAGGGCGCCGAGGCCGATATCGTCCTGGACATGACCTATGACGAAAGCGACGTGATGATATCCGAGCAGCTCATTTCCATCATCAACGAGGTCACCCGCGCCTTCGCCCGGATAGATGTGCCGGTAACCGTAAACGCCCTGCCCATCCACGTCGAGAATCAGATTGACTATATTGACTTCATCGGGCCGGGGATAATAACCTTCGGCCTCTTAATATTAATACCGACCGCGGCGCGAATGATAGTCCGCGATAAGGAAAAGGGCTTTCTGGCCCGCCTGCTGACCACCCCCACCCGCCCCCTGGACTTTATCCTGGGCTACTCCCTGTCCAATGTGGCTATCACCATCGCCCAGATAGCAATCTTCATCTTCGGCGCCTGGTTAATGGGCATGGATATCGTCGGCAACCTGGGGCTGGCCTTTCTCATCTTCTTCCTTACCGGCCTGTGCAGCGTGGGCATCGGCATGGTCATCGCCTCGCTCTCCAAGTCGGAAAATCAGGCCGAACCGCTGGCCTGGCTCTTCTCCATGCCCCTGGCCATGCTATCCGGCTGCTGGTTCTCCATAGAGATGATGCCGTCATACCTCAGGACCATCGCCTACGCCTTCCCCTATGCCCATACCATCGAGGCGGCGCGGGGCGTTCTCATCCGGGGGGTGGGGTTGGAAGCGGTAGGCACCGACTTTCTCTTTCTGGTCGGCTGGGCGGTGGTCATCTTCGCTCTCGGCGTCGTACTATTCCGAAGGAGTATGCGCAGCTAGGCCGCCATGAAAGCTATAGAATGGCTGGGCGATAGAGTTAGAATCCTCGACCAGAACCAACTCCCCGGAAAAGAGCTCTACCTGGAGCTGAGCAATTATCAGGACATGGCCTCAGCCATCGCAGAATTAAAAATCAGGGGCGCTCCGGCCATCGGTGTGGCTGGTGGCTATGCCGTGGCTCTGGGTGCCCTCCAAATCAAGGCAGGCGAAAAAACCGAATTCATTAAAGACCTCCGGAAAACTATCCATACTATAGCCTCAACCCGCCCCACCGCCCGCAACCTCTTCCGGGCTTTAGAGAGGATGCAGCACGCCGCCGAAGCTGCAAAAGACGTTGAGCAGATTAAGAAAGCGCTGGTTAATGAGGCTATCGCCATCCACAACGAAGAAGCCGAAGCCACTTTAAAGCTCAGCAAGCTCGGCGCCGATTTAATCAAAGACGGCTTTAGCATTTTAACCCACTGCAACACCGGCCCGCTGGCCACCGCCGGATACGGCACCGCTTTAGGGGTAATCATTCAGGCTATCAAGCAGGGCAAGAAGCTCAAAGTTTTAGCTACCGAAACCCGCCCCCTCCTCCAGGGGGCGCGCCTGACCGCCTGGGAGCTTAAGCAGGCGGGCATCCCCTTCTCCCTCATCACCGACTCGATGGCGGGGTACTTTATGAGCAAGGGGGAAATTAGCTGCGTCATCGTCGGCGCCGACCGCATCGCCTTAAACGGTGATACCGCTAACAAGATAGGCACATATACTTTAGCGGTGCTGGCCGGGGAGAACAATATCCCCTTTTACGTTGCCGCCCCCCTCACTACCGTTGACCCCGCGCTGGCTTCGGGGGATGAGATTCCCATCGAGCTTAGAAGCCCGGATGAGGTTACGCATATTCAGGGGATAGCTATAGCCCCGGAGGGCGTTGAGGCTCTTAACCCCGCCTTTGATGTTACTCCCCACCCCTATATCACGGCGATTATTACCGAGGGTGGTATAATACGGGAACCTTTTGAGGAGGGAATAAAGGAGATTATTTATTA
>Ga0307444_1001204_pt1 | contig 11305 bp, 11 predicted proteins | sample SalMarSW160340MG_FD_202145 | JGI IMG/M metagenome (GOLD analysis project Ga0307444, IMG submission 202145) | Salt marsh sediment microbial communities from the Plum Island Ecosystem LTER, Massachusetts, United States - SW1603-40 | ecosystem: Environmental > Aquatic > Marine > Intertidal zone >... | reverse complement strand
TTCATCTGCTCTCGTCAGCACTAAAACAGAATTTTTCATCGATAGAATGAACTCTCCCCTCAGCAGAGCTGCGAGGTATCACGTCGGCTTCGCTGTGCTACGCCGATAATAAGGAATTCATTATTTTATATTTAACCCCGTAGCAGAGCTACGAGGAATTCTTTTGATTAAAATGAATCCTCGCTCTTACTGCCCGGAAGGCAGCGGCAACCGAGAACCTCGGTAACCCAGTTTCTCATTAAGTTTAAAATAGGTGGACTTTAAAAGTGATTTATACTAAGTTGTGAGCGTCTACCCTGAGTCTCAAGATCCCCGAATCATTTGATGCGAATTTCTCTTGTATATCGCGACCAAATGTTTCACACGCCCTCATTTCTGGGTTAATGTCTCAAAAGTCGGACTGGAATATACTCAAGCTCATAATAAGGCGGGCAGTTTCATCAGGGTGGCTATCCTTTTGAAGGAGAAGGTAATATCTTTTTATTATGTGGATCTGATCGAGGGACAATATGCGGGTCTTAGTCACTACCACATCATTTATGGATACGCCCGGGGCTCACCATGACCTTTTAAGAGAGCAGGGATTTGAGGTCGTCACGGCCAGGGGACCGCTCGACGAAAACCAGATGATCGGTCTACTGGGTGACTTCGATGGTATCATCTGTGGGGACGATGCCATTACCCGAAGGGTTATCGAAAAGGGCTTGCCGAAACTGAAGGTGATCAGCAAATATGGAATCGGGGTGGACCGGGTTGACCTTGAGGCCGCCCGGCAACTAGGTGTACCTGTAACCGTTACCCCGGGGGTCAACGAGGTGACAGTAGCCGAGCATGTCTTTGGGTTGATGATCTCTCTCGCAAGGAATATCCCCCATGAAAACCGGTTGGTAAAAGAGGGACAATGGAAGCGGATGACAGGCCACGAACTATGGGGAAAGATTATAGGAATCATTGGAATGGGCAGAATCGGCAAGCAGGTGGCCAAAAGAGCTTTGGCCTTTGAGATGAAGGTACTGGGGTGCGATCCGATTTGGGATGATCCCTTCTGCCAAAAGCATTCTGTCGAGAGGTGTATCATGGCAGAGGAGATGCTTGCCCAGGCCGATTTCGTTACCTTACATATGAATCTGATCCCTGAGAACCGGTGTTTCATCAATCGCGAACGGCTTAGGCTTATGAAGCCGACCACCTATTTGATAAATTGTGCTCGCGGTGGACTGGTACATACGGCTGATCTGGTGGAGGCATTACAAAAAGGTGGCATTGCCGGATATGCAGCCGATGTTCTGGATCGCGAGCCGCCTGAGCCGGATGACCCATTAATCAGGAGCGGGTTGGAAAACGTGATTCTGACCCCCCATATCGGCTCAAGAACCCATGAGAGTGTAGTTCGGCAGGCAACGATGGCCATCTGGAATCTCGTGGCGGTTCTGAGGGGTGAAGAGCCGCAAGCGCGGGCAACATAAGGGGATTTGAATCAAGGAAAAGGGGGTTTGTGATGTCTCCATATCTAATTGCAGCGGAGAAATTGAGGGCCTTTGGCCAGGGGGTGCTTCAGAAAGTGAACGTACCCGAGGAGGATGCAAGAACAGTTGCAGAGATACTGGTGGAGTCCAATCTGAGGGGAATTGATACCCACGGTATCTATCTCAGCAACCTATACGTGCGACGACTGAAACAGGGTTTAATGAATCCAACCCCCAAATTCTCCTTTGAGAAAAAGAGGGCGGGAGTGGGAATTCTGGATGCGGATTTCTCCTTGGGTCAGGTATCGACCCTGGAGGCTGCGCGAAAGGCTGTTGAGCTCGCCCGGGATGCCGGTACAGGCACAGTTGTAGTGAAAAATTCCAACCATTTCGGTGCGGCCGCCTACTACGCGGAGTACTGTGCGAAACAAGATTGCATCGGGTTAGTCATGTCGGATGGGGAGTGTGATGTGATTCCTTTTGGAGGTCGAGAGAAATTTTTCGGCACCAATCCCATATGCTGCTGTATCCCTGCGGGCACCCATCCCTGGTTTTGTATGGATATGGCCACCAGCGAAGTGGCGTTCGGTAAAGTGCGTGCGGCGGCAGAGGCGGGGAAAACGATTCCGCCGAATTGGGCAGTGGACCGGGAGGGAAGGCCGGTGACCGATGCCACCAAGGCATATGCGGTAGTGCCGATGAGTGGGGCCAAAGGGTATGCCATTGGCCTGATGATCGAAATCCTTTCGAGCCGGTTCACGGGGATGCCTTACGGTGCCCATATCATTCGCAAATTTGATGATTGGGACAATAAGGCCTTTATGGGTCATTACGTTCAGGCAACAGACATTTCGGCCTTCTGCCCTGTGGAGGAGTTTAAAAGGCGTATGGATGAGCTTTTTGCCGAGCTCAAGAAACAGCCCAGAGCGGATGGAGTTGATGAGATTCTGATACCTGGTGAGCCTGAATTGAGAACAAAGATTCAGAGGGAGAAGGAGGGATGCCCCATCAGAGAGGAAGATGCCGCCATGCTTCGAAAACTGGGTGAGGATTTTGGCGTTCCATTTCCAGCCTGAGAGAAGTCAACTCGACTGTTCCTCTGATACTTAGTGGATGGTAATTGGATAAATGAGTTTCTATAGTGCTGAAATAACCCTCCAGGAGGAGTTTCTATGGCCGAGATAGAATTGAGGGATGTAACGAAAAGGTTTGGAAAGATCACGGCGGTCGATAGGATCAACCTAACGGTAAAAGACAAGGAGTTTCTTGCATTGGTTGGACCTTCGGGATGCGGTAAGACAACCACGCTTCGGATGATTGCAGGTTTAGAGGAGTTGACCGAGGGAGATCTTTATATTGGGGATGTGAAGGTCAATGATATTCCTCCCAAAGAGAGGGATATCGCAATGGTCTTCCAAAACTATGCACTCTATCCCCACATGAGCGCCTACAAAAACATGTCCTTCGGTCTTCGGCTCAGAAAATTTCGCAAAGAGGAGATCGACACACGGGTAAGGGAAGGGGCCCGAATCTTGGGAATCGAGGAGTTGCTGGTAAGGAAGCCTAAGGAGTTATCCGGGGGTCAACGTCAACGGGTAGCTATGGGACGTGCCATTGTGCGAAAGCCAAGGGTTTTCCTCTTTGACGAACCCCTGAGCAACCTGGATGCCAAGCTGCGGGTCCAGATGCGAGGGGAACTGGCAAAACTCCATGAACAACTGGAAACCACTATTGTGTATGTCACCCATGATCAGATAGAGGCCATGACACTCGCCGAAAGAATTGTCGTCATGAAAGATGGGATCATTATGCAGACAGGAACCCCACTTGAGGTATATAACAACCCCAAGAATATCATCGTGGCAGGGTTTATTGGAAGCCCGGCCATGAATTTTTTTGATGTTCGCGTGACGGAGCGGGAGGGGGCTTTTTGTGTCGAAGGTGAAAATTTTAAGATGGCCGTTCCCAGCAGTCTCAGGGACCGATATCTCAAGACAAAGGATCAGGAAGCCATTCTTGGGATCCGGCCACAACATATCTTTGATAAGGAGATCAGAGGCCCTTTTCCGGGTGGCGAACCATTGCGGGCAACTATTGAGGTTGTTGAACCGGTGGGTTCAGAGGTGATCCTTCTTGCCTCCTGCGGATCGGCCCAGCTTACGGCAATAGTTGATCCTCAAACCCTTGCCAAACCACATGCCGAGATAGAATTCTTGGTTGACATGAACCAAATGCACCTTTTCAATAAATCCACTGAAGAGGTTTTTTAGTGTCAGGTTTAGATGGTCAGGTGTCAAGGCCGGGTAGTATCAAGGTGGTAACGTCTCTGATGTATGAGAATCAAAAAAGGCTCTTCCATTTGGAATAAGCCCCAGAGCGAGGGTGCCAAAAACCTGCGTTCCTGACCCGGATAAGGCAAACTAAATAACCTTCCATATCAGCGAGTTATCCCGATCTCCGTTTCCTTTCCCATGGATATTCCTAATACGAATGTCTTGTCAGACATGTTTGGGGAGGGCCTGAAATAATCCTTGACAGTAGAGGTGATAAGTGAAATAATAAAACGATGTTTCGCTATCCGAAATGCATATTATCTGCAACTCAAAGATAAAGAGTCTGTTCTGTTAAGCTTATAAGCGGCGTGCATTTCTGATTCTTAACCACAAAGGAGAATCCCATGACTAACCGCCAAGAAGTAAATGAAAAAAAGGCACGAGTCAGGGATCTTATGGCTCGATTGAACCTCGATGCAGTTCTGCTCAGGAAACAATGCAATTTCTCATGGCTGACAGGAGGACATCTCAACCTTGTGGGCATTGCCACTGAAATGGGAGCAGCCCCACTGCTCCTCACGCCTGAAAAGGAATATGTCGTTTGCAATAATATTGAGGCTCCCCGAATAGAGAAGGAAGAAAGGATACTCGAACAGGGTTATGAACTGGTAACCTATACATGGTTTGAAGAGCAGGAAAGGGAATTGATTGAAGGGCTCACCAAGAAGGGTAGGGTAGGCTCTGACTCTCCCTATCCCGGAACTGAAGACATCTCCCATCATATCAGTCAGTTGCGCTATTCCCTGACCTCATGGGAGGTGGAGCGATATAAAGAAGTTGGTCTCCTCGCTTCCAAGGCTGTCGAGGCAACTGCCACAACCATTGAACCCGGGGATAAGGAATGTGAGGTCATCGGAAGGCTCGCACAAAGGTTGTGGGCAAATCGGGTGAATTTTAACACGCCCGATATCGTGCAGGAGAATCAGGCCTTATGCTGGAATCCATCGATTGCAGGGACAAAGAGTGAAGACACCATGCTTGCAACGTCAAAGGGCCCGGTGCTTCTCTCAAAACCGGTGCAATACCCGATCCTAGAGATGGGGATCGAGGGATATACGTTTCAGAGGCCTGGAATCCTGGAGAAATAGAGAGGAGGTGATACTGAAGGTCTTTCTCATTTAGTCGGAAGACTGGGGTTTTTAAGTCAGGGCAAAGGTGAAGTATTTGGGTAGTAACATTAGAAGCATTGAAAGGAGGGTCTCATGAAAAAACTATCTATTATCATAATAGGGCTTGCTTTCCTGTTGGTGCTCCCACTTGGGGCAGCAGCAGGACCCATCACACTCACGGTAGCTGAAATACACCCTAAGGATTATCCCACGACACAGGGCCTGTTCAAGTTCGCCGAATTAGTTAAGCAACGCTCTGGCGGTAAGATCGTGATTGATGTCAAGTACGGCGGGCAGTTAGGCAAGGGAGAGAAAAAGGTGGTTGAGCAGGTGCAGATCGGTGCCCTGGATATGGCTCGCATTAGCATTTCTCCGGTGACTGAGTTCGTTCCCGCGTTGGAAGCCTTTGGCCTCCCCTATATATGGAAGAGCCAGGAAAGCATGTGGGAGGTCCTCAACGGCGAGATCGGCAAACGACTCCTCAAGGCCGTGGAAGAATACAGATTCTACGGGCTTAACTATTACGAATCAGGGGCGCGTTCCTTCTATAATTCCAAGCGAGAGATCAAAGAAGTTGGAGATCTGAAAGGGTTAAAGATACGCGTCCAGAAGAGCCAGCTCATGCTCGATCTCGTGAATACCATGGGTGCAAACGCAACGCCTATAGCCTTCGGCGAGGTGTATGACGCGATCAGCAAGGGCGTTATCGAGGGCGCGGAAAACAATTGGCCTTCCTACGAATCCACCGGTCACTACGAGGTTGCGAAGTATTACACCCTCGATACCCATACAAGGGTCCCGGAAATTACGGTCGCATCCAAAATCGCCTTCGAAAAGAAATTGACAAAGGATCAGATAGCATTGGTCAAAAAGGCCGCCATGGATACCCAAGACTATGTCATTGAGAAATGGAACGAACGGGTACAAGCATCCAAGAAAAAGGTTATGGCAACTGGGAAGAACATCATTACCGAGTTGACACCTGCAGCCCGGGAGGGATTTGTCAAGGCTGTCCAACCTCTGTATGACAAGTATGGCGAGAAGCATAAAGCCATCATCAAGGAAATCCGTGCGGCGCAGTAAAGAATAGCCGATCTAGGGTCCGATCCATCCGAGCACCGTTGGCCCTTTTTGGGTCGGGTTCGGGGACCGGGCCCTACACTGGAGTGGCAGATGCTGGGAATCATTCGCAGAGTTTTTCACACCATCGAACGGTTACTGGAATACCTGGCCATGGGAATGCTTCTGGCCATGACGGCGATCATCTGTTATCAGGTTGTGCTCCGTTACGTCTTCAACCACTCCCCCTCATGGTCCGAAGAAATCGCCATTGTGCTCATGATCTGGTTCGGTATGCTTAGCATCCCCATCGGTGTAAGACTGAACATCCATATTGGCATCGAGTTCATTTACAATATGTTCCCCCTGCGTATACAGTGGATGATGTCTTGTTTCATCTTCTTGCTGATTGGGGGCTTTGGGGCCGTCATGCTGTTTTCCGGTGCTGAACTCGTGGAGTTTATGACCATGTCCACTCTTCCCGCCACCAAGCTTCCCAGTGCAGTCGAGTATATCGTGATCCCGATTTCCGGGTTGATGCTGATCTTCACTGCTTTGGAACTCCTGTTCGTGCCGTACGGTGAGTTTCTGAATCGGGTACAAGCAATCTCCCGGGAGACTTCTGACAAGCCTTAGTGAGCAAGTTATGCATGCTGATGTTCTGGGAATAACCCTTCTCATAGGATCATTCTTTGCCCTCCTGGCGATCCGGGTGCCAGTGGCCTTCGCTCTCGGGGGTTCCTCTGTATTAACGGCCTGGTATCTCGACCTTCCCTTGATGATCGTCGTACAACAGATGACCCGTGGACTCGACTCCTTTTCCCTAATGGCGATCCCGTTCTTTATCCTGGCAGGTCAGATCATGGGCATCGGCGGTATTTCACAGAGGATGATTGCCATGTCTAATGTTTTTGTGGGGAGAATCCGGGGTGGGCTCGCCATGGTTAATATCGTGGCATCCATGTTATTCGGGGGGATTTCCGGATCTTCTGTGGCGGATACGTCGTCCATCGGCTCGATCCTTATTCCCATGATGAAGAGAAATGGGTACGACGGGGATTACTCCGTGGCGGTCACCATTACCTCGTCTGTACAAGGCGTCATCATTCCCCCCAGTCACAACGTCATTATCTATGCTCTCGCTGCCGGCTGGGTCACTGTTACCATTGACGGCGTATCCAGGCAACTTTCCATTTCCATTGGCAAGCTCTTTCTGGCAGGCGTTATTCCGGGGGTCTTTTTGGGAATTATGCTAATGGTTATCTCCTTCTATCTAGCCGTTAAACGTGGTTATCCCAAGGGGGAACCGGTCGGATTTCGGGAGGGGGCGCGCAGAATCGTTGACGGATTCCTCGGGCTCCTGACAGCCGTGATCATTATAGGGGGAGTGATTTCAGGAGTTTTCACCGCCACCGAATCATCCGCCATAGCGGTGGCTTATGCCTTTGTGGTTACCTCTTTGGTTTACCGAGAGATCAACTGGAGAAGTCTCCAAATTATCCTCTCCGAGTCATTGAAAACCCTGGCAATCGTGGCTGCCCTGATCACCACCTCCAGTGCCTTCGGCTATATGATGACCCGTCTGGATATTCCCCGACTTGCCACCGAATCGCTCATCTCCCTGACCGACAATCGCTACGTGGTCTTCCTCATTGTGAACGTGGTGCTTCTGATGCTTGGTATGATTATGGATATGGCACCCTTGATCCTGATCACAACGCCCATCCTGTTACCCGTGGTAGCACATTTCGGCATGGACCCCCATCATTTTGGTATTATCATGATGCTCAACCTCGGAATGGGCTTACTCACACCGCCTGTAGGCTCAACCTTGTTTGTCGGCTGTGCCATTGGAAGGGTTCGCATTGAGGATATGGTACGTCCCCTGATGCCGTTTTACATCACCATGTTCGTGGCCTTGGTACTCATCACATATATCCCGGAGATTTCTCTGTGGCTCCCTACGATGTGGATGGAATAAGCTTGGCAACTAATAGGTCCAAGAATGGTAAGGTTCGCTGAGTTTGTATTTTTTTATGTAGCCTTCAAAGGAGCGAATAATGAAGCCTTTTCTATCTGAAGATTTTTTGCTGCACACGGAAACGGCAAAAATCCTATACTACGATTTCGCCAGGGATATGCCGATCTTTGATTATCACTGTCATCTGCCCGTCAGTGAGATTGCTGAAAACAGAAACTTCGATAACCTAACCCAAATCTGGCTGAGGGGAGACCATTACAAGTGGCGGGCGATGCGGGCCAACGGCATTGTGGAACGTTTCGTTACTGGGGATGCCACTGATTACGAGAAGTTTGAGGCCTGGGCCGCAACGGTTCCCAAGACCCTACGCAATCCCCTTTATCATTGGACTCACCTTGAGCTGAAGCGCTATTTTGGGATTACCGGCAAGCTATTGAATCCGAAAACGGCGAAAGAAATCTATCATACCTGTTCGGAGATGCTGCAAACCGAAGGCTTCAGCACACGCGGTCTCCTTCAAAGTATGAATGTCAAGGTGGTATGCACCACCGATGATCCGGTGGATAGTCTGGAGCATCACCTTTGGATTAAGGAGGATCCAACATTTTCAGTTAGGATCCTGCCCGCCTTCCGGCCGGACAAGGCAATTGGCGTTGATTTACCGCTCGCTTTTAACCGCTGGGTCAATCAACTGGAAGCAGTAGCGAACCTCCACATTGGCGATTATGGCTCTTTTCTTGAAGCCATAAGGAAAAGACACGATTTTTTTCACCAGACGGGTTGCCGTATTTCCGATCACGGCATTGAATACCCTTATTCCGAAGATTACGCTGCGAAGGATATTCATCGAATTTTTGACAAGGCGCGCCAGAGCCAAGCCCTCCAATACCATGAGGTCCTACAATTCAAATCGGCCATGATGATCGAATTGGCAAAAATGGACGAGGAAAAGGGTTGGGCTCAACAGTTCCATCTCGGCGCTCTGCGCAATACAAATACGCTCGCAATGCAGACGCTCGGACCGGATACGGGTTATGACTCCATTGGTGATTTTGAAATGGCTAGAGCGCTTGCAAAGTTCCTTGATACCCTGGACAGAGAAGACAAGTTGGCCAAGACCATTGTCTACGCCTTGAATCCCAGGGACAACGAGCTGATTGCAACGATGGTGGGCAATTTCCAGGATGGAAGCGTTCCCGGAAAGATGCAGTTCGGTTCGGCCTGGTGGTTCAATGATCAGAAACACGGGATAGAACGACAGATCAATGCCCTCTCCAACATGGGGTTGCTGAGCCAATTCGTTGGCATGCTCACAGATTCACGTAGTTTTCTTTCCTATCCACGACATGAGTACTTCCGGCGCATCTTGTGTAATATGCTCGGAAATGATGTGGAAAAAGGGGAGATACCAAATGATATTGAGATGATCGGGAATATGGTCAAGGATATATGTTACCGCAACGCAGTCAACTATTTCAGAATTCCGGGACACCCGTGAAATATTGAAATTCTTTTTTGCTTGCCTTTAGTAAATAATTGGATTAGTGCCTATCGGATGTGTAGGAAGACAAATGCCAATATATCACGGACGTCCACTAAATCCCGGACTTCCCCTAAGTCCTAATACCAGGCCAGGCTGGGGATCGTTCGATATCTTAAGCCAAGAAAGGATGCATTGATGGATACGATTAAGAGATCTGAGATAACGCCCGTGGAGATTGGACCTAAGCGGACTCGATATCTGGCTTATACTGACAACCTGATGGTGGCCGTTATTAATTTTGAAGATGGCCCTACTTCAGAGCCTGACCCGCCGCACGCTCATCCTCACGAGCAGATAACCTATGTCGAATCAGGGGAGGTGCTGTTTTTCTTAGGGAATGAGTCCACCCAACTTGGTCCAGGTGACATGTTTACTGTCTCACCTAACCAGCCACATTCGATCCAATTGTTGACCAAGCATGTGAGATTAATTGACTCTTTTACGCCTGTACGCGAGGAGTTTATTTAACAATCATAATATCATAATACTGGGATTATTATGATTGCATCATGTGGTGTCTTCAAGATCAGTCAGCTCATAGAACCCAGAATCGTCCGCTGTAGTGTTCTTTTTAGCAAACCCTCTGCACTTTGCGGAGACCTTTGCATCCTTCATGGGCTCCTCAAGCCTTGCTTCCAGAAGGACCGGAAAGGAGGAAAAGGAGATGCTGGCCGCGGATTTTGTTATCGGTATTGGTCAGATTGTTCCCCATATGGTGGCTGGCTTTGCCGGAGGGGCCAAGATAGTGCAGCCAGGTGTTTGCGGGGCTGTAACAACCGATCAGACTCACTGGCTCAGCGCCTGTTACCAGAGCACGGAGATCTTCGGCAAAATATATAATCCAGTTCGGCAGGAGATAAATGAGGTAGGGTTGCGTGCAGGTCTAAAGTTTATAATCAATATCATCCATGACGGAACGGGTGAGGTCTGCAGATGTGTCTGCGGTGACCCTGTAGAGGCCTTTCGGAGCGGATGTAAAACCGCAATCGATAGCTACGGTGCCCAGCTGCTGGTAGGTACGGATATCTTACTAGCTGATTCCTATCCCGGAGATGTGGAGCTGTGGCAGGCGGGCAAGGCCATTTATGCTGCTGGACTGGCACTTAAACCGAATGGGATTCTGGTACTTGTTTCTCCTTGCCCGGAGGGTGTCTGCAGATCCCACCCCCAGCTTGCTGAAATGGGCTATATGCCCTTTGCCGAAATAGAGGCTAAGATAAAACATGGGGAGATTGAAGATCTCACTTTAGCTTCACACATTGCCGAAGTTGGTAGAGTCATTTGCGATAGAGGCGTCGGTGTGTTGGTCAGCCACGGAATTGACTCTGCTGCTGCACGCAGATTGGGATTCGAATGGGCAGAGACAGCACAGGAGGCCTTGGATTTAGCCTTTAAGGTGAAGGGTAAACATGCCAAAGCCGTTGTTCTGCAGCAGGGCGACGACTTGATGCCCATGATAGGCGCTTGAAGCAAAAATCCACCTGTCCTGCAACCGTCGAGCCGGGGAAGTTGCGTTGGTTTAGACTTTTCTTTGACAGTTGGGAAGGGGGTAGTCCCCTGAAACCCGCGTCAATACTGGATCGTTCTTTGAAAATCTCAAAAGTGTGGTGCCACAGAATGTCATGATATAACTTGACATACTGGAATATATTGCGCATATTTGGGGTGTCCCGAAAGGAGGCTCCTATGTTCGCAAGAGTCAAGAAATCTGGTCGCTATGAGTACCTGCAGATCGTTGAAAATCGCAGAGTTGGAAAGAAAACCGTCCAACGTGTAATCTCAACTATTGGTCGTATGGACCAACTACATGCCAA
>Ga0307444_1001203_pt1 | contig 11315 bp, 9 predicted proteins | sample SalMarSW160340MG_FD_202145 | JGI IMG/M metagenome (GOLD analysis project Ga0307444, IMG submission 202145) | Salt marsh sediment microbial communities from the Plum Island Ecosystem LTER, Massachusetts, United States - SW1603-40 | ecosystem: Environmental > Aquatic > Marine > Intertidal zone >... | reverse complement strand
GAGCCAAAAATGTACGACAATGATATCGTAAGGTTTTTCAGTGGGTCACCAATCCAAATTGGGGTTGGCAGGAATATTAGCAGCAGCACAGACACGACGCCGACAAAAATAAACAGTGTTGTATACTCTCTTTTTAGAAATGCGCGAGCGCCCAGTCTGATGGCGTCGGAAATTTCCTGCATTCTTTCGGTTCCGCTGTCTTGTTTTTCAATGTAATGATAGAAGTACAAGCCTACCAAAATCGATATTAACGAAGCTATTGGTGCGATTAACCATGGTTCAAATGTTTCAAGCATTTTTTTAACCTTGCCGGTTCAGTAGTTTTTACTTTGAATTGAAGTGGGAAATTGTATGAACTTATTTATTAGCCTTTGTTTTATTGAAGCTTAAAGGGAAAACATTATAACGGTTATCTTTAAGATAGGGGAGCTAAAGTATCATCTAACCGAAGGGAACGGCATCATAGTATTAGAATAAAACTGAATTGGTGAAAAGGTGGTTGCTATGGCTGACGCTTGGCACAGCAAGAAATCTGAGCAGGTCTTGAGCGAATTACGGGTTGACCAAAAAGGGTTAAGCCGTGAAGAAGCGGAACGTAGGCTAGCAGAGTTCGGGTATAACGAGCTTAAAGAAAAGAAAGGAGTAACACCGCTCCAGATTTTTCTCAACCAATTCAAAGATGTCTTTGTTATCATGCTTTTGGTAGCCACGGCAATTTCTTTTCTCATCGGAGAAACGGTTGATGCTATTACCATCGCCGTCATTGTGATTCTCAACTCCGTTGTTGGTTTCATTCAGGAATATCGGTCAGAAAAAGCCATGGAAGCCATGAAGAAGTTAACGGCTCCTAAAGCACGCGTTATCCGGAATGGCGATGAGACAATGATAGATGCCCGAAAAATCGTGCCTGGCGACATTGTCCTTCTTGAAGCTGGTGATCGTGTTCCCGCGGATGGCAGGCTCATAGAAACTGTCGATTTGAAGGCTGACGAAGCTGTTTTGACAGGTGAGTCGACAGATGTTACAAAGAACTTGGGTGTAGTTAAAGAGGACACGCCCATCGCAGATAGAAAAAACTCTGTTTTCATGGCAACCCACATGACCTACGGCAGAGGCAAGGCTGTAATAACAGCTACTGGAATGAAGACGGAATTCGGGAAAATTGCCGAATTAGTTCAGACTATGGAGACGGAGGAGAGTCCTCTAAAGAAAAAACTGGAGAGCTTTGCCAAAAAACTTGGAATAATAATTGTTGCTTTGACGGCTGTAATTTTTGCGCTTGAGTTGTATGAAATCTTTGTTCTAGGCGTAGTTGAGCCAGGTGGCACTATCGCTAGCGTGTTGGATGCTTTTGAAGTGTCAATTGCGCTTGCGGTGTCAGCGGTTCCAGAAGGCTTGCCAGCAATTGTAACTGTGTCGCTCGCACTTGGCGCTCGGGAACTTGCTAAGCGCAACGCGATTTTGAGGAAACTTTCTTCCGCAGAAACTTTGGGTGCTACGACTGTTATCTGTTCAGACAAGACGGGAACTTTGACGAAGGGTGAAATGACGGTTCGCAAAATCTATGTTAACAATAAGCTTTTTGATGTGACAGGAGCTGGCTACGAACCGAAAGGCGAGTTTTTGGTGGATGGCAACCCAATAAGCCCGAAGGAGAATCCTGAACTCGAATTGATGTTGAGGGCTAACACGTTGAATGCTAATGCTAATTATGATGGCAAACGTGTTATCGGAGACACCACCGAAGGAGCGCTTATTGTCGCAGCGGCTAAAGCGGGAATAGCTAAGAAAGATGCGGAGGGCGTGTATCCTCGCGTTCACGAAGTGCCTTTCACTTCTGAAAGGAAGCGCATGACAACAGTTCACAAGACACCAGACGAAAAGCTAGTTGCTTACGTGAAAGGCGCTCCCGAAATGATCATAGAGCGCAGCACTCACATCTTAAAAGATGAGAAAGTTAAGAAGTTCACAGCTGAAGAGAAAAAAGAAATTTTAGCAATAAATGAGAAAATGGCGAATGATGCCCTTCGTGTCCTCGGCGCGGCGTACAAGCATGTGCCCGCTGGCGCCGTCGAAAAGTTTGATGAGGAAGAATACGAAAGCAATCTGGTGTTTTTGGGTCTTTCGGGCATGATTGATCCTCCGAGGGATGAAGCAAAAGAAGCCAACGCTAGATGCAGGGATGCGGGCATAAAGACCGTAATGATTACTGGAGATCACAAACTAACTGCGGTTGCCATAGCGAAAGAGCTGGGAATGTTGCACAGCGATAAAGTGCTTACAGGTGTGGAGCTTGACGACTTGGGTGACGAGGAATTCGGAAGGGTTGTAGAAGAAGTGTCGGTGTATGCGCGAGTATCGCCTGAACACAAGCTTCGGATAGTTAGGGCGTTGAAGAAGAAGGGCGAAATAGTGGCGATGACAGGTGACGGCGTAAACGATGCACCTGCACTTAAGCAAGCCGATATTGGCGTGGCAATGGGAATAACGGGCACAGACGTTACACGAGAAGCCGCGGACATTGTGTTGGCGGATGACAACTTCGCCACAATAGTTAACGCCGTTGAGGGTGGGCGCAGCATTTACGATAACATTCGAAAGTTCTCGTTCTTCTTGTTGCGCTCCAACTTTGACGAGTTGCTTGTTATAGGTAGCTTTGCTCTCTTAGGTTTAGAACTTCCTCTTACCGCTGGCATGATTCTGTGGCTAAATTTGGTTACCGATGGCGGTCCAGCCCTTGCCTTGACCATGGACCCACCGGAAGAAGATGTCATGAAGCGACCTCCACGTAATCCAAAAGAAGGCATATTGCATGGAAGAATAGCTTCGATTTTAGCAACTTTTGTAACGCAGTTCATAGGCACGGGACTTGTGTTTTACGTGTCGTTCTATGTGTTGGGTCGACCTATTGAAGAGGCTCGGGCAATGGCTTTTGTGCAGGCGACTCTGCAAGAATTAGTTATAGTCTGGAATTGCCGTTCTGAAAAACGCAACGCGTTCAAAGTTGGGTTCTTATCAAACAAGTTCTTGCTTGTAGCAGTAGTGGTCTCGGCGATATTGACAGTAATTATACCTTACACTTCTTACCTCGTACCCGGCTTCTACTTGTTCGGAACTGCGCCTCTGGACCTTATAGACTGGTTAGTTATTCTGCCGTTCTCTTTTTCAGGCTTGCTAATTCTGCCTGAGGTTTTCTATGGCAGAAAAATCTGGAAATGGCAGTAAATCCAAGAAAAGTTAAATATGTAAAGCCGTTCAAAAGAGCAGTTCCAAACCGACTGAGACGTGAAAACATGAGTGAAAAATTGGCGAATCCTGCACCGCTTGGACTGCTGGGTTTCGGATTAACAACCGTTCTGCTTAACCTGCACAACGCGGGCTTGTTCCCTCTAGATACCATGATATTAGCAATGGGCTTAGCTTACGGCGGGCTAGCGCAGGTAATCGTGGGGGCGATGGAGTTCAAGAAGGGCAACACCTTCGGCACAGTGGCGTTCTCTTCGTACGGGCTTTTCTGGTGGTCTCTTGTGCTTCTTCTTGTTTTACCTAACACACCGATATTCACTGGGCTGAACGCCCCAACAGAGACGGCGATGGCTGCGTACTTCTTCATGTGGGGACTGTTCACCTTTGCAATGTTCTTCGGCACACTCAAGACAAACCGCGCCTTGCAATTCGTATTCGCCAGTTTGGCAATTCTGTTCTTCATGTTGACGGTAAGAGAGTTAACGGGTAACCCAACGCTGTTCGGAACATTCACCTTCAACAACCTCACAGGCATCGAAGGCGTCATCTGCGGACTAAGCGCAGTCTACTTAGCATTTGCGGAAGTGCTGAACGAAGCACACAAAAAAACCGTGCTACCCATCTGCCCTACAAGCTAACAACTCAAACCCTTTTTTCTATTCTTTCACACGAGGCAGAGATAACAAATTATTTGCTGTTCATGCAAGTAAGCGCGCGCAAACACGCCCCAATTCTCCTTTTATTTTCCGATAAATGGCTGAAAAACTTTATATCCTCTGAATTAAACTCTTCCCCAGCAATTAATGGAATGAGAGTAAATGTCTGAAACTAACTTACTGTTCAACGATAAATTCTGTCCAAATAACGCACAACCATCCTCTGGAACAAAACTGAAACAAGAATGGGAAAAATCAATAAACAACCCCCAAGAATTCTGGGCTGAAAAAGCAAAAGCCATCGACTGGTTCAAACCATTCGACAAAGTACTCGACGACTCAAACCCACCCTTCTACAAATGGTTCTCAGGCGGAACCCTCAACATATCACACAACGCACTCGACAGACACGTGAAAACCCCGAGAAAAAACAAGCTCGCCTACATCTGGGAAGGAGAAATGGGTGAAGTCAAAACCTACACTTACTACCAGCTTTACAGAGAAGTCAACAAACTCGCAAAAGTCTTCAAAGATTCCGGGCTCAAAAAAGGAGATCGCGTAGCCGTTTACCTACCCGTAATTCCAGAACTGCCAATAACGCTCCTCGCAACAGCACGCATAGGCGGAATCCACACAGTCGTATTCTCAGGCTTCAGCGCCGAAGCACTAGCAGACAGAATAAACGACTGCGAAGCAAAAATCCTCGTAACAGCTGACGGATCATACAGACGCGGAAAAATAATCGCCATAAAAGACAACGCAGACCGCGCCTTGCAGAACACACCAACCGTGGAAAAAGTCATAGTCGTAAAACGAACCTGCCAAGACATCCAAATGAAAGATGGCAGAGACGTATGGTACCACGACGCTCTCGCACAAGCAGGAGCAAACGCTTATGTTCCACCCGAACCCATGCAAGCCACCGACCCACTCTTTATCCTTTACACTTCTGGCACAACAGGCAAACCGAAAGGCGTCCAACACGGAACAGGCGGCTACAACGTTTGGGCATACTGGACCCTCAAATGGGCTTTCAACCCGAACGAAGAGGACATCTGGTGGTGCACCGCAGACATCGGCTGGATCACTGGGCATACGTACAACGTTTACGCGCCGCTATCACTCGGCTTGACCTCGCTGCTTTTTGAGGGCACACCCGACTACCCCGCGCAAGACCGCTGGTGGGATATCATCGAAAGACACGGCGTAACAATACTCTACTCCACGCCGACAGCAGTCCGAATGTTCATGAAGTTCGGTGAAGAATGGATAAACAAACACGACCTCAGCACCCTGCGCATACTCGGCACAGTAGGCGAACCCATAAACCCTGAAGCTTGGAAATGGTACTACCGCGTAATCGGAAAAGAAAAACTCGCCATAATCGACACTTGGTGGCAGACAGAAACAGGCGGCTTCATGATCGCGCCGCTATCAGGAATAGATCTGGTTCCGCTTAAACCTGGCTCAGCAACGTATCCGTTGCCAAGCGTCCAAGCCGAAGTTTACGACGAAAAGGGGCAACCCGCGCAAGCAGGAAACAAAGGCTTCCTTATAGTTAAAACGCCTTGGCCTGGAATGTTGCAAACTCTTTGGAAAGACCCTGAAAGATTCAAGCAGACCTACTTCGGAAGATGGCCCAACGTCTACTACACAGGAGACTACGCAGTCAAAGACTCAGAAGGCTACCTCTGGCTCCTTGGAAGGGCTGATGAAGTCCTCAAAGTGGCAGGACACCGCATAGGCACTGTTGAGCTTGAAAGCGCTCTGGTTTCGCATCCAGCAGTTTCGGAAGCAGCAGTAATGGGCAAAGAAGACCCAGTGAAAGGCGAAGTACCCGTAGCATTCATAGTACTGCGAAGCGGCTTTTCGCCATCAGACGAGTTGCGCAAGGAACTTATAAAACACGTCCGAACAACCATAGGTCCAATAGCCACACCAGCCGCCATCGCCATGGTCAACAAACTGCCGAAAACACGCAGCGGAAAGATCATGCGCAGAATACTCAAAGCCGTAATAATGGGAGCACCAATAGGCGACACATCCACCATAGAAGACGAAGCCTCAGTTGAAGACATAAAAGCCACGTACGAAGAGTTGCGAAAGCAACTTTCGCAATAGCCTTCCTTTTTCTTATTTCTACCTTTTTTCATCTTGCATTCAAGAGTTTTTCTGAGCTTACCCGCAAAAAGTATTGACGATAACTTAGTAAAGCGGCATTGACGGCAAAGCTAAAAAGGTAAAAGCTTAGATTAGCACACTAAAGGTTTGGAGGAAAAAAAAGTGTTTAACGCCGAAAATTTCGTTGAAAATTCCCTGAAAGAAATCCGAAACATTGTTGGTAAACACAAAGTAATTTCCGCCTGTTCTGGCGGTGTGGACAGCACCGTTACAACCGCCTTAGTTCACAAGGCTGTGGGCGACAAATTGGTGGCGGTTTTCGTAGATGATGGTCTTCGAAGAGAAGGCGAACCAGAGTTTGTGGTGAAAACGCTCAGGAACTTGGGTATCCGAACCAAGTTTGTTGACGCCAAAGAAGAATTCTTCGCTGTTTTCAAGGGCAAAACGGACGCTGAAGAGAAACGGAAGGCTTTCCGAGACAAATTCTATAAAACTTTGGGCAAAGCCGCACGGGAAGAACAGATAAACTTCATCGTGCAAGGCACAATTAAAGCCGACGTTATAGAAACCGTGAAAGGCATAAAATCCCAGCACAACGTTTTGGAGCAGATAGGCATCAACCCCGAGACTTACGGCTACAAAATTCTTGAGCCACTACGGGAACTGTTCAAACCAGATGTCCGAAAGGTAGCTCGCGAACTAGGTCTGCCCGAGGAAATCTCTGAAAGAATGCCCTTTCCAGGTCCAGCTTTGTCCCTGAGAGTCCTCGGCGAAGTTACCCCCGAAAAAGTTGTAGTTGTGCGGAAAGCCACCGAAATCGTAGAAGAAGAAACCAGAAAACTGAGAACCTTCCAGAACTTCGCGGTGCTTCACAACGATAAAGCCACTGGAATCAAAAAAGGCGAAAGAGTCTACGGAAACATCATCACCGTTAGAATTGTGGACTCAGAGGATGCCGTAACGGCTAAAGCCAGACAAGTCCCTTATGAAGTGCTGATGCGCATTTCTGAGAGGATAACAGGGGAAATACTCAGCGTTGTCAGGTGCCTTTACGACATAACGGATAAGCCACCTGCAACCATAGAATTTGAATAAGGAACATTCAAGCTTCTCCTAAATTTACGTTAACGGTGTTAAACAAAAGAAAAATAGAGAAAAAAACGGTGTAATTTTTTTCTATACTAATATTCCAGTTGTGATTATGGCTACTCCGACTATTATTTCGATTATCACAGCGATTACTATCCAGATTATTATGGACACTACGGATATTACGAGTGCCCTTAACCATCCAGTGTCGAAGAAGTGCTTCACTAAAGCTAGCCAAATGAACAGCACTATTATGCTCTCTATAATGCCTGAAAAGAGGTATTGGAAGAACCCGCCAATCACGGTTCCAAGAACCACAATCCAGAGTGATCCATGAATTTCGCCTTACCTTTGCCTACCAAGAGTCTTCCTGCAATCCAAAGAACTGGCGCTAAAACGACAATGTTAACAATTATCTGTATTATCAGGTTCACAATCGCCGAATCAAGGTTGATCATCCAATCTTCACTTCCTATTCTAATATATTCGCGCGCGTTCTATTCTATTTTAAAATCTTTCTATATTGGAAAACTAACCGCGCTGACATGGATTTGAATTTACGCTTAGAACCCGAATCTGCTTTTCTTATACCTAACTTCCTGATTGAATTCCTCTGCCAGCTGCTCCAACAGCTCTCGTTGTTTAGACGTCAACTTCTCTGGAACCGAAATGCCAACACGCACCAAAAGGTCGCCTTTGCCGTAACCCCTGAAACGCGGCATTCCTTTGCCTTTCAACCGAATAGTCTCGCCTGCCTGCGTTCCCGGCTTAATCTTCACGGCAGCTGACCCATCCAACGTAGGCACTGAAACTTCTGCGCCGAGAGCTGCCTGAGGATAACCGATAATCAGCACGTGCCAAAGGTCGTCTCCTTCCCGCATGAACAACTCGTGTTGCGCGATATGCACAAGAACGTAAAGGTCTCCTAATTCGCAGCCGTTAGGCGCCATTCCGCCTTCGCCTCTGAGCCTAAGCTGGTATCCCTCATCTATGCCTTCCGGTATTTTCACGCTTATCTTCCGACGCTTCTTAACCAGTCCCGTCCCATGACACTTCTTGCAAGGAGATTCAATCAGCGTGCCTCTTCCCCTGCAGTTAGAGCAAGGCGTCACCTGTACATACATGGCGAAGCTGCTGCGTCTCATGTTCCTGACTCTGCCTGCGCCGTTGCATTTCGGGCATGTTATGGGAGAAGTTCCTGGGCTTGCGCCTGAGCCGCCGCAAACTTCGCATTTCTCTGTTCGCGGAACCAAGATTTCCTTCTCAACGCCTTTTGCCGTCTCTTCAAGTGTTAACTCAAGGTCGTAAACGAGGTCTTGGCCTTTGTTGGTACTTTCTCTGAAGCCGCCTCCGCCGAATCCGCCGCCAAAAAGAGTTCGGAACAGGTTTCCAAAGCCGAAGCCTATGTCTCTGAATATTGATTCAAAATCGGCGCCTCTGAAAATGTCTTCTGCAGAGTAGCGTTGGTCGAATCCAGCGTGGCCTAGTGTGTCGTATTGTTGTCTTTTCTGGTCATCTGATAAAACGGCGTATGCCTCGGAGATTTCCTTGAACTTGTCTTCAGCTTCAGGCGCCTTGTTCCTGTCAGGGTGAAACTGCAGAGCTAGTTTTCTGTAAGCATCTTTAATCTCTTCTTTAGAAGCGTTCTTGGATACGCCGAGAACCTCATAGTAATCCCGTTTTTCAGCCATGCACTTTACCGCTAAATTCGAAATGCAACTTCCTAATCAAAACTCTTTCGGCTGTCACTTCACTTCATAATCTTTAGAGTCAACAACTGTTTCGCCGCCAGCCTCTCCAGACGGTGGAGGTTGCTGGCTCTGCTGCGCTCCAGCTTGCGCTTGCTGTTTCGCTTGCTCAGCCGCTGCTTGCTGGTAAATTACCGTGCCGACTTCTTGCAGAATTTTCTGCAGCTCCTCAGTTTTCGCCTTTACCTGCGCCATATCGTTGCTGGCTAACGCGTCTTTTAACGCTGAAACCGCTGCGTCTACCTTGCCCGTTTGCTCTTGCGTTAGCTTATCCGCCAAATCTTTCTTAGTTCTCTCCGCAGTGTAGATCAAGCCGTCGGCGTTGTTTCTCAGTTCGACTTCTTCACGTTTCTTCTTATCCTGCTCAGAGAACTGCTCGGATTCTTTGATCATGCGTTCCTTCTCTTCATCTGACAGCTTCGTGGACGCCGTAATTTTTATTTTGGCTTGTTTTCCCGTGGCCAAGTCCTTGGCAGTCACGTTTAATATGCCGTTGGCGTCTATGTCGAAGGTGACTTCTATCTGTGGAACGCCTCTTGGCGCTGGCGGCAAGTCTACAAGATTAAACGTTCCGAGGGACACGTTGTCCGTTGCCATTGCACGTTCTCCTTGAAGCACATGAATTGTTACGGCTGTTTGAAAGTCCGCTGCAGTTGTAAACACTTGCGTTCTCTTTGTGGGAATTGTCGTGTTCTTTTCAATTATCTTAGTGAATACGCCACCTAAAGTTTCCACGCCAAGCGCTAACGGCGTAACATCCAGTAGAAGCAGGTCTGTGACTTCGCCTGTGATAACTCCACCCTGTATAGCAGCGCCTATGGCGACGCACTCCATGGGGTCAACACCGCGTTCTACAGTTTTGCCTAAAATCTTCTCGACATACTTCTGCACAAGTGGCATCCGAGTCATGCCTCCTATGAGAATTATCTTGTCGACATCCGTTGGCGTCAACTTCGCGTCTTCAAGCGCTTTGACTATGGTTTTCTCGGTTTTTTTAACGATAGGCTGTGCTAAACTTTCAAGTTTTGTTCTCGTCACTGCAAGATGCAAATGCTTGGGTCCAGAGCTGTCAGATGCGATAAAAGGCAAATCAACATCTGTGCTCATCAGAGTGGACAGCTCTATCTTTGCCTTTTCCGCTGCTTCCTTCAGTCTCGCCGTGGCCATTTTGTCGTTGGTAACGTCTATGCCCGTTTGCCTTTTGAACTCGTTCACGATGTAATCCATTACTGCCTCGTCAACGTCGGTTCCGCCTATCTGAGTATCGCCGCTTGTGGAAAGCACTTGAAACACGCCTTTGCCGAAGTCCATAAGCGTAACGTCGTGAGTTCCACCGCCGAAACTGAACACCAGTATCTTCATTTCTTTTTCCAGCTTGTCTATGCCATAGGCGAGGCACGCAGCAGTGGGTTCGTTAATTATGCGCATGACTTCGAAACCTGCGATTTCGCCAGCGTCTTTCGTGGCTTGACGCTGATTATCGTCAAAGTGAGCTGGAACAGTTATGACCGCTTTGCGTATCGTACTGCCCAAGTAGGTTTCCGTGTCTTTCTTGATTTTCTGCAAGATAAACGCTGAAATCTGCTGTGGTGTGTACTCTTTCCCAAAAACGTTTGCCTTGTAGTTCGTTCCCATCTTTCGTTTTATTTCGAAGATTGTTCCTTCAGGGTTAGCAGTTGCTTGCCGTTTTGCGGGTTCGCCTATTATAAGCTGCCCATCTTTTGTGAAGGCTACAACTGAGGGGAACATTTTTCCCGCCATGGTTGGGCCTTCGGCGCTTGGGATTACCTTGGCGCGTCCGCCTTCATAGATGGCGGCTGCGGAGTTTGTGGTTCCCAAGTCTATTCCTAAAACTTTTTCTCCTGTTTTTGTGTTACTCATTTTTTTCTTTCTCCGTTTGTGATTTTGATGACTTGACTGCGACTTTGACGATGCTAGGTCTAATCACTTTATCGTTCATTTTATATCCTTTTCTCACTTGTTCGGTCACAACGCAAGCTTCAACATCGTCTCGCTCTGCCGCAGAAACAGCATGATGACATGAAGGGTTAAAAATGTTGCCTGCTTCACATTCTATGAGAGAAACGCCTTCTTGCTCAAGAACTTTCCTAAGCTTCTTAAGCGTCATTTGAACGCCTTCAATGATAGTTTTGGTAGAATCAGCTGATTGCGCTGTCTTGAGGGCCATTTCTAACTCGTCTTGAACATCTAACAGCTGAATGACCAAGCGTTCAGTGCAGTACTTCTCGGCTTCTTCCATTTGCCGATCATAACGTTTTTTCAAATTCTCGAAATCCGCCTGCAAATACTTCAACCGCGTCATGTAGTCCTCTGAACGCTTCTTCTCCGCGTTTAGAAGATGCTCAAGGTCGATTTGCTGCTCTTTTTCTTCTTCTGCCATTGAGGTGTTTTCCCTCTTGAATCACAAAAATTAGCTATACAATCAGAAATATAT
>Ga0307444_1001202_pt1 | contig 11321 bp, 10 predicted proteins | sample SalMarSW160340MG_FD_202145 | JGI IMG/M metagenome (GOLD analysis project Ga0307444, IMG submission 202145) | Salt marsh sediment microbial communities from the Plum Island Ecosystem LTER, Massachusetts, United States - SW1603-40 | ecosystem: Environmental > Aquatic > Marine > Intertidal zone >... | reverse complement strand
TTGGTACATATCAATCTGCTCCAATTTGCCAACATTCTGTATTAGAATATCTTTTGGGAGGAACCAAAGGAATTGTTGTACCGATATTATGGACAATAAATAATGAAGATCCTGATGTTTTTTTAAACTCCTCCATCAGTTATGTGGATGGTCAAAGTGCTCAAACTATAGTTAATTATCAAGCAAATGCAACATTTCAGGCTTTAATTCAACAACAAGTACCATCAGCAAAAATCTCAATTGGAGAGCCTACAGAGAGTAATATTGGGCATCTTGTGGCTTTTATTTTATCATCTATTTATTATCTTTGTCTACTACTTAATGTAAATTGGGCAAATAATCCTAAAGTAATTATAGGAAAAGAGATATGCAATGAAGCTCTTAAAGAAAAAATTTCTCCTGAACAAGGAGAGAGAAAAAGGAGAGAAATTGCTTATAAAAAATTCAGGAATTTTTTTAATTAATCTATTGATATTTCTTTAATTTTTAATTAACTTTTCAATATATTTTCTTTCAATGATATTAGAAATTTAATAAACAAGTATTCTAACTTTCAAAATTCATCCAAATAATAACAAAAAAATTAAAATGATTTCATAATAGCATTAAGTTCAATAATCGAGAAATATCAAATTAAAAAAAAAATTAGATTAAATTTTTTTTAAATCTTTTTCTAATAAAAAAGAGTGAAACCATACCAAAAATGCTAAGCATAATTAGTAAGTTAAATCCTGGAATAGATTGTCCTCCACTACTCGGAGTTAACTTAACAATAATTACATCATTATATCCTATATTACCTGCTTCGTCTCTAGCATAAAATTTAATTGTTAAAGTGCCACTTTCAGCTGAGTTCCAAACTTCTTCTTCGACAACTCCCGTAAATTCTGTTATTGTAATATTTGTCTGACCACCATCAATAGTATACCAAAAGGTATCTAAGTTGGATTCATCTATTGAAATGCTAAAACCGGGGGGATATCTAAACTCTTCATTAAAATCTGGTGAATTTATTGTAATGAATGGTTCATCAATATCCTTATTAAAAGATACTTCTGCAAAACCAATTAATCCCAATGAATCATTGGCATAAAATCTCATGATAACTGGTCCGCTATCTAGTTTGTTCCATTCTGTTTGATCAATTGTTCCTATAAAGCTATAAAAGGTAATATTAGTTATGCCGCCATCAATTGTGTACCATATTGTGTCTAAATTTAACTCAGTAATAGAAATATCGAAATCAGGTGATATAACACTATAAAAGTCATTTGAGTTTGGTGTATTAATTGTAATGAATGGTTCATCAATATCTTTATTAATAGATACTTCTGCATAACCAGTTAATCCCAATGAATCATTGGCATAAAATTCGATGATAACTGGTCCAGTATCCAGTTTGTCCCATTCTGTTTGATCAATTGTTCCTATAAAGCTATAAAATATAATATTAGATGTGCCACCATCAATTGTGTACCACATTGTATCTAAATTTGACTCAGTAATAGAAATATCGAAATCAGGTGAGGTAACACTATAAAAGTCATTTGAGTTTGGTGTATTAATTATAATGAATGGTTCATCAATATCCTTATTAATAGATACTTCTGCATAACCAGTTAATCCCAATGAATCATTGGTATAAAATTCGATGATAACTGGTCCAGTATCCAGTTTGTCCCATTCTGTCTGATTAATTGTTCCTATAAAGCTATAAAATATAATATTAGTTGTGCCACCATCAATTGTGTACCACATTGTGTCTAAATTTAACTCAGTAATAGATATATTAAAGTTCGGAGCTAATGCTCCGAATGTATCATTTAAATTTGGTGAATTAATTGTAATTATTGGAGGTATTTTTATTGTGAATACTCTTACTTCAGATTCCCACCTTGTTCCAAGTGAATCATTTCCAAACACTTGAATATTATGTAATCCTTCAGACGGCATAGATATCGTAGTGTTTCAGGAGAAATTACAGTGATTTCATTAGCACTGGTTTCAAGTTCACGTGATTCATTAGAATTTTCTTGTTTTAAAACAAAAAATGTATAATTGAAAAATCCTGGATAAATTGTGGAGGAAAAGATTACGCTAAATAGTATTACTAGCTTTAAAATATTGTTTGTTTTTTTATACATTTTCTTTCATATTTTTGTCTTTTTATTTATATTATTAGTTATTAGTTTTGGTAAGTATATAAATTTTTATTGGTTAACTCCTTCTTAGTGAGAGACTTAGCTGTATACAATTAGGAAATGTATTTAATGTCTCAATAATAGGTTTTAATGAATAGAGCAAATTTCAGGGTTCTTAAATAAAAAAAACTCATTTATTATAGAAACACTTTTATGATGTTATAAATAAGAATGATTTAAACCTAAAGTAAGTAAATTATTATTAAGTAAGCGGCACCTACAAAAATGAATGATGAGTAGAAAACTAATAAGTGATTATTAAAATTTATTTTTCTCTTTATAAATCCAAAGTTAATTGTAAAGGTAAAAAATGTAGAGGGTGTTAAAATTCCATATATTAATATTGGTTGAAAATATCGAATGAAAGGTTTACTAAAAAACAATAAAACGGCCATAACAACTATAGAAAAGAAAGTTATTTCAAGAAGTCCTGCTTTTTTAATTCTAAAGAAGATATAAGCTAAACACATAATCGCTATAATTATAAGTCTAATATATAATGGTAGTATATCCTCACCAACTTCATTCCATAAAAGATAAAGAGAAACATAATTATCTATATAAAATATTGGAGTAACAAGGAAAATAAAAACAATTGGTAGTGTGCCAATTAAAAATTTCTTAATTTCAACCCAATCTTTTTCCAAAATAAACTTAAGAAAGAAAAAGCCTATAATCGGTAGAGTATAAATCTTTGCAACGGCAGAAAACGCGAGAAAAATGTAAAATAAATATCTGCTCCAATGATCTTTTCTTGGGTAAAAATATAAAGCTAAAAACAAAAAAATAAAAAAGAATGAATCCGTTATATGGTAACCACAATTTTCTAAACTAAATACATTATTTAAAAAGAAAAAAGGATTTATCAAAAATAATCCATAAACATACTCTAATTTAGATATTTTGAAGCTTTTTAATACAAAGTAAAACAACAAAACTGTGGTTATTTCTAAAAGAAAAGCCCAAAAAGCAAAAATTTCAACAGATCCAAACGAAATTATCCTAAAAAATTCTAGTAAATACATACTGAGTGGAGGATAATGGTATGTGCCACTATAGTTGATACCTACATCTCCCCACCCTTTTGATGGATCTATTATATGAGTATAATAATAAAAAGCAAGCATTAAAAACCTAATTAAGAACCCTCCAACAATTAAGATTATTACTTTATAGTTTAAAATTCTTTCTATAAAAGAGGGATTACTTATAACATTATCATTTTCCATTTTTTCAACTCTTTTAACTTCAATTGTAGTAACAACGATTAAAATTAGCTTTGTTTATAAAATTCTTTAATTTTTGTTGTAATATATTCAATTTCTTCATCTAATAGAAATGGATGCATAGGAAGACTAAGTAATTCATTCGCATATTGTTTTGTTCTCTTGTTATCAAAATGCTCAAGGTGTTTAAATGGTTTTGTTTTTTCAATAGGGATCGGGTAATGAATAATATTTGGAATATTATTTTTATTTAAGTAGGTTTGAAGATTATCTCTTTCTTTTACTCTTATAGCGTAAATATGATAAATTTGTTTATTAATATAAGGTGCTGTTTTTGGTGTTATGATTTTATTATCGTCTTCTAAAAATGTATCATATTTTTTTGCAATCTCAATCCTCATATCATTCCACTTGTCTAAATGTTTTAGTTTCTCGTCGACTATAATTGCTTGAATTGTATCTAATCTATTATTCCAACCTTTAAAATCGTAATGATACTTGATAGAGGAACCGTAATTTCTTAAAGATTTGATTTTTTTATATAATTCCTCGTTGCTTGTTGTAATAACTCCAGCATCTCCAGCAGCACCTAGATTTTTGCCAGGATATAAAGAAAATGCTGATACATCTCCAAATCCTCCAACTTTTTTATTTAAAACCATTGCTCCATGAGCTTGAGAAGAATCTTCTAAAATGTTACAATTATATTCCTCTCCAATTTCAAGAATCCGTTTCATATTAGATGGGTGGCCATAAAGATGAACTGGAATAATTACGCAAGATTCCCATTTCTTTCTATTTTTCTTCAAATAGACCTCTAAAAGATCTACGTCAATTTGATAGTATTTATCACAATCTATTAGAACTAATTCATAATTTACATTACTGAGATATGTAATTGGTAATGCGGTAGCTATAAAAGTATTTGCTGGAATAATAATACCACAAGGAGATTTACTTTCTAATGCCGCTAAGCATAACTTTATCGCATCAGTTCCGTTTGAAACCCCTACAGCATATTTTGTTCCACAATATTGAGCAAAATTTTCTTCAAATTCCCCTATAGCTTTTCCACCTATGAAATCAGATTTTTTAAAAAGTGCTTCTAGTCTTGGTTTAACATTATCCTTTATAATCTCCCATTGCTTTGATAAGTCATTAAAAATTATGTCCATAAAATTACCCCTCCAATATTGTTAGAGTTTCTATTGTTAATTTTTTTTGTTTAAGCAAATCTTTATTGCTAAATGAAAAAAAAGCTTCAATTGAATTTTTTAATGGTTCTTGATATGCACTACAAGGATAACTCAAGTTTCCTGAATAGATTGGAAAACTTACGTTTGCTGAATCTTCATATTGTAAAAACCTTTTATAATCATCCCAAACTACAAAATATTTATCAAATTCAAAAATACATTCTCTCACTTTTTTTCTGTAATGCCAACTAGCATTAATACTAGCAATAAATTCATTGTACTCTATTAATCCTAAAGTACTATCATCTTGTTTAGATTTTTTATTCCTTTTATAATCAGTCCATCTTATCTTTATAGGTTCTTCTGAAAAAAGATACTGAATAATTGATATATCATGAGATGCTAAATCCCAGCGAGCGTTTACATCAAACCTCTCTGGTCCTAAATTCAATCGATTCATAAAAATACTTCTTATATTACCTAATTTGCCAATCTCATAATCTCTCTTTATTGTTTTAATGTGAGAATTAAATGTAAAAATCCAATCTGTAAATAATATTGTGTTGTTTTTTAAAGCTATATTATATAATGTTTCTGCTTCAGTTGTGGAAGTTGTAAGAGGCTTTTCGCAGAATACATTTACTTTTTTTTCTAAAAAGAATTTAGTTATTTCAAAATGAGTACTGGTTGGTGTTGTAATAAAAACACAATCACAATTCAAATCTTTGTAATCATTAATTATTTCATAATTTTGGCTATGGTTATTCTTTTTATTTAAAGATGTAATATCACATATAGCAAACTCTTTATAATTCATACTTTCTAAATTTTTTAAGATAATCTTTCCCCAATAACCTTGACCAACTATTCCAATTCTCATAATAATTAATAACTTTAAGATACCATATATATTAAGAAAAAGAAATTAGCTCAACTTAATAATATTTTTAATTGTTTAAGGGATTTAGGATCGACTAATTTGGAAAATAAACTTTAGTAAAAATTTATTGAATTTTAACTAAAAGGAGTCAGTAAAATTTAATTTTTAAATGGTATGATAATGTTAATTTCTACTATTGTATATAAATTGCTTTAAATCAATTACAGAGCTTTCATTTTATGATACAAATCACTTGCTGATATAATTTCAACATTTTTTTTTATAGCATATGCTATTAGATTATCAATAACAAATCCCTTAGGATCTTTCATAGCAATTGACCATGGATGAAAAGTTGGAGAATACATCAAATCATTCTTTAATGCAAAATTTAAATCATCAATATAATATCTTAATTCTTCAACAGGATTATTAGCAATTTTTATTGGCTTTTCATGGGAGATTAATCCTTTAATTACACAATCATGCCAACCTTGTCCCGTTAACTCAAGAATTCCATTTTCATAAAAATATGGTTGTTTTAAGACCCCATTAGCTATAAATGGTCCAGGTAACTCATTTCCCAGCCCTCTTGAATCTGATTTTATAAATTTTATTCCCTCTTTCTTTAGAATTTTTAAAATTTCTTTTTCACTTTTCAATCCATTGTGAAATCCTATTGGTGCTGATAACCCTATAACATCGATACTTAAATACTTCTTTATTAATTCATTTGTAATTTTAATCTCATATTTTATATCTTGAAGACTCGCGGGCTTTCTCTTCCTATATTTATCTTCTTTAAAGAGTATATGGGAATACGTATGCTGTTGAATATCAAGTAAATACTTTGAGAATAAATCTTTAATTTCTTGATTGCATAATTCTAATAATCTTCCCAAAATAAAAATAGTTCCGCCGACTTCATATTTTTTGTGAATCCTTAATATTATTTCCAATCCATTTAGAGCAAATCTTCTATCTTGTATGTTCTTCGAGTGATTTATTGGTAATGATGGATTTCCATAACGTTCAAAATCATATGTTAATACTAAAATCACCATAGCAAAATTTATTAAATTTTAATATTTAAAAAATTTATCAAAATACATATATAAGATATAATTTCTATAAAATGTAGATTCTGGATTAAAAAGATATTATTAATTTATCAAAAAAGAATCACATTTCTAAATTAATAGGTAATAATAACAAAAAAGTATAAGGTGTAAAATTATACAAGAAAAAAACAATGAATATATACAATTGAGACCTATAAATAGAAACATTTTTGTTCATAAAAACGCATCTATCGGACAGAATTGTAAATTTGGATTTAATGTGGTAATTGAAAAAAAGGTAGATATTGGTGATAATTGTTACTTTGGAAATAATATTGTCATTAAAGAAGGAGCAATTTTAGATAGTGATCTAGAAATTCAAGATAATGTGGTAATTGGAAAGCAACCAAGATCTAGCCCAATTAGTTCAAGAAAAGCTTCTGAAGAATTATTAATTTCAAAAGTCGGAAGTGGAACATTAATTGGAACAGGTTCGGTAATTTATGGAGGAACTGAAATAGGGAACAAGTGTTTTATAGGGGATTTAGCATCAATTAGAGAGAAATGCAAAATACATGATTTTGTTATAATCGGAAGGGGGACTACTATAGAATATGAAACAGAAATAAAATCCTATACAAAAATTCAAACTGCTTGTCATTTGACTGGTAATTTATTAATCGGTAGATATGTATTTTTCGGCCCAGAAGTGTGTACAATGAATGATAAATATATGGATACGAAAGAATATGATTATAAAGGAGCGACTGTGAAGGATGGAGCATCGATAGGCTCAAATGCATCTCTATTATCAGCAATTACGATTGGAATAGATGCTGTTATTGGTGCAGGAGCAGTAGTGACCAAAGATGTTCCTGATCGCCAAGTTTGGGTTGGCAATCCCGCTAAGTATATTAAAGATGTACCTAAAGAAATGTGGTTAGAAAATAGGATTAAAAGACTATAAAATTATCGATTCAGATTTCTCATAACTTCAAATATGAAGAGTAAGCAATCCTAACTTAACCTTAAAATCCTTTAATAATCAAACTTCTTAATTTATAATTTAATAATTCAATGAAGTTTTTTATTATCGAACGAATTATGTATATTGGATGTCTAGCAACTTCCTTTTCAATATGATTGACGGGAATTTCATAAAATTCCATACCTGTCTTTTTTAACAGATAAATTAATTCAACTTCTATAAATGGCCCTTTTGATGTAGTATATTTCACCAGGCTTTTTCCTATTTCCGTTCTGAATGCTTTCAAACAATCTATATCATTATAATGTGTACCAAAAAAAATGTTTACTAGTATCGTATGAAACCTTGAAATTAAAATCCGAATTAGTGGCCTATCGACTTTGCTTTTTTCATGAAATCGAACACCAAGAATGATTGGATATTTATTGATAAGGTTATATGCATTTCCAATAAAATTTAAACTATAAGCAAGGTCTACAGGATAAGTAGTGACCATACTATGATTTGCTTGGAGTATTCCAAATCGATAAGCTTCTCCAAACGAGGGATTAGGTAAAGAAAATGCTTTTATATTAGTTTTTTCAATTTCTAGTTGTTTTGCAATTTCAGCAGTTCTATCAGAACTACCATTTTCAATGATTAAAATTTCAAAATTGTTATTTACCAGTTTGGTTAAGTATTTATGGATCACATTGATGCTATGACGAAGATCTTTTTCTTCATTGTACGCAGGGATAACAACACTTATACTCTGTATTTTTGACATTCGCATCCATTTTTGTTTGTAAGCCTTTATTATTATTTATATTTTGACTAATTATAATTATTCCCTTAGATTTTCAATTTCTTTTAAGCTGAAATTAAAATGGAAAATAGAATATCCTCCAAAAAATAAGACATATGCGTGCCTAAATAGGTGGTCAATTATAAAAATTGCTAGTATTTCTATAAATGGAATTTCAGGATAAAAGAATAAAATAAATAAAGCACCAACATTATCTGATATACCCCAACCGCCAGGAGTTATGGGAAATGCTTGACTGAAAAAAGTTAAGATTATTGCCAAAAGTAAAAGAAGTATATTTAACTGGTACCCTAAAAGATAAAAGAAAATAACAACGATCAAGGCATCAAAAATCCATGTGGGGAATCCTAATAGAACAACAAAAACAAAATTCTTTTTATGATCTTTAAATTTCTTTATACCCACTTTAAAATTTGTTATAAATCGGTTTAGATAATCTGCGAATTTCAGCGAGATTTTTCCAATAATATTAATGATGAATTCAGTTTTGTATATTAATAGTATTAAAGCAATAAATATCCCAATTATTATAATTGCACCTATAGCAAGATAAAATTGTATATTTTGACCTAGTATTAGTTGAGTACTAGTTTCACCATAATTACTCATATAGGTAAAAATTAAAGCAAAACAACTAATACCAAATAATAAAATTAAATCCAATAATCTTTCTATGGCAACTCCTGCAACAGATTCACTTAATTTAATATTTTCCTGATCTTTTATAATAAACATCTTTGCAAAATCGCCTACTTTACCGGGAATCACACCATTTATGAAGAAAGAAGCACCTGTAGAAAAAAATGATGTTGCATAACTAATTTCTTGACTAATCCCCTTAAATATAAGTTTTAACTTATAGGCTCTAAAAATAAAAGCTAGTGTATAGGTAAGAATAAATAAAAATAATCCCCCAAATCCGATTGTAATAATTTTTTGAATTAATTCTTGAAAATCTACTAGAAAAATCATCACAATAATTATCGCAATAGTTGCTAACCCGATAATAAGGCGTTTCTTCTTCTTTATCCAATCGAAAAATCCTTTTGTTTTATTTTCATTCATGAATTGTAAATCTAAATTTCCTTTTTATCTTAAATTTTTTTAATTTTTTTAAATAATGTCATTATTCTTTTATTATATTAAGATTGTAAATAAAAATAGGAAAAATTAAGATTCATGAAAAAGGTAGAATTACTTGCACCCGCTAAAAACTTCAAGGCAATAAAAGCAGCTTCAAAATATGCAGATTCTATTTATTTTGGTGTTGAAAGATTCAATATGCGAATGAGATCTGAAAATATAGCTTTAGATGATTTGCTCAAGATTATCGATTATTGTCATGATAACAATTTGAAAGCGTATTTAGCGACAAATATTTTAGTATATGATAATGAAGTAAAAGATATTAGGAATACTATTGAAAAGGGGAAAGAAGCTGGGATTGATGGCGTCATTGTACATGATTTAGCAGTAATTCAAATTGCTAAAGAGTTTGGAATCCCCTTTCACATTTCTACTCAATGTAATGTATCTAATTCTCTATCAGCTAGATTTTATGAAGAATTAGGTGCTGAGCGAATTATTTTAGCTAGGGAATTATCATTAGAAAAGATTAAAGAAATTAAACGAAATCTAACAAAAACAGAAGTTGAGGTTTTTATTCATGGGGCAATGTGTACATCTATTAGTGGAAGATGTTATTTTTCTCAAGACATCTGCGGAACCCCTGAAAAATCGGCTAATAGAGGGAATTGTGAACAACCGTGCAGGAGAAGATGGTGGGTTCGTGAAGAAACAGGTACTGAATATATTTATGATGGTGTAAGATTCATGAATTCAAGAGAATTATGCACTATAGCTTATATCCCTCAATTAATTGAAGCAGGAATCGATGCCTTTAAAATAGAGGGAAGAATGCGTCATCCACACTATGTAGAGATCGTTTCTAAAACATACCGAGATGCTATAGAAGCGTATTATAATGAGACATTCACTAAAAAGAAAGTAGGTAGATGGGTTACAGAATTAAAAAAAGTCTATAATAGAGGTTTTACTCCTGGTTTTTATTTTAACAGAATGACCGAAAAGGATCATCAACATAAATCGCCAACAAATTTATCTCATTATAGATATATAAGAGTCGGACAGATTGAAAAATATGAAAAAAAACCTAATCTTACTACGATTTCGTTAGATAATGGATATATCTCAATAAATGACGATATAATCATCATGGGTAAAGATACTGACACGTATATTCATCAAAAAGTTGAAAAAATTATGTATCAAGGAAAAATAGTTAATAAATCCCCTAGAGGTACTAAAAATAAAAAAATTATTGTTGGATTTGAAGTGAATGATAACGTCATTGGAAATGGAAAAGATAAGGTTTATGTATTTACTGACAAAACCTACTATAAAAAGAAATATTCATTATGATTTGTTCATATTATTTCAAGTAAGAACTCATTTAATATAGGTTTTTTTTTATGGAAAAAGGTAAAAAGAAAATTGTTGAGTCGATTCCTAATTATAGCGAAGGCCAGAGCAGCGAAAAAATTGATTTAATTGTTTCTGAGATAAAAAGTACTCCTAATACTCGTATTGTGGATGTTGAATATGATTCTGATTATAATAGAGCTGTTATCACTTTTGTTGGAACTCCTGAAGCTGTTTTAAATGCAAATATCGATGCTGCTAAAAAAGCTATTGAATTAATTGATATGAATACACATAAAGGCCAACATCCTCGAATTGGCGCTGTTGATGTAGTTCCTTTTGTACCCGCACAAAATGTTACAATGGAAGAATGTATAGAGTTGTCCATAAAATTTGCTGAAACCATGGCAAAAGAAGGAATACCTGTGTACCTTTATGAAGAATCTGCTCGAAAAATGGAGAGAAAAAATATTGATAATATTCGTAAGGGGGAATATGAAAAACTTAAAGAAGCTATCAAAA
>Ga0307444_1001197_pt1 | contig 11360 bp, 7 predicted proteins | sample SalMarSW160340MG_FD_202145 | JGI IMG/M metagenome (GOLD analysis project Ga0307444, IMG submission 202145) | Salt marsh sediment microbial communities from the Plum Island Ecosystem LTER, Massachusetts, United States - SW1603-40 | ecosystem: Environmental > Aquatic > Marine > Intertidal zone >... | reverse complement strand
TAGACGAAAATCTTCGATAAAAAGTCGACAGGATTACCGATGTTTTTTGCCTTTGTCCCTATTCTTTGTCTATCCCGCCCACCAGGTCATAAGGGTGCGCCTCGGTTATGCGAACCGGGACAATATCACCGACCACGGTCGACCCCTCATTTATCAGCACCTGCCCGTCAACATCCGGGGCCATGACGGCAATTCTACCGATCAAGAGGAGGTGTGTTTCAGGGCTGATGCCCACTATGAGCACCGGTATAGAGCTGAGAGTGCGCCATTATTTTTGATCCCCAGGAATCTCTTGCTTTAAGACATTACCGTCCAACGAATTCCACAAAAGGTCTTCAACCGCACCATCATGCAGGCATTGTGGTTGAAACATACAAAAGGATTCTCGAACTCCATCCACAGCAGAAGGCGATCATTGCAAGTGGGTTTTCTGAGACAACCCGTGTCAAAGAGGCTCAAAAACTGGGTGCAGGCGCTTATGTAAAAAAACCCTATTTTTTAGAGAAAGTTGGTGTTGCGGTGAGAGATGAATTGGATAGATAATAATTTTGGGTTTTTCATTTTCTCTTTATGCCTTTAACTGAAGTTGAGGTATCAATATATAATGGTTCCTGTAAATGGAGTGAGGGTATAGTTTACTGCTATGATTGTGGATAATTCAAAGGCCGAAAAACTTATGACTAGCAAACGAAACCTTGAATAAGATCTACTGTGGCTATACGATCGATTATGGCACGAAACCTGTAATCTTGAAGTTCGAGAACGTACCACCATATACTGTATCTGGGCTAAAAATCTCCAGCGGTCATTCCTTAGAAAGAAACCGTCACTAAAAGCCTACATTCTAATATCGTGTACACATCGCGTCAGAGGTCAGTCCAGCCTTTCGTATACCGTCATCATGGTGCTCTAATCAGATAGCCCTGATTCCCGCAGGGCATCACACCAGCGCTTTGCTACGGTTCGATCTTTATCAGGCCTTACCGTTTCCATCCGCGCAACGGAGAATTTAGGGTCTATCCTGAGTACCTCTTCGGCCGCTACTCGGGCCTCCGCGTGGCGCCCTGTCAAACTACACAAAGAGGCTAAAACTAGATAAGCAAAGATATCGTTATGATCTTGTTCGATAGCTTTCTTTTGCAGAGCAATAGCCTCCTCATACTGGCCTGACTCGCCAAGGGCAACCCCCAAGTGGCGATAGTAAGTGTTAGGTGGTTTAGGGTTAAGGCGTAAGGCCTCTCTAAAAAAGGGGATGGCCTCTTTATACCTTCCAGCCCAGGTGAGGATTACAGCATACCGATAAAGAACGCCAGCCGAATTGGGGTCAAGGGCAAAGGCTTTTTCTGCTTCAGCAATAGCCTGGCTATATTGCCGAGCCATTACTAATGAGTAACCCAATGAGGCGTGAGCCTGGGCCAACGAGCTATCCATAGCGATCGCCTTTTTATGCAGTTCAATAGCGCTTTTAACTGATTCTTTGGGAGACTTGCTCAACCCAAGCCATATATCTAATATATGAGTATAGCCTAGGACGTTATACGCTAACGCATAGTTTGAATCCAGAGCAATGGCTTCCTTCACCAACTGCCGAGCTTTAATAGCGCCTTCTTTGGTGGACTGTTGACCAAGCCAATTTGCCTCCATAACCTTTAAATGTGCTTCAAGATTGTCTGTGCCTCTTGCGTAAACGCGCGCTTGTTCTCCCTCTGTCAACTCTACCTGTAAGGCCGTAATGATATCCTTAGCGATCTCGTCTTGAACGGCAAGGATGTCTTTTACTGTTCGATCATACCGTTCCGCCCACAGATGATGCCCTGTGAGAGCATCAATCAGCTGAGCCGCGATGCGCAGGCGGCCCTCTGACTTGCGAACACTGCCTCCGAGCACATACTTCACGCCGAGTTCTTCTGCCACTTGCTGGACCTTTATCGGCTTATCTTTGTAAGCAAACGTGGAGTGACGGGCGATCACGAACAACTTTGATGTCTTAGAGAGGGCAGTGATGATTTCCTCGGTGATTCCATCACTGAAATATTCCTGTTCAGGATCGCCGCTCATGTTGACAAAGGGCAGCACTGCGATGGAGGGCTTTTCGGGCAATGGGAGCGGTGATTCACCGGTGGGCAAGGGTTTGGAGCCCGATGGGGGTGCACGGAAGAAAAAATGCCGGGCTACACAGTGCCCCTGCCATAATAAACGCCATCAGGCATGCCAGGGCCATCCACTGCCACCATCTTAGAAGGAGCCGTTTTTCAGATATGACCACAGCAGCACTGCGATCCTCACTCTCCACTTGAGCATCAATCGATTCATCTCCATTATAAATCTTCCGCCTGAGACTGCCGAAAAACTCATTCCAGGCATCCTTGTCAGATAGACCGGAATTGTCTCCGTACACTATTGCCACGTCGTCCAGTGTCACTCCCAGTTTGTCTAGCGAGAAGCGGAGCCTCACATGCTCTCGGCTACCCATGTACTCAAAAAGATTGGCCCAGAGGTCCTTTTCCTCATCGGTAAAGTGGTAGGTCTTGCCCACTGCATCCTCGTATTCCTTGCTGCGCCCAAGAACTCTAAAGAGCGGCGCATGCTCCAGGTTGGGGAGGGCATCTTTCCACTTGCGGTAGATCCGTGGCAAGAGCTGTTCGCGGTTGGATGAGCCCGCTTCTCCCCCTATTGTTTCATTGAGCAGTGCAAGTATCTGGTGATGTTCCTCCAGGGGAATAGACGTGATTCTCCCTTGTTTTTTCATTTCATGGACAACGAGGGCGATGACGGAAAGGTAGAACTTCCTGGACGGCGAGGTGAAATGAAGGCTCACGTCCAGCCTGGCTGGGATATTGATATGCAGTTTGAATTGATTCAGGTCGATTCGGATGGGTGCTCTGTCTTTTTCGACCATAGCCGTTGCTCCACGAATCTGCGGTTAAAGGCCTGCCCCTGACCTCGCCAACGAGGCCGCAATTGAAGAAATGTTGACGGTTCGAACCATCAACGGGCGTAGCGAGATCCGAATATCTTTACGAACGCCTAAGAATCATTGCCTAGGGCCGGGATGTGACCGAGGTTTTAGAGTTTCAGAAATAGCGTAGGAAAGCGTTTCAGGCCAGGTCAAGAAAAAATATGTCGGGGTCGCGTCCAGCCGAACACGAGCTTCTGCACGATTGCCATGCATGGGCTATCGGCCCCGGCCCGATTTATCCATTTCAGGCATCTGTAGCGTATAATTTAGTTAAAAATTTAAAAAATGTAAACCACTTTTGCAAAGCCTTGGGCAGTCTTTAATTGCCTCGGCGGCCTCCAGAAAAGTCCAGCAAGGATTTTTCAGAGAGGCAACTCGTTTAAACGGTCTTTATTGAGGGGTGATCGCAATGGGAAGACGGTTCCCTATGAAATTGCCTTAAGCGTGCCTCTGACTGGGCGCAGGCGCCCTTTCGGAGGCCTCCGGGTGCTGACTTAAAAGAGTTTTGCGATAAAACTCAAGGACAAAACCTTTTTTCATGCCGCTATGGCATGACATTTTACATGAAAGGGGACCAGCATGAAAAAAATATTGATTTTTTCATTCGTTTTGATGCTTTGCTTTGTCTCTGGTTTGGCCAATGCCAAAGAGATGGCAAAGGAGGGCACAGAATTAGGCACAATGAGCTATAGCGGACCAGTAAAACTCCTCACAATGGGAAAAGAGCGCATTCAGATGAATTATGAGGGGTTGGGCGTATACATCGGTGAGGGCCCCATGAACAACGCATCTTTCCGCTTTATGGGGGCGATGCAGATTGTAAAGGGTGTGTACGATAACGACTTCGGTTTACTTGTCTTTACTACCCCGGAGGGAGATAAAGCGTTTGCAACCTATGAAGCATCAGGGAGAATAGGAGCAAGCGGCAAGGGGACTTTTAAATATGTTGGAGGCACGGGGAAATTGGCAGGCTTACAGGGAGGGGGTGAATTTACCAGAATCTCCCTACGTCCTAGTGCCAAAGAAACCATTCAGGGCTATAACAAAGTAAAGGGGCATTGGAAATTGCCCGAAACTAAGAAATAATTTAATTCACCAGGAGCTATGACTAAGGCAGAGTCTCATCAGGCCCTGCCTTTCTTAAACCAGATATTGTGGTTATAGGTTCGTAGTCGGTTTTCAAGTATTCTGCTATAAAGTCTCCCATAATTCCCCTGTCTTATGATTACTATAGTGACTGTCGAAAAACCCTAAATCCGTGATTTTGGGGTTTGTAACTTGTTGATTTTATAGAAGTTATTTTTCGATAAACTCAAGAATTGGACTTTTTCGACAGTCTCATACGTAACATGAACAGGCGGGGCGCGTACTTCTAACTGAATCCTACTATCTTTAAGGCTCTCTGATTTTATCGAATACCGATTGAAACCTGCACGGTCCAGACAAAATAATCTAGCCTTATTCTCATGGGGATTATAGGTGAAGTGAAAATCAGTCCAGACTTTGCCGATCTCCACTCATTAGAATTCCCATGAGGCGTATCTTTTCGGGAGGTGCCACGGATGTGTTTTAAACTTCAGTATTTGAGTCAGAATCACACCGAGGAGAAATATTTTGTGCGATGTGGGCCTACTTCCAGCTTAATCCTATCCCGAACTTTATGTCAGGATCTTGATGTGCCAGACCTAATTTGAACTCGAAAAAGAGCTTCATTCCTTGTTTCAGCTCGGTCTCGATCCCTCCAATCGCGTTCAGGGAGCCTTCAGTATCGCTACCATCTCCATGATGACCATCATCGTAGTTGACATAGGTGAGTCCCAATCCGCCACCGAGATATGGCTTCCACGCCTGGAACTTCGAGAAGACATAATGCACCTCAGCCAACATCTGCACGACTGTCTGGTCATCACCGAACCCGACCTCCACGCTGGGCCTAAAGCGGACATCCTTAGTCAACTGTCCCAGGTTGAAGTGAACACCACCGTATACCTGATCAGGGTCACTGCTCAGACCAGCCCGAATTCCCCATCCGTCAAAGCGGATTTCCGGCGTCTCCTGAGCCATTGCCTTTGGTGCAAACCCTGCAAGGATGAGCATGATGATGGCGACTGTTAGATAGATAAATTTTTTGTTGCTCATAGATCCCCCATTTATTTATATTGTGGTTAGCAGTGTCAAAGAAGAAACTGCACTATGTTTATGATATGATCCTATCATCCTGGAATATCAAAAACCACTTCTTTTATTGAAAAAAGTGGGACATTCCCAATGAATGATGTCTCATATCTCTATCCATTTTTCATTGTCAATATTGATTGTGATGTACGATTTCTAACTGAACTAATCAATTTCAGATAGCCTCTATCTATTGCATATTTCAATTAGAATTCATCGCCTAGTGAAAAAATCTGCAAAGATGCAGTAAGCACATCTCAAGCGCGCATAACCTTATTAAGAGATTGAATTTTAGATATCACATATATTTTTTACTAAATTATAGTTAAGATTATTCCTTATAATTTGTAACCAAATTGTAACCGCCAGCATCAAAATTAAGCTAATTCATTCAAACTCTATCAAAAGTTTAGGAATGAGTCAAACCCTTGACAGATAAAAGAGAAAGCCCTATTAACAGGGCTCTCCCCTAAATGTTACAAATAATTACTTTTCGATTCCTAATCCCTGTGCCGTGTGTTCGAGTCACGCCGGGGGCACCAGTAATATCAAGGGGTTAATCCCGCCGTTGTCGGCGGGATTAACCCCTTTTTTTGTAAAGTTACTTCTATCGCATAGGAGAAAAAATTATGAATTACAAAAAGGTAGTGCTTACATTGATGCTTGGGTTAAGCTTTAGACTAATCACTTAATCCTACCACCTTTATATTACGGTAAAAAAATGCCAAACCCTTATTATACCTGTTTGTTCTCCATAATCTCATACCCATTCATTACAGCCGGAATTCAACCATTACAACATAATGTAAGCCAATACAGGTAAGTTTTTTACTATTGACGCACAATTATAATCTTTCTATAATTCCTATATGAAAAAGAGCGTACTTATCATTGTTACTATTTCGATCACCATACCTTATATACCATTATCTCAACAGGAGGTTCACTTATGAAGTTACACTTTAAGCGGCCGTTGCCTGTACTCATTACATCAGTTTTTATTTTAGCCTTTGTTTATCTTTCTCCTGCCTGGGCCATCACATGGGCTGAGCAACCCATGCTGGCATGGGAGCAAACTGCTTTGAAGTTTTTTGACAGGGATGATTACGATAAGGTCATCGACCTGGCCAAGGAGCAGGACAGGGATCCAAACAGAAACGCAGCTCTTCTTGTTTACTTCAGTCATGCTCAGAAGTATTATATGGACCGGAATCAGGCCTCAGCCATTCACTACGAACAGCAATACCATGCGTTATTAAATCGGCTTTCAGGGACAAACCTTGCAGTACTCACGCGATTGGTAGCTATGCCGCAGATGTCCTGGAACAAGAAGATTAACAGATTATTCCTTGATGCCACCTTTGAAAGAGCAGGGAGGGGTGAGCACCTGGGTGCCATCCTCTTTTACCTCGAAGGCTCAGATCCAGATATCACAAAAGGGGCAATCAAAGGATTGCATGCCATTTTGCAACGCAAGCGTAATATCGTGATGAATGGAGGCACACTGAACAAAACCGACCGAGACTGGATGAGCGATAAGCGCCTGTTACGACTTCTCATTAAAATAACAGGACAAGCCGTCAATCCTATCACAGGATTTATGTCTAAGCTTCCAGCCATTGTACGTAAGAAAACAATGGGCGGTGCCCCTGCCTGTTTGGCATTGATTGAGGATCCAGCCCTGCCCATGTTGCGCGACGCAGCCAGTTATGGTAATACGAATGCGGCTGCAACTATCCAGCTCATTCAGGATGCCAAGGGTGCTCGTCTCGCAAGGTACCCTAATAGTACATGGTACAGCGCCACAGGTAAGTGAAAAAGGTAAAGCTTCAGGGGAATGGCCTGCTAAAGGAGCATGCTCGGTCTACCACCTTGAGACTCTATTGTTATACGAGAGGGGTATATCAATTGATATGAAAAAATAGATCTATAGTGTGCATGCACTTACCAACCTCCCTTATGCCATATCATGTTGCCCTATCCAAAGATATTCCTCCAAAGAGCCTGGCTCTATCAGGAACAAAAGAAGGAAAGGCTTATGCATAGTGCCTTGGCCCTTGTGAGATTACAGGTGGTGGAACAGTTATCTTTGAAATTTCTGCTATAGACTAAATTTGTGCTTATCTAGATGTTTAAAGGATTGCATTTTATCAAAATAACCTATTTTTAGCAGATAGAAAGGGAAGGCATTGATGTTTTTCTTTATAGGGGGGATTCAGCCTAAAACTGTCCTTATTGATAGGCAGACAAGATCATGCCCTGCCTGTGGCCACTTTGAGATCAATCAAAAGAGGGTGGATCATTACCTGAGCCTGTTTTTTATACCGCTCTTTCCTGTGAAAAGAGGCACCTCATTTTTAATCTGTGAAAAGTGCAATACTATCCTGAATGAACACGGCTACAGTACAGGTGCTGAACGGCCAATGCAGGAACAAAGATGCCCCTCCTGTAGAAGAAAAGTCAATCCGGATTTTAGCTTTTGTCCTTACTGCGGAAAGGTTCTTTAAGATGAGTAATGTCCGTAGCCAGTTGTTAGTAGTTTGTTGTTCCCGTTGTGCTCATATGAGTAGAGCCACACAACCATCTTTTCTTTGTTTTCAACGGACAACGTACGACAATCAACTAAGATCCTTAAAAATTGCATCTATTTCTTCATGCTGAACATCAAAGACTACATCATTCGGGGGAAGCTTTTCGGTTTTCATGAATCCAGGTAGTCTATTTTGAACATCTGTCCAACCTGCTTCACGGTTAAATGCCAATTCGTCTTTTATGGTATTGAGGCCGATATTCATTACATCCTCTTTCTTGATATTGGTACCGTATCTGGCATTGAGTAGTTTCGCAATCACCTCATATATAAGCTTTCTTTTTGCGGGCAAGGCGAGAAAACAATACCCAGCAGAGTCAATGGTAGCACTCAGTATCTGCGCATCGCGAGATCTTTTTGCTTGACCCTCGTTTGATAGCGAATCACTGTAATCAATGCCTGCCGTATGATCTGCACCCATAGGTGAAGTACAATACGTTACTCCCACTGCTTTACAGGCCCTTGGATCATGAGCGGGGAAAGCCTGGCCTTTGGAGACAGGAACTCTATTAAGGCCGAGATATTGGGCTGTGAAGGCAGTGCCCTGCCCTACAATCTTACCAATAGGTGAACCCTCTCTCAGTTCTTTTAATATCCCTAGTACCTTTTGATCATCTCCAAACTCAATAAACCCAGCCTCCATTAATTGAGCAATGGCACTTCCCACCTCGATTGTATCAACACCTAACTCATCACACATCCTGTCCATTTTGGCTACTGCATCAAGATTCGTAATACCTAAATTGGTGCCAAGCATAGCAAGGGTTTCATATTCCAGTGCTGAGGTGAGATGCTGGCCGTCTTCTCCATTGAAGACTATAGAACATTGAACAACACAACCGGGCATGCAACCATGCATCCTTCCCCCTCTGCTTTGATTGACCTTGGAGATGGTTTCACCATAGATATTCTCTATACCCTTAACCGGCCCTCCATGATAGTTCCAGCTGGGCATACTTCCAAGCTGGCTTAAGAATTTGATTCCATTTGGTGTTCCGAACTTAGAGAATGACTGGGAGCCTTTATCCTGTTTCAGCACTTCGATGAGATCCCTTACTGTCTCTTTAAATTTCTCTTTGTGGAGAGGCTCAATAGCCTTGGTTTCTTTTGCATTGATTACAATAGCCTTTATTCCCTTTGATCCCATAACAGCACCAAGACCACCCCTTCCTGCATGGCGAGATGGCCTGCCATCCTGATCCGTAATAGCAATGGTCGATGCAGCCATTTTTGCCTCTCCTGCAGGCCCAATGGAGATAACTCCTATGTCTTTTCCATATTTATTTTGAAGTGCAGTAACGAGATCGTAATTCATTTTTCCTCTTAAATCAGGGTCTTTAATGATCTGTGCTCCTTTGGGGTCTATATAGATACTATAGGTTTGCTTTTCCTTTGGCATTCCCTGGATAATAATTGCCTTGATACCTAATCGGTCAAGCTTCTGTGCAGCAGTGCCACCGGCATTAGATTCCTTAATGGTTTTCGTCAATGGGCTTTTGGCGCCAAAGGAAATTCTCCCAAAGGATGGGGCCATAGTTCCAGCCAGAAGACCAGGCGCTACCACAAGCTTATTTTCATGGCTTAAGGGATGGGTTATGGCTGGAACCTCTGCATTTAATATCCTGGCACTCAAACCTCTTCCACCAAGCAGCTGATAGTTTGGAGGAGAATTCTCCATGGTGACTTTAAGCTCCGCCATATCAATTCGCATTATTGTATTCATTGTGACCTTTCTAAAATTTAAAATTACTTCTGAGCGAGACTGCTCATGTACTCATCCCACTCAATAGGTAAAAGATACTTCTTTTTATTGTTACAATCCTTACACGCAGGCACAAGATTCCCTTTTGTGCTTTTTCCACCTCTAATAAGTGGTACAATATGGTCCATGGTTAATCCCCTTGGATCAAAATGCCGCCCGCAGTAATAGCAAGTACCTGAAGAGATCTTTCTTTGCCACCATGCAGATTGTCTTAGTTTCCTGGCACGTTGCTTCTCTCTATCTATTTCTCTTTTATCTATTTGAGAGTCAAAAGAGATTGGATTTACTCCTTGTTATAGAGTACGTATTACAAAAAGTGATTAAGGAATCTACGGATCGAAAATTTTTTATATCATATCTCTATTTTTTTCGCTAAATAATCTTTATTGGTTTTCAGCAACACAAATTGATATATGCTGATTACTGATACATACATCTCTCTTACCGTGCAATTTTACTTTGATAGTAATGTTTTTTTCTTAAGGATATTTTTTCATAATATAGGGGCCAAATATGAAAATCGCAATATCTTCAGAAGGTACTGATTTAAGTGCTCAAGTAGGCCATAGGTTCGGGGGTTCACCATACCTGATTATCGTTGATCTCGGCACCGGTAATTTTGAGGCAGTACCAAACCCTGGCTCTTTGAACCAGCACGGGGCAGGTGTGCAAACTATCGTGCTTATTATCAGTAAAGGTGTAAAAGTAGCACTGACGGGTTATTGTAGCCCTGTTGCCCGCAAACACCTCGAAGCCAACGGGATAGCAATATTTACCGGAGTGAGTGGAACAATCGAAGAGGTTTTGGTAAGCTACAAAAAGGGCAAAATCCAAAAAACTCAGGCAGCCACAATTGACCATGAGCCGGAAAAACACCTGGTTGACAAGGCTCGTTTGATTCACGCGATGAAACGTTCTGGTAATCAGTTTGTCTCTATGTTGCCAATATTTTTGGGTATAGTGCTACTTATAGGTTTACTCAACACCTTTGTTTCAAAGAACTTCCTTACCGCACTATTGTCAGGAAATGTAGTGTTGGATACCTTTTTAGGAGCATTCTTTGGGAGCATTCTTGCCGGGAATGCAATTAATAGCTATGTTATTGCAGGAGAGCTGTTACACTATGGAATCAGCCTTTTTGCTGTAACTGCCCTAATTATCACGTGGGTAACGGTCGGTCTTGTCCAGTTGCCTGTTGAGATAGCAGCATTAGGCAGGAGATTTGCCCTCCTTAGAAATGGCATCTGTTTTATGCTTTCAATGCCCATTGCAATCATTACTGTGTTTATCGTTAACCTTGTTACTCGGTGAGTTCTGTGAACAAGGAAAACGTCAAAGAATCCAAAGATAAAAAAGCTCTCGGGCGTATATCGATTTTTCCTGTGTGCGTGTTGGCATGCTATGGGATACTTTGTGCCATCGAACCACATAAGTCATTGATTGCTATGAGAACCAGCGGCAACCTTTTGCTCTATATTGCCCCACCACTTGTCCTCGTCTTTGTGATAATGCTTGCGTTAAATCTTTTTGTAAAACCAGCCCAGATTGTCGCGTTGTTTGGTAAAGGTTTGAGGATCAAGGGCATTGTGTTTTCTATGGTGGCTGGAATAATCTCGATGGGACCTATCTATGTATGGTACCCTTTATTAAAAAATCTAAGAGAGGAAGGAGCGGGAAATGGACCAATAGCTATATTCCTTTATAGCAGGGCTGTTAAGCCATTCCTCCTGCCAGTAATGATTGCTTACTTTGGATGGATATACGTAGTAATACTGACACTGCTTACTGTTTTTGCCTCAATCGCTATCGGATGTTTTATGAGTGTTTTTATGAAGGGGAAATAAAGTCTGCAAGGCTAATAGCACCGGGATTTC